>JABAOD010013373.1_pt3 | contig 15491 bp, 17 predicted proteins | sample 7062151 | NCBI WGS metagenome assembly JABAOD01 (sample SAMN14538626, study PRJNA623070) | marine sediment metagenome | biome: marine biome [ENVO:00000428]; feature: marine pelagic biome [ENVO:01000023]; material: deep marine sediment [ENVO:00002113] | place: India: Gulf of Khambhat ... | reverse complement strand
TCAGACGAACACGATCAACTGGAGCACCGAGCTGCCGCTGGCACAGGGGATCACGTTCGGGGACTGAATCGTCGGATCGCAGGATCGTGGGATCGACGGATGGGCAGCGGGCCCGGCTCCGCCGTGGGGCGTGTGGGGCCCGGGGTGTCTCAGGCCGGTATCAGCCCGTTGGCCCGCCGGTCCGCGCCTCCCACTCGTCGAGCGAGCGAGGCCAATCGTTCCTGAGCAAACGTGACAACGCTCGGTCGGCGAGCACCTTCCCGCCGGTCTGACACTGGGCGCAGTAGTTCACCTCGTTCTCCGCATAGCGAATCCGCTGCACCGGTGATCCACAGGTAGGACACGGTTGGCGGTAGCGGCCGTGGACCGCCATGCCATCGCGAAACGCCGTGACTTTGCGCGGGAACCGGTCGCCCGTCTGGCGGCGCAGCCGGGCGATCCAGTCCCGCAGCGTCGACTGGACCGCTCTGTGGAGACGGACGATCTCCTCCTCGGAGAGCCGCGAGGTGAGGGCGAGGGGGGACAGCCGTGCGGCATGGAGGATCTCGTCCGAGTACGCGTTCCCGATCCCGCTGAACAGGCGTGGATCGGTAAGCGCACGCTTCAGGGTGTGGTTCTCACTCGTGAGACGCGCCCTGAAGGAGGGTAGGTCCGCCACGAGCACGTCGATCCCACCCGCATCGAGCGCCACCAACTGGTCCCGTCCGCGTACCACGTGAAGCGAAGCACGGCGCGTCGTGCCCGCTTCCGTCAGGATCAGCGTCCCCGCGGCGAAGTCGAAGGCCGCGAGTCCCTTGCCCTTGGGGACCGCGGCACCGACCGGACGCCACGCGAGCCTTCCCGCGATCATGAGGTGCAGCACCATGAAGACGTCACCTTCGAAGGCCATCACGATGCGCTTGCCGAGTCGCTCCATGCCGCGCACGGCGAGACCTTCGACGGCCGAAGGAGGCGGGTCAACGGAGCGGAGCACGAAGGGCTTGGCGACCCGAATCCGGTCGAGCCGGTCGCCTACGATCCGTGTTTCCAGGGCTTCGAGGTAGATGGTGATGTCCGGAAGCTCAGGCACGTTGGGCCGCTCGAGTCATCGACACCGTGGCGTCAGCCGGGCGTCAAAACCTCTTCGCCCTCGAGCGTCGCCACGATCACCGCGCCGCACGAATCGCTCAGCACGTTGACCGTGGTGCGGAACATGTCGAGCACCCGGTCCACGGCGAGGATGAGGGCCACGCCCTCGAGCGGGAGGCCCACCGCCGCCAGGATGATGGACATCATCACCATTCCGGACATGGGCACCGACGCCGCACCGATCGACGCGAGGAGCGCAGTCAACACGATGATGAGCTGCTGATCGAACGAAAGCGCGAAGCCGTACACCTGCGCGATGAAGATCACGGCGACGCATTCGTAAAGCGCCGTGCCGTCCATGTTGACGGTCGCCCCGATCGGCAGCACGAACGACGAAATCTTCTCTGACACCTTGGAGTGGCCGGTCACGGCCTCCATGGTGAGGGGAAGCGTCACGATCGTCGAGCAGGTGGAGAACGCCGTCACCAGCGCGGGCGGCATGCCCTTGTAGTGCCGGAACGGGTTCTTGCGGGTCACCAGATAGACCAGAGTGGGGAGGGTCACGGTCGCGTGGATGAACAGCCCGATGAGCACGATCACGAAGTAGAAGCCGAGCGACCGGAATGCGTCGAAGCCGATGGTGGCGACGATCCGGGCATTGATCCCGAACACGCCCAGGGGGGCGGTCCAGATGACCAGGTGGGTCAGCTTCATCATGGCGTGAAACGCGCCGTGGAAGAAATCGCCGAGTTGGCTTCGATGCGGCTCGTCCAACCGGGTCACGAAATATCCGAACAGGATGCAGAAGAAGATCACCGGCATGACCTGTCCCTCGGCGATCGCCTGGAACGGGTTCTCCGGGATGATGTTCATGATGATGTCGCCCACGCTCTGCTGGGCCGCGGGAATGACCTCGACGTCCTCCTGGAGCTGGATGGTCGAGCCGACGCCCGGGCGGAAGATGTTCACGAGGATTTGGCCGGTGAGGATGGCCAGCAGGCTGCTGGTGATGTAGTACGCGAACGTCTTGGCGCCGAGGATCTCGAGGTTCTTCTTCTCACCGACGCTGATCACGGCTGAGGTGAGCGACGTGATGATGAGCGGCATGATGGCCATGCGCAGCAGCCGCAGGAACACCTCGGCGAGCGGATCGGCGACGGCGACGATCGGCTCGCCCGCGGCGGCGCCCGCGATCAGGCCGGTAAACAGACCGACAAAGATCCAGAACGTGAGGGAGCGAAGCAGACGCATGGCAGGGAATAGTGCACCCGCGGAGGACGGAGGGGAACCACGGAACCGTCGCCGGTCGCCATCGCATGGCGGCACCGGCCGCGCGGCCGCGGGTATCAGGCTTCACACGCCGATGCCCGTCGCAGGAACGCCGGGTGGGGCGCGACCTTTAGCGGGAGTGATGAACGATGGATCGATTCATGGCAGCGGTTCTGGTGACCGTGGTGGCACTGGCCTCCGGAGCGACCACCGCCGACGCACAGCTGACCAACACACCCGTCTACGCCAACCCGGCGGTACCGACCCTGCGGATTGCGGGCGACTATGGGTTCGGGGTCAACCAGGGGTCGGGTGAGCACTCCGCATTCGCCGCCCGCGGCAGCCTGGTGGTGTCCAAGCTCATCGTCGGTGCCGGCGTCGGCGTGGTCAAGGTGACCGATGCCGAGCCGATGTACATGGGATCGCTGGGATACCGGCTCCTCGGCGGGGGGGCAATGCCATTGGCCGTGGCGCTCCAGGCGGGCGTCGGCGTGGTCGAGACCGACAACCTCCAAACGACCGTCGATGTACCGGTGAGCCTCGGGGTGGCGTTGCACCTGCCGCTCGTGCTGGTCACGATCGACCCGTGGATTGCGCCGCGCTACACGCTGCAGTTCAACTCGGTCGCGGGGACGACGGGCTCGCGAAACCACGTGGGTTTGTCGGCCGGGATCGACGCTCGGCTGGCGATGGGTCTGGGATTCCAGTTGGGCCTTGATTGGCAGCGGCTGCCCGACTTCAGCCTCGATGCCGGCGTGTCCGGAATCATCAGTGACGTGAAGCGAGAGCCCTTCCTGATGAGTCTCGGAGTCCACTTCGGCCTCTGAACTGGGGAAGTCGGACGATCAGCCGTGCGACGCTGGCCCCACGCGGCCTCCGTGATGTGCGGTCCGTCATAGCTCGGGGGTGGTCGTGTAGTCCGGCCGGTGCGCCGTTCAGGATTCGTCCGGCTCGAGCACGCGGGCGGTGGCGTAGATGAGCTTCGTGCCCGGCTCGGGGAACGCCCTCCAATCGAGCACGATGTACTCCCCATCCTTCTTGCGGTATCGGTTGGTGAACGACAGCGTGGGAGTGCCGTCGGTCAGGCGCTCGACTTCGGCGATCGTGGCATCCCGATCGTTTGGGTGGATGAGATCGACGAACGGCCGCTTCAACAGCTCCTTTGCCGTGTAGCCGAGCGCGCGCTCGAAGGCCGGGTTCACCACCTTGAAATACCCGTCCGTACCGGCGATGCACATGAGGTCGAGGGCGTAGTTGAACAGGCGCTCGTAGTCGTAGATCGGGTACTCCCCGCTCGCCGCAGCGCTGATGCTCACCCCGCAGCTGTGGCAATAGTTGGACTCCGCGGCCAACGCGGTTTGGCACCTGAGGCACGCCGATTCGCCTGTGCTCACGTCATTCCTACCGTCGATGCCCTCACAAGAATCCATCGACATCCGGTACTCCGCAACCCGATTGTTCGATCCGGGCGCGCCCCTGGCGACAGGCGGGCACGTCGCCGATAGATTGATGGGGTCCCGACGTGCGGGCGTGACGAAGCTCCAGCGTGGAGGTTAGGGTGGACGTTGCCGGTCTCAAGCGACGGGCACGAGAGCTGGAACGGCACGGAAAGTACCGCGAAGCCCTCGCCTACTACCGCCACATCCTCACCGGTCTGGAGGGCACGCCGGAGCTGATCCCGGAACTGCCGTTGTACGTCAAGGCCGGCGATCTGTTTCTCAAGCTCGGCAATTCCAAGGCGGCCGTCTCGCTGTACGAGCGGGCCGGGAAGCTCTACGCGGCGCAGGGATCGGTGAGGAGCGTGAGCGCCATCTGCGCCAAGGTGCTCCGCGTGATGCCGGACCGGCGGCGGGTGTACCACACCCTCGTCGGGATCATGCTCGACAATGGGCATGTCGGGCCGGCGCGCGTGGTGATCCACGAGTACGTCGCGGCGCTCCACCTGCCGGCGGCTCATCATGCACTCGAGGCGCTCGGTGAGGCCGCGGACGACGTCGCTCGCCCCGTCCTCGAGATGGTGATGGATCTCGCCAAGCGCCACGAACGCGCCTCCGGGCAAATGCCTGCGGTCGCGCCGCCGCCCCCGTCCCTGCCGCCAGAGCCGGAACTGATCGAGCCACCGGCGCCCCCGGTCCCCGAGCCCGAACCCGCGCCGGCCCCGCCCGGGCTGGATCTCGTGCCGGTCGGGCAGGAAGTCGAGAGGGAGCCTCCGCCGACCCCCGAGCCGGTGATCGACACCCCGACGCTCGACGAACCCGAGCCGCCACCCGCCGTGGAGTCACGACCTGAACCCCCGCCGGAGCCTCGTGCCGAGCCGGAGCTGCAGCCCGTTGGATCAGACGTGGCGGCGGAACCCGAGCCGTCGCCACCCAAGCGAGTGACCCCGCCGGGTCGCGCNNGACCCCGCCGGGTCGCGCACCGTTCAGCGGTTCGCTGGTGTTTGCCCCGGAGGGACGACGTCGGCGCGGCCGCGCTCCTCTGTGGGCGGCCATTGCGGCGGTCGGCGTGCTGGGTGTGGGGGGCGGCTACGCTCTGCTCTCGGGAGGCGAGGCCGAGCCTGTTGTGAGCTCGATCCTGGCGCCGACCGTGCCGGAATCGCTTGAGCCACAGCCGACTCAGCCGGAACCGACCGGCGTCGTCACGCGGGACACCGCATCTGGCGCGGCGGCCGATTCCCTGGCTGCGCCGCCGGCTCGGATCGATACCGGCATGGCCGCGAGCATCGCCGTGGCGGATACGGGACTGCTCGGGAGAACGATCATCGCGGTGGCGGACCTCCCGGTCGTGCGAGTTGCCGATGTCGCCGCGGATGGCCGTGCCGGGTACCAGGTGGTGCAAACCCTTCAGAGCGGTGAGCGGCTCACGGTCACGGTACTGCCGTGGCGAGCGGCCGACTCGGTGCGGCTCGGCCCGGTCCGTCCGCGTGACGGAGGGATCAGTGAGGGATCCGTCCGGTTTGGGCGCTACGTGGTGGACGTGAGCGGTCGGGTCAGTCCCGGGGCGATGCGTGATCTCCTGGGCCGGTTGATCGGTCGCCGCGAGCCGGGGCGCTGACCACGCCCCTGTCGTCGCACCTTCGGGACCAGCCGAAATGGAGATAGCCATGGCCCAGTCCAAACCGCTGACGTACGCCACCCATCGCCGGTACGTCCCCCTCTACCACTTCATCGCGTCCCTGCTGCTGCTCGTGTATCTCGTGTATTGCGGCTGGACGCTGGTCGGCGACTTCTCGCTCGACCGCGCCGCGGCCTTCGTCTTTGGGCTTGCCGTCGTCATCGTGTATTTCTACACGCGCACGTTCCCGCTCGGGGTGCAGGACCGTGTGATTCGGCTGGAGGAGCAGCTGCGACTCCAACGCCTCCTGCCCGCGTCGCTGCACCCACGCATTCCCGAGTTCACGGTCGACCAGCTCATCGCGCTGCGGTTCGTGACCGATGCCGACCTGCCGGCATTCGCGAAACAGGTACTCGACGAGAAGCTCGAGGATCGGGAAGCGATCAAGAGGCGGATCACGACGTGGCGGGCCGACGACCTCCGCATCTGATGGTGGAGTAGCCAAGAACCGCGCCCTAGGGGTGGCTGGGGCGACGGCGCAGTAACCGGAGCGGCGAGGCTCAGGAGACGAAGTCCGGCCGTGCCAGCCGCCCGCGCCCCGGCAGCCCAGAGCGCGTCTTCCTTTCCGCCCGACGGCGCAAACCCAACTATAACAATCGTTTATGAAGGGAACGGTCTCTCCCGGGCAGATTGACTATGCCTCATGTAGATATTAGTGTAACCCATAAGCTTCGTGATGTCGATGGGGTGCTGGGACAGTTGGAGTGTGACCACCCCGGGGCTTTTGGGAGGAGGTGATCGCCATGGACAGGCGCGGCGCAGCAGGAGATCCACACTGAGATTCCCCAAACTCGGAGGCGTACATGCGAATGCGTTGTGTGGGCGTGGCGCTGTTGACCGCCGGCGCGCTGGTAGTGGGGGTCACTGGGCCGGTGATGGCCCAAACCGGCGTGGTGCGCGGGACGGTGACCGATCAGGCCACGGGTCAACCCATCGCCAACGCCCTCGTGAGCGTGGTCGGCACCAACATCGCGGCTCGAACCGACGTCGAGGGCCGCTACGAGCTGCCGAACCTCGCCGTCGGCGACGTCGCCATTCGGGCAGCGATCATCGGGTATGCGGCGGAGACGCAGACCGTCACGGTCACAGCCGATGTGGCCACCACGGCAGACTTCACCCTGCCACAGGCGGCGATCAGTCTCGACGCCCTGGTGGTGACTGCTACGGGTGAGCACCGGGCGGTGGAGGTTCCCAACGTCGTGACCACCGTCGACGCCGCCCGGGCGGCGGAGGAGGTGGCCCCGATCTCACTGTCGGCGGTGCTGCAGGGGCGCGCCCCTGGCGTGCAGGTCATCAATACGAGCGGCACCGCGGGCACCGGAACGAAGATTCGCATTCGGGGCTCCAGCTCCATGTCACTGGGCAACGACCCGCTGCTCGTGGTCGATGGGGTACGGGTCGACAACCGTGCGGACGACGGTGGCAATGCCTACGTCGGTGGCCAGACGATCTCACGGATCAACGACTTCAACCCGGACGAGATCGAGAGTATCGAGGTCATCAAGGGGCCGTCTGCCGCCGCACTGTACGGGACGGAGGCCGCCAACGGTGTTGTGGTGATCAAGACCAAGCGTGGCCGCGTGGGGGAACCGTCCTGGAATATCTATGGCGAGTATGGTCTGGTCTCCGATCCAAACCAGTTCCCGACCAATTACAGCGGCCTCGACTCGGACGGCGGATGGTGCCCGTTGTTTGTCCAGGGCTCGGGTGCCTGTAATCAATCCACACTCGAGATGGCGAATCCGCTGGAGAGCAAGGCCACCACGCCGATCGGGACCGGCAACCGGCAGAGCATTGGACTCAACGTGGCCGGCGGCACACCGGACGTGCAGTACTTCCTCTCGGGCGAGTACGAGACGGAGAACGGGGTGTACGGTCTTCCGCAGGGTACGAGGGACTCGATCGTGGCCGAGCGTCCCGAGGGATACGAGATCCCGGACTTCGTGCTGAACCCGAACCGGGTGAGGCGCGTGAGCCTGCGGGCCAACCTCAACGCGCAGCTCAGCAAGAGCCTCATGTTGCAGTCGTCGTCGGGGTACGTCGACGGAGACATCCGCCTTCCCCAGAACGACAACAATGTGATGGGGATGCTGCCGAGTGGGTTGCTCGGGTCGAGCGACAGCACGAATGGGAAAGGGGGGTGGGGCTTTCATACGCCGGAGGAGGTGTTCTGGATCGAGACGAATCAGAACATCCAGCGCTTCACCCAATCCCTGACCGCGACGTGGGCGCCGACCTACTGGCTCGATTTCCGCGCCACGGGGGGGATGGACTACGCCGGCGCGTCGAACGTCTCGTTCCAGGCGATTGGGACGGGTCCCGATTTCTCCAACAACAAGGTCGACGGCAATCGCACTTCCGACAAGCTCTCGACCTGGCAGTACACCCTCGACATCGGCGGGACTGCGCGGGCGCGCCTGAGTGACCGCATCTCGTCGCGAACATCGGCTGGCGTGCAGTACTTCCGCAACTATCGGGAGGCCGTGCTGACCCAGGGGCAGAAGCTCCCCCCGGGCGCCGGCTCGAACGCGTCGGCCACCGACCAGTACATTGGCGAGGCGTTCATCGAGACCCGCACGCTGGGGACGTTCATCGAACAGCAGTTCGGACTCGACGACCGCCTGTTCGTCACGGCCGCCATCCGGGGCGACGACAACTCCGCATTCGGAAAGGACTTCGACTACACCGTCTATCCGAAGCTCGGGGTGTCGTACCTGCTGATCGACCGGGGCAACGCTGTGATCGACAATCTCCGAGTGCGTGGTGCGTGGGGGGTGTCCGGCGTGCAGCCGGGAACGAACGACGCCGTGCTGTTCTACACCGGTGTCGCGCTCGCCGACAAGAGCGGTGACCAGACCGGCGTCATGATTCAGAATGCCGGGAACACCGAGCTCAAGCCGGAACGGTCGAGCGAGTTCGAGGTTGGTTTCGAAAGTGGCCTGTTTGGCGGGCGTTTGGGCCTCGATTTGACCTTCTACTACCGACGAACCAAGGACGCGCTCGTCAATCGCGAGCTCGCGCCGTCGCTCGGGCTCACGCAAAACCGCTACGAAAACCTCGCCAGCACGGAGAACTACGGATTCGAGGGAGGCATCAACGGCACGCTGATTCGAAGCGCGTTTCTCAACTGGGACTTCAGTCTGACCGGATCGACAAACACAAACAAGGTGCTGGCACTGGGCGAGGAGGTGCAGCCGATCATCTTCAACAACGTCCAGGCCCACAAGGAGGGGTACCCGCTGGGCGGCTATTGGGATCGACCGTACACCTTCGACGACGCCAACGGTGACGGCATCCTCACACCGGACGAGGTCACCGTGAACGCCTCCGACAGTACCGAGTTCCTCGGCTACGCTCGGCCACGGTATGAACTCGCCTTGTCCAACTCGTTCGCCATCGGTGGATGGCTCCGAATCAGCGGGCTGTTCGACTACCGTGGGGGCCACAAGTTGTGGAACTACACGGGACAATTCCGATGTCGTTTCGTCATCTGCGAGGAGCTGAACGTCCTTGACACGCCGCTTGACCAGCAGGCCCGCGGCGTTGCGGCCGCGCTCACGACGACCAACTCGGCCGCCGGCTACATCGAGCCCGCCTGGTTCATCAAGCTCCGAGAGCTGTCGTTCACGTTCTTCGCGCCCGAGAACTGGGCGCGGAAGCTCGGGGCCAGCCGGGCGAGCCTCACGATCTCCGGTCGAAACCTGTTTACGATCACGGATTACTCGGGCATGGATCCGGAGGTCCAGGAGTATCCGGGCAATTTCGGCTCCGATGACTTCTTGACCCAGCCGCCGGTTCGCTACTGGACCGCTCGGATCCAACTCACGTTCTGACGGAGAGGAACACGACCATGATGAAGCATACGACTTCTCATGCGCTGCGGGCGGGGAACCGCCGGTTCCTCCCGGCTGCGCTCGCCCTCGTCGGGCTGCTGGCACTCCCAGCAGTGGGATGCAATGACATCCTGGAGGTGAACGACCCCGACATCGTCACTCCGGACAACCTGCAGGACGAGCTCGGTCTCCAGACGCTGCGCAACGGCGCCCTCAGCAACTTCAACGAGGCGTGGTCTGCGGGCGGCTGGAACAACGGTGGCATTGTGATGATCTCGGGACTGATGTCCGATGAATGGATGCACTCAGGTACTTTCCCGACGCGCCGGGAGCTCGATAGACGGGAGATCCAGATCAAGGGCAACACCACCCTCGACAATTTCTTCTTCCAGATGCAGCGGGCACGAGCCGACCTGGAGCGGGCCGCAATTCAGATCGAGCGCGCGGCCTCTGATGCCAGCACCGATGCCCGCATCCCCGAGATGCGGGCCTATGCCGGCTTCATGTACATCGCCTTCGGTGAGAACTACTGCTCGGGCGTCCCGTTCAGTGAAACCATCGACTCGATTTACTACGGTGAGCCGCTGACGACGAGCGAGATGCTCGAACGGGCGGTGGGCTACTTTGACGCGGCGCTGAGTCATCCCGCGGCGGACGTGGACGTCGCAAACCTCGCACGCGTCGGCAAAGGGCGGGCGCTGCTCAGTCTCGGGCGCTACGCCGAGGCAGGGACGGCCGTGGGCGCGGTTCCCAACGACTGGATTGCCTACAACTGGCACTCCAACGTGGCTCCGCCGCGTACCATCAGCGGCACATACCACCTCAACTATGAGGCGGGACGCTGGTCGGTCGCCGATGCCGAGGGTGGGAACGGGCTCCCGTTCCGCACCGGCAACGACCCCCGGGTACCGTGGAGTGACGAAGGCATCGGCTTCGACAGCGAGACCCCACTCTACTGGTTCCTCAGTGCGTCGAGTCGTACCGATCGGTTCCCACTTGCGTCGGGGGTCGAGGCTCGGCTGATCGAGGCGGAGGCCGCGTTGGAATCGGGTGGTGGTTGGCTGGGGATCCTCAACAACCTGCGACAGGATTACATCACGTACGCCGACCTGCTGTACCCGGACCATCCGTCGGCCGGTACATTGGCGCCGCTGGCAGACCCGGGTACTCCAGATGGGCGCGTGGATCTACTCTTCTCGGAACGCGCCTTCTGGCTGTTCAATACCGCGCATCGCCTGGGGGACCTGCGGCGGTTGGTCAGGCAATACGGGCGCGCGACCGAATCGGTGTTCCCGACGGGTGCCTATTTCAAGGGCGGCTCGTACGGCACGGACGTGAACGTTCCAGTCCCGCAGCCGGAGGAGAACAACCCCAACTTTGCGCAGTGCATCGACCGGAACCCGTAGCCTGAACGGTGCGGCACCGCCGCACCGCAACGAGGGAGGCGCCCCGCAGGGGCGCCTCCCTTCGTGTGTCCCGGAGTACACCGAAGCGACCTAGGGCACAGCCCGCGTCCGCATCGCGGTGGTGTCGGGGGCCGCGACTGTGTCGCCCTCCTCGGCACCGAGCGTCGTCTCGAGGAGGATCACGCCGGCGACTGCCGACGTGCCGAAATACGTGGTCGCGTCCGGACCCGTCAGGACCTGGATGGAGTACAGGTTGTGGGCCGGGATCATCCGGAGTACGGTGATGTCGGTCAAGCGGGCGCCGTCGAGATACACGAACGGCTCCTCGCGCAACACCATGCTTCCCTGGCCCCGGGCGGAGTAGATCCGTACAGGAGTCCCCTGTTCCTCCGCGAACCGGTGGGTGCGCACCGTGAACTTCAGTGCCTCCCACGCGTTGCCTGCCCCGGACTGGCGGATCTGCGCCGCGGTGACGAACTGTCCTCCCGTGGGCGGACTCGCGACGTCCGACGGCCTGGCGCCGCCGCAGGCGAGCGTCACGGCAACGCCGATGGGCAGGAACGTGCGACTTCCGGACCTGGTGTGGCGAGTCATGAGCGTGCCCGCCTCTCTGGTCTGCACCGCACATGAGCCGGTTGTATGGTCAACGGGACGGCGACGGCGCTCCCAACGGCGCGCCGTCACTAGCTCTCTATGCAATATAGATATGTGCGGAGGCGCACGCATCCCCGGTTCGGGGCGGCCCGTAGGCCAAGATTGGATGTGAGGTTCACCTCTCTTTCACGGCCCCTTCACGCTGACGTGCCGACCTTGGGCCAACCCCCGGTGGAGAGAGGTGATCGTGACGGACAAGTGCATCACCCTGCGACTCACCGAGACGCAGCGGCGCGCGGTTCGGGATATCCTGGGGCGCGATGTCGAGGCGCTGACCATTCCCGTGGATGAACTCGAGGAACGCGCAGTGCATTCCGACGAGGTCACCAAGGTCGAGGAGGACGCGGTCGTGTGGGAGTGCCTCAACCCCTACCCCTGAGAGCGCGACGTCGAGTGTCCGACGCCCGGCCACCGTGCCGGGCGTTTGTTTTTGTGCGGGGCGGGCTGGGAGGTCCCAGTGGTTGCGTCAGGTGAAATCGGCGCCATTATGATGCAGAACCCCTGCGAGGTCGAGCGATGAGACGATGGGGCTCGCGCCACCCGTTTTGTCGGGCGTCGGCAATGGCAGCGCTCGGGGTCTGCCTGGCTGAGTCATCCGTAGCTCCACAGGAGCTCCGTGAGCCGATGCCGCCCGGCGTGACGGATTCGCTCATCGAGCGAGGTGCGGTGGTGTACCGGGGATCGGCGCGGTGCGACATGTGCCATGGTGCGGACGCCCGCGGTACCGACGACGGGCCCGATCTCACGGACGACAAGTGGCTCCGAGGCAACGGAACGTTCGACGAGATCGTTGAGCGTGTGCGGTACGGCGTGCCGCGGCGCGACGCCAAGACCGACAAGCCCATGCCGATGCGCGGCTGGGAGCCGGTGAGCGACGACGATGTGCGGGCGGTCGCGGCGTATGTGTGGAGCCTTCGTCGGGGGAGCGGCCCGAGATCGCCGCGCTCAGATCTCCAGGGGTCCCGCCCTCACTGAGAATCCCGCTCGCGCCGAAAGACGCCACTCCCCACCGAGTCGTTCGACCGATCGGCTGATGGGGAGCGAAGCAACTGCCGGAAGAGCCGCAACTGCACGGGTGTGTCCCACTCCCGCGCACCGATCTCCCGCTTCACGATGACTCCCTGGTCGTCGATGATGAAGCTCTCGGGGACGCCAGTCGTCTGATAGATGCGCTCGATCCGACCGGCGGGGTCGTGCAGCACGGTGAATGTGAGGCCACGCTGCTCCACCCAATCGAGCACCTTCTGCGAGCTGCTACGGTCGATGCTCACGGCGACGATCCTGAGGCCCTGATCGAACAGCGCCTCGTGCAGTCGCTGCATTGACGGCATTTCCTGTTCGCACGGTTTGCACCAGGTTGCCCACACGTTGAGGAGCACCACGTGTCCCCTGAAGTCCGCCAGGCGCACGGTGTCGCCCGTTCTCACATCGATGGCTTCGAGGGCAGGGGCGTCTCGCCCCGGAGCGACACCACCTGAATCGGTGGTCAGGGAGAGGGCCGCTCCGAGGGCGAATCCCAAGCCGACCATCATGACCGTGACCGTGATCCATCGGGCGCGTGCCGGCCTCGAAAGAGGCCTGCTCTCACTGGACCGGTGCTCCGTCGCCGGTGGGATCTGCCCGAAGGTCACAATCGCGTCACCGTGCCTGGGACGGGCTGCAGAGGTTCGCGGAGGGAGCATAGTGCCTCGCCCTCCGGCGGTACAACCTGGTGACTGTCGGCGCATTGAGTGACATCATCTCCTCCCGGCCCCCCGCCGTCGCGTGCGTCGGCGTCAATGCTCCGAGGCGGCGTGCTCGATCTGCTGCTGGCGTCTCGCGATGATGGCTCTACCCGGTCGTGAACGTGAAGACCATACCGTAGGTCCCGTTCGCATGCCGCCATCCGGGGCCCGTCATGTCGTTCATCATCATGCCGCCCTGCATGATCCGCTGATCTATCATGTGCTGGGTGACCCAGACGCCGCCCATGCGAGGACCGTGCTGCTCGAGATCGATCACGTGTCCTGTAGCGTCCATCATGCCGCCGCCGATGTGCATGGTGTAGCTCATCCCGGAGTCGAGTGGCGTCGAGGGGGTGAACGTGAGGCACATACGGCGGTTGGTGAACTTGGCGCCGCCCCATCGGCGCATCCCAGTGCGAACGTAGCGGCGCCCAGCGTGGCGAGGAGGGCGATGCGTGTCTGCATTGGAGCATCGATCCTTGCTACCGCAGAGCCTCGAGCCCCGTGGCACCGTTGATGATCCTCGTGACGTTGACTACGGGGCGGACGGAGACGATCCCGTCACCCTGGCGTCCGGTGCGTGCGGCGCGGGCGATCAGCTCGGTGAACATCTCACAGCGCTCCCCGCCACAGATGAACTGGATTTCCGCCTTGTCGGCGTAGGCCGATCCGTCATCGAGCGAGAATCGCTCGCTGGCGGGGTCGACCCCGGCCCCGATGGCGTGCACGCGGGAGATGGTGAGTCGGGGAACACCAGACTCCTTGAGTGTCCGGACGACCCGATCGAGCATTTCGGGGCGGACAATGGCGCGTATCTCCACCATGTTGCTCATGGTTGGCTCCTAGGTCTCAGCAGTGAGCGCCATCCGGTCCCGGAGCGCCTCGCGCGCTGGATGCATCGGTCGTCGACGGACTTCCCAACGCCGCCAGATCAGGTAGATGGCGGGGATCACGACCAACGTGAGCACCGTTGAGGTGACCATTCCGCCCACCATCGGTGCGGCGATGCGCTTCATCACATCAGCGCCGGTGCCGTGGCTCCACAGGATTGGAGCCAGGCCGAGGGTAATCGCGGCCACGGTCATGATCTTCGGACGCAGCCGGTCCACTGCACCTTCGCGCACGGCGGCGGCCACGTCCGAACCGTCGCGCATGCGGCCCTCCAGGCTTCGACGGTGGAACGCCTCGTCCAGGTAGATGAGCATCACCACCCCGGTCTCGGCCGCTACGCCCGCCAGAGCGATGAAGCCGACCCAGACGGCCACGCTCGTGTTGTATCCCGCGAGCCACAGGTACCAGATGCCGCCCACCATCGCGAACGGCACGGACAGCATCACGATCAGGGATTCGGTGACACCCCGGAAGTTGAGATACAGCAGGAGGAAGATGATCCCGAGCGTGACGGGGACGACGACCTGCAGCTTCTCCTTGACGCGCTGCATGAACTCGTATTGACCGCTCCACACGAGGGAGTAGCCGATCGGCATGGTGATCTCCCGGGCGACTACCTCTTGTGCCTCCTGTACATAGCTCCCCACGTCGCGGTCGCCGATGTCCACGAAGATCGTCGTGACGGGGAAGGCATCTTCGGTCTTCACCGCCATGGGCCCCTGTACCACGCGTACGGTGGCGACCTGGCCGAGCGGGATTTGTGTGATGCCCACCGCCCCGCTTGCCGGCATCGACCCACCCATGCCAGCCATCCCGCGGCCCCCTCCGTCCATGCTCCCCATCCCAGTGACGGGGATGAGCACTTCGCGGAGGCGCTCGGGATCGTCACGGAGTTCACGAGGATAGCGGACGTTGACGACGTACCGCTCCCGCCCTTCCACGGTGACAGCGGCATTCATGCCACCGACAGTAGCCATGATCGCACTGTGGATCTCACCGACGTTCAAGCCGTACCGCGCTGCCTCCGCGCGGTCGATCGCGATGTCCACGTAGTAGCCCGACACGCCGCGCTCCGCGAAGGCGCTGCGGGTACCAGGAACCTGCTGGACAATGCGTTCGACCCGCTCGCCCAATGTCTGGAGCGTGTCGAGGTCGGGGCCGAAGATCTTGATCCCCACGGGCGTGCGGATGCCGGTGGCGAGCATGTCGATCCGGCCCTTGATCGGCATCGTCCACGCGTTGGTGACGCCCGGCAGCCGGACCGCCCGATCCATCTCCCCGATCAAGCGTTCGTAGGTCATGCCCGGTCGCCACTGCTCCTCGGGCTTGAGCGTGATCGTGGTCTCGAACATGTCGAGCGGTGCCGGATCGGTGGCAGTGCGGGCCCGCCCCGCCTTGCCGAGCACGGTGGCTACCTCGGGGAACGCAGCGAGCGTACTGTCCTGCTTCCGCATGATCTCCCGGGCCTCGGCGATGGCGACGCCGGGTACGGTCGTTGGCATGAACAGCACCGATCCCTCGTGCAATTGTGC
>JABAOD010031707.1_pt1 | contig 15500 bp, 15 predicted proteins | sample 7062151 | NCBI WGS metagenome assembly JABAOD01 (sample SAMN14538626, study PRJNA623070) | marine sediment metagenome | biome: marine biome [ENVO:00000428]; feature: marine pelagic biome [ENVO:01000023]; material: deep marine sediment [ENVO:00002113] | place: India: Gulf of Khambhat ... | reverse complement strand
AGGCCTTGGGATACGACTGGCGCTCGGTGGAGACCTGGCGCCCGGGGTCGCCGTAGGGTGCCAGCAGGCCGTCGCGGATCTCGAGCGCTCGCAGCGGATGATCGTCGGCCGCCTCCCAGACCGTCATCACCGAGTCGAGGTCGGAGCGCTCGTCGAGCAGGTCGAGGCAGCGGTCGATGAGCCCGCCGTCCACCATCACCGTGTTGCCGAGCAGCAGGACCACGTTGGCCAGCGCCGGGTCGCGGTCGGCGACCACCCGCACCGCGTGCCGGATGACGTCGCCGTGGTTGACCTCGTCGCCGGCCAGCTCGGGCGGCCGGACGATGACCTCGCAGCCCATCTGCCGGGCGACGCCGGCGATCGACTCGCCGTCGGTGGACACGAACACCCGATCGATGCGGCGGGCGTCGAGGGCGGCCCGCAGCGGATAGGCCACCAGCGGCCGGCCGGCCACCGGGTGCACGTTCTTGTCGCGGATCGACTTGCTGCCGGCGCGGGCGGTGACGATGGCGGCGTTCACCGCCGCATCTCCTCGAGCATCTGCAGGATGCCCTGGCCCATGTCGACGTAGCAGTTGGCGGTCAGCTTGCGGCCGACGCGCGGGGTGAAGGCATAGGGCGTTACCCGGTAGTGGGCGTCGACCGAGCGGTCCTCGGGCTCCTCGTACTCGACGTCGAGCGGCCGGCCGAGGATCTCCGAGAACATGGTGAACAGGTCCCGCAGCCGCATCGGATGGTGGCCGGTGATCACCAGGTGCTGGTTGGCGAACTCCGCGTCCAGGGCGTCGACGCTGAGCCGGGCGGCGTCCTCGACGTGGACGTACTCGCGCGCGTCCTCGGGGTCGCCGACGTGGCGGATCGGGCCGCCGTCCGAGGCCTGCTTGAGCAGCCGGTAGACGCCGTTGGCCTCGGTCGCCCGGGGGCCGTAGAGGCTGCCGTAGCGCAGGATNNGCCTGCTTGCTGCAGCGGTAGAAGCCGCCGGCGCGGCTGTAGACGTAGACCGTGCTGGCGAAGACGAAGCGGGCGACGCCGCCCTTGCGGGCCGCCTCGAGGGTGTTGATCGTGCCGATCAGGTTGAGGCGCGTCGCGGCGATGGGGTCGCCGGTGGCCTGCTCGAGGTCGGCGAGACCGGCAAGGTGGAAGAGGACCTCGCAGCCCGCGGCGGCACGCTCCAGTCCTTCGGGCTCGAGCAGATCGCCGATCGCCATCTGCTGGTCGCCGCGCAGATAGGGAGACGGCCGTTGGTCGAACACCGTCACCTCGAGGCCGCGCTCGCTGAGGGCGTCGGCGATGTGGCTGCCGAGGAAGCCCGAGCCGCCGGTGACCAGCGCCCGGGCCATCAGGCGCCCTCTCCGCGGAGCGCCTCGAGCAGGTTGGCGACCGCCTCGGCCTCCATGCGGGCGCGCGCCTCGGCCGCGTAGGAGCCGATGTGCGGGGAGAGAAGCACCTGGGGCAGCTCGCGCAAGGCGCCGTCGTACGGTTCGTCGGCGAAGACGTCCAGGTAGGCCCCGGCCAGCTTACCGGCGGCCAGCAGGTCGTACAAGGCGGCCTCGTCCACCAGCCCGCCGCGCGCGGTGTTGATCAGCACTGCGCCGGGCCGGATCCTTTCGAGGCGCTCGCGGCCGAGCAACGGCGGCGACCCCGGCGCGGCGCCGGGATGCAGACTGATGACGTCGGCCTCGGCCAGCAGCCGCTCGAGCTCGACCCAGCGCACCTGATGACGCGCCGCGAAGGCCGCGTCGGGAGCCGGATCGGACGCCACGATGGGAGTGTCGAACGGCTGCAGCAGCTCCACCAGACGCTTGCCGACCCTGCCGAGGCCGATGATGCCGACGGTCTTGCCCCGCAGCAGCCGTCCCATCGGCTTGCGCCAGCGGCCGGCCCGTAAGTCGCGGTCGGCCTCGCCCAGGCGCCGCAGCAGAGCGAGAATGCCGGCCAGGGCGAGCTCGGCGACCGCTTCGGCCGGGGGTCCGGGGGTATTGCGCACCCGGATGCCGCGCGCGGCGGCGGCGTCGAGATCGACGTTGTCGAGGCCGGCGCCGCAGCGCGAGATGGCGCGCAGCGCCGCCGCCGCCGCCAGGATCTCGGCGTCGAGCGCCTCGGTACCGGCAATGAGGCCCTCGGCGTCGCGCAGCAGCTCGCTGGTCTCGTGGCGTCGGAGGCGGCGGCCGTGCGGGTTCAGGCGAACCTCGTAACCGGCTTCCCGCAGCTGCCGCAGCGGCGCCGGATCGTCGCGGCCGAAGCTCGAGGTCGAGACGGCGACGACCGCCATCGTCAGGCCGGCACGACCTTGGGATGCGGGTCGCGGTAGACGCCGCGGGTATCGACGATCAGGCGGGCATGCTCGAGCACCAGGTCGTAGTCGACGCGGCTGTGATCGGTGACCACGACCACGGCATCCTGGGCGGCCAGCAGCTCCGGGTCGAGTGGCTGTGACTCGAGGTCCGGGAGCTCGGACCAGGTGCGCATGCGCGGCGTGCTGGCGATCAGCGGATCGTGGTAGGCGATGACGGCGCCGCGGTGCCGGAGCCGCGACAGCACTTCGAACGCCGGGCTCTCGCGCGGATCGGCCACGTTCGGCTTGTAGGCCAGGCCGAGCACCAGCACCCGGGCGCCGCGCAGGGCGCGCCCCTGTTTCTCCAGGGCGCCCGCCAGCTTGTTGACGACGTGCGCCGACATCTCGCGATTGATCTCTCCCGCGAGCTCGATGAATCGTGGCGCCGCCCCGTACTGCCGCGCCTTCCACGACAGGTAGAACGGGTCGATGGGGATGCAGTGTCCACCCCAGCCCGGTCCGGGGTTGAACCTCATGAAACCGAACGGCTTGGTCTCGGCGGCGTCGAGCACCTCCCAGATGTCGATGCCCATCCGGTCGTAGACCAGCTTGAGCTCGTTGACCAGGGCGATGTTGACGGCGCGGAAGATGTTCTCGGTCAGCTTGGTGGCCTCGGCGGCGCCGGCGCTGGAGACCCGGACGGTGGAGACCACGACCTGGTCGTAGAGGGCCCGCGCCAGCCGCGCCGAGGTGGCGTCGACGCCGCCCACCACCTTGGGGATCGAGGCGGTGCCGAAGTCCGGGTTGCCCGGGTCCTCGCGCTCCGGCGAGTAGGCGAGGAAGAACTCCTCGCCGCAGCGCAGGCCGCTGCTCTCGAGCAGCGGCCGCAGCTGTTCGGTGGTGGTTCCCGGGTAGGTCGTCGACTCGAGAACCACCAGCTGTCCCGGCCGCAGCGACCGGCTGACCGTCTGCCCGGTGCTGATCACCGCCGACAGATCCGGCTCGCGGTCGTCGGTGAGGGGCGTCGGCACGCAGATCAGCAGGGCGTCGGGCTCCGCCAGCCGGGCCGGGTCGGAGGTGGCTTCGAGCCTGCCGGCGGCGACGGCCGCGGCCAGCTCGGTGCCGTCGAGATGCGCGATGTAGGAGTCGCCGCGCTCGAGGCTGGCGATCTTCTGCTCGTCGATGTCGTAGCCGAGCACCCGGAAGCCGCCGCGGCAGAAGGTCACGGCCAGCGGCAGCCCGACGTAGCCGAGCCCGAGGATGGCGACCCGGGCTTCGCGGCTCTCGAGCGCCGCCTCGAGCTTGCGGGCCAGGGGGTTCATCGACGGTGGCCTCAGGAGCAGCCGGCCGCGAGGCGGCTTGGCGTGGGCAAGATGTCGGAGCCGCTTGCGAGCGCCGCGGAGTTGGCGGTCGTCGGTGGTTACGGTTGCTGGGGCGACGCTTCTTGCAGCGGCGGACCGGCGATCAGCACGCCGCCTCCGGCGAGGGGCCAGAGACCGGCGATGACGCACGCCCGGCAGCAGTCGTCCGGCTGCAGCACGCCTTCCCAGTCGATGCGGGTGACGACGCCGTCACAGAGCCAGTGGAACAGACAGCGGCTAGCCTGGACCGCCGTCGTCTCGCCGACGGTGAGGTTGCCGGCCCAGCCGGCCTGACGGCGGTCCAGGGTCACCGGACAGTCCTCCGGCTGCCAGACCTCCACCAGCCTCGTCTCGCTGCGGGCGAGCAGCTTGCCGCTGGCATCGTAGACGGCGACGTAGTACTCGGCCGCCTCTTCCTCTTGTTTCTCCAACCACTCTTTCAGCCATTCGCGATCGTGGCCTGCCATCCACTCGCGGTCCTTGAGGATCTCCCACCAGTCGTCGCTGAGCAGGTGCTGCTGGCGATCTTCGGGCCTCGGAAAGACGGTCCAGTACTCACCGGATGCGCTGGTCAGCATCTCGTCGTAGTAGAACGCGCCGACCGGGTTCAGACGCCGGAAGTAGAGGCGCACCGAAGCGCCGCCGACATCGGGATCGACCCTTGCCGTAAGAACCGCATTGTGCTCGTTTGGCAGGCACTCGAGGCTGCCAGGCGTGACGCTCGGAGTGGCCGCGGCAAGGGGGGCCGCGGTGAGCAGGGCGATCACGGCAAGGCTGTGTCTGGCAGTCATCGGCACGGACCTTCCAGCATCCTTGATGGGCGTTCAGGATACGTTGTTCCGCGGTGAGGCGTCAAATTCCGGGTGGGGCCGACAGGAAGGCGACCTCGCCGGGCAGGATGCGCCGCACGTAGGACTCGACGAACTCCGATCGCTGCAGCCTTGGCAGCGCCGGGCGGAGGAGCTCGGCGGCCGCCCGCCGCTCGCCGGTCTCGAACAGAGCGACGGCGCAGTAGAAGGCCATCTGCGGCTCGCTCTCATCGGGCAGCCCGGCGCGCCGGCAGTAGGCGACGGTACGCCGCCAGTCGGAGACCAGATAGGCAGCTTCGGCAGTCAGCATCTGCGCCGGCCGGCTCTCCGGCCGGCGGTCGGCCAGCTCCGAAGCGTCGGCGAGTGTCGCCCGCAGCTGCTCTTCGGAGTGGGCTCTGGCCAGCCGCACGCGCAGCGCGGCCAGCTCCTCTTCGGTGCGGTCGGTCGGCTCGGAGGAAGGCGTCGCCGCCGGCTCCGCCCCCTCGTCCGCGGCCGGCGCAGGCTCCGGCGCCGGCGCGCCGGCTCGGGCCGCGCTCTCGTCTGCCGGGGCCGTGGCTTCCGGCGCCGCTCCGACCTCGTCGCCCGAGGCCTCGAGCCCGGAACGGATCTTCCGCTCCCAGCGCGCGACGCGGGTGCCCGCACGGCTTTCAGGCGGCAGCCCTTCGAGAGCGGTCAGGGCGCCCGGCCAGTCGCGCGCCTTGACCAGGCACTCGAGCTGCAGCAGGCGCTCCCCGCTGCCGACCTCGGCGCACGGCGGGGCCGCCAACAGCGCCGCGCAGTCGGCCGCTGCGGTGGCCGCCGCGCGGCGCAGGCAGCCGGCAGCCTGGCTCGCGTCGTCGGGCAGCCGGGCGAGCCAGCCGAGCGCCTTGCGGGGCCGGCCCTCTTCCAGCTCCAGCCGCGCCAGCTCCAGCAGTGGCTCCGGCCCGCCGCCTTGCTCCAGCTCCGCCTCGAGCGCCCGGCGCAGCTCCTTCGGTGTCAGCTCGACGGTCTGGGTCTCCGTCGGCTGCGGCGTCAGGTGCTGGAAGGCCGGCGTCGCCTGCAGCAGCCGCGCCGGAATGCGCCGGGCAATCTCCTGCTCGAGGCGCGCGCGAAGCTCGGGTTCCAGTGCGGCTTCGGCCCAGACCGAGAAACGGTCCTCGATCTCGAGAATGCGGCGGAACGTCTGGTCGAAGGCCGCGCCATCGTCGAGCCCGGCCTGCGTCAGAGCCAGCCGCGACAGGCAGTCGACGAGCAGCGGCGGCTCTTCCAGCAGTCCGAAGCAGGCGATTCTGAGCTCCTTGGCCGCCGTCGTGAAGTCGCCGCGCCGGTAGGCCAGCGAGCCCTCCTCGAGCCGCTCCAGGTAGAAAGGGTCGGCGCCGCTGGCCGCGCCGCCGCCTGCGGCGAGCAGGAGCGCCAGAGCGAAGCCGGCGCGACGGCCGGCTGACGATCGGCAGCGGAGCGGGCGCGGCATCAGCTCAAAAGGTCAACGGGCGGTCTTCGATCACGGCGCGGGGATTGTGCTGGGTGAGAGCGTCGGCGGCCTCCTCGCCCCAGTGGCCGGCGATCGTCGCATGGGCGGCGGCGAGGTCGGGCGGCCGCCACTTGATGCCGTGCGCATCGCTGGCCACGAAGTGCACCAGCCCGGCGTCCAGCATCGACCAGGCAAGCCGGCGCGGGCCGCGCCCGAACAGGCCCGTGACGCTGGCACCGGTGATCTGGACCAGGGCGCCCGCCGCGACCAGGTGCTGGAGATCGCGGAGGTCCGCCGAGAGCCGCGGAATGAACTCGGGGTGCGCCAGGATGGGCCGCCAGCCGCTGAGGGTCAGCTCGTGCACGAGCTCGTGGGGATCGGGCCCCAGACCGTCGCGGTCGAACTCCAGCAGCAGGTACTTCGAGCCGGCCAGCGGCAGCAGACCGGAGGCCGGCAGCTGCTCGAGCTCGTGCAGGAGATCGGCGTCGACGNNCCGAGCGCCGTCTGCAGATCGCTCAGCAACGAGCCGAGGTGGCGGCTGTCGGCATTCCGCCAGTAGTCGTGGCGCTGATGTGGAGTGGCGACCAGCACCTCGCAGGTCGCCGCGGCACTGCGGCACATCTGCAGGGCCTCGTCCGGGTCCTCGGGACCGTCGTCGACCCCCGGCAGCAGGTGGATGTGGAGGTCGATCATCAGGCGGCCGAGCCGACGTTGGCGTCCTCCTGGGAGTAGTCCTCGTAGTGCGAGTAGTAGTAGTAGTAGCGACGGTCGTAGCGGCTGGCGCGATCGGGCTGATAGCGGTTGAGGAGGGTGCCGAGGATCCGGACGCCGGCCATGCGCAGGCGATCGCGGCAGAGCCGGGCATCCTCGCGCAGGATCTTGTCGGCCCGGAAGCAGAGCACCACGCCGTCGCTCAGCTTGCCGGTGAGGATCGGATCGGTCACCGCCAGCACCGGTGGCGAATCGATGATGACGAAGTGGAACTGCTGCCGCGCCGCCTGCACGAGGTCCGACATGCGGTCGGAGGACAGCAGCTCCGACGGATTCGGCGGGTGGGGGCCCGACGGGCAGAGGGTCAGGTTCGAGATCGCGGTGGCGCGCAGGCAATCCTCGAACTGTTCGCTGCCGGTGAGGAAGTTCACCAACCCCTGGCGGTTCGAGACCTCGAGCACCTTGTGGAGCCGGGCCTTGCGCAGATCGGCATCGACGAGCAGCACGCGGCGTCCCAGCTGGGCCATGACCACGGCGAGGTTGACCGCAGTGGCGGTCTTTCCCTCGGCCACCTGTGCCGAGGTGATGGTGACGACCCGCAGGCCGCCGGCGGTGGACAGCAGCAGCGCCGTGCGCAGCGACCGGTAGGCCTCGGAGATTCCGATGCGGGGACGGCTCTCCGGCACCAGCTCGATCGAAGTCGGCCGCGGGCCTTCCTTGAGCCGAGGCTTGCGCCCTTTCTTGCGGCCCTTGTCGGATGCGTAGTACCTGGAATAGCCGTAGCCCTTGCCGGTGTCGTCGAGATTCGGAATCACGACCAGGACCGGCAGGTTGAGCAGCCGCTCCAGCTCCTCGGCGCTCTTGATGGAGCGATCCAGCAAGTGCATCAGCAGCACCAGGCCGACGCCGAGCAGCAGCCCCATTGAGGTGCCGAGCGTCAGGCTGTTGCGGAGGGAAGGTCGGAAAGGCGATCCCGGCACCAGCGCACGGTCGACAACGCGCACGTTCGATTCGCGCGTTCGGTAGAGGCTGGCGCTGACGCCGGTCTCCGAGAGCCGCTGCAGGAGCTGGTCGAGCAGCTCGCGCTGGTTCTCCACCTCCATCTCCAGGTTCTTGTACTCGACCGAGACCGAGCCCAGGCCGATGGCCTCGGCCTTGACCTTGTCGATCTCGTCGGCCAGCGAGCGCTCCCGTCGGATCGCCGTTTGCAGGTCGCCGTACGCCGCCCGGCGGGCCTTTTCGACCTCCTGGGCGACCATCTCCGCGAGGTACCGGCGACCCTCCTCGATCTCGCCCCTGAGAGCCACCATCGCGGGCCAATCGGGCTTGTAGACCTGGAGCTTGGTCTCGTACTCCCGTTCCTTCTCGAGCTGCTGCTGGGTCAAGCGGCCGATGAGGCCATCGGCCGATCGGTCGAGGCTTGAATCGTGGCTCGGAGAGACCAGCTGCCGGTAGCGGGCCTCTTTCTCGAGGCGCTCGGCCGTCGCTGCGATGAGGCTGTCGTTCAGCCGCTCGAGGCGCTGGAGGGCGGCGCTGGAGCCGGAGTCGAGGTCGACGACGTCGGATCTGAGGCTGTACTCCTGCAGCTCCTGCTCCTTGACGTCGAGGTCGCGCTTGAGCGAGTCGATCTGCTCGGCCAGGAAGACCGAGGTCTTGCCGACGCTCTCCCGGCGGTTCTGGATGCCCCATTCGATGTAAGCGTCGGCGACGCCGTTGACGACGCGCGCCGCCAGCTCGGGGTGAGCGGAGACGTAGGTCAGCGTCGCCAGCTCCGTGCCCTTGACTTCGGAGACCGCGAGACCGCCGAGCAGCTTGTTGGCGAGAGCGGCCACTTTGCGATCGTCCTCGGCCGGCGAGACCGGCGTCTTCGCGGAGCCTCCTGCCGGGTTGAAGAGCGGGTCCTGCGTGAGGCGCAGATCCATCACCACCCGCTCCGCCAGGCCGCGGCTGCGCAGCAGGCGGTACTGGGTCGGGTAGTACTTCATGCCGGTCCAGGCCTCGAGCCAGGGATTTGTCTCGCCGCCCAGGTTCAGCAGATTGCGCTGCTCGATCTGGATCGTGGTCGTTGCCCGGTACTCCGGCGGCGTCACCAGGTAGTGGACCACCCCGAGGGTGATGCAGGCGACGCTGATCGAGGCTACGACGCGCCAACGTCTGAGCAGCAGGCGCGCATACTCGGAGAGATCGAGCCAGTTGGCGCCGCCGTCGGCCGCGGGCCCCTCGTCGCGCTCGTCAACGGGAGCGTAGATGTCCGGCAGGTTCAAAAGAACGACTCCTTGACCACCACCACGTCGCCCGGTTGCAGGAGCAGATCCGGCTCCTCGCCGGCCATGATGCGCTTGAAGTGGGCGACCAGCTCTCTCAGCATGCCGCTGTCGTCGGTGCGCTTGACCACGATGCGGTGGGCGGCGCGCTCCGTCAGCCCGCCGGCCCGGGCGATGGCGGTGACCAGGGAGATCCGGTCCGTGCTCTTGAAGGTCACGGCGCCCGGCCGCTCGACCTCGCCCATGAAGAACACGCTCACTTCCCGGGCCGGTGGCACGTGGATCACGTCGTTGGCGAAGATCGGGATGTTGACGTGCTGATCGCCCCGCACCAGCAGATCCTCGATGCGGATCTCGAGCTGGTCGAAGAGCCCGTTGGAGGCGTGTCGCAAAACATAGACGACCTCGCCGCGCTGGTCGGTCAGCCCGCCGGCTTCGGTCAACGCCTCGAACAGGGTCCAGCGCGCCGACAGCTCCAGGGTGCCGGGGCGGTTGACCGCGCCGATCACCGAGATCGGCTTCGACCGGAACTCCCTGACCTCCACGGTGACGGTGGCCCGCTGGAGGTACTTCTCGAGGGCGACCTTGAGGATCGCCGCGATCTCGGTGTCGGTGAGACCTTCGACCTCGATCTCGCCCAGAAGCGGCAGGCGGATCGTCCCCTGCTCGGAGACCCGGCCGCTGACGTTGAAACTGTCCTCCTCGAAGACCCTGACCTCGATCAGGTCTTTCGGCCCGACCCGGTAAGCGCCGTCGCTGGTCGCAATCTGGGCCGCTAGCAGGCCGGGCCCCGCGGCTGTCGCCAGTATCAGAAGGCAGACTGGCCCAGCCGATTTCATCGCGCCAACCCTACTACAGTCATGGCGGGCCCTCAGTCGGGCAGCAGCTCGAAGGCGGCAAGCTTGAGCTCGGTGCTGATCCGGTTCGAGCTGCGGTCGAGCTCGGGCACGACGGACTCGTATTCCAGATGCATGGCTTGCAGATGGAGTTTGAGCCGCCGCGTCAGCTCCAGCTCGAAGCCGGCCCCGTAGAAGGAGAAGTCGTCCACCCTCGTCGTCTGGTCCCGGGCGACGTTCTCGAACTCGTTCTGGCCCCAGTCATAGAACAGTTTCAAGCGCAGGCGGTCGGTGGTCCGATGGCCGACGACGAGGCCCGACCTGCGCTCCAGGAAGAGACTGCGGTTGTCGAGAGCCGAGTAGACCACCGAACGGTGGGTGTGAGGGGTCAGAGTGATCCGGGGCGAGGGCCTGAGGTCGACCTGGGCATCGCCGATGAGGCGGTGGCGCTCGGGACCGTCGACGAAGTCCAGCCTGTGGTCGACCATGCTCAGGAGCAGGCCGGCGCGGTTGCCCTGCAGGCTGAGCAGGAACAGGGGGCCGGTAGAACGATTGGAGCGCGTGGCGCGCGGCTCCAGGAAATCGGTCTCCAGCGACTCGGCGCCGAGACCGATCTCCAGGCCGTTCTCGAGCCTGTAGTAGAGCGCCAAGCGGGCAACGCGCTCCTCGCGATCGAGATCCTCGAGGCGGACGCCGGCGAGTGCAGCCGGATTGTCGAGGCGGACCGCGGTGTTCGTGATGCCGAACGTCCCGTAGAGCGCGAACGGCCCGCGAAAGTCGAGGTCGAAGGTCAGCGTGGCGGACTCGGTGTCCGTAAAGGCGAGAACCTCGAACTCGCTGTTGACATACTGCTCGCGCTGGATCTGCCGCGCCACGAGCTCCGCGGACAGCCGGTTGAAGTCGCCCTGGAGCCGCAGGCCCGAGTTCCAGTTGAACTCGCGCAGGCTCGCCTGCTCGTTCCACCAGACGTACTCGGGCAGAACGAAGCCGGTCAGGAGCATCCTGCGTCCCAGGTGCAGATAGGAAGCGACGCCGGCGCCGATCGTCGCGCGCAGGTCGGAGACGGCCTCGCGGCTGTCCGGGGTCGCGTAGACGTTTCCTTCCCACCCGACGTTGCGCAGCGTCAGGAGCGGGTCGACGAACAGGGGGCCCAGGCGCCAGCGTGAGTCGCGGCCCACCTCCTGCAGGTCGGAGGCGGGCTCGGTCTGCCGATCCAGGGCGCCGGGGGCCCGGTACTGGGCGAATTGGGCGCCGGCGGTGGCGGCCCACAGCAAGACCACGAAACCTGCCGTCAGATACGGGTAAACTCTCGCCCCGTTGCGACTCTGGGCTGCGGGCATCACCTCTCCTTCGGGCCGCCGGATCATATCGTCTCGCGACGGGGTGCCGAGCGCGCCGGCACTGCTGCTGTCGGCCCTGCTGGTGTGGGCGACGATCCCCTATGGCAGCGTGACGCCGGCCGGCGAGCTGATTCTGCGATGGGCGGCCTTCGCCCTGCTGGCACTCGCCGTCCTGCGGAGGTCGGGAAACCAGGCCCTGCGGCGGGCCGCCGGGCCGGCGATGGCCATCACCGGTCTCGGGCTTCTCGGCTTGCTGCAGTCGCTGAGCTGGCCCAGCGGTCTGGTCGAGCTGCTATCGCCAGAGCATCTGCATCTCGCTCGGCGGGCGGGCCTGGGCGCCACGGCCGACCTGCCGTCCCGTCTGCCGCTCTCTCTGGCTCCGGCGCAGAGTCGCTCGGTCGCCCTGACCCTTGCCTCGCTGGCAGCGCTCCTGGTGGTCGGAGCCTCGATCGGGCGGCGCCGGCGCGGCCGCCGATGGCTGGCCGCGGCCCTGGCTGCAGCGGCCCTGGTCCAGCTTGCCGTCGGCGCTTCGAGGCTGCTCGCTGGCAGTGCCGAGCCGCCTGCCAGCGCTCTGGTCGTCCCCACCAACCGTCTGCTCGGGACCTACGCGAATCCAAACCACCTGGCCCTGTTCTTCGAGATCGCCCTGGCCGTTTGCGGCGCGGGGCTCTGGTGGGCCTGGCGCCGCGCCCGGCGATCGTCCGGGCTGCGAGGCATGCGCGTTCTACTGGCCGGTCTCCTCACCGGCGCCGTGCTGCTGGCGTTGATCCTGACGCGCTCGCGGGCAGGCATTCTGGCGGCCGCAGCGGGTATCGCCGTGCAGGCCGCTGTCGTGGCGCTGCTCGGCCGCTCTCGCTGGCGGCGCCTCGCCGTGGCGGCGATGGTGACGGTGGGAACGCTGACCGCCGTCGGGGCAGTGCTGCGACCGCATCTGGGCCGACTGCTCGAGACGCCATGGATGGAGGTCGTCTGGAGCGACCGCACCCTGGTCTCCCGTCAGACCCTGGAGATCTGGGCTTTGTTCCCCTTGCTGGGATCGGGCATGGGCACCTTCGAGGAGGCCTATCCCCTGGTGCAATCGCATGATCTGACTCGGGTCGGTTGGACGCACGCTCACAACGACTGGGCGGAAGCGTTGGCGACCGGAGGCCTGGCGGCGGTGGGCCTGATCGTCTTCGGTCTGGTCGCCTTGCTGCGACGCCTACGCACCAATCTGCTCGAGGCCCGGCGATCCGAGGATCAGGCTGCCGTGCTCGCCGCCTTCGGCGCCCTGACTGCCGTGGGCATCCACGAGCTGCTGGATTTCGGGCTGACCATTCCGGCCAACGCCGCGGCGCTGGCGGCGGTCTGCGGGGCCGCGGCCGGAGTGCAGGTCAGACCGCGGCCCGCAGACGGACGCTCCCGGGGCTCACGGCACGGCCCGCCCACTTGACCAGGGTCAGCTTGTGGAGTCCCCGGCTGAGGGGGCGCTGGATGGCGATCCGGTCTCCGGGCGTTACCGCGAAAGCCCCGAGGATCTCTCCGTCGAGGCTCAAGTCGACCACCGCGCCGGCCGGATCGACCACCCTGAAGTCGAGCTCGAAGCCGTCGACGTCACGATCCAGGAGCATCTCCAGCTCTTGCGCCGAGCCGCGCGGCTCCCAGTCCGAGGCAGACCAGCCGCTGCGGCTGAGTTGCTGCAGCTGGCGCACGGCGGTCGCCAGCAGCTCGTTGTCCTCCGTCTCCTCGGCGACGGCTCGCGCCACCAGCCAGTGGCGGGCTCCGTCGGAGCGGCCGCGGGCAAGATACGACCGCGCCTCGGCCGCCTGTCCGCGCGCGGCCGCCACTCGCGCCTTGAGCAGCCAGTAGGGCGCCCAGCCGGTGCCGAGCTGCTCGCCGCCGGGGTCCTCCAGGGCTTCGGCGTCGGCCAGCCTGCCGCAGGCGAGGGCGGCCTGGGCCCTGTGGAGCGGCGACTGGGGCTGCGCCAGCAGAGCGAGCCGTTCGATCGTGGCCGGCGCAAAGGGACACTCATCGTAGGTGCAGCGGTCCAGCGTCCATCCCAGCCAGTCCTGAAACCGGCGCTGGTAGTGGGGTGCGACCAGGTCTGACGGCAGCCTCTCGAGGACGCGCTGGATCGGCCTTGCGTGGCATAGTGACGGCATCGCCAGGTCGGTGACCGCCAGCAGGTAGTGCCGGGCCCGACTCGCGTCGCCTCCGCGCCGGCGGGTCTCGGCGGACGCCAGGGCCTCCTCCAGGAGTGCCTGCCGGGCTTCCCACCAGCGCTGGCGCACGAGGCCGTAGCGCTCCCAGTCCTGCCTGGCGGCGAACTCTTGCTGCAGCCGCTCCCAGGTGCTCAGTCGGTCCGGGACGACCGACAGCGCCACCTCCAGCGACGGCGCCAGCCGCAGCCAGCTTCCGACAAGCAGGAAGAGCGTCTCCCGGTCCTCGAATGCCCGCGCCAGCAGAGCCGTGGCCTCGCGACGTTTGCCGGGCGGCAGGCGCGACCATTCGCTGAGATAGGCCGCGGCCAGGAACCGCGCCGGCTCGGGCTGGGCCGGCGCCAGTCGCAGCGCTGCCCTGAGGGGCTCCTCCCACCGCCAGCGCTGGGTGCCCAGCCGGAGATCGCCGCGGCGACTCCAGTCGAGGAAGACCGCGGCGCCCTTGACCATGCGCGCCGCCCAGGATGCCGGCCGCCGGGCCGCCGCCTCGGCCGCCAGCAGAGCCGCGCTCTGCAGCCTGTCGGGCCCGCGCCGAATCTCTTCCTGGCGGCTCTCCTCCGGCAGGTCCAGCAGCCAGGCACGATCCTGCTCGCCGGCCAGGAGCTGACGGGCGGCGAGCACCTTGGCGCGCTCGGGGTCGAGCAGCCGGCGCAGCTCTCGGGCCGCCTGCGGGCGCCGCGCCAGCACGCCGGCGTCGTCGAGCAGTTGGTAGAGTCGCCGCTGCTCCGCGTCCCAGCTCCGGTAGTCGAGCCAGCTCAGCAGGGCCAGGGCGGCGGCCAGAGCGCACAGCACCAGGCGGATCGAGCGGGCGCGACGGCCAGGGGCGGACAGCACGGGTTCGAAATGTTAGCGGAGAGCGCAAGGTCGCGGCGTCTCGCCACCCTCCGTCTGGCGGCCAGCGTCTGGACGGTCGTGGTCGGGATACTCCTGGCCGTTCCGGGCGAGCGGCTGCCGCCGGCCGGCCGGCTGTCCTGGCTCGACACCGCGGCCCACGCGGCGCTGTTCCTGGTGCACGCCGGTCTCGTGCGGCGGGCGCTGGCGCCGGCGCCACGGATCGCGCATCCGGTCGCCGTCGCCGTAATCGCCTCGGGCGCCTACGCGGCGATTCTCGAGACCGTCCAGCTGTGGATCCCGGGCCGCGCCTGGGAGTGGACCGACCTGGCCGCCGGCCTCCTGGGGGCGGCGGTCGGAGCGGTCGCCGCGGGCGGCCGGCGTGCTACGCTTGCCGAGCCTTCCTGAGACCCGACCATGCCCGACCGGCAGTCGCCCTTTCAGATTCCGGAGCACGTCCTGTACCGCAAGCTGGAGGACGAGATGGTGCTGCTGAACCTCGACTCGGGCGAGTACTTCGGCCTCAACGACACCGGGACGCGGATCTGGGAGCTGCTGGCCGGCGGGCGCTCCCGGCGCGAGATCGCGGTGACCCTCGCCCGCGAGTTCGAGGTCGAGCTGGAGGTCGCGGTAGGGCACGTCGCCTCGCTGTGCGCCGAGCTGCTCGCGGCCGGCCTGCTGGCGGACGGCGCCGGCCGCGCGTAGCTTGCGGCCAGCCGCGACGGCATCCTGGGGTAGAATTAAGGATTCGAATTGGCTGTCGCGGCGCGCTCGCGAGCGCCAGCCAGGCCGGTTTCGGGAAGATGAGAGTCATCGAGCATCTGGAGCGCGCGGCGGCGCCGCCGATCAGCTTCGAGATCATCCCGCCCCTGCGGGGCGGCAACGTGCGCAAGCTGCTCGGCCTGATCGAGGAGCTGTCGCGCTTCCGGCCGCCTTTCATCGACATCACCAGCCACGCGGCCGAGGTGGTCTACGAAGAAACGCCGCAGGGCATCGTGCAGAAGATCAAGCGCAAGCGGNNGTCTGCGCCCTGATCCAGAACAAGTACGACATCGACGCCGTGCCGCACGTCCTCTGCCACGGCTTCACCCGCGAGGAGACCGAGGACTTCCTGATCGAGCTGAACTACCTGGGCATCGACAACGTGCTGGCGATCCGCGGCGACGACAGCGGCTACCGCAAGCCGCTCAAGCCGGGCCGTAGCGTCAACGAGTTCGCCGAGGACCTGGTCAGCCAGATCGCCGCCATGAACCGGGGCCGGTTCCTCGAGGAGGACCTGCTGGACGCCGACCCCACCGACTTCTGCGTCGGCGTGGCCGGCTATCCCGAGAAGCACTTCGAGGCGCCCAACCTGGAGACCGACATCCGCTACACCAAGGCCAAGGTCGAGGCCGGCGGCGAGTACATCGTCACCCAGATGTTCTTC
>JABAOD010002853.1_pt6 | contig 15507 bp, 11 predicted proteins | sample 7062151 | NCBI WGS metagenome assembly JABAOD01 (sample SAMN14538626, study PRJNA623070) | marine sediment metagenome | biome: marine biome [ENVO:00000428]; feature: marine pelagic biome [ENVO:01000023]; material: deep marine sediment [ENVO:00002113] | place: India: Gulf of Khambhat ... | reverse complement strand
CGTTTGGAGGATGCGGCGGCGGCGGTGGAGGCCGAACGCGGCACGCCCACGTTTCTAATCTATGTGCACGGACGGCCCCACGGTTGGCGAATTCGGCTCGGTAACGCGGACGCTCGCCACGCGGTATCGGCGGTGACGTTCCACGAGCTATTCCTGGGCCAGGGGCTGGGGTTGTCGGAGGATGAGCAGGTCGAGCGGCTCTCCTACTCGAGGGATGCGCGGGAGGCGCTGAGCCTCGCCCGCTCCGGCGCGGCCGACGCGGCGGCGATTCTCGCCCCACCGGGCGTGCGACAGGTGCGGGAGCTGGCGGCGGCGGGTGTACGGCTGCCCCCGAAGACCACCTACTTCTGGCCGAAGGTGCCTACGGGCGTGGCGATCCACCGCATCGATCCAGACGAACAGGTCGATCGCGGCGGCTGACGACGCTCAGCGCGTTCGCGCTAGCGCCCTGGTGATCTCCTCGCTGACCCATGCCTCCGGCTCCACCGCGAGTCGGGCCTGCAGGGCGGCGTGAGCGTCCGTTGTTCCCATCCGTCCCAGCGCCCAGGCCGAGTGCCCGCGCACCAGCGGCTCATCATCGTTCAACCCTGCGGTCAGAGCGGGCACGGAGTCAGGGGCGCCCCAGTTGCCCAGGGCGACGGCCACGTTGCGAAGAAAGCCGGCTCGCTTGGCACGGGCGATGGGCGTGTCGTCGAATCGCTGCCGGAACTCCGCCTCGCTCAACGCCATCAGCTCCAGCAGTTCGGCCCCGGTCACGTCGTCCCGGGGGCGGAAGCGCGCCTCACGCGTCTCGGGGATCTCGCCGTTCCAGGGGCACACCTCCTGACAGATATCGCAGCCGAACACCCGGTTGCCGATCAGCGGTCGCAGCTCGCGAGGGATGGGGCCTCGAAGCTCAATGGTCAGATAGGAGATGCAGAGTCGGGCATCGAGCTCGCGCGGCCCTTTGATGGCGCCAGTGGGGCAGGCGTCGATGCAGCGTTCGCATGTGCCGCAATGGTCGGCTTGGAAGGCTTTGTCGGGTTCGAGCGCGGCGTCCGTGATGATCTCTCCGAGGAACACGTACGAACCGAGCTCCGGGTGGATGAGGACGGTGTTCTTTCCGATCCAGCCCAATCCGGCGCGCTGGGCATGGTCACGCTCCAGCACGGGGCCGTAATCCACATAGACTCGAACCGCGACGTCGGGGCCGCATAGACCGCGCAGGGCCTCGGCGAGTAGCTCGAGTTTTTCCTCGAACACCATATGGTAGTCGGTGGCGCGGGCGTAGCGAGCGATCACCGGTCGCGCGGGGTCGTTCACCGGGCCCGAGTCGCTGATGTAGTAATTCATGCCGACCGCGATGATCGAGCGGGCTCCCGGCAGCGCGGCCGCGGGATGAACGCGACGTTCCACGGAATCGGGCCGGCCCATGTAGGCCATCACGCCCGCGTAGCCCCGTTTCAGCCATTCCAGGTAGAAGCCGGCATGCGGCGGCCGCTCGGCAGGAGCGATGCCCACGAGGTCAAAACCCAACTCCCGGGCGCGCCGCTTGATCACCTCGGATGGCCGGGCCCGGGTTTGCGTGGGAAGTTTGGTGGGCATGCGGCTACGGCGTCAGCACGATCTTGCCGAAAACTTTTCCGGACTCCAGGCGCTCGTGAGCCTGCCGCGCGCGGTCGAGCGGCCAGACGACGTCGATGACCGGCTGCAACTTTTTCTTGAAGACGAGTGAGATGACCTGCTCGAACTCGGCGCGGCTGGACATCGTCGTACCGATGAACTGGAGTTGCTTCCAGAAGGTCAGGCGTATGTCGATCTGTCCCTTCGGGCCCGTGGTGGCGCCGTAGGTCACCAGGCGGCCGTCACGGGTCAGGGCTCGGGTGAGGTCAGGCCAGACGGCCTCGCCCACACTGTCGAACGCCACGTCGACCCCGCGCTTTCCCGTCGCTTTCCATACGTCCGCCGAGAAATCGCTCTCGAGCCGGTCGATAACCAGGTCAGCTCCGAGCTCGCGGAGACGCCGCGCATTCTCGGGCCCGCTGGTCACCGCAAAGACCGTCGCGCCGGCCAGCCTGGCGATCTGCACGGCCGCGGTGGACACGCCCCCCGAGCCGCCCGTGATCAGAACCGTCTCGCCGGGACGCAGGCGCCCACGCGTGATCAATCCGCGCCAGGCCGTCTGGTAGACGAGCGGCACGGCGGCCGCCCCATCGAACGGCAGGTCGTCGGGAATCGGATAGACGTTCGCGCCGGGAACGACAGCGTACTCGGCCAAGCCGCCGTTCAGGTGCTCGCCGATGATTCGGTAGGACGAGCAGAGGCTCTCCTGGCCACGGCGGCACCATTCGCAACGCCCACACCAGAGGCTCGGATTGACCAGGACCCGGGTTCCGACGGCGTGGCCGTTCACCCCCGCGCCCAATCGCTCGACCGTACCCGCCATGTCGGATCCGCCGATGTGCGGGAACTCGAGCCTGAGCCCGGGCAGGCCGCGCCGGGCCCACAAATCCAGATGGTTGAGCGCCGTAGCGCGAACCCGCAGCAGAATCTGGCCCGGGTCGGGCTCGGGCACCTGCAGCTCGGCGATCTCGATCACCTCGGGTCCGCCATGGCCTCGAAACACGGCGGCCTTCATGGTCTGGGCCAAGGTTCGACCTCCCTTCCCGGCGTGGTGTTTGATTGCGGGCCTAAAAATCGCCCACGGCACGGCCCCGGGGCAACCGCCAGAGCGCCGGCTTGCGGTCGGCTTTCGTCGAAAGCGCGGACTTTGACTCTGACTTTGACAAGAATGGATGCATCGGGTAGACTGCGGCCCACCCGAGTGTCCCGTGCCTGGCCCGAGCCTCATAATGTTACTCGATGACGTGCAGCCGCCGGCTCTGGCCGCCAGGTCGGAGGGTCGCTTCCGGGCCCAGCTTCAGCGATTGAGCGTGAACCAGACCGTTTTCGGAATCGGGGTGGTGCGTTGGGGGGCGAGCGCGTGAAGGAAGCGCCGCTACCCCGGGGCGTGATAGCCGCCTACGGTGCGCCGGGCCTGGTATTGGCGGCTTTGGCGCTAACCTTCTACGTCTTTCTACCCAAGTACTACGCCGACGTCGTGGGAATCAATCTTACGGTGCTCGGCGTGATCGTCTTGATCTCGCGGGTTTGGGATGCGGTCATCGACCCCGCCATCGGCGCCCTGTCCGATCGCACCCGCAGCCGCTGGGGCCGTCGTCGGCCCTGGATGGCGTTGGGCGCTGTGCCGCTGGCCGCGACCTTTGTTCTGTTGGTGGTGCTGCCTCACATCGAAAACCCATGGCTCGAAGGTCTCTACCTGGGCGCTCTCACCTTCTTGTTCTTCCTTTTCTGGACGATGGTGACGGTGCCGTACGAGGCGTTGGGCGCCGAGCTGTCGTTCGACTACGACGAGCGGACGCGGCTGCTCGGGGTTCGCGAGGGCGCCGTGCTCGCCGGCACCCTGCTGGCAGCGCTGATCCCGATCGTCGTGGGTCTGAGCTTCGAGCTGCCCACGGGTTCGGCCGGCGAGCGGCATCGTTTCTGGCTGGTCGGCATGATCTACGTGGTTCTGGTCACGGCGTTGGTCGGGGTGTGCGTGCTGTTTGTGCGAGAGCGTCTTTGGGCGGAGTCGCAGCGGCCGAAGGCGTTCTTCCGGAACATCGGCACCGTGTTCAAGAACCGGCCGTTCCGTATCCTGCTGACCGCTTATGCGACCAGCGCCCTGGGCTTTTCGGTCGCGGCGACGATGATCTTGTTCTACGTCGAGCACGTGCTGGGGAGTGGAGCGGGACCGCTGTTTCTGGCGATCTATCTGGGGATCGGCACGGCCACCGTTCCGGGGTGGATCTACCTGGCCCGCCGGCTCGAGAAGCGGCGTGCCTGGTTGATCGCTCTAGGGATCAACACGGGCGCCTTTGTGTGGGCTTTGTTCCTGGGGCGCGGGGATGCGGCTCTTTTTGGCGTTATCGTCGTGCTATCGGCGCTGGGCGTCGGCGGTGTCATGGCGCTGCCGCCGTCGATGCAGGCGGACGTGATCGACTATGATGAGTGGGTGACGGGCCGGCGTAGAGAGGGTGAGTACATCGGCTTCTGGTCGATCGTGAAGAAGCTGGCCGCGGCACTCAGCGCCGGGCTCGCCTTCCCGATCCTCGACCTCTCGGGCTACGCGCCCGGCGCCGATGTCCAGGCTACCTCGGCTGTCTGGACCCTGCGTTTGCTCTATGTGGGCACTCCCAGCCTGTGCAACTTGCTCGCCATTGCCATCGCCTGGCGCTATCCCATCGATCGGACGATGCACAAACGCATCCGTGATGACATCGATGGTCGGCTGGCGTCGGCGGAGCCGCTGCCGGCGGTCGGCTGACTCGCCCGGGCGAGATCGGTCTGCGATGGAGGCTGTTGGAGCGGGCCTGACCAGGTTGGCGGAGCGCGGGTCGCTGCCGGACTGGCTGGTGCGCTGGGGCATTCGACGCCTTTTGCGGGAGCGGCTGCGGCAGGAGCGGCGCGATGATGCGCGCGAGCGAGCTGAATGGCGCAAAGGGTTGATCGCCGAGCTCCGTACCAGTCCCATCGCGCTCCACCCCCAATTGGCCAATGAACAGCACTACGAGCTGCCGCCAGAATTCTTCGAGCTGGTGCTGGGACGACACCTGAAGTATTCGAGCGGTTTCTGGCCGCCGGGGACGACATCGCTCGATCAGGCTGAGACGGCGATGCTCGAGCTGACGGCTCGCCGCGCCGGCCTCGCCGACGGTCAGGCCGTGCTCGAGCTGGGCTGCGGCTGGGGGTCGTTGACCCTGTGGGCCGCCGAGCGCCTTCCAGGTAGCTGCTTCCTTGCCGTGTCCAACTCCGCATCGCAGCGTCTCTACATCGAGGCCGCCTGCCGTGACCGTGGGCTCGAGAACGTGCGCGCCGTCACAGCTGACATGAACGAATTCTCGACGGAGGAACGATTCGATCGGGTCGTCTCGGTGGAAATGTTCGAGCACATGCGGAATTACGAGAAGTTGCTCGAGCGGATCGCCGGATGGATGAAGCCAGATGGCGAATTGTTCGTGCACATCTTCTGTCACCGCGAGTCGGCCTATCCCTTCGAGACCGAGGGCGCGGGGAACTGGATGGGCCGGCGGTTCTTTACCGGCGGCCTCATGCCGTCACACGATCTTCTCCTTCAGTTCCAACGTGATGTCACCCTTCTCGATCGCTGGGTGGTGAACGGGACACACTATGCTCGAACGGCCGAGGCGTGGCTGGCGAAGCTGGACTCGCGGCGGACGGAGGTGCTGGAGCTGTTCCTTCGCGTCTACAGGCCGGAGGAGGCGGAGCGCTGGCTGACGCGCTGGCGCATCTTCTTCATGGCCTGTGCGGAGATGTTCGCCTATCGCGGCGGAGGTGAGTGGTGGGTGTCGCACTACCGCTTTCGCCGGCGCCGTCGGACATAGCCGCTCGCTCCCTATCTTTACTGAGTTGCCCTGAGCGCTCGAAGCGGTCAGTTTCACGGCTGACGGCCGTCGGGCCCTAGTGGCCCGCGGGGCGGCGCGAGCTGAGCCGTTGTGAGCGCCGTCCCGGCTCGGGCGCAGCGCGCTAGCGGAAGGACGGACGGGTCGGGCGCTCGTCCGGCAAATCTCATGAACTTTTCGGTGGTTCGCCCCACCCCAGGCGCCGGTTGTGTCCCCTCACCTCGTGCGAGATCCCTCCGTCGCTGGCTTCGATTCATCATCGCCGCACTCGCGCTGGCGGTCGGCCCGTTGGCGTGTGCTGACGACGGCACGGGGCCGCAGCCCGGGTTGGATACCACACCGCCAGTCGTGGAGTCTCTGAGCCCCGCCGATGGCTCGATCCACGTATCGGTTCTCACCACCGTTAGGGTCACGTTCTCCGAGCCGTTGGCAACGGCCAGCGTTTCCCAGGGCTCGCTCATGCTCGAAGGCAGCTCCGGCCAGGTGAGCGGGTCGCTACTCCTGGATGAGCAATCCGTGATCTTCACGCCGGACAGCCCGCTCGGTTTCGTCACGCCGTACACGGCCCGGGTCACGACCGCCCTGACCGATACCGCGGGCAACGCGCTGGCCAGCGAACGCTCCTGGACGTTCACGACGGCTTCCAGCGATGCGGCGCAGCTGAGCGAGTCGGCGATCCTCCAACACCTCGCGGTGCTCGCCGCGGACAGCTTGAACGGCCGGCGCGCCGGCTCGGACTACGAGCGGCTCGCCGCCGACTACATCCGCGGACAGTTTCAGCAAATCGGGCTGGGTGGCGCGACGCCCGACTACTATCAGACGTTCTCCGTCGGTGTGCCGGTGGACGGGCAAACCGGACTCACCTCGCAGAACGTCCTGGGCGTGCTACCCGGGACAGGCAGCCTCGCCGGCCAGTGGGTGATCATCGGTGCGCACTACGATCATCTCGGCTTTAGCCGGGTTTCCGCCGATTCGGTCGTCGTCTACAATGGGGCGGACGACAACGCCTCGGGCACGTCGCTGATGCTGGATCTGGCCAGGGCGCTGCGCGAGCTGTTCGAACGCGGCGCGGTGGGCGGCCAGGACCGTCGTTCGATCATGTTTCAAGCGTACGGAGCCGAGGAGGTTGGCCTCGTCGGGTCGATCTACTTCTGCCAAGATCCTATCGTGCCGATGGACAGCATCGTCGCAATGATCAACCTGGACATGGTCGGGCGCCTGCGAGACGATTTCCTGATCGTGATCGGCGCCTCGTCATCGACGGAGTGGCCGGCGCTTATCGAAGATGCCAACGTCCATTCGCTCATCCTGGCCTACGACGACCAATTCATCGCAAGAAGCGATCAGTTCTGCTTCTATCAAAACGCGAGGCCCGTCGCCTTTCTGCACACCGACCTTCACCCTGATTACCACACGCCGTTTGACGATTACTGGCTGATCAACCTGCCCGGGATGGTCAAGGTGGGCGATCTGGCCGGAGAGCTCGCCATCGAGCTGACCGTCCGACCAGATCGTCTGCCGTTTACTGCTAGCCCCGTCGCCGGAGCGGAAGTGGTCGTCGGCGAGTGGCGCTAGCGCTCCCCCGCTGAGGTCGACGCATCTGTCGTCGCCGTTTCCTCGGGCGGCGGCGCGCTCTTCACATGGCGATCGAACCACTCAAACTGCTGGTAGAGCGCGTCGAGCACCGTTTCGCGCGCGCGGTAGCCGTGCTGTTCGTGCGGATACATCACCAGCTTGATCGTGCCGCCCAACCCCTTCACCGCGTGGTAGAGTCGCCGCGACTGGATCGGGAAAGTGCCCGAGTTGGTGTCCGCCTCGCCATGGAGCAGTAACAGCGGCTCGTTGATCGACTTCGCGTGCATGAACGGCGACATCGCGAAATAGACTTCGGGCGCCTCCCAGAAGGTACGCCGCTCGTTCTGAAAGCCGAACGGCGTCAGCGAGCGGTTGTAGGCGCCGCTCCGGCCGATGCCGGCACGGAAGATGTCGGAATGAGCCAGCAGGTTCGCGGCCATGAACGCGCCGTAGGAATGGCCGCCGACTCCAACGCGATCCGGATCGGTGACGCCCATCTCGACCAGCGCGTCCACGGCGGCCTGCGCGTTCATCACGAGCTGTTTAACGAACGAGTCGTTGGGCTCTTCTTCTCCCTCGCCCACCACCGGCATGCTGGCCCCATCGAGCACGACGTAGCCTTGCGTCAGGAAGAAAAGGTGCGAGTAGCCACGGTAGAACGTGAACCGGTTCTCAGAGCCGCGCACCTGACCGGCGGCGTCAGCCGACTTGAACTCCCGAGGGTAGGCCCAGATCACGGTCGGCAAACGCTGCCCCTCCTCGTAGCCCGGCGGTAGGTAGAGCGTCGCGGTCAAATCGACCCCGTCGGCCCGCTCATAGTGGATGCGTTTCTTGTCGACGCCGGTTAGCTGTGGCGCCGGATCGGCGATCTGGGTCAAGGCCATGGCTCCACCCGTCGCCAGGTCGCGTACGAAGTAGTTGGGCGGCTCGCTCTTCGACTCGCGCCGCGTCACGATGCGCGAGCCTTCCGCGTCGAGCATGTCGATCGGCCACTCGTAGTATGGGTCCTCGCTCTGCCAAATCCGCTCGGTCGCGCCTGTCGCCAGGTTGAAGCGATCGATGAAAGGGTGGTCGCCTTCAGTAGAGGCGCCGGCCCCGCCGAGATAGATCGACCGCTTATCCGGTGATCGTAGCAGCACGTAATCGCCCTGCGCGTTGCGCGTCATCACCGGGTTGCCCGGGTCGCCGTAGGCGTCCTCGCTGCTGCGGTCCCAGATGACTCGCGAGGTAGGCTGCGGCTGCGACAGGTCGAGGACGACCGTTTGGGTGCGGCGGGTGTCGCGATCCCAGGTCCAGGCGAGCGCGAGGCTGCCGTCCTCGGCCCAGCGTGAGCCGTAGTGCCGCAGCTCGGTGCGCGCCAGCTCACGCGGCTCGCCGCTGAAGGGCGGGTCCGCCCGAACCAACCGGTCGCGATAGTCCGCCTCCGCCTTGGGGTCACCGCCATCGAGCGCCTCGCTCCAAACCAGCGTGTGGCTCTGCCCGAGCATCCAGTCGATGCTACGCGGGCCCTCCGGCACGCCGCCGATCGGCACGTTCTCGGCCAGCGGCAACGAGGCGACCTTGTGCACCATGCGCCCCCCATGGCCCCACACCTCCACCTCCTGCGGGAAGCGGTAAACGGGCACCAGGTAGGAGTACGGGCGCTGGACTCGGCTCACCAGCACATGGCGGCCGTCCGGCGAGGGGTCGACCTGGTTGAAGATCGCCGGGTCACCCAAGGGCTGGCGAGCGCCGTCGAGGCCGACCACGGCCAGCTGGGCGGTGAAGTAATACTCGAACAGCTCTTCGTCGAACGGCGACTGAAGGAGGTTTTGATAAGTGCGGACGGGCGCTCGTTGGCCTCCGCCCGCCTCCTGAATGGTGGGGCCGGCCGGCACGCGCGGCGGCTCGGGCGCCGCGGCACGGTCGGCGGGAACAAGCTGGCAAAGCAGGCCGCGAGAGTCGGGCATCCACTGACACGGCGCGCCGCGTGCGGCCATGAGCACGGACCCGATCAGGCGTCGGGCCTGCTTCGATTCCACGGCGGCGACCCACAGCTCGACTCCGTCGTCTCCAGTGTTGGTGAAGGCGAGGTGACGGCTGTCGGGCGACCAGAAGGGGTAGCCGAGCTGGACACCTGGGGAAAGCTCCAGGGTCCACTCGCGAGCGTCGTTCAGGCTCACGAGCTTGACAGCCGAACCCGAAGGCGGTTGGTCATCGCCGTTGGTTCGCGGATTGAAGCGGATCCCGGCCAGCCCCAGGGCGGGCTCGGCGAGCTGGCCGATCGAGGGATAGGCCCGGCGCTCGGTCAGCGCCAACCAGGCCCCATCGGGGCTCACCTCAACCACGGGGGTTGGTGGCGCGTCGACGATAGCGACCACATCGGCCGGTGGGCTGCGGTAGGGCTCCTGGGCGAAAGCGCGAACGGAGAAGAGGTTGAGCGCCAGTACGACGACAGCGCTAAGACGGGCCAAGGAGTTCACCGTGGTCCTCCTGTCTTGAGCGGCCGGGGCTGTCGGTGAGAATATTCCGTGGTTAGTTAGGGCGCCTTGCGGCGACGGTCAAGACGGCACCGTCGCCGCGCCGGCGCTAGACCGACATCGTCCTCAGGAATTCGGTTCCGACCCGTCCCTCTCGACAGGGGGTCGAGGTCATGAAGTCGGCGGAGCTTTGCGCCTGCACCGATAGCGCTTCGGCCAGGCTCGAGTGGCAAGCCCGCTCGATACACTCCACGATCGCCTTGCGCGCCGCCTCCATCGCCGGCGATCCGGCGCTCGGCAAGCCGCGAACCTCTCTCGCTGCGCCGTCGAGGGCCGCGGTCTTTGTCGCCCGGGTCGGGAGTCGGTGATCCGCACCGCTCGCGACTTTCCAGGCCATCCCCAGAGCTTCGTTCAGGGGTCCGGCGTAATCGATCAGCCAGCCGACCGCGGCCCCAGCCTTGATGGCGCGGCCGGTCAGCAGCAGCTCGAGCAGCTTTGGCCAATGCTGGGGGTCGGCCTTGCGGAATGGCCAATGGCAACCCTCCATGCCGGGGACGACCGGCAACGTCACTTCCGGCATACCCAGCTCGGCGTCTTCCAGCGCGAGCAAATAGTGGCAGTGCACCAGCAGCTCGAGCATGCCGCCCAGACACCGCTTGCCGTTGATGAATCCGACAGAGACGGCGAACTCGTCGTGAAGCCGTCGGGCGGTTCGGGACCAGCTGGTGGAGATGCGGACGCCCTCGTCCGGGTTCTCGAGGGCGGGGAAGAACTCGCTGGTATCGGCACCGACCAGCTGCGTGGTGATGTGAAAGTCGCCGGTGACGATCACGCGATCGATCCCTTGCGCTTTCAGCCAGTCGATCGCCCGGTTCAGCTCGCGGTCGACGTCGCTGTTGTAGCTTTCGCGGCCCAGCGTCACCACGCCGACCTGGCCATCGTGCTCGGCGTTCACGTAGAGCTGCTGCCAGGCGGGATTCTCCATGTCCGCGAGCGCGCCAGGGTGCCAGGCGCTGGCTGCCGCCGCCGGATGCCGCTGGTGATACGCCTCGACGGTGGAGATCGCGGTCTCGGGGCCGAGGTCGCGAATCAGGGCGAGGACGCCGCGCCGGAATTGGGCGCACAGCTCACCGATGGCGTTGAGGTGAGAGAGGTGACTGCGCCGCTCGTGGAGCATCAGGCTGGTCATCTGAATGACCGGCCCCAGGATCCCGGCGCGAAACTCCTCCGCTTCCTGGCCCTCCAGCGTCCAGTTGACCAGCGGCCGGAAATGATTGGGCGGATACCAGTTTTGCCCGGTGTCCTTGCGCTCCTCGAGATCCGGAGTCGGCCGAAAGACCTCGCCGTAGCGCTCGGCCAGATGATGGAGACACGACCAGGTGAGGAAGTTCGCTCCCTTGGCTCCGATCGCATCGTGCGCTCGCAGAGGGTTCGGCCCGAGCAGCCGGCGTGTGAACTTGTCGATCTTCCAATACGGCATGTTGCTGGCCTGGTGGTAACGCAGCGCCGCCAGCGTCACTCCGCAGAAGAGGACGTCGAGAACGAACGACCAGTGATCACTGACCGGGAGCGGGATCATACCCAGCGCCCAGAACAGCCGGGTGATGTCGGACGGCTCGGGCTCGACCACCTCCCAGACCTTGTTGATCTCATGGGGAAAGGCGGGGTGGGCGATCGCCACCCCGAGCTCGGCGCTCGGGAATCCGGACGTCACCGAGCGGATCTCGATGTCGGGGAACGCATCCCGAAAGATCCGGTAGTGGGCCTTCTTCAGGTCGAGGATCTCGGGGATCGCTTCCAGCAGGAAGGTCGGACGCAAGCGGGTCAACTCAGCAGGAAGGCTTTTTCCGTCGTAGCTGAGCCGAATGACGTTGCCCATGATCCGCTGGGCGCCCTCTGGGCCGAAGGCGCGGACGAGACCCGGGTACTGCTTTCCGATCCCGTCGGGCGCGTTGGGGAGGTCGAGGGCGACGACCGGCACACCGAACGGCTGCAATCGCGAACCGAGCTGCATGGTCTTGCCGGCACCCACGATTCCGTTCGCCCCGGAGATCACCAGCGAGCCGCGTGCGGCGGCCGGTCCAAAAACCCGCTCGACCAGGTCGGCGGCCTGGGCCGGCGGTCCTCCGTTCTTAAACATGTCGATGACAGACCCGAGCCCCAGAGTCTCGAGCGTCGTCTGCCTCATCGCCCTAGTCATGTCCTGATCTCCCTACGAAACCTTCAATAACGCCGCGATACCCACGTCGCCGGCGGCACAGCCGAACACCAGAACGTGGCCGCCCCCGAGCTCTACGGCTTCTTCGAGTGCCTCGATCACGATCCGCGTGAGCGTGGGTCCTTGAGGATGTCCCCATACCAGCGAGCAGCCCGTCTTATTCATCTCGCGCCAGTCATACCCCAAAACCTGCGAGAAAACGACGTCGTTCACCGCGAACGGGTTGTGGTTCTTCACCACGGCCATGTCCGCCATGTTCAGACTGCACCTGCTCAGCAGCTTTTGGACCGCGAAAGCCGGGGCCTCGGGCATCAAACTGGGATGGGTCCGGACTTCGGCCTTCGCGATGAGCTGGATATCGATCTCGGGTCGTGGGCTGAGATCGGCCACCTTGTCCTTGCTGCACATCAGAAGCGTCGCCACCCCGTCGGACGCGTGGGTCTGCGTTCCGGATGTGACGCAGGTGTCCAGCTCGCGCATGCCACGCAGGGCGTCCAGGGTCAGCTCCCGGATTCCCAGGTCGTCGTCGATGCGGCCGAGCGGGCGGCCCTGAAGGTTCAGGACCTCGAGCGGAACCAGAACGCGGTCCAGAAAGCCGGAGCGCTTCGCCTCGAAGTACTGGTGGTGGCGGTGGAACGCCAGCTCGTCGACTTCCTTTCGGTCCATCTTGTACTTGCGAGCGGCGATCCCGGCGGTAGTGATCATCGCCCTGCCGGTCGCCGGATCGAAGCCGAAGTTGTCCCAAACGTCGCTGATAGGCAGCGTGCGCTCGTGAGCGCGACGTTCGGGGAAGACGCCCACCGGCGAGTCGCTCGTGCGGTCGAACGTGAGCACGCCGACGACGTCGAACGAGCCGGCCTGGATCTCCGAGCCTGCCAGCACGACCGCCTGCAAACCGGTGGCACAGGCTTGCTCAACGTGGTAGCCGGGAACTCGCTGCCCCAGGCAGCTCGCCACCAACGGAGCGTTCCAGAACTTCCAGTGCCAGGGGATGGTGGAGCCGATCACCAGGTATTCCAGCTCGTTCTTGGGAACTTTCCTGAGGCCGAGAATACGGTTCATCGCCTCCCCGGCGAATTGACCGATGTTCACCTCCGCCAGCGCCGACGTCTGCCAGGCTGGGAAGAAGCTACTGCCCCACGCACCGTAAGGGATTCTAGCTTTCGGAAACATCACCTCAGTCTTCTTCATGGCATCTCTCGAGCTGTTTGCCGTCCGTCGCCGGCCCCTCCGGCGGTGGCGCCGCGAGCTGGGCTGACCCTGGCAGCCTAAGCGGTAAGCACCAAATCGCAATGGCAAGATCGGGACCGGTCACCGGCCGGCCAGCCCAATTGCGACCCGGCGGCGGTCGCGGCCCTGGCCGCCGGCAACCTGAGGCGCCGGCCCAAGCTGAGCCGGCGGCACCGATAGGCTAGCAGCGTTTCGGCGAGACAATACGCCCCGCCATGACGAGGCGGGCTGGGGCGCAGGCAACGGGTCGCGCGCTCTCGCGGCTGACTGTGGGCCAGGTAGATCGTGAGGCGGCCACGTGGCGCGGACGGCGGGGCGGCGCTAGAGGCGCCGATCTCGCAGTTCGGCCAGGGCGCCAGCGACGTATTCGCGGGTCATCAGCTTGCGCCAGGCGAGACCGAAGTCGGTGTTGTCCATCGGCTTCGAGCGCTTGTAGGCCGCCGCGGCCGCCGCCTGGATGGCGTCGTCGTCCAGCTCGGTGCCGATGATCGCCTCGGCGGCCTCGGGCAGCTCGAGCGGGTAGCTGGCCACGGCGCCGAGGACGATCCGGGCCTCCGCCACCCGCGAGCCGTCCCAGCGGACCCAGACGGCGACGCCGAGCACCGGGAAGTCGAAGGCGCCGCGCCGGCGCAGCTTCCAGTACGCGGCGTCCCATCCGTCGCGAGGCGGGAGACGAACCTCGGTGAGAATCTCGTCCGGCTGCTTCATCAGGAAAGCGATGCCATCATCTTTAAAGAACTGTGCGGCGGGAATGACGCGCTCTTTGCCCGGTCCCGCTAACACGAACTCCGCTCCCATCGCGACGGTCAGCGGCGCGGTATCGCTGGAGTTCACCGCCCAGCAGCGCGGGCTCGAAGGCGCCACCCAGCAGATCGCGCCGTCCTTCTTCATGCAGAAGTCGATCGCCTTCCGCCACTCGTAGTTCTGGTTGTAGTAGTTGCAGCGGGTGTCGAGGCAGAGGTTGCCGCCGAACGTGCCCATGTTCCGCAGGATTGGGGTGCTGATAAGCTCGGCGGCGTGGGCGAGCGCTGGATAGCTCTCGCGGATGTGCGGATCCGAGTGAAGCTCGGTGAGCGTCAGGCAGGCGCCGACCGAAGTTCCCGCCTTTCGTCCTGCGACGCGAACGCCCCGAAGGTCCGGGATCGCGGCCAAAGATATCACGACCTTCGGCTCTTGATGCCGGCGCTTCATGTTCGGATAAAGGTCGGTGCCGCCCGCCACGTACATGCCGTCGGGACCCGCTTCCTGCTTCATCCTCAGGGCCTCAGCGAGCGTCTTCGGCGTCAGATAGAGGAACGATGGCAGCCGCAGCATGACTAAGGCTCGCTCCTTCCCGAGGTACCCGAGCCGGCCTTGGCCGCCGCGCGGTTGCGGACGCCCTCCGCCTTCGGTCGTTCCGCGCCGATCTCCCGGCCGTCGCCACCTTCCCAGGGCGGAAGCACCCGCCGTGGCGCCGGCCAGCGGATTTCGGGAAACGAACCCGGCCCGAAACGCGGCTCCTCGCCCGCCGCCTTGCGCTTCAGCGCCTTGACCACCTTCTCGGGCGTGATCGGCACCTCGTCGATCCGGACCCCCACGGCGTCGTAGACCGCGTTGGCGACCGCAGGTGGGATCGGCAGCAGCGGTCCCTGGCCAACCTCTTTCGCGCCGAACGGCCCCGCGGGATCCGGGTCCTCGATGATGTAGGTGACGACATCGCACATCTCGAGGGTCGTGGGGCTCTTGTACTCGAGCAGACTGGGGATCTTGTGCACGACGTTGCGGTTGCCCCGATAGGCCATCTCCTCCATCAGCGCTTCACCCAGGCCCATGTACACGCTTCCTTCGACTTGCCCGATGACCGTCACCGGGTTGAGGCAGCGACCGATGTCGTGCGCGATCCAGACCTTGGGCACGCGGACGATCCCCGTGGCCGGGTCCACGTCCACCTCGGCGATGGCGGCGCTATACGAGTACGTCGGTGAGGGACCCACACCAGCGCCGCGATAGCGGCCCGGGCTGCGAGGTGGCGTATACGAGCCCACGCTTCCCACCGTGCCCTGCGCGGCCTCGGCGATCTGCACCACCTGGGCGAAGCTGATCCCGTTCTCCGGATCCTCGACATCAAACACGCGCCGTTCGGCGAAGGCGATGCGGGTAATCGGTACGCCGAGTTTGCGGCTCGCCTGCTCGGCCAGCAGATCGCGCACCCGCTCCGCCGCCTGAATGGCGGCGTTACCGCTCATCAGCGTCACACGGCTGGAATAGCTGCCCAGGTCCACCGGCGTGAGGTCGGTGTCGGCCGTGACCACGCGGATGTCGAGCGGCTCGATTCCCAGGACCTCGGCGACGATATAGGCGAGCACCGAGTCCGAGCCCTGGCCAATCTCGGTGGACCCGCAGAAGACGGTCACACCGCCGCCGCGATCGCACTTGAGCTGCACGCCCGAGTGGGGCATGTCGTTCCAGTAAATCGCGACGCCGGCGCCGCTCAGGTAGCTGGAGCAGGCGAGTCCGACGCCTTTGCCATAGGGGAGCTTTCGGGCCTTCTCTTTCCAGCCGGCACCCTCGGTCACTTTGCGGATGCATTCGCCGAGGCCAATCG
>JABAOD010006582.1_pt4 | contig 15525 bp, 16 predicted proteins | sample 7062151 | NCBI WGS metagenome assembly JABAOD01 (sample SAMN14538626, study PRJNA623070) | marine sediment metagenome | biome: marine biome [ENVO:00000428]; feature: marine pelagic biome [ENVO:01000023]; material: deep marine sediment [ENVO:00002113] | place: India: Gulf of Khambhat ... | reverse complement strand
CAGATATTTGGATTCCAACCGGACTAGTCACGGACCCCAGTGAGGGCTCGCGGCGATCGAGAAGCCGCCCCGAATCGGAAGGCCCGTGAGGGAAGGCGGCCCTCGGGGGCCGCCTTCCTCCCCCCTACTCCGCCCGGCGCTTCCACAGCGCCGATCTCGTCAGTTCGGCAGGCTAGCGTCTGTGCGGCAGGCGCGTCTGGCCGGCCGGGCCGACGTGACGGGCCACACAAAGGAGGACGCGTTGATCATTGGAGTCCCCAGCGAGGTCAAGCCTGAGGAATATCGGGTGGCGATCACTCCGGTGGGAGTCCGCGAACTGGTTTCGCGCGGCCATCGGGTCGTCGTTCAGAAGCTTGCCGGTATGGCCTCCTCGATCAGCGACGATGACTTCATCGCCGCCGGGGCCGAGATCGTTGCCGATGCCGAAAATGTGTTCGAGGCCGCCGACTTGATCATCAAGGTGAAAGAGCCCCAGCCGAGCGAGATCACCCTACTCCGCCCCGGCCAGCTGCTCTTCACCTTCCTTCACCTGGCCGCCTACCCGAGCCTGGCCGACGGGCTCCTGGATCGGGGAGTCACCGCCATCGCCTACGAGACCGTTCAGCTCCCGAGCGGCGTCCTCCCCTTGCTGGCTCCGATGAGCGAGATCGCCGGACGCATGGCGGCCCAGTCGGGGGCTCACTACCTGGAGCGACCGCGCGGGGGAAGAGGGGTGCTCATCGGCGGTGTATCCGGCGTCGCTCCTGCCCAGGTCACCGTGCTCGGAGCCGGCATGGCCGGCACTAACGCCGCCATGATCGCGGCCGGCATGGGGGCCGACGTGGTGATCCTCGACCTCAACGTCCAGCGGCTGCGTCATCTCGATGAGCTTCGGTGGGGACGGGTGGTAACCGTCCGCTCTTCGGTCTACTCGGTGGAGGACTTCGTCACGGGTTCCGATCTCGTGATCGGCGCGGTCCTCGTGCCGGGAGCCCGGGCTCCGGTCATCGTCAGCGAGGAATTGGTCCAAGCCATGCGACCCGGAAGCGTGATCGTCGACATCTCGATCGACCAGGGCGGGTGCATCGCCACCGCTCGAGAGACCACCCATGCCGACCCGGTCTACGAGAAGCACGGGGTCCTTCACTACGCGGTCGGGAACATCCCCGGCGCAGTTCCGAACACCGCCACCTTCGCACTCACCAACTCCACCCTGCCGTACCTGGTGAGCCTGGCCGGCGGGCTGTCGGACTCCCTGTCGACCTACCCCGAGCTAGTGCCGGGCATCAACGTGGCCGCCGGAGCCGTGACCAATCGCGCCGTAGCCGGAGCCCTCGACTCGGAGTATGTCGATCCCGGCGAGGTGCTCGGATTCGACTCTTGAGGAGCGGGCCCCCGACGGCGGGAGCAGGCCCCGGCGGTTGGAGTGATCTCGGCGACGGGCCGGCACGCCCAACGACAACCACCCGCGCCGCAAAACGATGCGGCCGTCGGAATCGAACCCCCTCTACTCCTCGTCCGCGGCGGCGCGCGCTCGCGACTCCATCCGCTGGGCGTTGAGCCAGTCTTCGAAGTCCTGTCTGGCCACTCGCCATTCGCGACCGAACTTCACTGCCGGGAGGGCGCCCGAGCGGATGACACCGGTAGCCACAAACGCCGTGACCCCCATGTATTCGCAGATGTCGGCAACCGACAGCCAATCCTTGTCGATGTCGACGATGATGCGGTCCACGAAGAAGAGGTTATGAAACCGCGTTCGCTGCGGCAAGGGCACAGCTCGACCATCCAGTTGCAGCCTGAAGCCGGCGGTCCCACTCTCTTGGCGATCTGCCCGAGCGAGGGGTTCGTCGGCGGAGAAGACGGCATCGGCCATTCCGCCCAGGGCCCGACCCCCGACCGGGTCTGATCCACCGAGTCGGACCGGGGTGGAAGCGCGAAAAACTGCTGACAGAGATGCTTGGTGACGCTAAGATCACGTCCAGCAACTCAAAGTAGTCATAGCACCTCCTTGGGCGAAAGGAGCGAGGAATCATGAAGGTCGGCGCTGCGGACCTCGAGAAGGTCCGTTTTCCGGAGGGGCGACGCGGCTACGACACTCAGAAGGTCGATGCCGTTCTCGCCGAAGTCATAGCAACCCTGTACGAGTACGAACAGGCCGAGGACGCCCTCCATCGGACGTTCGTCGAAGCCCAGCGCATCAAGGACGACCTGATCGCCGAAGGTCGCGACGAGGGAGCCCGAATCCAAGCCGAGGCCAAGCAGGCCGTCACCGCCCGCCAAGCCGAGGCGGAAAAGATGCTCGCCGAGGCGGAGAGTGACGCCGCCGCCCTACGGGCCGAGAGCGAGCAGATCGCAGTCAAGGCACGCGCCGACGTCCAGAGGCAGCTTCAGACAGCCAAGGCCGAGGCAGAGCAGCTCGTCGCCGAGGCGAATCAGGCAGCCGATAGGACGCGAACCGAGAGCGAGACCGAGGCCGCGGCGACCAGGGAATCCGCTCAGCGCGAGGCAGAGAGCATCGGCGGGAAGGCTCGGGACGAGGTGAAGCGCTTGATTGCCGAAGCCAAGGCGGATGCCGACCACACGCTGGAGGAGGCCCGCCTGGAGGCAGCCGAGCTGCTGGCGGAGGCCCGCGCCGAGCACAAGGACCTCGTCAGGCGCATACCCCAGTTGCGAACCGCCGTCACGGATATCGAATCCCGGCTCGAGAAACTCATGCGGGACGCTCTCGCCGAAGTCGAAGTGGTGGACGCAATGGTCGACCTGGCCGCCGCCGAGGCCGGGATCGATGCGGACCTCCAAGCCGAGGCTCAGGCGGCGACAGAACCGGCCGCCCCGGCCGTCCAGACGGACGCCGTCGACACGGCGGCTCCCGCCGAGAAGGGCGAGGCATCCCAAGCCGACGGCGAGGCTCCGGCGGACGGTGGCCCCGTCGATCAGGATGAAACGGACCAGGTGTCACCCGAGGAGGGCAAGGGCACTTTCTACGGTTCCGGATTGCGCCGTCGGCTCAGCGAACAAGCCGAAGAGGGGAGCGCCTAGCGGCCCGGCTGCGCCTCCACCTCCTCCGTGGTGGGCCGGCTGAGAACGAACCACACGATCGCGAACGCCCCGACCCCGAGCGCCAGCCGTAAAGGCCACGAGGGCGCCGCCAGAGCGATGGTCGTGCCGAACGTCACAAAGACGGCGACCGTGGCTATCACTTTGATGCGCTTCGGCAAGCCCAGGCCGGCCTGATAGTCCCGCACGACCGGGCCGAAGCGGGGACGGCTCAGCAGCCACGCATGCAGCCGCTCCGACGATCGAGCGAAAAAGAACCCGGCCGCCAGGATGAATACGGTCGACGGCAGCAGCGGAGTCACGATGCCGACGACCCCGATGAAGAGGCACAGGACGCCGAGCGTCGCATAGATCGCCCGCAACGTTCGGCTCCGATGGATGCGGGTCGTCATCGTGCCGACACGATACTCAAAGCGGTATCCACAGGAAGTCGGCAAACGGACTAGGAAGCCAGAACCACCAGTACGACGAAGCCGGCCAGTAGGAGAGCACCTTCCCAGCGGACCAAGCGACGGCCGGTGAGAGCCAGCAGGCCGGCCACCGCCGCCGAAGCGACCATGAGCCACAGCACCGGTCCGAAGCCCGGCGCCGTCTGTCCCGGATAGACGAGGCCGACGACACCGGCCACCGCCAGCGAGTTGAACAGATTCGAGCCGAGTACGTTGCCGATGATCATCTCGGTCTGACGCCGCCGGGCCGCCGCCAGCGATGTGGCCAGCTCGGGCAGGCTGGTACCAACCGCCAGGATGATCAGCCCGACGAACGCATTGGTCAGGCCTGCTTCGTCCGCGATCCGCCTGGCCCCCCATACCAGCAGCCACGCTCCGCCGATCGTCGAGATGAGCATCGCCACACCGATGACCGATTCTCGAACCGGCGGGAACGGACCGGGACCACCGGAAGAGGGGGTGGCGGCCACGGCGGCCCAGCGCACCACTGCGTAGTAGGCGGCCACAAGCGCCACCAACAGGACCACCCCCTGCCAGCGGCTCACCCGGCCGCCGGCCAGCACCAGAGCCAGAAGAGCCACCGCCCCCAAGGTGACGACACCCTCCCGCCTCAGGATCCGGGCGTGTACCGCAAACGGGACCACCAGCACGGCGGTACCGAGCACCATCGTCAGGTTGCTCACGTTGGAGCCGACCACATTGCCCATCGCTCGATCGAGGTCGCCGGCGATCACCGAGACCACGAACTCGGGAGTGGAGGTTCCGAACCCGATCACCACCGCCCCTATCAATACGGGCGACAGCCCGGCGGCGGCCGAGAGGCGGGCCGCCGAAACGACCAGGCGATCGGCGGCAAGGGTGAGGACGACGAGGCCGGCTACCAGTCCGGCGACACCGGCCGTCACGTCGGCAATCGGGCCATGGCGGCGATCCTAAACGCCGGCCATGGGGCGGCGGTGCCCGACGGCCCTGATAGCCTGACCGTCAGATGCCCGAGGATCGGATCGACGGCACATCGGTTGGGCCGCCCCTGCCCGCCCCTTTCTTCAGTTACGGAGGTCGAAGCGGGCTCCTGACCGGGGTCGATGGACCGCCGTAGCTTTCTCCGCATCGGGGGCCTGTCCCTCATCGCTGTTCCCTTTGGCGGCCTGCTGGCCGCCTGCGCCCTCCCGGCCGCCGATCAGGTGGCCTCGCCGGGTTCGGGGCGCACCTCCCGGCCCGGATCTTCCACGACGGCCCCGCCACCGCCCCCGGCCGGGGAGCCGGCCCCGCGGCTTGCGACCACCACGACGGCGGCCGCCACCTTGACCGTCGCCGCCTTCTGCCGTGATTCCTGGGGGGCCCGGGCGGCGGGAAGCGGCCTGGTGCCTCACACCATCGAGCGACTCACGGTGCACCACACCGGCGTCGTCCTCGACGACAACCGTCACGCCCCCGGCCGGCTGCGCCGCCACCAGGCCTATCACCAGAGCCTGGGGTGGCCCGATCTGGCTTACCACTTCGCCGTGGACGCTGCCGGAAACGTATACGAGGGCCGGACGCCTTCCGTTCGGGGAGATACCGCTACCGAGTACGACCCGACCGGACATTTCCTCGTAGTGGCCGAAGGGAACTTCGACGTTCAGTCGATCCCGCCGGCCCAGCTGGCCGCAGTCGCCGATGTGCTGGCCTGGGCCTCGGTGCAGTTCGAGGTCGAGCCGGAAACGATCGGGGGTCACCGCGACTACGCCGCCACCTCGTGTCCCGGAAAGCGGTTTCAGCCTCTGATCGCCGATGGGACACTCGAGGCGATGGTACGAGAGCGGCGCAACGCCGGCGGCACTGCTCTGGCGCTGATGTGCGGCCCACAGGCAGACGCCGCCGTCGCCGCCATAGAATCCGGAGAGGCCCCAGCGGCCCAGACACCGGCCTTCTACCTTCGCCACTCCAACGCCCCGGGACCGGCCGACGAGAGGATCGACTTCGGCGAGCCCGGATGGGTCCCGGTGGCCGGCAACTTCGGGAGTCGACCGTGAACGCTCGTGGCCTCCCGACCCTGGCCTTGGTCCTGGCGGTGGTCCTCGGGCTGTCGACCGTCACGACGGCGCCGGGCCGGACCGCCCCGCCCCCCGACCGAGTGGGCCTCTTCGATCCGTCCACCGGCCAGTGGCATCTGCGACTGCGAGATGGCGGAACGGCTTCCTTCTACTTCGGGAATCCCGGCGACACGCCGTTCGTGGGTGACTGGGACTGCGACGGGATCGACACCCCCGGCCTGTACCGCCGCACCGATGGGTTTGTCTACCTGCGCAACACCAACACCCAGGGCGTCGCCGACATCCGCTTCTTCTTCGGCAACCCCGACGATCTCCCGCTGGCCGGCGACTTCGACGGAGACGGTTGCGACACCGTCTCCTTGTATCGGCCCTCCTCCTCAGAGATCTTCATCATCAACGAGCTCGGCTCGGAAGACGCCGGCCTGGGCGCCGCCGCCTTTTCCTTCACCTTCGGCAATCCGGGCGACCGGCCCTTCGTGGGAGATTTCAACGGCGACGGCGCCGATTCCGTGGGGCTGCACCGCCCCACCACCGGCTTCGTATACTTCCGCAACAGCCTCGACACCGGTCCGGCTCACTCGGCCTTCTTCTACGGCAACCCCGACGATCAGATCCTGGCCGGGGACTGGAACGGCGACGCCGTCGACACGGTGGGCGTCTACCGCTCCGATGGATAACCGCTCGTTCCAGACACTGAATCACCTGTTCTTCGCGCTCTGGCGCCTCGGGCTGGGCTGGCTGATCGGGCGCCGGCTGCTCCTGCTCACCACGGTCGGTCGGCGCAGCGGCGAGCCCCATCGTGTCGTAGTCGGCTTCCAGTTCCGGGCCGGGACCTTCTATGTGATCTCTGCAGCGGGAAGCGGCACCGATTGGTACCGCAATCTCATGGCCAGGCCCCCGGCCACCATCCAGGCGTGGCCCGGGCCGCGTTCGGTCCGGGCCCGGCGACTGAGCGAGCCGGCCGAGTTGGCGGCGATGTACCGAATCTGGAGGGAACGGGTACCGGGCACCATGGCCCGGTTCCTCGAGTCGGCCGGGGTGGACGATCGCGAACAGGCGGTGCGGGAGTCGGGCCGGCGCCTGCATTGGGTCGCTCTGGAGCCCACCGGGCAGAAGACCCCCGAGATGACTCCGCCCGATCTCATCTGGGTGTGGCCGGCGGCGGTGCTGGCCGCGCTGCTGTATCGGGTGCTGCGGCGCCGACGCGTCGGCCGCACCGAAGCCTGATCGGTAAGTCTTCCCTCGACTCCGGCAGAACCGGTCGCCGGTAGCTCTCATCATGCCGGGCTTCTTCGACATCCGGCCCACTCGCCGACCAAATCGACCGACCGCCGCTACTCGTCTGAGCGGGCGGTGGAGCCGCACTCGGAACCGGCCCGGAACCGCCCTGGTCGACGCCGGGCCGACCGTCCACAACCCCGGTCACGGACGACATCTCTTGCCGTGCTCCTGGAGGTGCCCGGGAACACGCCTCCTCGCTGAGCCGTTGAAGCACCCGTGAGCGAACGGGTCGGCCTGATAGGCAAGACGTGGAGCATCTGGCGGGCCCTCCGGGTCCGCCGCCCCGAGCCCAGCGGAGATGCCGTCCACGACCACAGTGCCTTCAAAGCGATCTTGGACGCGGTTGCCGAAGGCGGGGTAGCGGCTCTCCCCTCGGTCCGCAGCGCGCTGGCCGACTATCGCGCCGAGCTCCGGGCTGTTGATCCCGAACGACTCTCCCGACCCCAGGCCCTCGCCTTCTGGATCAACCTCTACAACGCCGAAGCGCTGGCTCTGGCCGAGCGGACCGTTTCCACCAACCGGCACACGGTGCTGCGGATCGCCGGGGCCTTCGACCGGCCCACCACCGAAGTGGCCGGTGAGTCCCTCTCGCTCGACGCCGTCGAGCACGGCAAACTCCGCCGGCTCGCCGACCCTCGCATCCACACCGCCTTGGTGTGCGGGGCGGTGTCTTGCCCCACCCTCCGCCATGAACCTTATGACGGCACCCGCCTCGACGACCAGCTCGAGGACCAGGCCCGTCTGTTCCTTTCCGCCGGCGGGGCGGTGGCCGATCGAGAGCAAGGGCGCCTCGCCCTGTCGCGCATCTTCCTGTGGTACGGCGCCGACTACGTGCGCCCCGATCGCATGCCCGCCTGGCTCCCACCGTCGAGGCGAGCACTGGTGGAGGTCCTCGGCCGCTGGCTCCCCGAAGAGGTGTCGGCCTGGGTGGACCGGACCCGGCCCAAGGTGGTCTTCCAGCCCTACGACTTCGGCTTGGCCTGCGCAGTCCGGTGAGGGAACAGCGTCCCGACGACCAGTAGCGATATCGCCACGACGGCGGCGATGGTGTCGAACGGGAGAATGAGTCTGGCGATCTCACCACCGTCGACCAGCCATCCGCCGTCGGGGGCGAATCCCACGATGTCGAGGTAGCGGTAGATGGCCCACACACAGAAAGCGGCCACGACGACCCCGGCCGCCCATGCCGGGCGCCGGCCCCACCGCCGATAGGCGCCGATCATCGCCGCCGTCACCACCCAGGCGATGTCGAGCGCCGAGAGCAGCTGGAGGAACTGAAAGGACGGATCGAATCTGAGGGCGGCCCCGGTCGCCAACGTCACCAGGCCAACCGCCCCGGTGGTGAAGGCGATGAGAGCGAGCGCGGCCGAAAAGCGTCGGGCAGTGTTGCCCAGCGCCGTCCCGATGAACCACTCCTCCTCGACGAGGGGCACTACATGAGCGGTCAGCCCCAGTCCCAGCGTCACGACGGCTGCCAGGTGCCAGGTAGACGCAGCCAGCAGGTCGGATGGCTGCGGAACGGCCAGCAGCGGAAGAGCCGCCGCCGAGCCCGCCAGCACCCACGGGAAGACGCGCAGCAACGCCCGCTCGATCGGCGGCGTCACCCTTCGGTAGTCGGGGTCTCTCCGAAGATGGCCCGCGGACCGTCTCCGGTCGCATAGAAGAGGTCGTAGCGACGGGCCGCCGCCGGCGCCTCCAGACAGCTCAGCACGCCGTCGAGGAAGCGATCCATGAGCCCGTCGGAGCGGAACCGCTCGGCCGTCTCCCGGTCGGCGAACTGGGTGATGATGGCGACCCGCGAGGGCTCGTCGTCATCCACCAGAACGGCATGATGGATGGGTGCCGCCGGATGCTCCATCGCCGCCCGCTCCCACTGCTGCACGGCGTTGACGAACCGCTGCATGGCTCCCCCGGCGACCTTGCACTCGATGACCTCTACATAGCGCATGGCGCCAAGCTAGCCGAGGGGGTTCGGCCCCGTCAGTCGACGGCCGCTCTGGCCTCTTCCACCCGGCGCCCGGCCAGGTCCAGGTATTCGGCGACCACCTCATAACCGACGAAATGGCGACCGGTCTCCACGGCGGCTACCGCTGTGGCGCCGGCGCCCACGAACGGATCGAGCACCAGATCCCCCCGGAACGTGTAGAGCTCGATGAGGCGGCGGGGCAGCTCCACCGGAAACGGGGCCGGATGGCCGATTCGACGAGCCGATTCCGGCTGGATGGTCCACACCGACAGAGTCGCCTCGATGAACTCTTCCTTGCCGATGGTGTCCTCGCCGCGACGCACCCGGCGGAACGAATCCTTGCAGGCCACGACCACGTATTCGTGGACGTCGCGCAGGGTCGGATTCTTGGCCGACATCCACGACCCCCAGGCCGTCGAGCCCCCGGCGGCCTTGGCCTTCTGCCAGATGATCTCGCCCCTGAGCAGGAAGCCCACGTCCTCCAGCAGCCGGGCCACCTGGTGGTTGAGGGCGATGTAGGGCTTGCGTCCCAGATTGGCGACGTTGACCGCCACCCGGCCGCCCGGCTCGAGCACCCGGTAGGTCTCGGTGAGGACCTGTTTCAGGAGCTCGAGGTACTCGGCCCGGCTGAGGTCTTCGTCGTAGGCCTTGCCCACGTTGTAGGGCGGCGAGGTGACCATCAGGGCGACACAGTCGTCGGGAAGCTGCTCCATCGACTCCGAGGACTGCAGATAGAAACGGTCCAGCACCTCCTCGGGTGGATCGGCGGGAACGCTGGATCCCTCCGCCCCGGCCGGGGCTCGGGCCATCTGTCGCTCGTAGTAGGTGGAGGCGTCGTGGCTCTCCCGCTTGCCGGAGCCAAAGGAAGAGGTAGAGGTGGGCATCGGGGGAACCGTAGTCCCCCATGCGGTGGAGGGCCCGGCTTTGCAGACGACGAACGTCCGACAGCTGAGAACTTCCCGGCACGATGAGCCCGCCCTCTAGGGTCCGCGACGCCGTCTTCTATCAACGCCTCGTTTGAACACCCTCCCATTCGGTTCCGGGTCAACCTCACACCGGCCGCACGCGCGTCGAAAGCTGATGCTCTTCACGAGTTTGCACAACCTATGCAGCGCTGAGCAATCCCATTTGTGTAGGGTCGCCAGAACGGAGCGGTGCCAACCAGGACCCGCCAAATTGTGGAGGCTCTCCATGTCCGATCTCAAGGCCACAATGCAGCGAATCTACGAGGAGGTCTTCAACCAGGGCGATCTCGACGTGATCGATGAGCTCCTCGCGGACGACTTCGTTGAGCACGAGGAGCTCCCACCTGGGATACCGCAAGGAAAGGAGGCACCGCGGGCGTACACCACCCTGTTCCGCAGCGCCTTCCCCGACTTCCACATGGCGGTCGAAGAGATGCTCCAGGACGGCAGCAAAGTGATCACGCGGGTGCGGGTCTCCGGAACCCACAAGGGCGAGTTCATGGGCATTCCCCCCACTAATAACAAATTCGACGTTGCCGCCATCGACATCGTCGAGTTTCGGGGTGACCAAGCCATCGGCCATTGGGGGGTCATGGACATGGCAGGGATGATGGAGCAGCTCGGAGTCTCCGGCCCACCCGAGCGACACCCCTTCCCCGGGGCGAGCTCCAGGCTCCTACCGTCGGGGAATTGCCTGCCAGGGAGGGAACACGGCCGCTCCCAGCCTGGCGGGAAGTTGGTGGACGCGCCTTTGGCGCCCGGTCGGTCAATAGCCTGCCCGCTATGTCAACAACCTCTGAGAAGCCCCCCGCCTGGGTGGCAGAAGCCGTCTTCTATCAGATCTTTCCCGACCGCTTCGCCCGGTCGGCGTCGGTCCCCAAGCCGGCCAACCTGGAGGACTGGGATGCGCCCCCGACCGTCCACGGATACAAGGGAGGGGATCTGATCGGGGTGGTGGAACGGCTGGACTGGCTCTCCGATCTCGGCGTCAACGCCATCTCCCTCAACCCGATCTTCCAGTCGCCGTCCAACCACCGCTATCACACCCACGACTACTACCGAGTGGACCCGGTCCTCGGCGGCGACGAGGCATTCCACCGGCTGGTGGAGGCCTGCCACCGGCGCGGCATCCGGGTGATCCTGGACGGAGTGTTCAATCACTGCGGCCGGGGCTTCTACCGCTTCAACGACTTGCTCGAGAACGGGCCCCACTCACCCTGGGTCGACTGGTTCCTGGTGAACGGGTGGCCGCTGCGAGCCTACGACGCCGACGAACCGAATTACCAGGCCTGGAAGGGGCTCCCGGCCCTCCCCGAGTTCAACACGGACAACCCCCGGGTGCGCGAATACCTCTTCTCTGTGGCCGAGTACTGGACCGAACAGGGGATCGACGGCTGGCGACTCGACGTGCCGGCCGAGATCACCACTCCCGGCTTCTGGGAGGAGTTCCGGGATCGGACCAAAGCCATCAACCCCGACCTCTTTCTCCTCGGCGAGATCTGGCGGGACGCCTCGGCCTGGACCAACGACGGCAAACGTTTCGACGGCACGATGAACTACCTCTTTGCCGGAAGAACGATCGCCTTTGTGGCCGGGGACCGCGTGCCTCTGAAGGAGGTCGAGAGTTCCCCATACCCCACCCGGCCGCCGGCCGACGCCGCCGGCTACCGGAACGACCTCGAGCGCATCCTGGGCCTGTACACGGAAGAGGCCAACCTGGCCCACGCCACCCTGCTGAGCTCGCACGACGTGCCCCGGGTGCTGACGGCCTGTGGCGAAGACCGGGCCGGCGTACGTCTGGCCCTGCTCCTGCAGATGACCTTCCCCGGGGCCCCGACCGTGTTCTACGGCGACGAGGTGGGGATGAGCGGGGGTCGGGAGCCGGCGTGCCGCGGTGCCTTTCCCTGGGACGGGCCGTGGGACCGCGACATCCTCGATGCCCACCGGCGGCTCATCGCATTGCGTCACCGCCACCCGGCGCTCCGGTCGGCCTGGTATCGCCCGTTGTGCCCCTCGCCGGGGCACGCCGGAACGCTCTTTGTCGCCGAACGCTCTCACCCGACCGAGACCCTGCTAGTGGCCGTCAACACCGGTGATGTGGCGGCCACCGCAGTGCTCTCCGACTTCACCGACCGGCCGCTCGAACTGCTCTGGGGAGAAGGAACGGCGTCTGCGGGCGACGGCCTCCGGCTCACCGTCCCGGCTCGCGCCGGCGCACTGTGGAAGTTGGCGTGAGGCTCTGAGCCTTCGTCTTCACCGGCCGGTGCAGCGTTGCCGGGGTGGCCCGGTCGATCCGGACCGAAGACGACCCGTCGCCCTCCCGATGGCCAGAGGCGGACCGCGACCCGAACGAGCCAGCCGACACCCGCGAACGCCACCGGCTTGGGTCTCGGGGACCGAGCGCAAAGGGAGGACGATGCGCTATTGGACTCTGCTGATCGCGTCCGCGCTGTTCACCGTCGCCTGCGGCGACTCCGCCGCTTCGGACCCGGAGCGGTTCTGTGCGATCGACGGCGAAATCAACGAGCTCGGCGACCCGCTCCAGCTGCCGCCCGACGAGGCGCGCCGGGTCGTCCGAGAGGGCGAGAAGCTCATCGAGGAGGGAGCCGACGTGGCCCCCGATGAGATCAAGGCCGAGGTACGCACGATGTACGACGCGTTCGGCTCCATCATCGAAGTGTTCGAAGCTGCCGACTTCGATGCCTCCCGGGTCGACGATGCTGCCGTCGAAGTCGCCTTCGAGGAAGCGTTCTCCGGGGATGCCGGTGAGGCGGGTGAAACCGTCGAGGCATGGATTCTCGCCAACTGCTAGCAGTCAAGAAGCGGGCGAGGCCCTAGGGCGAGCTTTCTTCTGCGCCGGCGAACCGGCCGGCCAGCAAGCGGTCGCACTCGGCCAGGGCCGCCTGGGTGGCCCGGTCGAGCCGATCGGGCCCGAAGATGACGAGTCCGCCCTCGGGATCGCGGAAGATGCCCAGATCGGGTGGTTGGACGCCCCGTTCCTCCATACAGGCCCGATAGGCCGCTTCGGCGGCCGGCAGCCGCTCCAGGTCGGGGTCGAGCGCCTGGAAGAGCGGGCCCCCGCGGCGTGCGCTCCAGGCGGCCACCGCCACCACGACCACCACCACGATCAGCATGAACGGCACGAAATCGAGCACAAGCTCACAGTACCGGGCTGGGCGCCTCCGTACCTCATTCCTTGCCGGTCGCCTCTCTCTACCATCAGCGTCATGGAAGAGCGCGACGACTTCGGTTCCAACATCTGGCTCGTCGACCAAATGTACCGCAAGTACCTCCAATCGCCCGAGTCGGTGAGCGAGGCCTGGCGCCTGTTCTTCGCCGACTACCAGCCCCCCGAAGCCGCCGAGGTCGAACGCCGGGAGGAGGCCGAGACGGCCGCCACGGCCGCCGCGGAGGAGTCGACGGTCGGAGAGCCGAGCGAGGAGCTCGAGCCGCTACGCGGCTCGGGGGCTCTCATCGCCGAGCGGATGGAGGCGAGTCGGGACGTACCCACCGCCACGTCGGTGCGGTCGTTCCCCGCCAAGCTGCTCGAGGTCAACCGCAAGATGATCAACAACCAGCTCAACCGACTCAACCTGGGGGGCAAGGTCAGCTTCACCCACCTCATCGGTTGGGCCGTGGTGCGGGCCCTCATCGAACGGCCTGCGATGAACGTGGCCTACCGCGAGGTCGACGAACAGCCCCAGCTGGTGCGCTTTCGGCACATCAACCTGGGCTTGGCAGTGGACATGCCCCGAGCCGACGGCACGCGGACCCTGCTCGTTCCCAACATCAAGCAGGCCGAAGGCATGGACTTCCGCGCCTTCTGGCATGCCTACGAGGAGACCATCGCCCGCCTCCGGGCCGGGGCCGCCACCCCAGACGATTTCGCCGGCACGACCGCCACCATCACCAACCCGGGAACGGTGGGCACGGTGCAATCGGTGCCCCGTCTGATGCCCGACCAAGGAGTCATCGTCGGTGTCGGGGCCATCAAGTATCCGCCGGAGTGGGAAGGCGCCGATCCCGGCACGCTGGCCATGAGCGGGGTCGGCCGGGTGATCACCCTCACCAGCACCTACGACCATCGCGTCATCCAGGGTGCCGAAAGCGGGCTGTTCCTGGGCCGGATCGCCGAGCTGCTGCTGGGGCAGGACGGCTTCTACGACGAGATCTTCGCTTCGATGGGGATCCCCTACGTCCCGGCCCGGTGGGCGGTCGACCAGAACCCGACGCCGGGGAGCCGGCCCTGGGCCGAGAAGCAGGCCCGGATCTTCCAGCTGATCAACATGTACCGGGTGCGGGGTCATCTCATCGCCGACCTCGACCCGTTGCGGATGGAGGGGCCGGCCATCCACCCCGAGCTCGATCCGCTCACCTACGGGATCACGATATGGGACCTCGATCGGGAATACGCCACCGGCGGCATCGGCGGCCACGAGACGATGACCATCGGCGCTTTGCTCGGGCTGCTGCGCGATGCCTACTGCCGGACGGTGGGGATCGAGTACATGCACATCCAAGAGCCCGATCAGAAAGCCTGGATACAGCGGCACGTCGAGGGCGCTGCCGATCTCATCAGCAACACCGACAAGCGCAGGATCCTGGAGCGGTTGACCGAGGCCGAGGTGCTGGAGACCTTCCTCCACACCAAGTACCTCGGCCAGAAGCGTTTCAGCCTCCAGGGGTCCGAAAGCCTGATTCCACTCCTCGACGCCGTCCTCAATGCAGCCGCCGACGAAGGCATGGAGGAGGTCACGATCGGAATGGCTCACCGGGGCCGGCTCAACGTCCTCGCCAACATCATTGGCAAGAGCTATGCCCATATCTTCGGCGAGTTCGAAGGCAAGGCCGCTCCGCTCCTCGCCCACGGCTCGGGGGACGTCAAGTATCACCTGGGGGCCAAGGGGACGCACGTCTCGCCTGAAGGCAACCGCATCGCGGTCGAGGTGGCCTCCAACCCCAGCCACCTCGAGGCCGTCGACCCAGTGTTGGAGGGCATGGTGCGAGCCAAACAAGACCGGCGGGGAGAGGGGGCCCGCGATCTGGTGCTCCCGCTGCTCATCCACGGTGATGCCGCCTTCGCCGGCCAGGGAGTGGTGGCCGAGACCCTCAACCTGTCCCAGCTGCCCGGATACGAGACCGGGGGCACGGTGCACGTGGTGGTGAACAACCAGCTGGGGTTCACGACCAGCGCCGAAGAGGCCCGCTCCAGCTTCTACGCCACCGACGTCGCCAAGGCGGTCCAGGCACCGATCCTGCACGTCAACGGCGACGATCCGGAAGCGGTCGTTCGGGTGTCCCGGCTGGCCTTTGGATTTCGACAGGAGTTCCACAAGGACGTGGTCATCGACATGTTCTGCTACCGCCGCTACGGGCACAACGAAGGCGACGAGCCGTCGTTCACCCAGCCGATCATGTACAAGGCCATCGAAGAGCGCCACTCGGCACGCCAGATCTACCTGGAGCGACTGGTCAACGCCGGCGACCTCTCGCTGGAGGAGGGAGAGGCCAGCATCGAGGAATACCGAGCCCTGCTTGAGCGGGCCATGGAGGAGACCAAGGATCTCGCCCCCGGCCCCGTCCCTACGCCCCGGGTGGAGCCGGAGACTGCCCCGCCCATCGTCACCGCGGTGCCCAGACCGATGCTCGACCAGATCGAGGAGGCCATGCGCAGTGTTCCCCCCGGGTTCACCGTGCACCCCAAGCTCGTCAAGGTGCTCGAGGAGCGCCGCCGGCTCTATGCCGATGACCAGGTCGACTGGGCCATGGCCGAGGCGATGGCACTGGGTTCC
>JABAOD010001151.1_pt1 | contig 15530 bp, 16 predicted proteins | sample 7062151 | NCBI WGS metagenome assembly JABAOD01 (sample SAMN14538626, study PRJNA623070) | marine sediment metagenome | biome: marine biome [ENVO:00000428]; feature: marine pelagic biome [ENVO:01000023]; material: deep marine sediment [ENVO:00002113] | place: India: Gulf of Khambhat ... | reverse complement strand
GACTACGCAGCCTTCTTTGATGTGGGGATTCCTTTCGGCGGCCTGTTTACCGGCGCGGAAGGGATCAAGACCCCTGCACAGGAGGCGATCTACGGCGGGACGGCGGGCGAGCAATACGACCCCTGCTACCACCTGGCGTGCGACACCTTCGACAACATCAGCCTGGAGGCGCTCGACCAGATGTCGGACGCCGCAGCCCATGCGGTGTTGACGTTCGCCATGACGACGTCGTCGGTGAACGGCACCGACAAGGGCAACGACAAGGCGACGAAGTCCCTCGAGGAACTCGAGTTCAAGGGCTCCGCCGCCCAGAAGTAGCAAAACCGACCGTCGACTGCGAGGAGGCGGCCTTGGGGCCGCCTCCTCCGCGGGTGGGCCGGTCCCCGAGTACCGTTTACGGGGCGGCGTGCCGGGGGGCAGTGCCGAGCGTCGGCTCGACAGGTGGAGACGCCCGCTGCGACCGGTTCGACGGGGCAACCTCCGGCCGTGAGGAGGCCTTCAACCTTCCGGGCCGGAACCTCTTCCGGGATCAGGGGAAACTGGCCCACCAGCACCGGCGGCTCATCGGACCGTAGCCCGCCGGGAGCCGGCAGGAAGTGCCCGGGGGAGGATTCGAACCTCCACGCTCCCTGAGGAGCAGCGGATTTTAAGTCCGCCACGTCTACCAGTTTCGTCACCCGGGCTCGGCCGCCTCCAGGGCGAGTCCATCGAGGATATCGCTCTCCGAGATCATCAGGCGGCTCGCGCCGACGTGGCGCAGCGCCTCGGCCGCCACCACCGCTCCCCCCAACAGCACCGGCGCCCGGGCCGGATCGAGAGAGGGGATGGCGGCCGTCTCCTCGACGGTGAGGACGGCCAGTGTGTCGACCAGGGCGTCAAGGGTCGTCTGCGAAAGCTCGGTTCGATGCACGACGTCGCGATCGTAGGCGGGCAGGTCCAGCGCGATCGCTGCCAGGGCGGTGTAGGTGCCCCCCACCCCCACAACGCAGCCCGGCGATCGGGGCAGCACGGTCGGGGCGAACAGGCGGCGCGCTTCGTCGACCGCCGCCGCAACTTGTTCCCGGCGAGCGGGATGGTCGGGGAGGCGGCGCTCGGTGAGGCGGACCGAGCCGATGTCCACGCTGCTGATGTAACCGGGCTCGGCGTCACCGAGCACGAATTCGGTGCTGCCCCCGCCCGGATCGATCACCAACACCGGCCTCTTCGGGTCCAAGGCGGCCACGACCCCTCGGAACGAGAGGCGGGCCTCCTCGTCGCCGGTGATCACCCGGGGAGGCGTACCCAGCACGGTCTCGGCCCGCTCGAGGAATTGCCCACCGTTTGAGGCATCCCGGGTCGCCGAGGTGGCCACCGCGGTCACCGACTCGGCACCGTGGGCGCGGACCGCACCGGCGTACCCGATCAAGACGGCCTCGGTCCGGGCCATGGCCTCTTCGCCGATCGATCCGGTGGCATCCACTCCCCGGCCCAGGCCGGTGACCACAACTTCCCCGTACACCCGGTGGACCCGGCCGTCGACGACGTCGGCCACCAACAGACGCACGGTATTGGTGCCGATATCGACGGCGGCGACCCTCACGCCGGCTCTCGCCAGCTCGGGTTCGATATCGCCCCATCGTCGGCGGGCACGACACAGGGCTCGGCACAATCGAGCGGCTCGACCCACGGCGCCGTCATCTCCCCGATCGGGTTGTCGTGCCCGGCTCCGAAATCGGCATAGTGGGCATGGAGGCATTTGACCCCGACGCCGTCGCCCCCGCCGATGCCCCCCGAGGGACGCGGGCCACCGCCCTCGGGCAATGCGGCGTTCCGGTCGGCTGCGTATCGGTCGTGAGCAGCCGCCAGCCGCGCTCCGAAAGCGGCGTCGGCCTCGGCCCGCCGCTGGACGGCCCTGACGCCTCCGGCCCCTTCCAGCCGGCCGACCCGCCGAACCGCCAACGGGCACGTCAGCCAGTAGCGGGTCGGGAACGGAGTACCGTCCTCCAGCAAGGGTGGCATCCGCACCACCACCGGTAGGCCCAGATGGCATCGGGTCACCACATCGGCCCGGGCGCGGGCAGGCCGGCCGATCTGGGCAGCGATCACGCCGCGGTCGTCCATGGGTCGATTATGGGTCGGCGTCGCGGCCGGTGAGGAAGTCGAAAATTGGCTCCCACCAGTTGGTCCGGGAGGCTTCGAGTGGCCCTGCCGGGGCCGGGCCGGCGACTGCCGGTTCGTCCGACCCCACTACCACGTAGGCGACCTCGCCGGGCAGGATGTAGCCGAATTGCTCTCGGGCCAGCCGCTCGACCTCCTCGGGAGTGTCGAGCAATGCGATGGACTCCTCCAGGCGGGCGTTCTCGGCCTGGAGTGCGGCCAGCTTCTCCTGGGCCAGATCCACGGCTCTCCGCTGGGCGATCATCTGGCGGAAGGGGAATATTCCCGACATCGTCGCCGCCGACACCAGGAGCAGCAGCAGGATGAGCAGCGGAAAACGGCGGCGGCGTCTCGTCGACCTCACGAGCGCCTCCGCAGGGCCCCCCAACCCGGAAAGCGTGCCTGAGCGCCCAGGGCCTCCTCGATGCGCAGCAGCTGGTTGTACTTGGCCGTCCGCTCTCCGCGAGCGGGAGCGCCGCTCTTGATCTGGCCGGCGTTGGTGGCCACGGCCAGGTGGCTGATGAACGTGTCCTCGGTTTCGCCCGAGCGGTGGCTCACCATCCGGCCGTATCCGGATCGTTCGGCCAGCTCCATCGTGTGCAGCGTCTCACTCAGCGAGCCGATCTGATTGAGCTTGATGAGGATGGCGTTGGCCACTCCGCCCTCGATGCCCTTGCGGAGCAGGTCCTCGTTGGTCACGAAGAGATCGTCGCCCACCACTTGGAGACGGCCGCCCAGGCGCTCGGTGAGGAGGGCCCAGCCCTCCCAATCGCCCTCGGCCAGGCCGTCTTCGATCGAGACGACGGGGAAGCCGTCGGCCAGCGCTTCCAGATAGTCGACCATCTCCTCGGTCGTCAGGCTGCTTCCTTCCAGGTGATAGCGGCCCTCCCGGTAGAGCTCGGAGGCGGCCACATCGAGGGCTATCCCTACCTCATCACCGATCTCGTAGCCGGCGGCGCCGATCGCCTCTTCGAGCAGCTCGAGGGCGGCCCGGTTGGCGGGAAGGTCGGGAGCGAAGCCACCCTCATCGCCGACGTTGGTGGCCAGTCCCCGTCCGGCCAGCACCTTGCGCAACGCGTGGTAGGTCTCCACCCCGGCCCGCAGCGACTCACCGAAGGTCGCAAACCCACCGGGCACCAGCATGAATTCCTGGATATCCACGGAGTTGGCGGCATGGACGCCCCCGTTGAGCACGTTCAGGCACGGGATCGGCAACTCCCGAGCGGAAGGCCCGCCCAGGTAGCGAAAGAGCGCCAAGCCGCTGTAGGCCGCTCCGGCCCGGGCCACGGCCAGAGAGACGGCCACGATGGCGTTGGCGCCCAGCTTCGCCTTGTTCGGGGTCCCGTCCAGGTCGAGCATCGCTTGGTCGATCGCTTCCTGATCCAGGATGCTCCGACCCACCAGCTCGGGAGCAATGGTTTCGTTGACATTGGCGACGGCCCGCGCCACGCCCTTTCCGCCGTAGCGGTCTCCGTCGTCTCGAAGCTCGATGGCTTCGAGTGCCCCCGTGGAAGCTCCCGATGGGGCGGCCGCCCTGCCGAAGGCTCCGCCAGCGACGAACACCTCGGCCTCGACCGTCGGGTTACCCCGGGAGTCCAGGACCTCGCGGGCCCGCACCCTCTCGATGGTGCTCACGGGCCCTCCGTATGTCAGTTGTCAGGCAAGCTAGCAGCAGAGGTCGAAGGAATCGCGCAATGGAGGAGACGCCGCCCCACGGCGAAGGACCGGCCGCCGGCCCCTAGCCCTCTTTGGCCGCCCTCCACCTCTCGTCCAGTTCCTCCAGCGACAAGCCACTCAGCGCTCCGTCGGCCTCCATGGCCCGAAACCGGTCTGCAAAGCGGTCTGCCGAGCGGCGCAAGGCCATCTCCGGATCGATCCCCAGGTGGCGGGCCAAGTTGACCACGGAGAACAGGAGATCGCCCAGCTCATCGGTGGCCCTTTGTGGATCGCCGATATCTGCCTTCAGTTCGACCGCTTCCTCCACGATCTTGTCGAGCACACCGGTCGGATCGGGCCAGTCGAACCCCACGGCTGCCGCCCTTCGCTGGAACTTGTCGGCTCGGAGCAGGGCCGGCAGTGAAGCGGGGACCCCGTCCATGAGCGAGTCCCGGTCCTTCTCCTCGCGCTTGAGCCGATCCCAGTTGGCCAGGACCTCCTCGGCATCGTGGGCCTCGACGTCACCGAACACGTGGGGATGGCGCCTGACCAGTTTGCGACGAATGCCCTCGGCCACCTCCTCCACCCCGAATCCGGCCGCTTCGGTGGCCAGAGTGGCGTGGAACACGACCTGGAGCAGCAGATCTCCCAGCTCCTCCTCGACGGCACCGTAGGCCCCGTAGTCGACCTCGCCTCCGGGTGCCTGCGGTGACAACGCCGACAGGGCCTCGACCAGCTCGTAGGTCTCCTCCACGAGGTGGGTGACCAGGCTGTGGTGTGTCTGGCGGCGATCCCACGGGCACTCGGCCCGCAGACGCCGGTTGGTCTGTACGAGCCCGGGCCAGCCGGAAGGAGGAGGATCCAGAAACAGCGAGGTGCGGGGACCGACGGAGACCCGGTGCAGGTCTCGGAGAGACATCCTGGTCACCGCCTCCTCTGCCCCGCCCAGATCGGACAGGACGGTCACCTCGGTCTCGGCGGGCAGGACCCGTCCCAGGGCGTCCTGGGCAGCCTGGGCGACGGCCGGGCGATCCACCTGGCCGATCACCGTCGGTAGGTGGAGGAGGAGCGGGTCGGGAAGGGCCCGGCCGTCCAATACCTGCAGCCCGTGCTCCAGCGGATCCATGCCCACCCGGTCGAGGATGAGGCCCAGGAAGGACTCGCCGGGCACCACCTCGACTGCGACGCCGGCCCCGGCGGCCCTCGTGCGGATGAGGGCCACCGTGCGCTCACCGACCAGCGGACTCCCGGGGACTGCATAGACGACGTCTTCCCCGGCGGCCGCCCCCAACACTCGTTCGGCGACCGCCCGGTACACCTCGTCGAGGTCCTCGGACGACTCGTAGAGGTCGTCGCATGTCTCGATGCTGCGCCGCTCGCCGAGCTGGGCCGCCGCGGGGTGGTGGAGGGTGCGTACGATGACGCGTGCGCCTCGGTCTTCGAGTCGGACGAGCGCATCAGGCCCCGTCCGGTCCAGACCGGCCGGGCCCAGGCCGACGATTGTGAGCGAACCCATCAGCGGCCCGGTGGAGCGATGCTCCCGGTCGAGGAATCCCACACACCCACGGTCGAGGCCACTTCGATGTCGGCCGTCGCAAACACGCCGTTCAACCACTCTCGCCAGCGGTCGGGGTCGGCAGTCACCTCCTGTGGCAGGCTTCCCATCGGGTCGGCGGCCAGGTCGTCGAGCGTCGGCGCCGTACGATCGTCGACGATGAGCAGGTGCCAGCCGAATTCGGTCTCCACCGGCCCGAACAGTTCCCCGATCGGGGCCACGACGGCGGCCTGGGCAAAAGGTGGCACGTACCGGCTCGCCGCCGAACAGCCCAGGTCGCCGCCGGGACTGCCCGGATCGAGGGACACTTCGGCGGCCACCTCCGCGAAGTCCTCGCCCCCGTCCAGCCGCTCCGCCACCAGCGCGGCTTCCTCCTGGGTGGCCACCAAGATGTGGCGCACACACACCTCGGCCAGAGACGACGGATCTCCCTCGACGACCTCGAGAAGGAACGCTTCGTCCGACATCACCGCCGGAATTCCCCTGTCTATCAAGAGAGTCGTGTAGGCGGACCGACGCAACATGGCCTCGGTGGCGCCGGGAATCCCCAGCGCCTCTTCCACACTCTGGCCTGCTCCCTCGAACTGCGAGGACAGCTCGGCAGCCGTTTGATCGACCTCGGCGGCCGAGATCACGACGCCGAAGTCTTCCCGGAGTGCCTGGGCCACAGCCTCTTGGACCAGAACCAAGCTCAAGTCTTCCCGAAAGGCGGTCCCCTCGGCCACTCCGTCGTCGTACGTCGTCCGCAAGGCGGCGATTTCCGACTGGGACACGGTGAGATCCCCGACCCGCCCCACCTCACTGTCGTCGGCCGAACAGGCCGCCGCCAGTAGGGCGGCACCGAGACCGAGAAGCAGCAGGGGGCGCAGGGTCATCCTCCTGAGGGGGGCCACATTGTACGGACGAAGCCCACCAGCCACTCCACAGGGCCGTCCGCTGGGGCGGGCACGAACAGATCGCGGCCCCGGAGGACGGCGTCCCGGGCCAGGCGCTCCAGCCTGACCTCCTGCGGCTCGGACAGATCGACCGGAGACAGCTTGACCTCGCCCCGCAGCTGGACGATCTCCTCGAGGCCCGCCCGCAGGGCCTCCACCCTCAGATGGGCTACGTCGAGTAGCCATTGGGCTTCCGTGGGAAGGGACCCAAAGCGGTCTTCCCACTCTGCGGCCACGTCCTCCACTGCGGCGTGGTCCTCCGCCAGGGCCAGCCGCCGGTAGGCCTCGAGGCGTGCCGGCTGATCGGCTACGTAGTCGTCCGGCAGATGGGCGTCCACGGGAACATCGATGCGGACCCGTCCGGGTTCGGTCGAGACGACCGGTTCCCCCCGCAGCTCGGCCACCGCCTCGGCCACGAGCTCCGAGTACAGATCGAGTCCGACCGCGTTGATGTGACCGGACTGGACCTCGCCCAAGATGCTTCCCGCCCCGCGAATCTGCAGGTCCCGCAGTGCCAGGTCGAAGCCCGCGCCGAGATCGCTGAACTCACCGATCGCCTCGAGTCGTCGATAGGCCTCCTCGGTCAGGCTCTGGTGGGGAGGGTGGAACAGATAGGCATAAGCCCGCTGTGCCGAGCGTCCCACCCGGCCCCGCAGTTGGTACAGCTGGGCCAACCCCAACATCTCGGCCCGCTCCACCATGAGGGTGTTGACCTGGGGAAGGTCGAGGCCCGATTCGATGATTGTCGTCGCCACCAGAACGTCGTAGTCCCGGTCCCAGAAGTCGAGCATCACCTGCTCGAGCTGCCCCTCGCTCATCTGCCCGTGGGCAACGGCATAGCGGGCGTCGGGGACCAGATCGCGCAAGCGGGCTACGGCTCGCTCGATCGATTGGACCCGGTTGTGAACGTAAAAGACCTGACCCTCCCGTAGCAGCTCGCGGCGGATGGCGGCCGAGACCGCCTGGGTATCCAAGGGCCCGACGTAGGTGAGGATGGGGTGCCGATCCTCGGGCGGAGTGCGGATGTGGCTCACCGGGCGAATTCCGCTCAGCGCCATTTCCAGCGTGCGCGGAATCGGAGTGGCGGTGAGCGTCAGCACATCGACCGATGTCTTCAGCGCCTTGACGCGGTCTTTGGCCGCCACGCCGAATCGCTGCTCTTCATCCACAACGAGAAGGCCGAGGCCGGCAAAGCGCACATCGCTGCTCAACAAGCGGTGGGTGCCGATGACGACGTCGACCTCGCCGGTGGCCAAACCGGNNGAGGAACCGGCTCAACATCTCCACCTCGACCCCAAAGGGTGCGAACCGGTCACGAAACGTCTCCAGGTGCTGCTGGGCCAGCAGCGTGGTGGGGACCAGCACCGCCACCTGGCGCCCCTCNNGAAGGCCGCCCGCATGGCGACTTCGGTCTTGCCGAACCCGACGTCGCCGCAGATGAGGCGGTCCATCGGTGCCGACGACTCCATGTCCTCCTTGACCTCGGTGATGGCCCGCAGTTGATCGGCGGTCTCTTCATACGGGAAAGCGGCCTCGAACTCGGCCTGCCACGGAGTATCGGGGTCGTAGGCGTGGCCGGCGGCCACCGCCCTTTCCCGATGCAGCCGAACGACATGCTCGGCCACCGCCTCGAGTTCCCGCTTGACCCGCTGCCGGGTTGCCGACCAGTCGGCGCCCCCCATGCGGGAGATGCGGGGAGCCTCACCCCCGCTGTAGCGGCGGACGGCGGCCAGCTGATCGGTGGGAACGTAGAGCCGGTCACCGCCGGCGTAGCCCACCACCAGATAGTCCCGTTCGATCCCGGCCACGGTCTGCGTGCTCAGCCCCTCGAATCGACCGATGCCGTGTTGGTAGTGAACGACGTAGTCCCCGGGCTCGAGGTCCCGATACGTCCCGTCCCCCTCGGCAGGGCGGCGCCGGCCCGGGCGGCGATGGGCCCGGCGGCGACCGGCCACCTCGGTTTCGCCGAGCACGGCCACCCCGAGGTCGGGAGCAACGAAGCCGCGGTGGATGCCGGAGCCCACAACGGCCGAGCCCGGCTCGTCTAACGCCTCGCTTCGGCCCAGGTCGATACCGGCCCCGGTCAGCAGGCGGGCCACCCGATCGGCCGCGGGTGCGCCGTCCATCGCCACCACGACGTCCAAGCCCTGGCCCCTGAGTCGAGCCAGGGCGGCGGCCACCGACTCGGCCTCGCCGGGGACTGCGTCCAGCCCGCGCACGGCCAGCGCCGCCTCGTCCGGGCTCGCCGGGGCCGGGGGAGCCTCAACGATCGGAGCCGCCCCGAGCACCTGCTCCAGGGGAAGGTAGAGGGCCGGATGGGCACCGGCCTCAGGTGCCCCATGCCCCCAGGTAGGCGCCAAGGCGGCGGCCAACTCGGCCTCCTCCTTCACCAGTTCCCTGCTGCGATCGTGGCCCCGAACCGGGTCGAAGTCGATCACCATCGTCGTGGCTGCCACCTCGTCCAGGATCGAGCGCTCCGGCGACAGCCAGGGGAGCCACGACTCCATGCCGGCGAACATCATTCCCTCGGCAATCCGGTCCCAGGTAGAGGCGGCCCATGCCTCGGCGGCGACGAACTGTGCCGCCCGTGCTCTCACGGCGACATCGGGCCTGAATTCACGGGCCGGATAGACCACCAGCCGCGCCAGGGAGCCGCTGGATCGCTGGGTGGCCGGGCTGAACGGGCGGACTTCCTCCACCACATCTCCCCAGAACTCCAGCCGGACCGGATCTACCCCCTGAGCGGGAAACACGTCGACGATCCCGCCCCGCACCGAGAACTCGCCACGGCCCTCCACCCGGTCCGTCCGCTGGTAGCCGAAATCGGCCAGCCGGCCGATGAGCAGGTCCCGGTCGAATTCCTCGCCGATGCCGATCTCGACCGGTGCAGTCGCCGAAGGGCTGACCCTCTGAATCAGGGCCCGCACCGATCCGACGACGATCAGGCCGTGCTCTCCCAACGCCAGGCGGTGACGCGCCTCCGCCCGCTGAGCCATCGTCCCCTGATTGGGGGAGATGTGCTCGAACGGCAGCGTCTCCCATGCCGGCAACGGCACGACCGCGTCTGAGAACAACGCGGCATCCTCGGCCAGATCCTCGGCATCTCGCTCGCCGGGCACCACCGCCAGCACCGGGCCGGCACGACCGGCGGCGAGGCCGGACAAAACGAAGGCGCGCAGAGACGGCGGCACCGCCACCCGGCCGGGGGGGTCGGGAATGATTCCGGGCCGCCAATGCTCGACGAGCGGTGCGAGAGGCGCCGCCACTCGGAGCAAGCGTAACGAGCCGGCGTGGCTCTGGTGCGTCCCGACCTATCCGAGTAGTTGGGTGGGCCCGCGCCGGTCGACCACGGCATCGCGCCTGCGGGCGGCCCATCCCGCCACCTTGCGCAACATCCGCTGGCCGGCCCGCAGGGCATTCTCGGCAGCCGCACCATCGCCGGGACGGAGACAGGCGGCCAGGGCCGCTTCGTAATACTGGATCGTGGCCCGGTACAGCTTGGCCAGGGCCGGATCTTCGCCGGCCAGGGCCAGCAAACGGGAGCGGTTGAGGGACCACACCAGGCGGGGATCACCGGTGCTGACCGACACCGCCCGGTACAGGGCCGGGGGGAACATCCAGCGAACGCCCCTCAGGTATTCCCACAGCTGGTCGTCGGAGCGCCCGAGGGCATCCACGCTTATCCGCTCGGCGTCGCGGCCGGCCTGGGCCAACCCGAAGCGGTCTCGCTGCAGCAAGACGTCGGTCGGCGGGACCTCGGCGGGTGGAGGGCCGCCGGCCATGACTTCGTAGGTGCCGGGGATGACGGTCCACCAGTCCGGCAAGTCACCGGAGTCGAGTACCAGAAGCTGGAGCGGGCTGTCGACCGGTGCCGGACCCACCCCGTCGAGCACCCGGCGGCGCACCGACCAGGGGTCGGCAAGTGGACCGGGGCGGTAGACATGGATGTCCACATCGGACAAGCCGGGCAGGAAGTCGAAGGGACCTTCCCACGGCTTGTGCGTCGAGCCCTTCCATATGATGCTGACGTAGTCCGGCAACGCCTCGGCGGCCGCGTCGGCCACCGACCGGGCATAGGCGCTCAGGTCGTCTCGGGTCACCGACTTCGGAACCGGACGAGGCGCGGGCACACCTACCCCGGCGGGTAAGTCGGCAGGGGTCGGCGCACGAAGCCCAGATCGACGTACCACTCCACAGTCCTCCGCAGAGTCTGGCGGACCGGCGTGTACTGCACCCCCAATTCGGCGACGGCCTTGGACCCGTCGTAGGCATGGCCGTGCAGCAGCGTCCGGACCATCTCCTTACACATCGGCGCGTCGGCGCGGCGAACTTGAGCCAACCGCTCGGCGACGGTGCCCAGGGCCAGCGCTGCAGCACCGGGGATGAACATCACCCGGCGGTGCAGGCCGGTGATGTCGGCGAGCAGGGACAATGCCTCCCGCACCGTCAGGGTGGCCCCGCTCAGGACGTAGCGCTCGCCGGGGGAGCCGTGGCGCTCCGCCAGTAGATGCCCCTCGGCGCAGTCGCCGATGTCCAGGATGCTGAACCGGGTGTCCACCGCCGCCCGTAGCCGGCCGTTGAGATAATCGATCAGCAGCCGGGCCGAGCCCGTGGTCCGGCCCGGTCCCTGCACCGACGAAGGATTCAGCGTCACCACCTCGACGCCCAGTCGCTCCCCTGCCTCGAAGACCCCTCGTTCGGCTTCGTACTTGGAGCGTTCGTAGTTGGAGAGAAACCACCCTCTGTGGGCCGAGCGCTCGCTGCCCGTCGAGCCTTTCTCCTCGCCGAGAGAGGCGGCCGACGAGGTGTACACGAGCCGGCGGACGCCGGCGGCCGCTGCTGCCTCGACCACGTTGCGCGATCCGGTGACGTTCACCTCGAACAGGGGAGCGGGGTCGCGCAGGCACATGGCATTGAGGCCGGCCAAGTGAAAGACCACGTCGCAGCCCTCCATGCCGGTGCGCAACGTGGCGGGCTCCAGCATGTCTCCCATGACCGGTTCGGCCCCCAGGGCGGCCACCAGGTCGCCGTTGGTCCGGGTGCGGGCCAGGGCTCGAATGGGACGTTGCTCGGGCTCGAGGGCGAGGCCCTCCAGCACTGCCTTGCCCACGAAGCCGGTCGCACCGGTCAGAAAGACACCGCTCATCGAGAGGCGAGCGAGCGGATCACGCCGGCCGACCGAGCGAAGTACTCGATGCCGGAGGCGACCGTGATCACCACCGCGGCCAACATCCACCACTGGTCGAGGTAAAGAGGTCCCCAGGTGTCGGCCAGCCTCAGCATGGCGAGGCCCATTGCCACGAACTGGACGGCCGCCTTCCACTTGCCGAGAGGCGAAGGGGGCACCCGGACCCCATTGAGAGCGACGATGCCCCGCAGGCCCATGACGGCGATCTCCCGGCCCACGATCACGAACGCCGCCCACGCCCACACCCGTCCCACCTCGACGAGGGCAAACAGGGTTCCGGTCACCAGGAGCTTGTCGGCGATCGTGTCGAGGAAGGCTCCCCCGACGGTGGTTTGCCCCCAGCGGCGGGCCAGGTAGCCGTCGACGAAGTCGCTCGCTGCAGCTACGGCAAACACCGCGGCGGCGATTCCGTACGAATGCTCGAAGCGACCGTCGGCGAGGACCAACGCCATCACCACCGGGACCAGGGTTATGCGGAACCAGCCGATGCCATCGGGAAGGGAGATGGATGCTCTCCTGTGCCGTTGGGGCGATGCTAGGGAAATGGATCGTCGGATATCGGCCGTCGGCGATCGCCGGCGGCGTCTCGATCACTCGGTCCAGGCGAGTGTCCGCTCCACGGCCTGGTGCCAGCGCCGGTAGAGCCGATCCCGCTCCGTCTCGGCCATACCAGGCTCCCAACGTCGGTCCTCGGCCCACAGTTCGGCCAGTTCGTCCCTGCTCGACCACACACCCACCGCCACTCCGGCGGCGAAAGCGGCCCCCAGGGCGGTCGTTTCGGTGACGGCCGGCCGAATGACCGGGGCGCCGAGGATATCTGCCTGAAACTGCATCAGCAGCGGGTTGGCCACCATGCCTCCGTCGACTTTCAGCGACTCGATCCGCACCCCGGAATCCGACTCCATGGCTTCCAGCACGTCCCGGGTCTGGTACGCGGTCGCCTCGAGCGTCGCCCGGGCCAGGTGACCCGCTCCGACATAACGGGTGAGGCCGACAATGGCGCCGCGGGCGTCCGACCGCCAGTAGGGAGCGAAGAGGCCCGAGAAAGCGGGGACGAAGTAGGCATCTCCATTGTCGGGCACCGAAGCCGCCAGCTCCTCGATATCAGAGGCCTTCTCGATGAGGCCGAGGTTGTCCCGCAGCCACTGCACCGCTGCCCCGGCGATGGCCACCGACCCTTCGAGCGCATAGGCCGCCGGTTCCTCGCCGAATCGGTAGGCCACCGTGGTAAGCAGGCCGTGTTGAGAAGGGACTGCGTCGGTTCCGGTGTGGAGAAGGAGGAAACAGCCGGTGCCGTAGGTGTTCTTGGCCTCCCCGGCCTCGAAACAAGCCTGTCCGAAGAGGGCCGCCTGCTGGTCCCCGAGGATGCCGGCCAGTGGGACGCCGGCCAGCGGGCCGCTCGCCTCCGCATAGACCTGGGACGAAGGGACGATCTCCGGAAGCATGTGCGCCGGCACCCCGAAGGCGTCGAGGATCCGAGGATCCCACTGCAGCGTTTCCAGATTCATCAGCATCGTTCGTGAGGCATTGGTCACATCGGTGAGGTGGCGGCCGGTGAGTCGCCACGCCAGCCAGCTGTCGATCGTGCCAAACAGGGCCTCGCCGTCGGCGGCCCGCTCGCCCAGCCCGTCGACCTGCTCGAGCAGCCACCTGAGCTTGGGGCCGGAGAAGTAGGTGGCCAGGGGCAATCCGGTCGCCTCTCGGAACCGGTCGGCACCCTCGCTTCCTGCCAACGCGCGGCACAGGTCGTCGGTACGGGTGTCCTGCCAAACAATGGCCGGATGCAGCGGGGTCCCTGCTCGATCCCACACCACCGTCGTCTCCCGCTGGTTGGTAATGCCCACCGCGGCCAGGTCCCCCAATTCGATTCCCGCCGTCTCGAGCGCCCCGGCGATGACCTCCTTGGCTCGGGTCCAGATCTCGTCGGGATCGTGCTCTACCCACCCGGGTCGCGGGTAGATCTGGGAATGCTCCCGCTGGTCGAGGCCAACGATCGCTCCTCTCCGGTCGACGATCACGAACCTCGTGCTGGTGGTGCCCTGGTCGAGAGCGCCGACGTACTCGTTCACGACCGACCCATCTCCCCCGCTTGCTGACGGGCCTCCTCCGGTCCCTTTTCCACGAAGATCTCCAAGGCGTCTGCCGCTTCACTCACCATGACATCCACCAGAGGACGCTCGCGAACGGTGAACCTTCGCAACACGTAATCGGCCGGATCCTGGCTGCCCGGCGGACGTCCCACCCCCAGCTTCAGGCGCCAGAACCCGGACGATCCGAGCGAACCGATGACCGAATCGACGCCGTTGTGGCCGCCCGACCCCCGGCCGAACTGGACCCGCAACTTGCCGAACGGCAGATCGATGTCGTCGTGAAGGATCAGCAGCTCGGACAGCTTCACTCCGAAGTAGCGCAGCAGCGGACTCACCGCCTGGCCCGAGATGTTCATCCCGGTAGTGGGAAGCGCCAGGACCGCACCCTCCGCTCCGGTTCCGAACCGGGCCACCAGGGCCCGGGTACCGCGCCGGGCCCGTCGGAAGCGGAGTCCGTGACGGCCGGCCAGCGTCTGGATCGGCTCGGCCCCGACGTTGTGCCGGGTGCCGTCGAATTCCGGTTCGGGGTTGCGCAGCCCAACCAGGAGATACAGGGCGGACCCCTACTCCCCTTCCTCGGCACCGCCTTCGGCGGGCTCCTCCCCTTCGACTTCTTCGGCGCCCTCTTCGGGTTTCTCGCCCTCGACGAGTTCGGCCTCCTCCTCGGGAACCTCTTCGACCACCTCGACCTCGATCCGCGGCGCAACCACCGTGTAGAGGGTCGTCTCCGGGTCGTCGATGATGTCGACCCCCTCGATGGGGGCCAGGTCGCCGACGCTGAGTGAGTCGCCGATGCCGAGAGCGCTGATATCGACGGTCACCGAGGGCGGGATTTCGGTGGGTAGCGCTTCGATCGTCACGAAGTTGCGGACGGTTTCGAGCACGCCCCCGCTCTCCCTGACGCCGTAAGGCGTGCCGATGGGCTCGAGGACCACCTCGGCCTCGATCTTCTCAGTGAGAGAGATCTTGACGAAGTCGAGATGGATGATGTCGTTGCGCACCGGATGGCGCTGGACCTCGCGGGCAACGGTGAGGTAGTCGTCGCCGTCGACCTTCAAGTCGATGACGACGTTGAGGCCGGCGTCGGTATGCAGGGCCCCGTAGAGCTGTCGGGCGTCCACCGACACCGAGACGGCCTCGGCGCCCCGGCCGTACAGCGTGGCGGGCACGCGGCCCTGCCGTCGCAACCGCCGTGCCGGGCGGCTGCCCCGTTCTGAGCGCTTCTCGGCGGACAGCGTCACCTGTTCCATGGATGAGACTCCCGAATGCCTGGAGGGCAATTATGCCGGGCCGAAAGGCCCGCGCCAACACGCCCTCAGGCCGGGATGAAGCTCAATCGCACTTTGCGGTCGGGGTTGTCGGCGTTCGGATCCACCACGACCAGCGACTGCCACGTGCCCAATGCCAGCCTGCCGCCGACGACCGGAATCGTCACCGAGGGGGCCACCAGGGCCGGGAGGACGTGATCGGCGCCGTGCCCGGGTGAGCCGTGACGGTGGCGCCACCGCTCGTCGCGAGGCAGCACCTCGTCGATGCGTTCCAGCAGATCGTCCTCGCTGCCCGCCCCGGTTTCCATCAGGGCCAGCCCGGCGGTGGCGTGCGGCAGGTACGCCGACAGCAGGCCGTCGCCCTTGCCATCCACGAAGTGGGCCGCCTCTGCGGTGATGTCGAAGACTCCCCGGCGAATCCCGGTGGTGAGGGTGATGATCTCGGTGTCCATGGTTTCAGCGCCTCGATGACCGGCCCGGTCTTCGACCGGCCGGTACAGATCAGACGTTCTCCCCCATGAAGATGTCACTCACCGACTCGTCGGTGAAGATGGCCCGCAATGCGTCGGCGATCAACGGAGCCGAGGAGAGCACGGTCAGCTTGTCGAGATCCCGGGCATCATCGGGCAGCGGCAACGTGTCGGTCACCACCACCTCTTCGATGGGAGCGTTCTTGATGCGGTCGACGGCCGGCGGCGAGAA
>JABAOD010024403.1_pt1 | contig 15537 bp, 15 predicted proteins | sample 7062151 | NCBI WGS metagenome assembly JABAOD01 (sample SAMN14538626, study PRJNA623070) | marine sediment metagenome | biome: marine biome [ENVO:00000428]; feature: marine pelagic biome [ENVO:01000023]; material: deep marine sediment [ENVO:00002113] | place: India: Gulf of Khambhat ... | reverse complement strand
GTAAAGGGTTCCACGAAAAGGGGCGATTTGTACCATGATTTGTTTTCAGCAGTCAGGAGCCAGTAGTCAGAATACTCTTGCGCTTCTGAATTCTGGCTCCTGTCTTCTCTCTCCCATAACTTTTGTCTTTNNGCATGATTGCGGCTAGCCTGAATAGGTGATTCCCGGATGATCGCGATAGCGGTTTTCCGGATCGGCAGCCGAGAAGGCACAGAGCAATCTCAACGGAGCGCGGCCGGTATTGATCATCATATGACGGATTCCAGAAGGAACCAAAAGGGTATCGCCGGCGCGAATCTTGGCGACTTCGCCGTTGACCCAGGCTTTGCCGGTTCCCTTCTGGACGTAGATCACCTCTTCCATACCGCGATGGCTGTGCGGATGGCGGGGTCCCGCTTTTTTAACGGGCATCACTTCGACCAGGCGAAGCGCGATTCCCTTGGACTTGAGCTTTCTATGCGAGACCAGCTCGCGAATGAAGCGGCTGGGAGCCTTTCTTCGAGCAACCTGGTTCTGGTTAATTTTTCTAATGGCCACGGCCATCCATCCTCCAAGATTTCTTGGATCGTAACGGTCCGGCGGGTTTCGGCCGAGCGAATAGCCGCGTAGACCACGGCCAACGCATGAATTCCCTCTTGTCCTCCGACCTCGGGAGGTTTTTTCTCGCGGATGCAGTCGGCGAACTCGTCCAACTCTTCGCGGAACATATCTCCCTGCCCCAACGGTATCGGTTTATGCTCCGAGGTGCCGCGATGCTGGATCTCCAGGCGGCTGTGCCAATCGACCACGTCCGATTGCTGCCAGAAATTAAAATCCACGGTGAAGTAGAGGTTGGCCTCCATGCCATAGACATTGGTGAAAAAGGTTCCCTGGGAAGCCCAATTGGAGCCGATGTAGCAGAGCTGGCCACTTTCCATCTCCAAAATGGTCATGGTCACGTCCTCGATCTCCGCGGGCGTATAGAGCCTCTTCGCCATCGCCGTCACCGCCTTCGTCGGGCCAAAAAAGTAATGCAGGGTGTCTGTATGGTGGACGGCCAGTTGAATCAAAGGCCCCCCCGGGCTTTTGTCTTTGTACCAGCGCCATTTATCCGGGGTCAGCTCCAGGCTGCGATCGTTGGAGAAATTGGCTTCCGCCATGACCAGCTTGCCGATTCCTCCCTGGTCGATGATCTCTTTGATCTTGCGGCTTCCCTGGAGCCGGCGCGCGCTGTGACCGACCGCCAGGATGACGCCGGCTTCGCGACAGCCCCGGTCGATTTTGAAAGCTTCGGCCATCGTATGGGCNNGCGCGTCGTTGGGCGTGGTGATTATGACCCCTTCGACGTCAGGATCTTTCAGTAGCTCTGTGTAGTTTTTGGCGGTTCGACACCCATTCTGCTGGGCAAAGGCCTCGCGGCTCTTTTCCGAGCGGCTGAAGCAGTTGACGATCTTGAGCCGGTCGCTTCTCTTCATCGCGGTGGCGAGCGTCTTGGCCCATCGGCCAAGCCCTACCGCGGCCACTCTGACGGGTTCCTTGGCCATGCTACTTCAACTCCTTGAATGTTTTCTCGATGTAATCTGCGGCTGCACGGGCGACGCCCTCCAAGAACTCTTGGGCCCTCTCGGGTGTGGCCTTCCGCGGTTCGCCATACCAGCCCGTCGGCGCGATCTCTCGGATGTCTCTCAGAAATGGATAGGCCGCCCGGCCGCGCCGCAGGCTGTCGATCTCCCGCGCCCGTTCTGGCGGCGACGGGTTGGTGGCCCGTTCCAAATGAACCAGCGAAGGTTCATAGGCCAATATGGGAAGCACTTCCAATTCGCCTCCGTGGGTGAGTCCGCACTCCTTGCCGAAAAGCTCAAAGGCGATGTAGCAGGCCTGGACGACCAGGACCCGCACCGGGTGGCGCTGCTGCAAGGAGACGGCCGCGAGGTTCATGGCCGAGGTATTGCCCTCGTGCCAATTCAAAAAGACGATCTTCTTGGCCCCGTGCTGAATGATACTCTCGCAGATATCTTCAACCACGGAGATGAAGGTCTGCGGTTTGAGCGTCAACGTGCCCGCGAAGGACATGTGAAAAGGTGTGACACCGATAGGGCAGAAAGGCAGAAGAAGGCCGTCCACCTTTTCCGCCACCTTCTGGCCGATCACCAGAGAAGCCAGATAGTCGGTCCCGCAGGGAAGGTGGGGGCCGTGCTGTTCGACGCTGCCCATCGGAATGATCGCCAGGGCCGTGCGCTTGAGAATCGCCTCCGCCTCGGGTTGTGTCATCTTTAGTAAGGATTCTCTCATAGAGTTTGAAACTCCGCCTTCCTGTCGGGGTTGGCCTTACCCGCTTTCCCGCTCAGGCCGATTTTTTTGCGGCTCAGGCTCATGACCGGACGCTCCAAAAAGAGTGCGTGCGGGGGTTTGGCAATGAAGCATTTCCTGAGGGAAGACGATCTTCACGGCGTCTGTCGGACAGTACTCTTCACAGCTCCCGCAATACCAGCATTCGTCTTCGTATCGGATCTCGGGGATTTTTACCGGATCCAAGCGGTAGATGATGTCTCCCGGGCAAAACTGGTCGCAGAGTGTGCATCCTTTGACGCAGAGATCCTCGTCAATGAGTATGGGCATCTTTTGCTTCCTTTGGCGAGTTCTTGATTTGAATCGGTCGGTAACCGATCTCGTAGCCCGCCTCTCCCTTCTTGAGGACGATCATCTTGCGCCAGTTGGCATCGTCCCTCTCGGGATAATCCGCGCGATAATGGGAGTAGCCTCCCCGGCTTTCGCGTCGTTCCAGGGCGGCGGTGGCGAGCATTTCGGCCACCTCCCGAATGTTGCGCGCTTCGTGCGCCCGCATGAGCTCGTGATAGTCTCGCGCATGGAGGTGCGGCTCCTCCAGGGTCAATCGGCGGAGTTCCGTAATGGCGTTACGGAGTTTGGCTTCGGTTCTCTGGTAGCCGATGTTATCGGTGACGATCTCCCTCACTTTCTCTTCATATTCGCGCGGAGAGATCCCGGAGCTTTTGTTGTAGGGGTCGAAGAGGCGTTCTCGCTCCATTTCTATCTCGCGATCTTGCACCGTCGTTTGCGCCCCGTTCTGGCGCGCAAAGCGCGCGGCCTGTTTTCCCGCCTCGTAGCCCATCACCGCAGCGCCGCCGATGCCACCGCTCACCGTAGAGCAATCTCCCGCAGCGAAGAGTCCCGCGATGCTCGTGCCGGTCTTTTCGTCGATCAGGATACCGCTCCCGCGAAAGTAAACTCCTCCCTTTCGCGAAGAAAACTCCGACACCGTCACCTCAAACGGCTCTTTCTTGAGGTCGATTCCTTTTTCCCTGAACCATCGGGGCAGAGACGGGCGGTCCACGCCGAGCGTCTCCTCGAGGCGGCCGAGGATATCCTCGGGAAGATGACGGCAGTCACAATAGATCGGGGCGTTTCCGCCAAGGGTCTCACTGATGATCGCGCTCGTTAAGATATGGCGACTGGCCCGCTCCCCGGCCGGGTCATACTTGAACATGAAGCGTTCTCCCTTGGCGTTGATGAAATAGGCTCCGAGCCCCGTGAGTGAATTGGTTCCCTGTGAGGAAATTCCTTTCGGAGTGATCGTGTTCTCCGTAAACTCCATGTTGGCAAGGAGCGCTCCGTTGCGCGCCGCGATGGCCTGTGCGTCGCCGGTGTTATAAGGGCAATGCCAGCTGTCGAACGGGAGACCGGAGGAGTTGCGCGATAGGCGGTTCGTGTCTCCTGTTGCGAGGATGGCTGCCTTACAGCGGATAAAGCGAAACTCGCCACTGCGAATATGAAAGACCGAAGCCCCGACGGCTTGGCCATGATCGGTGAGGAGATTGACGGCCATCGTGCGCAGAAATATTTGGCTGTTGGAATCGATCACGGCGCGGGAGATTCGGGGCTTGAATTTTCTCCCGTCGAAATCGATGTGATAAGGGGCCGGAAAGCCAAAGGTTCGATGGCGAAAATACTTTCCTGTCGCGGGATCCTTAAAAGGAACTCCCATCGCTTCCAGCTTACGCAACATCGGTGGAAGACCTCGAACGAAGGTCTCGGCGGCCCTCAAATCGACGATGTAGTCGGTGAGCGCGGGGATGTGTTCAAGAAGATAATCGGGAGTATCCCACTCCGGGCCTTCTTCAGCGACAGCGAGAATTTGATCCACCCCCGCGGCGATGCTGCCGCTCCTTTCCAAGAGACCCCCCTTATCGATCATGGTTACGCGGGCCCCCATCTCCCTGCCGCCGATGGCCGCCAGGCAACCGGCCACGCCTCCGCCGATGATGAGGACGTCGGTATCAAGGATTTCTGCTGCGGAATGGCTCATGATCAATTTCAGTCGTTATAACTTTTGCGCTTGCGGAAGGTGATGTCAAACTCCGTTATTGCGCTTTGGCCGAGATAACGCTTATTTTGTCGGGGGGAAGCAGAACGAAGACCTTGGTCCCCTCTGCGTAGATCTCTCCGGGCTCGGTTTGGACCCTGAGCGCCTTATCGCCCACCAATACCCGGTAGTCGACTCGATCACCCAGGTAAGAGACCTTTTCCACGACGCCGAAAAGCTCGTTCCTTGCGCTGCCGCCTTCCCTATCCGTTTTCTTGATCTTGATGTTATGGGGGCGGATCGACAGCAGTATTTCGGCGCCGCGCTGCCCGGCCGCCGATCCGTCCACTTCCACCTCCTGTTGATTCGCGAGCGTCACGGTCCTTTCGCCCGTGATCTTGCCGGGCAGGTGGTTCGCCAGGCCTATGAAGTCGGCGGTGAAAACGTCCTTGGGGCTGTCGTAGATGTGGCTTGGTTTGCCGATCTGCCGAATTCTCCCTTCGGACATGACCACGATGCGATCGGAAATGGCCATCGCCTCGGCCTGATCGTGGGTTACGTAAAGCGACGTCACGCCGATCTTTCTTTGGATCTCTTTCAACTCGAACCTCATCTCCTCTCTGAGTTTCGCATCCAGATTACTGAGCGGCTCATCGAACAGCAATATGTCCGGCTGAACCGCCAAGGCGCGCGCCAGCGCCACCCGCTGCTGCTGGCCGCCGCTTAGGTTGGCCGGATACCTGTCTTCGAGACCAGTCATTTTTACCAGCGCCATCGATTCCTTTACCCTTTTTCCGATCTCATCCTTGACCATTTTAAGATTATGGAGGGGAAAGGCGACGTTATCGAAAACCTTCATGTGCGGCCAGACGGCGAAGCTCTGGAACACCATGCCCATGTTTCTCTTTTCGGGCGGCACGACCGTTCTGTCCGTCGAGGACAACAACTTGCCGCCGACCCAAATTTCCCCGTCGGTGGGTTCGATCAAACCCGCCACCATTCTTAGGGTCGTTGTTTTGCCGCAGCCGCTCGGCCCTAGAAGGGTCAGGAATTCACCCTTTTCCACTTCGAGGTCGATACCATTTACGGCGATCGTTTTGCCGTAGGCCTTTTTAAGGCTCTTCAATTCCACATGCGCCAATTTCATTACCTCCGTATTTTAGCCGGCACCTCCACCCTGGGCTCTCAAGCGCATGATGACCGCAGGGATTACCGTGATGACCGAAAGAAAAGTCATCAGCGCCGCTGCGTTCGTCAACTGAAACCCCCCTTCTTCAAACATCTCATAGATGGCCACCGAAATGGTCTCGTTGGTCGGCGTGAACAAAAGCAGCGATGCGGGCAATTCCCTGAGTGAATTGATGAACGCTATGACCCAGCCGGCCATGACGCTGGGAATGGTCAAAGGGATGATGATCCTAAAGAAGGTCCTGCGAGGCGGAGTGCTGTGGACTCTCGCAGCCTCCTCCAACGTAGGGTCGACTCGCGCCAGCCCGGCGTAGGCCGCGCTGTAAGCGTAGGGGAGAGTTCGAATGACGTAGGCCAATAACAAAATCCAAATTGTCCCAACCAATTGGACGGGAGGCCGGATGTAAGCGTAAAGCAGTGCCACGGCGATCACACTGCCCGGCACGGCCACAGGCCACCGGCTCATATATCCCAGCAGATCCCGCCCCGCAATCTGAGTTCTCTTGACCACCACGGCGACGATGAGCGTAAAGACGGACACGATCGTCGCGGAGGTCAACGCCAAGACAAAGCTGTTTCGAATCGCGCGAAAAACAAAAGGGTGATCGGTAAATATATACACGTAGTGCTTGAAGGTGAAATTTTCTAATGTCAGATCTCTGCCCAGCGCAGGAATCAACGAAACCCAAAGCATCCCGATGTAGGGTAGAATAACCGCGAAGGACACAAATATGAACGAGACGGCGAGGGCCACCCAGCGCCATTTTCCCAGCCTGACTCGGTCCTGGGTCTCTCGTCCGGTCACGGTTACGAACGACTTTCCCGCTAGAATTTTGTTTTGGGCGTAGATGAGAAAGCTGGTGAGCACCAACAGCGAAACAGCCAGCGTCGTCGCGAATCCCCAGTCTGAAGGATAGACAGCGATCGACCGGTAAATCTCCACGGGCAAGACCGGGATTCGGGCGAGTACTCCGATGGTCCCTCCGATGGAAAATTGCTCGATAGAGATCGTAAAAATGAGAATGAACGCGGCGGTGACGCTGGGCATCACGAGCGGCACGGTTATTTTGCGGAAGGTCTTGAATTGACTCGCCCCGCTCATCCGGGCCGCATCTTCCAAAGAGCGGTCCATGGTCGCAAAGGCTCCGGAGGTGAACAAAAAGGCCCATGGATAGAGGTGGGTCGCGAGAGCCCAGATCATGCCGGGCATGCTCAAGATATTAAAAATAGCCTCTTCGAGTCCGAACAGCCACATGAGAAAGCGGTTGAATAGCCCCGCTTGCGGAGTGAGAAGAAATATCCAGGCCAGGGCGGCTGCGATCGTCGGCAGGCCGTAAGGGGCGATATGGAGGATCGTGAAGATTCGTCTGAGGGGCAGATCCGTGCAAACGCAGAGCCAAGCAAACCCTGTCCCCGCGGCTGTCGCTAGAACGGCGGCTCCCACCCCTAACGTCAACGTATTGGCCATGATGTTGAAAAAGCGGGGGGATAGAAGCCGCCCGTACTGAGCGACCGTGAAGCCTGTTTCGTCGATAAAGCTGGCCGTCACCAGCCCGATCACGGGGTAGACGACGAGAACCGCGAGAACCAGAAGCGGCACGATAACGGGAAGGCTGCGCGTCACCTTATACAGTGCCACTTCCAGTCCTCACAAGTTCCACGACGAATGATTCGGGGCGATGGGGCAAATCTATTGCTGCCCCATCCGCTTGCGAAATTCTTTATCCACCTGCCCGGCCGAAAGCGTGTCCCAGTCGATCTTGGGGAAACCCTTCACCAAATTTTGCATCGGTGGGATCTCCTTTGCGAGGGGCGTGTCTTTGTGGAGGTAAGCAACAAATCCCAGCCGACCATTTGCGGCCGCGGCAGACCCCTCCCGACTCATCAAGAAATTGGCCAAGAGCTCGGCCGCATTGGGATGCGGGGCCGCCTTGGTGATCCCGAGACCCGCCCACCAAATCCCGGGGCCGTCCTCGGGATAGACGTTTCCAATCGGCGATCCCTGGGCTGCGGCTTCGAGCATGTCGAAACAGGGATTGCCGATAATGATCGGCCGCTCCCCTGTGGCCAAGAGAGCGAAGGCTTCGTCGCCGCTCGGAGCAACGATCGGGTTATTCTTGTGGAGGGTATCAAAATAGTCCCACCCATATTTGTTGGCGATGTACACGATCCACCCAAAGCTGGGTCCCGAAGCGGTGCCGGACATCGTAATCTTGTCTTTCCATTTGGGCTGAAGGACTTCTTTCCAGGTTTTCGGCACCTCCTTGTCGCTGACATGCTTTTTGTTGTAGCCGATGCACATTACCAGGAGCCTTCTGGACCAAACGAAACCGTCCTTGTCCCTGAACAGGTTTGACACCTGCTCCCCCGCGTGAGTCGCTTTCCACTGCTTTAGATATCCTTTTTGTTTCCATTCGAAGAAGACCAGCGGATTGGTTATATCCAACACATCGGCCTTGACCGTGTTGGTCTCAAACTCGGACTGAGCGAGCCTGAGAGATCGGCCGGTCGCTTGTCGGTTGAGCTCGACGGGTATGCCGTACTTCTCGGTAAAGGCCTTGTTCGCCGGCTCCAGAGCTTTTCGATCTTCCGAAGAATAGAACACGACCTTCCCTTCCTTCTTCGCGGCTTTGACCAGCGCGTCCGATTGGGCGTGGACGGCGGCCGCAAACCCGGCCACAAGGCCGACCATGGCAAAAGCTAGAAGAAAACGGTTTATTTTCATAAAAATCTCCTTTCCTTTTATATTGCCTCAGCCGATAAAAACGCTCGGACTCCTCGCGTAGGATTTTAAACTAGCATTTTGTACTGACAGAGCTTGATGGTTGAATGCGCGTTGCCGGAGCGGAGATGCCGAAACTTGGATGAGAATCAAATCATGCATATCACATTCTTTCTGAGCCAGTCCACCCGTCTACAAATGGATCGCGGCCAAGGAAAAAAGGCAAGATTTTCCGGGCATGAAGAGCTCCTCGATACCGGGTCGGACGAGATCGCAACCGGGGCGCGCATCGCTCTCTTTTGAATTCGATTCCTCCCTGCGTAGGCCATGGATAAACGTCTAACTTTTTTCCTTGGTCGCTATCTCGCCGGCTTCTCTGCCGATGCTCTCTTGGATCTGTTGGTTTGCGCGGGCGGCCTCGCTAAACTTAGGCACGGCGGCTTCGCTGACCGCCGTCCGGATGTCGATGACGGTGGCTTTCTCCGCGGCGAGGGCCTGGGCAAGCGCATCGGGCAATTCTTCGGAATGGCTGACCCTTGTGCCTGCGCATCCGAGAGCGCGGGCGGCGGCCGCGAAATCGACATCGCTCAAATCCGTGGACTGAAACCGGCTATTCCAGAAGACGGCCTGCTCCCACTTGATCCATCCCATCGCGCTGTTGTTGAGTACCGCAACCGTGATATTGAGCTTCTCCTGCGTGAGGGTGGCCAGTTCGCCCAGGGAGTAAGTCATCGCTCCATCGCCGGCAAGAACGACCACCTGGCTCCGAGGCCGGGCGATCTTGGCGCCGATAGCGGCCGGAAGGGCCCAGCCCAGTCCGCCCATGCCGCGCGGAAAAATCGCGCGCCGGTTCTCTCGGATCTCGAAATACCATCCGCCCCAGCCGCTGGCGAAGCTCGCATCGCACACCAGCACGGTATCCGGGCCGCAAAGGTCGTTCAAAAGGGCGGCCACGCGCTGCGGCTTGATCGGCGTTGAAGGCGCAGCCTCTGCCGCCAGGTGAGCCCGCCATTGACCCTTGAGCTCCTCGATCTTCTTGGCGACGGGCTCTACGGGCCGCGAAGCTGCGCCCGCGGCCAAGATCGCGGCGAGGCCCGCCCGGGCATCCGCAACCAGACCGACTTCGACCGGGAATATCTTACCGATCTCCGCGCCTTCGATGTCGAGCTGAATAATGCGCTGGCCCAACTTGGGAAGGGTCCATTTAAAGGTCGGGTTCTGTGCGAACTTATAGCCGACCGCGATTATCACATCCGCCTCTTCGACCAATTTCTGGGCCACCCGCGTGCCGCCGAGACTGCCGAGTACGCCGAGCGCGAGCGGATGGGCTTCGGGAATGATCCCTTTGCCGGAAAGCGTCGTTGCTACAGGCAATGCCAGGCGCTCCGCCAAGGCGAGCACCTCTGCGCCCGCGTCCGACAATCGCGCGCCGCCGCCGACGATCATGACTGGTTGTCTTGCCGACGCGAGTAAAGCCGAGGCCGCACGGGCGGAGTCGGGATCCGGCGCCGGCCGGTGCACGGGCACCGCGCCCAATCGCGATTCGACCTGCGGAACGGCGCCGTCATAGCTTGCCTTGAAAAGATCTTCGGGCAGTTCGATCGCCACCGGACCCGGTCGGTCCGAGGCGGCCATTTGAAAGGCACGCTGGACGAGTTCCGGGAGCTTGTGCGCCGCGGCCAGCCGATGCGTCCACTTGCACAGGGGCGCGAGCACGGCCATCTGATCGACGAGCTGATTTTCCCCGCCCCGATAGCGAGTCGCCAGCCAATCACTCGGCATATCGCTCACCAGGGCGACAACGGGGATGGAGGAGTTGAGCGCCTCTGCCAGGCCGGAGGTAAATTTAATCGCGCCGGGACCGACCGTCGCATCGCAAACCCCGACCCGTCCGGAGAGGCGTGCGTATCCGTCGGCCGCATACACGGCGTTGCGCTCATCGCGCATTGGCAGGTGGCGGATTTTCGAGGCGCGGGAGTGGATGGCGTCGTAAAGCGGCAGCGTTTGTCCGCCCGCCAGGCCGAACACGACCGGCACGCCGTAACCGATGAGCATTTCCACCAAAATGTCGCCGCCGTGACGGATCATATCTGCATGACTGCCCGGATCGCACCGCCCGCCCTCTTGCGCGCTGCTCCGAAGGCCTCGTTGATCTGCTCCAGCGGATAGGTGAGGGAGACCAACCTTCGCACGTTGATTTTGCCGGCGGCGATCAACTCGATCATTTCGGGGTAAGCATTGGGGCTGGAGCGCACGCCCAGCACGTCGATCTCGTCGAGCGCGATCCGATCGGTGTTGAGCTCGACGGTCTTGTTACCGGTCAAGCCGGCCATCGCCACCCGCCCGCCCCGTGTGACAGCGTGGAGCGCCGCAACCACGGCGGCCGGCGCTCCGGCGCATTCAAATACGCAATCCGCGCCGCGACCGTCGGTGAGCGCCCGAACTCCCTGCGCGATATCCGTCGTCGAAACATCGACAACGGCATCGGCGCCGAGCTCCCGGGCCAAATCGAGCCTCGGACCCCGCCCGGCCACAATCACCCGCGCCGCCCCGGCGACCTTAGCCAACTGCAGGGTCACCAGACCGACAAGCCCCGGACCAATCACGGCTACTGTGTTACCGGGCTCCACCCGGCAGCGCCGCACGGCGTGGAGACCCAGAGCCCCCTGATTGACGATGGTGGCTTCCTCGAAGGAAACGCTGTCGGGTAACTTGTGCAGGAGCCCGCTTGGACGCGCGGCATATTCGGCGAACGCCCCCTGCGCGGTGTGGCCGTAGAGATTGTAAGACTTCCCCTTGGTGGAAGCGACTTCGCAGAGATTGTAGCGTCCGCGCCGGCAGTTGGCACAGGCGCCGCAGCCTTTGTGATTTTCCGCCGCAACGCGATCGCCGACCCGCAGGGAGGTTACGCCTTCGCTCAGGGCGACGACTGTACCGGCCCATTCGTGGCCCTGAATAAAGGGGAGGGCGGGAGGCCATGTCCCTTGGTATACGCCCGCTACAATCTTTAAATCCGTGCCGCAGATGCCGCATGCGGCGACGCGAACCAGCACCTCGCCCGACTCGATCGCCGGAACCGGCACGGTTTCGATGCGGATGTCATTCCAGTTGCGGGTTACGGCGGCCCGCATGCTCGACGGCACAGTCATGGCTGCTTTCCTTCCTTTGAAGTTTCCAGGCTGGAAAAGACTTCTTTTGCCTGCTCTACAATATAATCCGAGACCTTTGCGCGGATCTCCTCCGCCAATTCAGGCGTGGCCTCCTCCGGATTGCCGTACCAACCCGTCGCGGCGACCTGGTGAAAATCATTCAGGATGGGATACACGTCGCGGCGCCGAAACAGGGCGTGTCCGGTGTTGCCTTCAGGCTGGGGCGTGGGATTCGTGGCTCGACTCAGATCGACAAGCGAGGAATCGTACATCAGCACCGCCGCGGTCTCCATATTGCCTCCGTGGGTCAACTGCGCCCGGCGGCCGAAGAGTTTGTTCGTTATGACGTGGGCCTCGGCGATCACCGCGTGCACGTTGAACTTGCGCTGGATATTGTCGCCGGCCAACCGGAGCGTGGGAGAGTTCCCCTCGTGCCAATTCACAAAAAGGGTTTTCTTGAGGCCATGCCGAACGAGACACTCACAAATGTCTTCGATCACGGCGATGAGGGTCTGCGCTTGGAGAGAAAGGCTGCCGGCCCAACTCAGGTGGTACGGCGAGACGCCGACGAGCGGCAGAGGGACCAAGAAGCTGTTCAACTTACGCGCCACCATTTCGGCGAGCGCAGTGGCGGCGAAGGCATCTGTACCGAGTGGCAAGTGAGGGCCGTGCTGCTCGACGCTCCCGGGGGCGAGGACCGCAAGCCGGGTCGCCTTCAGGCGTGCTTCCGCTTCGGGTTGGGTGAGCCTTTCTAAACGGACTTCGGTATTCATGGGACTTCCCTTGCTCTTGCCTCAGGCGCTCCGATAAAGCTTGGTCAAAACGAATTCTTGATGGCCAAGCACTTCGGCTGCCGTTAACCGGCCGTTGGCGGTGCGCACCATCATCTCGAGGATGCGGTCGCCCGCTTGCATGAGGGTCATTTCCCGCCGCAGTACGCCGCTGATGTCCACATCGACGTGCTCCGCCATCGTGGCCGCGGTTTTCGGATTGGCGGTGATTTTGATCACGGGGACGATCGGGTGGCCGATGATGTTGCCCTGCCCGGTCGTAAAAAGATGGAGCACGGAGCCGGCCGCGCCGAACAGAGTCACGCATTCTGCGGCCGCGGAGGAGGTATCCATAAAATTGAGTCCGCGTCCCTTGGGCTCCTCGGCGGGCTCAAGCACTCCGACGATGGGCGAGGTGCCGGCCTTTTGAATATTGCCCATCGCCTTCTCTTCGATAGTCGTGAGGCCGCCGGCGATGTTGCCCTGGGTCGGTTGGGAGCCCAATAGATCCGCGCCCTGCCCCTCGATGAAGGCCAGATAGTCGCTGTGCGTTTTGAGAAATTTTTCGCGCAGCTCGGGCATCGCCATGCGCCGGGCCAGCACATGCTCGCCGCCCGTCACCTCGGAGGTCTCGCCGAACAGCATCGTCCCGCCCATCTGGACCAAGCGGTCTGTCACGACCCCGATGGCCGGGTTGGAAGCGAGTCCCGAGGTCGTATCCGACTCGCCGCACTTCGTACTGAAGGTGGGCTCCGACAGAGCGACCGGCTCGCGCGTCAGCTCGCTGGCCGCGTGGACGAAGTCCTTGGCGGCGCGCGAGGCCATCTCAATCGTTTTCAAATCGCCGTAGCCCTCGATCGCGAACGCCGCCACCGGTTTTCCGGTCTTGGAGATTCCATCGGCGACCCGATTCGTCCAGTTGGGCTCGATACCGATCACGACCACGGCGGCGACGTTGGGATTGCTCCCCGTGCCGATCAGGGTGCGGAAAAACAGCTCGAGATCGGCGCCGAACTGGAGCCGACCGTAGGGATGAGGCAAAGCCAGCGTTCCCTGAATGAGTTTGGCGACGCCTTCGGCGGCGGCGTTGGAGAGGTCGTCGAGGGGCAGAACTACGACATGATTGCGGACCCCGAGCTTGCCGTTTTCACGCCGATAGGCGTAGATCGTGCTTTCCATTCTTACCACCTTGCGCTTTTGAGATTATGAGTGTGGACATGCTCGCCGGGCTTGATGGCCGCCACGGCCTTGCCGATCGATTCGCCGTACTTGGTCACGGTCTTGCCCGCCTCGATCGCGACCAGCGCGATCTTGTGGCCCAACGGGACATCTTGCAGAGCCTTCACCGTAACCGTCGACTCGTCTGCCAGAACGACCCCGACCACCGTGTCACCGGCGCGGATGTCTTCCACGGCGACGCCGACGCTATCTTGTTTTTCATGCACCAAAAACTTATGGATCATGGGTTCCTCCGCTCCTGAAGCCGTCGTCGGCCGATTTAAGCGCGCGGCGACTCTTGGCCGTGACCGCGCGAGAGCGCGTTGATAATACCCAAATGTTCCTCGAAGGATTTTGTCACCCGGCCCGGCTACGTCAAGGATGTGTCGTCCGGCTGCCTGTCTATCGCAGAACTTCCCGGTTTACAAGATTCTTTGGCACGGAGCCTTTGAGGACGCGGACGACCTCGGCGCAGGCTTTGCGCCGCAGCTCCGCCTGCGCCCTTTCGGTGTACCAGGCGCTGTGCGGAGTCACGATCAGGTTTTCCAGGGAACGCAGCGGGCTGTCCGCTTTCCACGGCTCCTCTTCCAGGACATCCAGGGCCGCGCCCGCGATCCTTCGATCCTTGAGCACTTGGAAAAGCGCCTGCTCATCGATCAGCCCTCCGCGCGAGGTGTTGATCAAAGCGGCCGTGGGTTTCATCCGCTGCAGAGCCTTCGACCCGATGACATGGCGAGTGTGGGGAGTCAAAGGAAGGTGAAGGGAGATGAAATCGGCCGCTTCGAGCAGTTGCTCCAGGGGCACGGGGCGGACCTTTTTCTTCTCCATCACGCTTTTCTTGACGTAGGGATCCGTCGCCCAGACACGAAAACCTATCCCCCGCGCCTTGCCCGCGAGGCTCCGAGCGATGCGGCCGAATCCCACTAGGCCGACGATCGAATCGCATGGAGATTGGAGGGGTTTCATCACCCCGACATCCCAGTTCCCCTCTTGTGTACTCCTTTGCGCGATGGGCAGCTTGCGCGCCCACGAAAGGATCAGCGCCATCGCGTGGGTGGCGACCTCTTCGATGCAATAGTCGGGGACGTTGGCGACGTAGATCCCCCGGCGAGTTGCTTCCTGGAGATCGACCGTGTCGACGCCGATGCCGTAGCGCACGATCGCCTTGAGTTCCGGAAGGCGGCGAATCAAAGAGGCGGGGATTTTCGGCGCGCCGCCGCAAAGTATGACCTCGGCCGCATGACAGAGCGACACCGTGGCCTCCTCCTCACTTCCCGGCCCTTCGACGAGTTGGACGCCGAGGGGGAGAAGCAACTCCTTTTCGATATCCAAGTTGCCGAAGCGAGCGCCGAGCACGGAAACCATCCTGGTCTTTGTTATGCGTCCTTTCATCAAATCGGATGGTGATTAAGAGTTAGCCCCTTCTAAACCAGGCATGGCCGAGCGTCAATAATAGGGCTGGAAAAGTTCGACTCCCAAGTCGATATAGAAGCCGTATCAACTTGGGTCTCGCACGAAATTGTGGCTTGGGGTTCTCGAACGCGAGCGGATATCTTTCTGAAAGTGAAGGACCTTTCCTGGCGTGAAGCCGACGCGGCCAAAAAATTGCTCCATCTCCTGATTTCCGTTATCAATCAGGGTAAAGATGGTTTTGACGCCGTGGTAATCGGCCCACGCCATGAACTCCTCGATCAGGGCACGTCCGACGCCTTGAGATCGGTAGACGGGGTCCACACCGATGATATCAATCCATGCTACGCGTCCCGGAAGGCCAAACTCGAGTTCGCCGGATCCGCCCACGAGGAAACCCACCACGCGGTTTTCAATTTCAGCAATGATCGATGCCCAGTGCGGCCGGATCGTTTCCGCCAGCTCGATTCTCTTGGCCCAGTACTCCGGACGAGCCATGCCGGTCACCCGCTCCTCGATGCCGACGATCGATTGCAGGTCGTTTTTATCGAGTTTCCTCATGTAGACCTTCTTTTGCATCATACTCCTCCTCTTCCCCGACGCGATGGAACGACCCCCGACGGTCTGCGCGAAAACGCACACGCGAGCAACAGTATTTTAATAGTTTCTGTCAATTGCTATCCGTATATGGAAGAAGATATTTTCACAAGGGTGGCCCGCCCAGGCCGGCCCTTCTCTTTTGATACGCCGATCGAAAAGAAGCTTTTTCTTGGTGTTGGA
>JABAOD010000228.1_pt4 | contig 15537 bp, 17 predicted proteins | sample 7062151 | NCBI WGS metagenome assembly JABAOD01 (sample SAMN14538626, study PRJNA623070) | marine sediment metagenome | biome: marine biome [ENVO:00000428]; feature: marine pelagic biome [ENVO:01000023]; material: deep marine sediment [ENVO:00002113] | place: India: Gulf of Khambhat ... | reverse complement strand
GTCGTGGGGGTGTGGGGAACGTGGGAAGGGCCCCGCACGTACTATGTTGACAGTCTGACAATCACCCTGACCGAGAGGTAGTTAGGCGAATTCTCCCTCGAGAGAGTCGATATCAGGGCTCCAACAGCCTTAAGGCCATGGTAAGGACATAGATGGAGTTTGCCGCCAGGTGGAGGAGGATGCAGGGTAGAAGGGAGCCAGTCCTCCTCCGTACCTCCCCCAACAAAATGCCTAGGATAGAGGCGATGATGATGAAACCCGCGAGTTGCTGGTAGATGTCAACGAGGGGGTCGCGGAAATAGAGAACGAAGATGGGAGTGGGGAGATGCCACAAACCAAACGCTATCCCGCTGAAAATCGATGAGAGCGATACTTCAAGCCACCCGATCGTCAGGGTCCTTTGGCGCGTAACACTGTGGAACCGCGTGAACAGGTAGCCCCGAAAAAGGAATTCCTCGAAAACCGGGCCGAAGGTGAGGGTGAAAGCCGCCACAGTGACGACCCTCCAAAGCGATATCCTTCCTTCAAACTCCGTTGGGAGGAGCCACTCCAGGAAAGAGGCGGCAAAGTAGAGGGAAATGATCACAGCTGCCAGGGCCAGCCACTGCCTTCTAGAGATGCTTCGAGACTGCAGTCCGAGCTGATGCCTGCCATAGCCGAGCCAGAGCCAGGAAGCGAGCGAAATCCACACAACAAGAGTCAGGGTAAGGAGGATGCCGACGGCGTCCACCGAACGAGTATACGTCATGGTGCTGAAGAAGCTGGAAGCGTTTAGGACGAAAACAATCAGGGTCGCCTCGGTCAGCAATACGCCACGGCTCATAACGAGGCCGTCAACTTTCGTCGCGGCCAAGGACTCACCGTCCTGCGATTTGAATTCCCGGACAAAACGTTTGCGACGCCCGCCTCTTCGACCAGTGAAGACGGACCTCCAGATTGATGGGGGTGCTTGTGGCCACCAAGCTACGAGGTCCCTCGCGAAAGACCCAAATTGACGAAGGACATGGGTCTCCGATTCGTCGGTTACGCGGTCTGGTTCAAGCATCAAATCCTGCAAACTTCAGCCGAATCTGTTTTCTAGTTCTCCTTCCTCTCGCTGTATGCTGAGTGAACCTCATGGACCGCGATGAGCATGCAATTCAGTGGCTTCTAGAATCTGAAGAACCCTCCATCCGATACTTCACCCTGACCGAACTCCTGGGTGAGCCCTCAAGCTCCCCCGAGGTCAAGAAGGTCAAGGAGCAGCTACCTCGCGGTCGGTGGATCCGTACACTCCTTGCTGGGCAGCAACCAGACGGCGGATTTGGCGCCCATCCGTACAAGAAGTGGGACGGCGCCCACTGGCGTCTTGTATCGCTTGTGGAGCTGGGAATCTCCGAAGGGGAGCCGCAGGCCGTACTGGCCGCGAACAGGGTTCTCCGGTGGCTCACCGGTTCCGCCCATCGTCAGCGGATTCCGCGCATCAACGGCCTAACGCGGCGCTGCGCCTCTCAGGAGGGCAACGCTCTTGCTGTCTGCTGCCGTTTGGGCCTGGCTGAGGACCCTCGCGTTCAACAGCTTGCCCAGTCGCTGGAAGAGTGGCAGTGGCCTGATGGAGGGTGGAACTGCGACAAGCGGGAGGAGGCCCATCATTCCTCCTTCTACGAGAGCCTAGCCCCGTTGTGGGGCCTGCTGGAATATCACAGAGCTACCGGCGACGATACTTGCCTGAAGGCAGCAGAGCGGGCTGGGGAGCTGTTCCTAAGACACCGCATGTTCCGCTCCGAGTCAACGGGAGAAGTCGTCAACCCTGAATGGCTCAAGCTGCACTACCCACTATACTGGCACTACGACATCCTTCAGGGTCTGAGAATCATCGCCCTCTCAGGCCGCTTGCAGGATCCCAGGACTGATGAAGCGTTGGACATGATCGAATCCAAGCGGTTGCCTGATGGTCGATGGCGTCCCGAGGGTTACTACTGGCGCCCCCCAGGACGCAAGGGATCCACTGTCGAGGTCGTCGATTGGGGGCGGCGCCGTCCCAACAGGATGATAACCCTCAATGCTCTGCGGGTCCTGAAGACTGCTGGTCGTCTCAGTTAGCTTGCTACAAGCACTGGCCACGCTGACCTAGGTTTTGGCTCGCTGCGGGTACTCGATTCGAGACGCCACCTCGCCTGCCAGTTCTTCATCGAAGAAACGCCGAAGAATCCATAGACCGAGATCGATGGAACAGGTGACCCCCCCAGCCGTAATGATATTTCCATCCTCCACGACGCGGTCCTCCGCTACGGTCGCAGCATCCCTTAACAGATGCCGGCTCGCATGGTGGGTCGTGACCCTCCTTCCCTTCAGGACACCAGCCTGATCCAGTATCAGTGCTCCCGTGCATACTGAGGCAAGTTGCCTGGATGAGGCAAAGTCACGGATGAGGGAGAGGAGTTTGAGATCCCTCGATGCTTCTATCCTGCCTTTACCTCCTGGAACGACAAGGAGGTCTCGGTCGGCGAGGTCGTACCCGACCACGTCAGGCATGAATTGCAGCCCATTGGCACCCTTCAGTCTCTCGGTAGATGCGTGGACCTTCACATCCAAATCGATGGTGGGTCTGACCCGTTTTGCGGCCCCAAGGACCTCAAGGACGCCAACGAAGTCCAGCTCCTCGACCCCCTCGTAGACGAAGATACCCACACGCAGCATTGCGGGAATGACCTCAGGGCGGCCATAAATGGTTATCGATGCCTATCCATCCCATGCTTGGCGAGAACCTCGGCACATCGACGGAATATTTTATCTGCCCATGTTCCTTCGCTGTGGCAGGGTGAGGATGAGATGCTGGAACAGGGACACTTCCTCCTCACGTATTCCTGCAACCTGGAGTGTGACCACTGCTTCGTCTACAGCTCCCCCCAGGCGGAAGGCACCTTCACCCTTCGCCAGATTCGAGGGGTGTGCAAGGAGCTGGCCAGACTTGGAACAGTACAAATGGTCTACTTCGAAGGGGGTGAGCCCTTCTTGTTTTACCCCCTCCTCCTGGAGGGAATCAAGACGGCTCGGGCCGAGGGTTTCAGGACAGGAATAGTGACCAACGGGTACTGGGCCACGAGCGTTGAAGATGCGAAGCTTTGGCTGGGACCCCTTGCCGAGGTAGGCGTGGCAGACATTAGCATCAGCGATGACCTCTTTCACTACGCTCAAGGCAAGAGCCCCGCGAAGTGCGCCCTGGAGGCAGCCAAGGAGCTCGGGATTCGACCCTCTACTATATCGATAGACGAGCCGAAGGTGGAGGCCGGTCCAAGCGGGGAAGGAGAGCGGGGTCGGCCTGTCGTGGGAGGCGGAGCAAAGCTCAGAGGGAGGGCGGTCGACAAGCTCCTGGGTGGTCTCCCCCGAAGGCAGTGGCAGGAGTTCGTGGAGTGCCCCTATGAGGATCTGCGGGACCCGAAGAGGGTTCACCTTGACCCCTACGGGAACGTACACATATGCCAAGGCCTGAGCATGGGCAACATGTGGGAGACGCCGCTGTCCGAACTCGTCCAGGCGTACGACGCCGATAGGCACCCAATCTGCGGACCGCTGTTGAAAGGCGGGCCCGCAAAGCTGGTGGAGAGGTATGGGCTGGAGCATCAGGATGGCTACGTGGACGAGTGCCACCTGTGCTACTCTGCTCGGCTCTCCCTCCTGGAGAGATTCCCTGAGCATCTCGCCCCGAAGCAGGTCTACGGGGTACAGTGACGGCTCGGGGAAGAGGCACTTCATCGTCTCCTAGCCCTTCGGCCGCGTTTCAGGACAGGGTCTTATACCGCGAGTAACATGTTTCCACCCCTCTGCCGAGGTGAAGACATGGCTTTCGTCGTCAGCCGCTGTGTATGTCTGCAGGTTCCCGACTTCCGTGAGGCCCTCGAGTTCTATGAGAAGGTCATGGGGCTCACCGTCAAGAGTCGGGAGGGGAGAAGCGTGGAGTTGGAGGCTGGCCCTCTGCGCCTCTTCCTCGATGAAGGGCCGACAATGGGTCCCATCATGGAGTTCCTCGTAGAGGACGTGGAGGCTGCCAAGGAGGAGCTCCTCAGGGCGGGATGCCAGGTCGTGCGATGGGAGGGAAGGGGAGGCTGCTGCTACATGCGCGACCCCTTCGGCTTCGTCTTCAACCTGTATGAGGAGCCAGGGGCCTTCGAAGACATGGAGGGAGCCTGAGCCACCATCCACCACCACAGAGTCATTCTCGTTTTCCTGACGGGGGCAATCCGGCGTATATACTGTCTCTAAAGTAAGGTCCGCAGGCTAATTAGAAAATTCGAATCTTCTAAAATCGGTGAAACACTATGGCTGACAAGCTTGCAATGGTGGTGTTTTCCGGCACTGCCGACCGGCTGTTCCCCGTAGGGGTTCTGACCAGCGGTGCTGTGGCCATGGGAATGGACGTGGAGATCTTCCTCACCTTCTGGGGTCTGCAGGCCTTCTCCAAGAAGGCCCAGGGAGCCCCCCCGAAGTTCAGCACTGACTACGCGGATATGGCCCCCATGTTCGCTCAGGTCCTGAAAGAGAAGAACGTGCCCAGCCCCGTGGAGACCCTCCGCAAGGCGAAGGAGCTCGGCAACGTGAAGGTCTACGCTTGCACAATGACCATGGACCTTTTGGGACAGAAGAAGGAAGACTTCATCGACCTGGTGGACGCCACGGCAGGCGTAGGGGAATTCATGGACAAGGCAAGGGACGCGAACGTCACCCTCTTCATATGAGCGGGAGGGAAAGAGATGGAGAACGAGGAGATCAAGGTGGACCGGGTGGTGGATGCCCGAGGGAGCGTCTGCCCCGGGCCTCTCATGGCCCTCATAGGAGCGGTTCGGGAACAGAAGGTCGGAGACGTGATATCAGTCTACTCCGGCGACTCTGGATCCCGAACCGATATCCCGCTGTGGGTCCAGAAGGCGGGGCACGAGCTCGTCGGCCTCAAGGATAGAGAAGGGTACGCAGAGTTCATCGTTCGGAAGAAGAGGTGAATCCGGTGAGGCGAGTCGTCGTTCTCGGGGGAGGGGTAGGGGGCACCATCGTCGCCAACATCCTAGCGAAGAAGGTCAAGGGAGCGGACATCACCCTTGTGGACAAGACCGGGAAGCACGTCTACCAGCCCGGGTTCATATACGTCGCATTCGACAAACAGAAGCCGCGGAAGCTCGTGAGGGACGAGAGGAAGCTCCTGAGACGACGCGTCAAGCTCCTGATCGATGAGGTCACCCGAATCGACGACGATGCGAAGGAGGTCCACCTGAAGAGCGGCAGGACCCTCCCCTATGACTACCTGGTCATCGCGACGGGCTCCGAACTTCATCCCGAGGAGATTCCAGGACACGAGGCGGCCCACCACTTCTACAGCATGGAGGGCGCCCTGGAACTTCGCAAGGCCTTGGCGGCCTTTCAGGGAGGGCGCGTCGTCATCGCCATCGGAGGGTACCCCTATAAATGCCCGCCTGCCCCCGCAGAGTCTGCCTGTCTCCTAGACTACTACTTCTCCAGGCGGGGCATCCGCGACAAGGTGGATATCCATTACCTCTCCCCTCTGGGTCGGGCCTTTCCCCTGGAGACCGTCTCTCCCCTCGTAACCGAGATCTTCGATTCCAAGGGCATCGCCTACACCGTCTTCTTCAACGTGGAACGGGTGGATCCCGAGAAGAAGGTGGTCCACAGCCTCGAGGGCGAGGAGATGCCCTATGATCTGCTCATCCTAATCCCACCCCATCGGGGAGCCCAGTTCATCAGGGACAGTGGGTTGGCGGACCAGGGTGGCTGGATCCCCACGGACAAGTTCACCCTGGAGGTAAAGGGCCATGAAGGTTCCATATGGGCCGTCGGAGATGCCACGGACATTCCCATCAGCAAGGCCGGGGCCACCGCCCACTACGAGGCGAAGGTTGTGGCGGAGAACATAGCCGCGCTGATTCGCGGCAACGCGCCTCCCGCCCGCTACGACGGGAAGGTCATGTGCTTCTGCGACGCGGGCTTCCATAGAGGAATAGCCATGCGTTTTGACTACGACCATCCCCCCGTCCCGCCGCCCCTCAGCCGAAGATGGTACCTGGGAAAGGTTCTAGTCAACAAGCTGTATTGGAACCTTGTTCCGAAGGCGAGGGTATGAAGGCACAAAAGGAGCGTTACCGGATTCAGGCGGACTTCTGCAAGGCCATGGCCCATCCTGTGCGCCTGGAGGTCATCGACCTTTTGAAGACTGGGGACATGACTGTGCAAGACCTCGTGGAGGCCGTGGGAGTCGCTCAAGCGAACCTGTCACAACATCTCGCGGTGCTCCGGGGCCGCGGCGTCGTCCAGTCCGTCAGGAAAGGTAACAACACCATCTACACCCTTGTGAACCACAAGATAGTGGACGCCTGTGCCCTCATCCGCGAGATACTGACGGAACGCGTGGGTCAGCAGCAGTCCGTCATAACGTCGCCAGATTGATATCATTCCCGGGATACCAGCCACGCCCCGGGTATCTAGGTTGAACACTAAAGTCGCGTGAGTCAACCCAGTATCCGGGACAGTCACCCTAGTCGGTGGGGCCAGTGGTTGACCGCCCCTTATCTCCCATAGGGCTGATACTTTAATTACGCAGACTATAAATCACGTCCACCGGTCTATTTGAACCAAGAGGACGGTCTGCGTCCGATGCCAGCATCCACATAGAAAGTGGGGTTGGCCCGCGAGGTGATGGATTGCTGCACATAGAGTTGGATGCGCCTGTGGAGAAGTTCATGAGGCGCAGTCTGTACATGTTGGGCCCCGAGGATACCTGCGAAAAAGCGGCCCACATCATGAAGGAACACGATGTGGGCAGCGTCCTGGTGGGAGGCAAGGGCAAACCCGTCGGGATAGTGACCGAGAGGGACATGTTGAACAGGGTCCTGGGGGAAGGAAAGCGGCCCTCCGAGGTCAAACTGAAGGATATCATGTCCAAGCCTGTGGTTAGCATCAGCCCCCTGGCTTCCGTCCGTGAGGCTCTGGAGCTGATGGCTCATCACGGGTTCCGAAGGCTGCTAGTGGCGGAGGACGACAAGCCGGTGGGCCTCATAGCCCAGCGCTTCACCATTCGGGAGGAGGTGGACGTCCTCATGAGCAAGGCCTTCAAGCCGGCGAAGGACGCCATGAGGTATCACCCCTTCTACCGCGGGAAGGTGGAGCTGAACCTGAAGGTGCCCGTCAAGAGCTTCGACGACTTCGCCGTCTGGTATACGCCCGGGGTCGCGGAGCCCTGCAAGGAAATCTTCAGAAACGCCGAGAAGGTCCACGACCACACGAACAAGGACAACACCATAGCCATAGTCACGGACGGCTCCAGGGTTCTGGGCCTGGGGGATATCGGGCCAAAGGCGGCCCTGCCAGTGATGGAGGGGAAGGCCCTCCTTTTCAGGTATCTGGGTGGGGTAGACGCTTACCCCGTCTGCCTCGGGACCTCCGACCCTGACGAGATCATCCAGGCGGTGAAGTGGTTACAGCCGGCCTTCGGTGGGGTCAACCTGGAGGACGTAGCACAGCCCAAGTGCTTCCGCATCCTGGACACACTGAGGAAGGAGGCGGAGATCCCCGTCTGGCACGACGATCAGCAGGGAACGGCCACAGTGGTCCTGGCGGGCATCATCAACAGCCTAAAGGTCGTGGGCAAGAAGATGGATGAGGTCTTGGTCTCCATGGTGGGAGCCGGCGCCAGCAACGTGAGGACGGCCCACCTCCTGAGGGGGGCGGGGGTGAAACCCGGGAACATCATAATGGTCGACAGCAAGGGAATCCTCCATAAGGGAAGGGAGGAGCTTCGGGAGCGCTACCCTCAGAAGTGGGAAATGTGTCAGATTACGAACAAGGAGGGTAGGACGGGGGGCATCCACGAGGCGATGGCTGGCGCAGACGTCGTCGTGGGGCTCTCCACCCCTGGACCCGGTGTGATCAAGAGGGAGGACGTCAAGGCCATGGCCACAAACGCCATCGTCTTCGCCTGTGCAAACCCCACCCCGGAGATCTGGCCCTGGGAGGCCGTGGCAGCTGGGGCGAAGGTGGTGGCCACCGGCAGATCGGACTTCCCCAACCAGGTGAACAACTCCCTGGGGTTCCCTGGCATCTTCAGGGGAGCCCTCGACGTGAGGGCGAGGACCATTACCGACGAGATGTGTCATGCTGCCGCGAAGGAGCTGGCGAAGATCGCGGAGGAAGGAGGGTTGACCTCAGAGCACATACTGCCGACCATGGAGCAGTGGGAGGTCTTTCCCAGGGAGGCCACGGCTGTCGGGATGATGGCCCAGAAGCAAGGGGTTGCGGGGAGAAGGATCTCAAAGAACGCCCTCTACGAGGAAGCTCACGAGAGGATAAGGAGAGCCAGGGACATCGTCGGTGTCTGCATGGAGAAGGGCTTCATCAGGGAGCCCCCGCCGGAGGAGACCGTCATCTACGGAGCCTGAGTTCCGTGAGGGGGGGATGAAGAGGGCTGAAAACCCGCGTCCCCGCCCCCGTCTCCGCGAGCAGATTTCGCGCTGGCGAATAGTAGCACCCACGGCGACCCCGCTAACCTTATAGGCATCGCCGTAATGGAACGCCCCGTTGGACAGCCAGCAAAGCGTACCTGATCAGAAGACGGAAGAACACCACGGCAGCCCCTGGCCCATCATTGTCGGCACTGGCCTAGGCCTAACATTCCTCGGACTGGCCTATCTGAGCATCCTCACCGTCATTGGTATCGGAATCTTCATCGGCTCAGTCGCGGGATGGGCCTACGACGACTACCGCGGTCGCCGCGTCCCCCATGTCCCCGGGGCCCGGGTAGGAAGGGAGGGAACCCTGGAGGCCATGCCCACAAGGAAGGCAGCCATGTGGATATTCCTGGCCTCCGAGATCATGTTCTTCTCAGGCATCATCGGGGCCTCCTGGGCCGTCAGGGTGAGGGCGGAGACATGGGTGACCCCCGGCGAGGTCCTCAACGTCCCCATAACGGCCATCAATACCTTCATCCTAATCGCCAGCAGCCTGACAATGGCCGAAGCCCTTCACGCTATCCGGCAGGGAAACCAGCGGGCCCTGGCATGGCGACTCCTCCTCACGCTCGCCCTAGGCATCACCTTCATCTCCATCCAGGGGTTCGAGTACATCAGCCTCACGGCTGAGGGCTTGAGCCCTTGGAGCAGCCCCGTCGGACCTGCAGCCTACGGTTCCACCTTCTTCGTTCAGACCGGCTTCCATGGCGGTCATGTCACGGGCGGAATCATCGCCATGAGCTACGTGACCAGGAAGGCATTCAAGGGAGGCTTCACGAAGGAAAGCCACGACACTGTCGAACTCATGGGTCTGTACTGGCACTTTGTGGATGTCGTGTGGATATTCCTGTTCACCATCGTGTATCTCATATGACGGAGGAGAAGATGAGTAGCGCCGAGACCGTGGAACCGCCTGCGCTCAGGGCGTTGAAGAGGCCCTACATCCCAGTCTTCGTAATGCTGGGCATCTTCACCCTCATCGAGGTTCAGATACCTAGCATAGACATCGCCAAGGCAAGCCAGATATTCCTGCTCTTGACCTTCGCAGTTGGAAAGGCGAGCCTGGTCGTGTTGTACTACATGCATCTTCGGTACGAGCCACGGCTTCTGTCCCTGGTTGCTCTTGTACCCGTCTTCATGGCCCTGGCCCTGGTGGTAGCCCTGATAGTCTAGCGCCAAGGGGCCTCTACTCACAGTACCGGGAGTTCTGGAGCAGTGCGGGACGAGGAGTCAGTACTTCTGGGGGACCGCACCGCGAATGCTCACCCCACCAGTTGGTGTTCTTCTTCAGGGTGACTTCTTCTCCTTGGGCCTCCAGAGAAGGCGCGTGCTCATCAAGAAGAGGACCGCTGCAGCGGAGAGCAGGGCCGCGGGAATCGGCCACACAACACCTGGCGGAGACCCATTCAGGGAATCTCCTCCCGTGGTCTGCGACTCTCCAAATCGAAAGTCCCCCAGAGGGAAGTCAATGCCCGAAGGGCCGCCCCAAGTCGCGGTGAGGCCAATGATAAGAGCTCCGATTGCCACCGCAGTCAGGAGCACGGAACAGGTCAGCAGTATGATGATCTTGGTGTTGTCCGTGGGGTTGAGGAGATCCCTGGCCTTCCAGGACAGGCCGTAGTACACGAAGCCATGATCGTCGTACCTTCTCACCAGACCTCCATCCACTAGCTTCTGAAGGTGCCGGTAAACCGCAGCCTTGTCGACTCCCACCTTCTCCGCCAGCTGGGTGACGGTGCTCCTCATAGGCTCCAAAGCATGGAGAATCTCCAGTCTGGTGTCTGACGCTAGGGCGAAGAGACCCTTCTTGTCCAGCTCCACGCGCATCTCTGCGACCCCCATGACATAGAGACTCCTAGACCATATAGATGGCTGTCTAGAGTATCAGCCCTTCGTTCCCTCTGGAGACGCTCGATACACTAGATGACCAGCCGGGGAAAGGTCAGCAAGGGAGTTCGCCCTGACCGCTGAGTCGGAGACGGTGTAGAGGAAGTCGCCGATGTACAGGGATCTCTTGATGCTGTACGGGTAGTGGTGATATGGATCGTATTCGGAATCCCCGGTAATGTTGAAGTGGGCCACGAAGCCCACGATTTCGAAGCCATCCTCAGGACTCACACGGAAAACGTAAGCTCCCTGCCACACCTGGTCCCCGTAGGCGAAGGGTGGTAGCTCCTCTGGGTACTTGCTCTCGTTGATCAGGGCGAGGTCGACCGGTATGATGACCAGGTCCCGAGACTGGATGTACAGAAAGGCCTTGTGGTCCTGCAGCACCAAGGAGGAGGTTCCTCGATCCCCGATGACCTCCTTGGCGATCTCCCTCGGATTCCCGACCTCGGTGACGTCAAAGAGGGAGAGCTTGAGGCCCTGGAACCAGGCGAAGTCGCCCTCATCGGCTTCCTCTGCTTCCTTGCCAACTCCCAGGACGTATCCTTCATCCAGGGGGTGGAGGTACTCAGAGAATCCTGGGATCTTGAGCTCGCCGAGGACCCTGGGGGCCGTAGGGTCTGTAAGGTCAATGATGAAGAAGGGGTCCACCTTCTTGAAGGTCACCAGGTAGAGGGCATCGCCCACGAAGCGGGCGGAGTAGACCGTCTCCCGGGGGGCCAGGCCTTCTAGGGCTCCCACGAGCTTCATCTCCTCATCCAGCACGTAGACGTTGTTGGTGGACTCCATCCACCCGGTGGTGGTGACGACCCTGAGGTATGGCCCCTGCTCGTCCATGGAGAACTGGTTCAGCAGCCATCCCGAGACGCTGCCACCGGCCGCCACCCATAACCTCGTCCCGTCCACGCCAACCTTGTAGATGGATGTGACGGGGCCCTCGCTGGATAACGCCCTGGCCAGCGGGCTCTGAATCATGACCTCCCCGCCGCTCTTGGGGAAGGTGACGTAGAGGTTCGTGTAGGACATGTATACCGTCGACGCATAGCCAGCGATGACAGAGATGTAGTCGTAGTCACCCTCCAAGGGGTCTACAGCGAGGACATTGGTGAAGGAGCTGGCGTCCTCCGACTCGGGATCATAGAAGACCCTCTTCAGGTCGAACTCCTCACACCCACGGTCCGTGCATAGGTCCGGGTATTCGTACCCATCCTCCTGTTTGTAGATGTAGGCCTGGGTTACCACGTAGACGTGGTTCGAGGTCATCCTCGAGGTCCTCAGGCTCCCTGGTATTTCGTAGGTAAACGCCAAGGACGGATCTTCAGGCCTGGTGATGTCGAAGACGGAGATGTAGGTCTTCGGCTCCGTCGGTTCCCAGAGCCTCACATCATCCTTCGCGATATCCTGGAAGGCTAGGATTCCTCCGTGGCTGGAGGACATTACCACGAGTCGGTCCTCCAGTATGAAGAGGCCGGAAACCCAGAGGTCCTCTGTGTCCTCTGTCAGCAGGCCTCCCTTGGGAATTGTCGAGACGATCCCCATCTGCTCGGGTGGATACGCCCTCACGATGGTGACGCCGTCTCCGTGGGAGATGTAGAGGAACTCCCCGTCAGTCTTTACAAAGTCCCCTTCGTCGACACCCTCGACCTGAACGTTAGTCTTGGAGTATGATTCTCCCCCTTTGAGGGCTTCGGCCGTGCTGGCGTCTCCCATTAAGAGGTCGAAGGAGCCTCCCCGAGCCCAGGCCCCAAGGTACTTGTCTAGGAAGGAGTAGAGCTCACCCTTGCTCTGGAAGTTGGAGAGGCCGATGGGGAGGCTTCCGTCTGAAGAGATGACTGCATAAGATGCTGCTCCGGCTACCAATAGCATCGAGACGAGCAGTGCGGAGATGAGGCTCTTCACTTGCACCAAACCGTTAATCAGCACGGCGGTATATCAAAGCACTTTTCGCGTTGACCTTTAGGTCAACCACGCTCGAAATCCTTCGAGGTGGGGAAAAGGTCACCTCGCCTCCAACGCCTGTCTCTGACTAGGGTTTCATGTCGAAATCTGGATTTGACTCTATGGCAGCAGAAGTGGAAAACGCACCTTTTGACCCTGAGATGCCACCTCGATCAGGCGAGCATGCTGTGCTAAGCGATGACCGACTTACAGGAGAGATGTCGGGGGCGGGGTTTGAACCCGCGGCCTCCGGATTTCCCAGGAGCGCTTGGTTGACAGCTGATGATACCCTATGAGTCCGGCGCTCCACCAGGCTGAGCCACCCCGACGTGTACGCTGAACCCAGGGTGGATAGATAAGATATTCGTTCCACCGGGGCACGGACGGGAAGACCATCACCCTTATGGGAGAAGAGACCAATCGGACCCGTGCGGGGAACCACGTTGCGTGGCAGCCAGGGCTTCCTTGAGCCCAGCAACGATAGGAAACGGAAAGCCGTCACAGCTATAGTCCTCGCCGCTGGGACCTCGAAACGATTTGGGGAGGCGAAGCAGCTTGCTGAAATCGAGGGCCGTTCCATGCTTGAGACCTCCCTCGATGGCCTCCGCAGGTCCGGTATCGAAGAGGTCGTCCTGGTCCTTGGTCACAAAGCCCATGATGTTCTGAGGGAGGTAGAGACCTCGGACATCACTGTCGTCATCAATCCCCGGTACGAGATGGGCATGAGTGCCTCCATCAAGGCAGGCTTGGAGGCCCTCAGAGGGGCTGAGGACGCCGTCCTCGTGGTCCTAGCAGACCAGCCCTTCCTCCGTCCTCAGACCGTCGACGGACTCCTGAAGGCCTATGAAAGGTCAGGAGCGAGGGCGGTCGCCCCAGTCTTCCGAGGCCGGCGAGGTAACCCCGTCCTTCTGGATCTGTCCCTTCGAGGTGCGATGGAATCACTGGAGGGTGACAGGGGTTGCCGAGAACTCCTTGCCGAGATTCCCGACGTCCTCTTGGTGGATGTGGACGATCCCGGCGTGCTGATTGACGTCGATACGCCGGAGGATTTGGCCAGGGCCAGGGAGCAGGCAGAGCGGATGGCTGGAGGAAGGGCGGATGACCAGTAACGACGGGAAAGTGTGGATAAGGCTCGAGGTGAACGGGGAAACCTGCGACCTCGTGGCTCCCGTTCAGAAGACCCTTCTCGAGGTCCTTCGAGAGGACCTGGGGCTGACGGGGACAAAACATGGCTGCGAACTGGGTGAGTGCGGGGCCTGCGCCGTCCTGGTGGATGGCGAGCTGTTCCTCTCCTGCCTGACATTGCCTGTCGAGGTTCAAGATCGACGGATTGTCACGGTGGAAGGCCTGGCTGAAGGAGGTCGACTCCACCCTCTGCAGGAGGCCTTCGCGGAACTGGGGGCCGCCCAGTGCGGCTACTGCACTCCTGGATTCCTCATGGGAGCGAAGGGCCTCCTGGATCGCAATCCCACGCCCACGAGGCAGGAAATCGTGGATGCCCTAAGCGGAAACCTCTGTCGATGCACAGGCTATCTCAAGATCTTCGAAGCTGTGGAGCTAGCAGTGAGCCGTATGCGGCCCCAAGAGTCCCTTCGAAGAACCAGGAGGGATTCTGGTGGCTGAGTTTTCCGTCATCGGCAGGCCTCGAAAAAGGGTGGACGGGCCTTCCAAGGTCTCGGGGCTGGCGAAGTACGCCGACGACATCCACCTCCCGGGAATGCTCCACGGGAAGCTCCTACGCTCCTCTCTGCCCCATGCCAGGATACGCTCCGTAGACACCTCCGAAGCCAGGACCCTGCCAGGGGTCAAGGCAGTAATCACCGGCGCTGATCTGCCCGAGAAGTACGGCATCCTGCCCGTCAGCCAGGATGAGGAGGCCCTCTGCACCGAGAGGGTCCGATACGTCGGCGACCCGATCGCCGCCGTCGCAGCGATAGATGAGGCCACAGCCGAGAGGGCCACGGAGCTCATCGAGGTGGACTATGAGTCTCTGCCCGCGTACATGTCCATCGACGAGGCCCTTCACAAGGAGGGCGAGCCCATCCACGACCTCGAGTTGGGGCGGAACGTCCACAAGGTCGTCTCCCTGGAGTTCGGTGATGTCGAGGGGGGGTTCAAGGAGGCCGACCTCGTCCGAGAGGATGCCTTCTTCTTCGAGGGCTCCAACCACCTGGCCATCGAGCAGCACTCCGCCGTGGCCCAATGGGAGCCTGAGGGGAAGCTCACCCTCTGGTCTAGCACCCAGACCCCCCACTACCTCCACCGGGTGGCCTCGAAGGTCCTGGGCCTCCCCATGAGTCGCATACGCGTGATAGCCACCCCCGTAGGCGGCGGCTTCGGCGGGAAGAGTGACATCTTCAACCACGAGATGGCCGTGGCGAAGCTGGCCATGGTCACGGGCCGGCCTGTGAAGATCACCCTCACGAGGGAGGAGGTGTTCTACGCCCACCGAGGCCGCCATCCAGTCCTCATGTGGGTCAGGACTGGGGTGAAGCGGGATGGCACCATAACGGCCATGCACTTCAGGTCCTTCCTGGATGGTGGGGCCTATGGGGGCTACGGGGTGGCGACAACCTACTACACGGGCGTCCTGCAGACCACCACATACGACATACCGGCCTACAAGTTCGAGGGCCTGAGGGTCTTCACCAACAAGCCCCCCTGCGGACCCAAGCGGGGTCACGGCACACCCCAGCCCAGGTTCGCCCTCGAGGTCCACATGGACAACCTCGCCAAGGAGTTGGGGATGGACCCGCTGGAGCTGAGGTTGCGGAACCTGGTGGAGCCCTTCACCAATACATGCAACTGGCTACGAATAACGAGTTGTGGTCTGAAAGAGTGTATCGACAAGGTGGTGAAGGCCTCTGGCTACAAGGAGAGGCGCCACAAAATGCCCGGGGGGAAGGGCCTGGGCCTGGCCGTAAGCAGCTACATCTGTGGGGCTGGGCTGCCCATCTACTGGAACGAGATGCCCCATTCAGAGGTCCACCTGAAGCTGGACAGGAGCGGGACTGTCGTCCTCTTCTGTGGGGCCATCGACATAGGCCAGGGATCCGACTCCATCCTGGCCTTGACGGTGGCCGAGGTCCTGGGGATACAGCAGGACGACATCAAGCTGGTCACGGCGGACACTGAGCTGACTCCCATAGATCTGGGCAGCTACAGCAGCCGCGTCACCTTCATGGCTGGCAATGCAGCCATCCAGGCGGCCGAGAGGCTCCGA
>JABAOD010000904.1_pt4 | contig 15538 bp, 13 predicted proteins | sample 7062151 | NCBI WGS metagenome assembly JABAOD01 (sample SAMN14538626, study PRJNA623070) | marine sediment metagenome | biome: marine biome [ENVO:00000428]; feature: marine pelagic biome [ENVO:01000023]; material: deep marine sediment [ENVO:00002113] | place: India: Gulf of Khambhat ... | reverse complement strand
CGTCGACGTGATGTGCACGGACTGCCACGATGGCGAGTCCGAAGAGTTCCGGAGTCGACATCTCGGCCTCGCCGCCCGAGCGATGAACTGCGGAGGCTGCCACGATCCGCACGCCTCGCAGGTCGCAGGCATGCTGCTACCCAGGCTCCACTCGCCTTTCGCGGACGGAGACTGCTCGCTGTGCCACCAGGAGGTGAGAGAGACCGAGCCATGAGGTGGTCGAGTCATTGCACCCTGGCGCTCGTCGCGCCGCTCGTGCTTGCGGCCCTCTGGCTCGCAGCCGCGCCCGCCAGCGCCACCGTCGACCAGGGCGAAGTCTGTCTGTCGTGCCACGACGACGTCGCCTCCGAGATCGGCCTGCCGGTCGAGCACCCGCCCGCCAAGGCCGCCGACTGCACCTCCTGCCACAACCCCCACGCGGCGCGCGATGCGGCGCTTCTGCTGGAGCGACCCGCGATCCTCTGCGTCGAGTGCCACGCCGCAATCGCAGAGGAGCTGGGGAGACCGGTCCTCCATCAGCCGGTGGCGGAGGGCCGCTGCACCGAATGCCACCAGCCGCACGGCGGCAGCCACGCCAACCTGCTCCTCGCCCCGGGCGCCGATCTCTGCCAGAGCTGCCACCCCGACGTCGCGGGCTGGCAAGGACGCCCGAGCCAGCACTCGCCGTTCCGGCGCGGACGCTGCGCGGACTGCCACCAGCCACATGGCAGCCGGCACGCGGGCCTGGCGACCGCATCCGGGGGAGCGATGTGCTCCGGCTGCCATCCCACCAGCGCCAGGTTCCGCTCCGATCACGGGGGCTACCCGGTGGAGCGGGCCGATTGCCAGCAGTGCCACGACCCCCACGCCTCGCAGCAGGCGGGTCTGCTGCAGCAGCACGCGCACGAGCCCTTTGCCGACGGCGACTGCACCCTGTGCCACGCGCCGTCCGGCTCGGCGGCGCCTTTCGATCTTCGTGCCGCGCAGGACGAGCTCTGCGGCGACTGCCACGACGAGGCGGTCGAGGAGAACCGGACGGCGGCGTTCCCGCACGTCGCGGCGGGGGGCTCGGGATGCTCGGCCTGTCACAACCCTCACGGCGGGCAGGATCGGGGCCTCCTGAAGCGGGAGACGAACGACCTCTGTCTCTCGTGCCATGACCCCGGAGGCAGCTCCGCGGCGCAGGAGGGCCGTTTCCAGACGCACGCCGAGCTGGGCTGCGATTCCTGCCATAGCCCGCACGGCGGCGAGCGGCCACTGCTTCTGGTGGACCAACCCGTCGACCTCTGCGGTATGTGCCACTCGCACCAGCACGCCATCACCCATCCCCTGGGCGAGGGCGTCCTGGACCCGCGCAACGGCCAGGCCATGGACTGTCTGTCCTGCCACGGTCTGCACGAAGCCGGGGGCGACAAGTACCTTCATAGCGACGGCGCCCGGGCCCTGTGCATCGGCTGTCACAAGGACAAGGGGGTGCTGCGCTGAGCCGCGACGGCAGCTCCATCCACTGGCTCGGCCTCGCTCTCCTGGCCGCGGTCGCGGCAGCCGCTGCCGAACCCGCCGCCGGGCAGGACAGGGTCTCGACGCTCTTTGCCTTCGAGCAGGCGCTGGCCGGCGACGAGACGCTGCGGCTGCGCTGGCCGACCGCGGTCGCCGTCGGCGGGCCCGACGAGATCGCGGTCGCCGACGCTGCGGGTCCCTCGTTACTGATCTTCCGCGACCAGGGCGGCGGCGAAGGATGGGTCATCCAGCGCTCGATCGAGCTTCCGGCCCCGGCCTACAGCCTTTCTTGCGGCGCCCAGGAGTACCTCATCTCGACCCGCCAGCCGGGGATCCTGCTGACGGTTGGCAAGGTCGACTACGCGCTGCGCGAGCTCGCGCTTCCGTCGCGGATCACCCCTGGCGCGGCAACCTGCCTCGCGGACGGCGAGCTTGTCGTCCACGATCGGGCGGCTGGCCAGCTGGTGGTTCTCGACCGCGCCCGGAAGGTGCGGGCCGCTGTCGAGATGGCGGCTGCGGTCGCCGCCGTGGCGCCCGGCTCCGGCGGTGGCTTCTATGCCGCTCTTCCAGGCGCCGGCCAGATTCGCCGATACGGTGCCAACGGCGACGAGCTCAGCGTGCTTGCCGTGCCCGGTCTGGCCTCGGCGCCCGCCTGGCCGGTCGGCCTGATCGTCGAGGACAACGGCGAGGTCGTCGTCGTCGACCGTCACGGCGGCAGGCTGCTGGTCCTGGAGACGAGCGGCCGGTGGATCGGCTCCGGCTCCCGCCGCGGCTGGGAGCCCGGCCTGCTCCGCTTCCCCGCCGACCTCGCCCGGCTGCCGGACGGCAGGGTCGCCGTCGCGGATCTGGGCAACGGCAGGGTCCAGCTGTTCCGCCGCCTCGGACGATGAAGGCCCGCGGCGGCACGGCAGGGCTCGCCAGCCCCGCGCTCGCAGTGCTCCTCGCCTTCGCCGCGGTCTCCTGGGGGCAGCCGCCGGGCTCGATACCGCCGATCTTCACCCAACGCCTGCGGATTCCCGTCCGTGGCGATGACTTCGCACAGCCGCGGGCGGTCGTCGCCGACCTGCACTCCGGCGAGGTCCTGGTCTGCGACACCCTGCGCAACCGCATCGTGATCTTCGACGAGCGGGGGCGCTTTCGCTATGAGATCCGGGGTGGCAGCGCCTTTCAGTCGCCGGTCGATCTGGCCGTCGATGCGGAGGGATTCCTCTTCGTACTGAGCCAGGTCAGCTCCGACATCACGCTGCTCGATTTCGACGGGCGGCTCGTCCGCAAGACGCCGCTGACCGGACTGCCCGACGGCGCCCGCAGGCCGCGGCTCGTTTCCGTCGCGATCTCTCCGAGCGGCGACCGGCTCTTCGTGATGGACGCCGAGAACAACCGCCTGTGGATCACGGACCGGGACGGCGTCATCCGGGACTCGGTCGACATGACGGTCGGCCGGACGCAGAAGGAGATCGACGAGCTGCGCTACGGCCACGTCGACGTCTACGGCGACACCGTCCTGCTGCCGGTTCCCAACGACGGGCTGGTGCACCTCTTCGACCTCGCGGGTCGCGCCAGGGGCACCATCGGCGCGCCGGGCTCCGCGGAGTGCCAGACCAGGTTCCCCGCCGCGGCCGCCCTCGACGACCAGGGGAGGGTGATCATCCTCGACCAGCAGCGGGCCATGTTCATGACCTGGGACCTCGAGCGCGGCGTCTGCCTCAGCGAGCACTACGGCTTCGGCAACGCCCCGGGGGCCTTCTACCAGCCCAGCGACCTGNNGGCGGGCCGGCTCTACGTCAGCCAGGGCTTCGAGGGGCGGGTGCAGGTCTACGAGGGCGCCCGGCCGGCCGCGGGGCTCCCCGCAGCAGAGCCGCGCTGAGCGGCACCGGCCGGCGCTTCGTGGCACTTGGCGCACAGAGGCCCTTGACCCAGGCCGGGATAGGGACTGGGAATCGGCCACGAGCCGGAGATCACCCCGTCCTCGGCCAGCAGGTCGACGCGCAGGTCCCAGCGACCCGAGAAGGGAGACGAGCTCGCGTGGGCGCGATGACATGTGAGGCACATGACCCGGCTCCCGACCGCGGCCCCGGATCGAGAACCGGTGGAGCTGGCCGGGCCTTCGAAGGGGACCGCTGCCAGATAGGCAGTGGCGATCGTGCCGCCGGTCGCGTCGTCGTCTCCGTTGTACCGGTTGTACCGGTCCGCCTTCTGGCTCCCCAGGGGCTCGTCGCTGGGATGGTCGAACGGCTCTGCGAGGGGATCGACGACAGCGGCCCCTTGCGCATGGAACCTGCCGTGGCAGTTGCCGCACCAGTCGCTGACNNTCGACTCCGGTCTCGAGGTCGATGCCCTCGGCGAGCGGCGCCGGATAGGTGAAGGTGGCGAGGCCGCCTTGCACCGGGCCGGCGCCATAGAGAAAGCGGAAGTTCTGGTTGCCATGGGGGTCGTGGCAGCTCGTGCAGCCGAGCTCGCCGGCCGGGAAGGTCCCCCCGGGGGAGGTCGAGTCGCGCGAGTCGGCCGCCAGGCCGTGACCGGGAGCCACCACGTTGTGCCCGGCGGCATCGCCGGGGATAGGCTCGGTAACCCCGCCAGCGGCGTCGTTGAGGTTCTCCTCGCGCAGGAAGACGAAGTTCCCGCCCCCCTTCTCCGGCGGCGGAGCCAGCAGGCTGTCGCCCAGGACCGCGCCATGCTCAGCCGCGTGGCAGGCGAGACAGGCGTCGCTCGGGCTCTCCGCGACCAGCAGCGCCGCGCCGCCGGCTCCCGTCGCCACGATGGCGCCCTCCGCGGAGTCGTGCATCACGTGGCAGCCGCCACAGCTCGCGACCCCTCCCTCGTGGAAAGCCGACAGGGGCGGACCGGACACCGCCAACAGCACACCCAGGAATCGACAGCGGGCGTTCCATCGGCTCAACGCGCTCGTCCCTCCCCGGCTTGCGGGCTCGCGCTCACTCTACTGGGGTCCTTGGACCTGTCAAGCCGCCTCGGCGAGCGCCTCAACCGCCCCTCGCTCCCGCCTCGTCCCAGGTCACCTCGGCGCCGCGCGGGACGCCATCGACGTAGGCGACGACCCGGCGCAGCGTGCCACTCGGCCACCACTCGGTGAGGAGCCCGTTCAACACCCGGCTGCCGGCCGCGTCGCGTCCCGTCTGGGCGACCGAGCGTGGGGTCCCCGACGGGTAGCGCTCGACGACGATGCCGGGCGGCCCGATCTCCGCGAGCGCCGTGCCGGCGACGCGCCGCACCCGCGCCATCGTCCGCGCGATCTCCGTGCGGCCAGGACTGCGCCGTCTCGCCTCCTCCAGGCTCGCCAGGGCCTGGCCGTAGCGGCCCCGTTCGGCCATCACCAGGCCGAGCTTCTCGTGCGCCGCGGCGTCCTCGGGCCAGAGCACGCTGGCGAGCAGGAAGTGCGCCGCGGCGGCCTCCAGATCGCCACGGTCGACCCAGAACAGTCCCATCTGGTAACGCGCCGTCGGGCTCAGCGGATCGGCGCGCACCGCGCGCAGGTAGAGATCCAGGCCCCGGGCGGCATCCCCGGCGAGAGCGCTGTGCTTCGCGGCCATCAGCAGAATCGTCGGATGCTCGAGGCCGGACTCCAGCGCCCGGAACGCCAGCCGCCTGGACTCCTCCTCCTTGCCCGCCCAATCGAGAGTGCGGGCGAGAGTGGCCAGCGCCAGGGCCTGCTTCTCTCCGTCGACCCCACTCTTCACCCGGGCGTCGACCTGGCGCAGCTGCTCCTCTCCCGGCTCGGCGTCGTCCGGCAGCACTCCCAGTCCCCGCAGCGCGTCGACCAGCGCCAGAGCCAGCGCCCTGTGCCCCTCGATGGTGGGATGGACGTGATCGAGGAAGTCCTCCTCGCCGAGGATGGCGTGTCCCGCCGTCGCCTCGAGGTTCGATTCCAGAAGGCCCTTGAAATCGACCAGCAGGCTGCCGGACTCCTGCGCCACCTGGCGCAGGATCGACTCCATCTCTCCGAGGGCGCGGAGCGGACAGACGTCCTCCTCGCGGGCGCGCTCGAACGCCTGCTTCGCCTCGGCGTGCCGGCCCAGCGCGAAGAGCGCTCGCCCGCGCTGGTAGTGCAGCTCGGCGAAGCGCGGATCGAGCCCGATCGCCTCGTCCAGCGCCGCCAGCGCCTCGGGCCAGGCGAGATTCAGCATCTGCCGGCGGGCCGTGTCCAGAAGGCGCTGCGACCGGACGAGCTGCGCCGGCTCCGGGCCCGAGGTGTGCTGGCTCTTGAACGGCGAGCAGCTCCGCAGATTGGAGGCCGGAACGACGAATATGACTCCGGCTCCGGCCGTCCTCGCCATGGCGACCATCCGCTCCAGGCTCACCCGGTAGTGGCGCAGGATCCGGCCCCGGAGCTCGTCGTCACGCTCGTAGAGATCCAGCCCCGCGGCGTGGTCCAGCTTGGCGTCCACTCTTCCCGTCAGCACGTCGCGGGACTCGATCGGGTCCGCCGACAGCGCCCCGATGCGGGTCATCAGCGCGTCCATCGCCGCCCAGGTGCGGGTGGCGGAGAGGGCGGCCGCAACCGCTTTCACCGGCGCCGGCAGCTGCCGCAGGGCGGGATAGGTCCGCTCCTCCAGGAACTCGTTCTGACCGGTGTAGACGATGAACAGGTCGGGCTCCAGATCGACGAGTCCGCGCATGACTCGGGCCACCCGGTAGCTGGCGTAGCTCACGCCGCCGGCGTTGATCACCTCCCAACGCCGGCTGGGATCGAGGACCGGCAGGAGCTCACGCAGCCAGCCGGCGAAGGAGGTCGCGTCGTCGTAGGGGCGGCCGAAGGTGGTCGAGCCGCCGAGGCAGAAGATGCGGTAGCCGCCGGGCGGCTTTCGCCTGGGGAAACACTGCGCGTTGAACAGATCGAGCCTGGCGGGCGAGGTCACCAGGTCGGGCTCGCCCGCGACGCCGGTCTCCGGCACGAACACGCGCGCCCTGCCGGCGAAGCCCAGGAAGGGGTCCTCGCGAAGAGTGAGCGGCTCGACGCCGAGGAGCGCCAGCACCGCCTCCAGCAGAGCGAAGAAGAGGCCGACCGCGACGATCGCCAGCAGCAGCTCTCGCCGACGCGATCGCGGCCTCCCGGCGGCGCTGCCGGCGGACGTCGGCGCAGCGCGCCTGCCCCGAACCCCGCGCTTCTTGCGCTCACCCCCGGACATCCGTTCCACCGGCGAGGAGTGCCCCTCCCCGTGAGAAAGTATAGCCAGCTTCGGCGGCACCCAGAGCCGGATTCGCCGGCTCCCGGTGGCGCCTCGGAAGAGCGCCCGAACTGATCTCTCGACGCCGAGACAAGCACCGCGGCGGCAGGCTCGGGCGGCCGCCCTCGCCGGCGGTGGGCGGCGAGGTATCGCCTCCGGCGACGGCAGGCCGAGCCGCCCTCCTCTGCGCGGCCGCGGTCTTTCTGCTCGCGCTGCTGGTCTTCGCGCCCACCGTCGGCCATGACTTCGTCTGGGACGATCGGTCGATCCTGATGCCGAACCCCGCCCTGGGCGACTGGTCCCGCCTGGGCGAGATCCTCACCTCCGACTTCTTCCGCGAAAGCCAGGAGCAGGGCCGGTTCGACTACTGGCGTCCGCTGGTGGTCTTGTCACACATGGTCGAACGCTCCCTCTTCGGCGAGCGGCCGGCCGGGTACCACGCCGTCAACGTGGCCCTGCACGCGGCGACTTCGCTGCTGGTCCTCCTGCTCGGTCTGCGGGCTCTCGGGAGCCTGGCAGCGGCGCTCGCCGGCGGCCTTCTGTTCGCGGTCCATCCGGTCCACGTCGAGGTCGTGGCCTGGGTCTCGGGCCGCTCGGACCTCCTGCTCGGGCTGTTCCTGACCCTCGCTCTGCTGAGCGACTGGCAAGCGGGCCGCGGCGGGCGCCGCCGCTGGCATGCCCTTGCGCTCCTCGGCTTTGCGGCCGCACTGTTCTCCAAGGAGTCCGCCGCCGTGTTTCCGGCGCTGGTGGCGGCCCGGGCCTTTCTCCTCGGCCCGGCGGGAGGGCGACCTCGAGACAGGGCAGCGAAGGCCCTGCGGGCCGCCCTCCCGTCTCTGGTCCTGCTCGGCGCTTTCCTGCTGGTCCGCTACGGGCTGCTCGATGTCGTGCCGCCGCAGGGCGCCGCCGAGCCGGCGCGCCGCCTGGCCCTGTTCTGGACCTGGTGGAGCGCCGTCTGGCTCTACGCGCGGCTGTTGATCTGGCCGTCGGGCTTGAGCATCGTCCACGACCTGCCTCTCGCCGCCGGTCCCTGGTCCTGGACCGTGGCTGGCGGCGTGCTCGCCTTCGCGGCCGCGATGTGGGGCGCAATTCGTCTCCGGCGCGCCGCTCCAGGGGCCTGCTTCGGGCTTCTCGTGCTCCTGTTCGCCATGGCTCCCCTCTCCAACTTCCTGGTCCCGGTCACCTCGCATCCCGAAGCCGCTTTTCCCGTCGCAGAGCGGTTCCTGTACGCCCCGTCGATCGGCTTCTGTCTGGTCCTGGGCTGGTTGTTGATGCAGGCGCTGGCGCCAGCGCTCTCCGGGGCCGCGGCTGGAGGGCGCGACCGAGGCGACAGCGCACGGGCCGGGGCTCCCCGGCTGCGGGGTGCCGCCCTCCGCCGGGTGATCCCGGCGACGCTTCTCGGCCTGGCGCTGCTCGCGGGCGCCTGGCTGAGCGCGCTCCGAGCGCGGGACTGGAAGAACGAAGTGACCCTCTTCGCGGCGACCGTGCAAGGCTCGCCCGGCAACGCCATGGCCCAGCTCAACTACGGCGCGGCATTGATGGAGCTAGCGCGAGGTCAGCCCTCCATCGCCGAGAGACGCGCCCTCCTGCACCGGGCCCAGCGCCATCTGGAGGAGGCGGTGGCGCTGGCGCCGGGCAACTACCGTGGCCACTACGATCTGGGCAATCTGCATGACTCTCTCGGGCGCCCGGAGGTCGCGGAGCGTTCGTTTCGAGAAGCCCTACGGCTGCGCCCGGATCTGTTCCAGGCGATGGTCAACCTGGGCGCCATCCTGGCCCGGACCGGTCGCCCTGCCGAGGCGCTGGAATGGCTGGAGAAAGCGGACTCGCTGAGGCCAGGCAATGTCGCCGTCATGGTCAACCGCGCGCACGTGCTGCAGATGCTGGGGCACCCCGAGCAGGCGATCCCCCTCTACCGACAGGCCCTGGCCGTGGACCCGGGACTCGTCGCCGCCCGCGCCGGGCTCGACCGCGCCCTGGAGGCGTTGGCGCATCCGGACCGAGAGGGCTCCTGACGGGTCAACCGCTGGAGCCGTGCGCCTGGCCTGGAACCGGGACGACGTCACCCTCGAGCCGCTCCGCTTCGTGGCTCCGCCGGACCGGGAGCTCGCACGCACCGGCCGGTTCTGGCCAGACGATCCCTGCCCAGGGCCCGCGAGCAGAGTCTGGCACGCCTCTTGCGCCTTTGGCTCCGAGGAGGCCGTGGATTTGCGCCTGCTCGTCCTGGATGGAAGCCGGGTCCTCTGCTCGGTGGTGAGCCGCCTGGCGCCCGAGGGGGTCGAGGTGGAGTCGGTCGGCACCTTCACCGAGGCCAGCCGGCGGCTGCGCGAGCGGCCTCCGGAGGCCCTGATGGTCAACATCGGCCCGACGCCGCTGCCCTGGAAGGAGTTGAAGCAGCTGTGCGAGCGCCACCGGCCGCCCATACCGGTGCTGTACGAGTCCTGCGTCTACCGCGACCCGGCCGAAGCCGGCATAGGGAAGTTGAGCCCCCGCGCACATTTCCTCCACAAGCCGTACTCCATCGCGCAGCTACGCGGCGAGGTCGAGTGGCTGTTCCACGCCGCCGAGGAGCTCTGCCAGCAGGCACAGGCCGGCGAGACCGATGCGGAGGTTCTGGGCAGCTAGCCAGGCCGTACCAGGGACGAAGCCCGGCCCGGCTGCGCACTCCGCCGCAGTTCTCGCCCCGAGGTTGCGGAAATTCCCCTTTGACCGGGTCTCCAGGGCCGTGCCCTGCACTGCTCGGGACCATCACCCGAACCGCTGAGAGATGATCCGCCGGGCGCGCTGGCGCCGTATTCGCAGCCAGCTCAGGGCATCCCGGACGTGGTCCGGCGCCTATGGTAGAAACCTGGCGGCCCGGCCAGGTCCGGGCGGAGCTGCTGACAACATGGGCAGATCGATCCGGCACGCATTCGTAGCGCTGGTCCTGAGCGGCATCGCGGTGCCACTGGCGAGCCAGCAGGCGACCGAGCACCCGCGGCTGGTGAGCGTCGAGAGCGCCCAGTGCGGCATCTGCCACGAAGAGCTGCTGGCTGACCGCTCGCACCCCCATCCGCCGGCTGTCGAGGACTGCACGACCTGCCACGAGTTCTCGGTGACCGACGAAGGCACCACCGTGGCCCTGATGGACTCCGAGCCGGCCCTGTGCGTCTTCTGCCACGACGACAAGGAGGCGGCGGTGGAGATGGAGCTCGAGACGCCGCACATGCCGGCGGCCGACTCGTGTCTGACCTGCCACGATCCACACGCTTCCAAGAACGAGCACGTACTCCTGGCGCCACCGGCCGAGCTGTGCGCCGAGTGCCACGACATCGACGATCTCGACGAGAGCCACGGCGGCCAGATCACCGCGGCCACGGACTGCGCTGCCTGCCACGACCCCCACGGCTCACCGAATCCACGCATGCTCGTGGCCTCGAGGCTCCATCCACCGTTCGAGGAGGGCAGCTGCGCGGGCTGTCATCGGCAGCCGTTCGGCGACCGGATCCGGCTCCGGGCGCGCGGCGAGAAGCTGTGCACCGCCTGCCACGGGGAGTTCCCCGAGCACCCTGGTGGCAGCGTCCACGCCGCCCTCAGGGGAGAGCGCGGCCGCGCCGGCTGCCTCTCCTGCCACAACCCCCACATGAGCGACCATCGAGCCGTTCTTCTGAGCGACGGCAACAGCCTCTGCGCGCGGTGCCATGCGGATGTCGTGCGTGCGGCAAGCGCCGACACGGGCCACTACCCGGCCGGCGAGGACTGCCTCAACTGCCACCAGCCGCACACCGCCGAGCAGCAGCACCTGCTGCTCGAGGCCAGCGGCGAGCTCTGCTCCACCTGCCACGACCTCGAAGCCGCGCCACCGCCCGCGCCGGCGGCCGCCATCGAGGTTGCGGGCGAGGGAGGCGCGAGCTACGGCCCGGCGCCGCTGCTCTCCGCCGCCGACTTCGACAACGGTACCGACCAGCCCGGGCTCTGCGCCGCCCCCTTCCCGGAGGGCACCTGGAGCGGCCAGATCGTCCTCTGCGATCGGGGCGGGGTGCGGCGCGTCCTCAAGAGCCAGAACGTCAAGGCCGGCGGGGCCGGCGGGCTGATCCTCGCCAACCGAGGGACCGACGCCGACGATCTGGCCGCCGACACCTACGCCCTGCCCACCCTCCACATCCGCGCCGCCGATGGGCAGAGAGTCCGGGACTGGCTGGGTGCCGAGAGCCAGCACCGCGCTCGCATCGAGCCGGACAGGCTCTACCTCGAGCCGAGCGGACCCTACGGGCCGGTCGAGGGCGACCTCGTGGCAGCCCACCTCGGCGCCGACCTCTCGCGCCTCGACTGCCTGGCCTGCCACGACCCTCACGGCACCGGCAACCCGAAGCTGCTCGCCGTGAACCTCCATCCGCCAGTCGAGGACGGCTGCGACACCTGCCACGAGGGCGCCTTCGACAGGCTCTTGGAGGGCGGGGCGCCGGACCTCTGTCTGTTCTGCCACGAAGACCCGGCCGAGGAGGCTGCGGTGCCGCACGGCGCGATGGAGCTCGGGGCCTGCACCGACTGCCACAACCCGCACGCCACGGCCCAGGAGAAGCTGGTCAAGGCGCCCGGGGCCGGGCCGTGCGCCGACTGCCACGACGAGCAGGTGGCCGGGCAGGGCGAGGTCGCCCACGGGGTCATCGAGCTGGTGGGCTGCCGCGCCTGTCACGAGCCGCACGGGGGGGAGCGCGAGAAGCTGCTCCGGCTGAGCGGCTCCGAGCTCTGCCTGTCCTGTCATGGTCGAGGTGCAGCGAGCAGCGCGCCGGACGCCGAGTCGGTGCTGCTGATGGGACGGTTCGAGGTCCGGGCCCGGGACGCCGCGAGCCTCGGCCGGCTCAGCTTCCCCGGTGGCGGAGCCAGCAATCACCCGGTCACGGGCCACCGAGCCCTGGGCACGCCGACCGCAGCCGAGCTGAGCGCGGTGGAGGTCGAGTTCTCGGGCGAGCTGACCTGCCTGACCTGCCACGACCCCCACAAGGGTCGGACCGCCAAGCTGTTCCAGTGGAACGCCGTCAACAACCTGCAGGTCTGCCAGCACTGCCACAAGAAATGACGGAGCGAAAGATGACAAGAAGCCGCAGCCGCCTGACCACGCTGGTGGTCGTCTCGATCCTGCTGGTCGGCTGTGCAGCCGAAGCGGACGCCAGCCAGAGGAGGCGTCGGCAGAAGGCCGAGACCCAGACGGATCCCTTCGCGAAGCACGTCTGGCCGCCACCGCCCAACGAGCCGCGCATCAAGCTCGAGGCCATCCTCACGAGCCGCGCCGACGTCGAGGCGCAGTCGCGATTCAAGCGGCGGCTCATCGGGCTGTCCAACCCCAGCCGTTTCGATCGGCTCCTCAAGCCCTGGGGCCTGGCGATCGACGACCAGGACCGCATCCTGGTCTCGGACGTGCAGCTGGGGGCCGTGCTGCGGTTCGACCGGGCCGGGCGCAGGCTGGACACTTTCGGCACCACTGGCGCCGGCCGTCTGAAGATGCCCATGGGACTCAGCGTCGGCCCCGACGGCACGATCTACGTCGCCGACGCCGCCGGCAGGAAGGTATTGGCCTTCGACGCCGAAGGCGCCCTGCGGCGCATCTACGGGGAGACGGGCGAGCTGACGAACCCGACCGACGCGGTGGTCTCGCCCGACGGGGAGCGCCTGTTCGTCGCCGATTCCAAGGCCCATCAGATCAAGGTCTTCGATCTCGAGGAGGGCGCTCTGGTCGCCGCTTTCGGCGCTCTCGGCGACGGGCCCGGGCAGTTCAACCATCCCACCTCCCTGGCGTTCGACGAGGAGGGCCGGGTCCTGGTGGTCGACCAGATCAACGCCCGCGTCCAGGTGCTGGATCAGGGCGGAGAGTTCATCGACGGCTTCGGTGGCCTGGGAACAGGCTTCGGCAACTTCGTCCGTCCCAAGGGCATCGCCATCGACGAAGTCGGATTCATCTATGTGACCGACACCGCCTTCAACAACCTGCAGCTGTTCGACTTCGACTTCACGCTGCTCACCTTCGTCGGCAGCGGCGGCAGCGCCCCCGGGGCCTTCAACGGTGCCGCCGGAGTCGACGTGCGCGGCGATCTGTTCGCGGTCGCCGACCAGCAGAACCGGCGCGTCCAGGTCTTCCGCTTCCTGGTGCCCAAGACTGCGGAATAGTCCACAGCGGCGCCGAGAGTCGTGTGGGGATTCGCGCAGGCGGAGAGCCCCGGCGAGCCCGTGGCCGACCTCACAGGCTCTCCAGAATGCCCCGCGTTGCAAGGGCGACGAGCCGCCTGACCACTTACGGGTGCACCTGGCACGGAAGCTGCTCCCTTCAGCTCCGAAGGGAACTCATATGAGTGACCGGCTATCCAGACGATGAGGAGGAGCAAGGGATGAAGCGCACTTTCCTGGTACTCGCCGCGGTGGCGATCTGCCTCTGCCTGACGGCAGCCACGGCCCAGGCGCAGACCATCGTCGGCTCGCGGCACGACATGTCGGGCCGGGTGACGGAGCCGGCCGGCGCCGGCGCTGCCGTCTGCGTCTACTGCCACACGCCGCACGGCGGCGACAACACCAATGGTCCGATGTGGAACCGCATCGAGACCACCGCGACCTACACGCCCTATTCCAGCTCGACGATCCAGATGACGATCGCGACCACCCCGCAGGTCGGCACGAACCTCTGCATGAGCTGCCACGACGGCACCGTCGCGATTAACGTGCTGCTCAACGGGCCCACGAGCCAGACTGGCGTCTACGGCACCGGCGGACTGTCGTCCCAGAACTGGGACTCCACGGGCTTGGTCGGCTTCACCTTCGGCACGCTGACCGACCCGCTGGACACCGAGCTCGGTGCCTTCGGGACGGACCTGCAGAACCAGCACCCGGTCGGCGTGACCTACGACCCGACCGCCGACACGGACTTCGACACGCTCGCCAACGTCCAGGCAGCCGGCCTGCCGTTCTACGGGGGCANNAGCACCCGATCGGCATGAGCTACGACAACACCCTCGCCACCGGCGACGTGGACTTCGTGGACCAGAGCGTCGCCGAGACCGCGGGCATGGTCTTCTACAACACCGACAGGGTCGAGTGCTCGACCTGCCACGACGTGCACGAGTACACCAACATCCCGTTCCTGCGGATCTCGAACAGCGGCAGCGCTCTCTGCGTCACCTGCCACCTGAAGTAGGGGGCGCGACGGAGTAGACTCGCAAGCAGCAAGACATTCGTACCTGGAAACTGCGCCGAGAGGGACGGAGCCCGAGGGCTCCGTCCTTCTCCCTTTTTCTGTATCTCGCCCCGCCCGCTGCGGCACACCGGCGAAGCCGGTAGCATTCGGTGGACCGTGAGACCGCCGCAGCCCAGTACGGTCGCCACCAGCTCCATCGCCCTCCTCCTGGCGGCTCTGGCCGCCGTGTTGGCGCCGCCGGCGGCGCAGGCACAGCAGTTCGGCCAGTGGTGGTGGACGGCCTCGGCCGGGGTGACGGGCAACCGGGTTACCGCGCGCTCCCGGTCCGGCCCGGGCAGCACCTTCGGCTCCGACCGGCTGAACCTGGGGTTCGGCCTTCGCGGCTACATCGTCCACCCGGCGATCGGCGAGTTCAGCCTCGACCTCGACGCCGATGCCGCCGGGTGACGGGCGGCCGCAGCGTCGACTCGGACCATCTGGGATTCAACACCCGCATCAAGCTCCTTCCGTACAGCTACGTTCCGGTCTCGCTGTTCGTCAGCCGCAGCACCTTCGGCTACGAAGAGCCCGCAGAGGACAGCAGCTTCACCCTGCGCTCGGTCCCCGACAGCAGCCTCGTCTGGGGCGGGCTCATCACCAGCCAGTGGAAGGCCCTGCGCGGCCTCAGGTTTCGCTTCCTGGACCGCGAGGTCGACTTCCTCGACCCCGACCTCGGCCAGGAGGTGCGGTCCGAGCAGGAGCTCGTCTGGACCCGCCAGCTTTCCGGGATTCACCACACCGCCAAGATCAGCCGGCGCTATCTCGAGTTCGCCCTCGGGGACTTCGCCGCCGAGGACCTGATCGTCGCGCTCCAGAACCGCGGCAAGCTGGCGCCGCGGTGGACCTGGCATCAGACCGTCAGCGGCACCCGGCGGGACACCAACGCCTCGAGCGTCACCACCCAGAACTTCGGCCTGTTCAGCCAGTTCTCCAGCGACCGCCAGAGCGGCGACCAGATGCGCTTCGTCGTCGGCGCCAACCTCGCCGAGGCTCCGAACCAGGAGGTCCGCAGCGTCTCGGTCGCGGCCGAGTACTTCTGGGATCGCGGAGGGAGCTGGACCCTAGGCACCTTCGTCGACTATGCACTGGTCGAGCTCGACACGGCCACGATCTCGTCGCCGCTGATCGGGTTCAGTGCCGCCTGGGACCGGCAGCTTCCGTCCTGGAGCCTCTCCCTGGTCAACAAGATCGGCTACCGCGTCTCCGAGGCGGACGGGACCGGTACCGCTGCCCGCGATTCGACGGCCCTCAGCCTCGATTCGAGGCTCTCCCTGGCGGCCGGCGCCCGAGCCGAGCTCAAGCACCGCTACGAGCTGGCGGTTACGCGCAACGAGCTCAGGTTCCTCGAGGCCGCCGATCCGGAGCGGATCGATTTCGGGCTCATCGTCAACCCCGACCTCCTCGTCGACAGTCTCACCGGACGGGTCAGGCTCGACCGCACCTGGAACCGGCTGCGGGCGAGCTCCAATACGACCTGGACGCGGCGTGAATCCGCGCAGGCCTTTCGGGCTTCAGCGGCGCCGGGACCGGGCCCGGAGACCCGCGGCTTCACCAGCGAGGCTCTGTCCCAGGTCTTCCAGCTGAGCCGGCAGCCCTTCGACCTCGCGGCCAGCCTGGGCACCAGCCGGGTCGCCAGCCAGGCTTCACCGAGCCAGCGCAGCGATCTGCTGACGGCGAC
>JABAOD010020309.1_pt1 | contig 15539 bp, 13 predicted proteins | sample 7062151 | NCBI WGS metagenome assembly JABAOD01 (sample SAMN14538626, study PRJNA623070) | marine sediment metagenome | biome: marine biome [ENVO:00000428]; feature: marine pelagic biome [ENVO:01000023]; material: deep marine sediment [ENVO:00002113] | place: India: Gulf of Khambhat ... | reverse complement strand
TGGAACGGACCACAGTTGATATCGTCAGCGCCGATGATCAGGTCGCCCTGCGCGCCACCGGTCAGGTGGTGAAGTTCGACGGCTTCCTGAAGGTCTATGAAGAGGGCCGCGACGACGTCTCGAACGATGACGACGACGCGCGCCTGCCCCAGATCATGGAAGGCGAACCCGCCAAGTTCGCGGCTGGCGGGTTGTCAGCGCAATTCGCCAAGGCCACCGGCAAGGAAGAGGTCGTCGAATCCGACGCGATGCAGACCGACGCTGCCGCCGTCCTGTCGGGTGACGCCGCCGTTCTGGCCCTGCAACACCACACCCAGCCCCCGCCCCGCTATACCGAGGCGACGCTGGTCAAACGCATGGAAGAGCTGGGGATCGGCCGGCCGTCGACCTATGCCTCGATCGTGACGACCATTCAGGACCGCGAATACGTCCGTAAAGAACAGAACCGCCTGTTCCCCGAGGATAAGGGCCGCTTGGTCACTGCTTTCCTCACGAACTATTTCCGTCGCTATGTGGGCTATGAGTTCACCGCGAATCTGGAGAGCGAGTTGGATGACGTGTCTGCAGGTGACGCCGATTACATCGACGTTCTCAGCCGGTTCTGGAAGGATTTCACGGCGGCGATCTCGGAAACATCCGAGCTGCGGATCACCGAAGTGCTGGAGAAGATCAACGAGGTCCTCGCGCCCCATATCTTCCCGCCCAATGCCGACGGGTCCGATCCGCGCGTTTGCCCGAAGTGTGGTGAAGGGCGTCTGAACCTGAAAACCGCGCGCTCGGGCGGGGCTTTCATTGGTTGCAACAATTACCCCGACTGCCGCTATACCCGCCCGCTGTCAGCGCCCAATGGCGACGATCCGAATGCGGAGCTGGACGGTAAGGTTCTGGGCCACGACGGAGAGGACGAGATCACCCTGCGGATGGGCCGCTTTGGGCCTTATGTCCAGAAGGGCGAGCCAACCGAGGACACGCCCAAACCACCTCGCGCATCCCTGCCAAAGGGCTGGGCGGCGGAAGACATGGATCTGGACAAGGCAATCACCCTACTTTCCTTGCCCCGAGAGATCGGATTGCACCCAGACGGTGGGATGATGTCCACGAATTTTGGTCGTTATGGGCCTTACGTCATGCATCAACTGCCAGACGAAGCCAAACCCGTGTATGCGAACCTCAAGGACCCCGCAGACGTGTTCGAGATCGGTATGAACCGTGCCGTGGAACTACTGGCCGAGAAACGCGCCAATCCGGGCCGAGGTCGTCGGGCCGCTGCCAAGGCGCTGAAGGAACTGGGTGAGCATCCCGAAAGCGGCGGACCCGTCAACATCATGGACGGTCGCTATGGGCCTTACGTCAAATGGGAGAAGGTCAATGCGACCCTGCCCAAAGACGTCGAGCCTGCCGATGTGACGATGGAAATGGCCGTGAAGCTGATCGAGGAAAAAGCCGCCAAGAAAGGCACCAAGAAAAAGACCACGCGGAAAACGAAGGCCAAGAAAGCCTAGCGGTTAGGCGATCTAACCAATTTCCGCGCTGTCAGCGCTAACTTGCGATTTTGTTATATTGGCCTGCAGAAATTCTCATACATGAAGGGTTTGACTTTGCCTTTCTGCAGCGCAACAAAGATGTGAATCGATCCGAGGGGGACTCATGAAAAAGATTTACGGCTCTGCAAAGGAGGCTCTTGAAGGCCTTTTGCACGACGACATGTTCATCGCCGCCGGTGGCTTTGGCCTCTGCGGCATTCCGGAGCTGTTGATCGACGCTATCGTCGAAAGCGGCATCAAGGACATCACCATCGCCTCGAACAACTGTGGCGTCGATGGGTTTGGGCTGGGCNNGATCAAGAAGATGATGTCGTCCTACGTGGGCGAGAACGCCGAATTCATGCGCCAGTACCTGTCCGGCGAGCTGGAGCTGGAGTTCAACCCGCAGGGCACCCTGGCCGAGCGTATGCGCGCCGGTGGCCACGGCATTCCGGGCTTCTACACCAAGACCGGTGTCGGCACCGTGATTGCGGATGGTAAAGAGTCCAAGATGTTCAACGGCGAGGAATACATCCTTGAAGAGGGCATCTTCGCGGATGTTTCCATCGTGAAAGCGTGGAAAGCCGACGACACCGGCAACGCGATCTTCCGCAAGACCGCGCGCAACTTCAACCCGCCGGCGGCCATGTGTGGCAAGGTCTGCATCATGGAGGTCGAGGAGATCGTGCCGCGCGGCTCGCTGGATCCTGACTGCATTCACCTGCCCGGCATCTACGTGCACCGCCTGATCCAGGGCGAGCACGAGAAACGCATCGAACAGCGCACCGTGCGCAAGCGGGAGGAAGCATAATGCCCTGGGATCGCAATCAGATGGCGGCACGCGCCGCGCAAGAGCTTGAAGACGGCATGTATGTGAACCTCGGCATCGGGATTCCGACGCTGGTCGCGAACTACGTGGGCGACAAGGACATCACCCTGCAGTCCGAGAACGGCATGCTGGGCATGGGCCCCTTCCCGTTCGAGGGCGACGAAGACCCGGACCTGATCAACGCCGGCAAGCAGACCATCACCGAGCTGTCGCGCACCTCCTATTTCGACAGCGCGACCTCCTTCGGCATGATCCGCGGCGGCAAGATCGCGGCGGCGATCCTGGGCGCGATGGAAGTGGCCGAGAACGGCGACCTGGCGAACTGGATGATCCCCGGCAAGCTGGTCAAGGGCATGGGCGGCGCGATGGACCTGGTGGCCGGCGTCGGCCGCGTGGTCGTGGTGATGGACCACACCAACAAGCACGGTGAGTCGAAGGTCCTGAAGGAATGCACCCTGCCGCTGACCGGCAAGGGCGTGGTCGACCGCATCATCACCAATCTCGGCGTTCTGGACGTGGTCGAGGGCGGTCTGAAGATCGTCGAAACTGCCGATGGCGTCACCGAGGAAGAGCTGCGTGCAGCCACCGAAGGCAAGATCGTCGACTAATTAGGCTTGGCCCGGAGAACTCCGGGCCAAAACTTTCTTTTTCACATTTTAAATTAGATTGCCTTCGGGTGATCTCTGGCTTCGGCCAGAATGTCGGCTACCATCCGGTCTGCCACGTCCAACGGCGGACGTTTCTCTTTCAAAGCCCGTTTGGCAAGCTTTGCGAAAGTGTTCACCGCTTCGTCCAGCTTTGCATCCATCCAGCCCGTGTCCTTGATCCGCAACGCTTCTCTGGCGACACTGATCAGCCCACCGGAATTCACGACATAGTCGGGGCAATAGAGAATGTTGCGGGAATGGAGCGCCGCTGCGCAATCCGGACTGGCCAACTGGTTATTGGCAGATCCACAAACGACACGCGCAGTCAGTTTCCCCAGCGATTCTGCGTTTACGACGCCACCAAGCGCGCAGGGTGCAAATATATCCGAGTCGACCGCCACAATCTCTTCGGGTAGCACGACCCGAGCCCCCAGATCACGAGCAGCCCGCGCTGTCGCAGCCTCGTTCGGATCAGCCACGATCAATCGTGCCCCAGCAGCGCTGAGTTTCTCGGCAAGAACCATACCCACGTGGCCTAAACCCTGCACGGCAACCGTTAGCCCGGCCAAATCTGCGGACCCAAGCCGCAACCTCGCCGCTGTGCGCATGCAACGAAACACACCTTCGGCTGTGACCGGGGAGGGATCGCCGCTGGCGTAAGGTCCCTCTGGAAGGCCAACTACATGTTCGGTTTCTTCCGCCGCAAAGAGCAGGTCCTGCGGTGTCATTCCGACGTCTTCGCCGGATATGTACTCCCCTTTCAGGCTCTCGATAAAGCGTCCCATGGCACGCATCTTTTCCGGCGTCTTTTCGGTACGGGGATCCGCCATGATAACCGCCTTACCGCCGCCGAAGGGCACCCCTGCAAGCGCCGATTTCGCGGTCATCCCGGCGGACAGGCGAAGCGCATCGGCCATGGCCTCTTGCGCGTTGTCATAGTGCCACATCCGACACCCGCCCAGTGCTGGACCAAGCGTGGTGTCATGGATCGCGATAAAGGCCCGAAGACCTGACACGGGATCGGTGCAGGACAGCACCTTTTCATGGGTTTGAGAATAAATCCGCTCGATTTTCATTCTTGTCTCCTTGGTTCAGGGTCGATCGCCCCCCTTCGCGAACAAAAGCGCCGGCGTCTCCAGAAGGTCTTTCAGCCGCGCTATGAACTGTGCCGCATCCCAGCCATCGACGATCCGGTGATCGAAGCTCGCCGAGAGGTTCATCACCTCGCGCGGAACAAATTGAGAGCCGTCCCAAACGGGGCGGATCTGCTTGCGGTTCACCCCCAGAATCGCGACCTCTGGGTGGTTCACAATCGGTGTCGTGGCCACCGCACCAAGCGGTCCAAGTGACGTGATGGTCATAGTCGAACCACTCAGTTCTTCGCGGGTCAGCCCCCCTTCACGGGCGCCATCGGCCAAACGACGAATTTCCGAGGCCATGTTCCACAGGGATCGCCCTCCAGCGTTTGTCATCACCGGCACCATCAGGCCGTTGTCGGTCTGTGTGGCAATGCCGATATGAGCGGCAGAGTGCTGGTGAAGGACGCCAGCTTCGTCATCGTAGCGGGCGTTCACCTGTGGTGCCGCATCGCGCGCGATGTCCATGGCGCGAATGAGGAAGGGCAAAAGGGTGAGTTTGGGTTGGCCCTCAGATCGATCTGCATTCATGCGGTTGCGCAGACGTTCCAGATCGGTCACGTCCACCTCTTCCACGATTGTGATCGCAGGGACATGTGCGTGCGAGCGGCTCATCTGCTCGGCGATCTTGCGACGCAGGCCGATAACCTTTACCTCAGTCACCTCATCCTGTGTCCCCGACACAGTCACAGGGGCGCCGGCCGACAAAAGCCGGTCGAGGTCGCCGTGTGTCACCCGCCCTTCTGGCCCGGTACCCGACAACGAGGACAGGCTCACTCCAAGTTCAATCGCTCTCTTCCGTACGGCAGGTGCGGCAAGCGCCTTACCTGAGGATTTGGTTAGGGGTGGTACCTCTTGAACCTCAGCAACTGGATCAGAAGAAGCGACAGGTGCCCGAGTATCCGCAGCGGGTTCCATGGCCTTTTCCAAAACGGGTTCTTTTGCCTTTTCCTCACCACCCTCTAAAGCGTCGATCTTCACCAAAGGCGCCCCAACTGACAGGATTTCACCGGCCTCTCCGCCGAGCCAGCTAACCTTACCGCTCACGCTTGATGGGATTTCAACAGCGGCCTTATCGGTCAGGACAACAACCAGAGGATCATCCTCGTTGATCCAGTCACCGACCGACACGAGCCATTCGGAGATTTCAGATTCGGCAATGCCTTCGCCAATATCGGGAAGCTTAATCGTGATCTCGGACATGTTAAGCCTCCACCGTTTCTTTCAGAGCGCGCCCAACGCGGTCGGGCCCGGGAAAATAGAACCATTCCTGGGCGTGAGGGTAAGGCACGTCCCAACCGGCAATGCGTCGCACCGGAGCTTCAAGGTGATAGAAGCAGGCCGCCTGAACCCGTGCTGCAAGTTCTGCGCCAAAGCCACTCGTAAGCGTCGCTTCATGCGCGACAACGCAACGTCCGGTCTTGCGAACTGATGCTTCGATTGTTTCGAGATCCAGAGGGAGAAGGCTGCGCAGGTCGATCACTTCGGCATCCACCCCCTGCTCTTCCGCGGCGGCCAGAACCACATGTACCATCGTGCCATAGGTCAGAACGGTAACTTCTGATCCCTCCCTGCGGATCGCGGCCTTGCCAAGCGGCACGGTGTAATGTCCCTCGGGAACCTCGCCCAACGGGTGGCCTTTCCACGATTTCGCTTCGCGCTCGTGATGGCCATCGAAGGGGCCGTGATAAAGCCGCTTTGGCTCAAGGAAGATAACCGGATCCGGGTCCTCGATCGCGGCGATCAACATGCCTTTGACATCATACGGGTTCGAGGGGAGCACGGTTTTCAGGCCCGACACATGGGTGAACAGCGCCTCCGGGCTTTGGCTGTGGGTCTCGCCGCCGAAAATCCCGCCGCCTGTTGGCATACGGATCACCATCGGACAGGTGAAATCCCCGTTCGACCGATAGCGGATGCGCGAGGCCTCCTGTGTTATCTGGTCATAGGCCGGGAACATGTAGTCGGCGAACTGGATTTCTATGCAGGGACGCAGACCATAGGCTGCCATTCCGATGGCCGTTCCCACGATCCCGCTTTCGTTGATCGGGGCATCAAAACAGCGAAGTTTCCCGTGCTTTTCCTGCAGCCCATGCGTACAGCGGAAGACCCCGCCAAAATAGCCAACGTCCTCGCCATAGACGATCACGCGATCGTCCTTGGTCATCATCACGTCCAACGCGTCGCGGACGGCCTCTACCATCGACATATTGGTCATAAGAGTTCCTCCGCGGCTTCTTTCTGGCGTTGAAGGTGCAAGGGCATCTCTTCGTAAAGGCCTTCGAATATGCTGCGCCGTNNGCGTGCCGTGTTTTTCGGCAGCTTTCTGTGCAGCCACGACCATGTCGCGGATTTCCGCCTCGGCCTGCTTGTGGCGATCCTCTGACCAGATCCCGCGTTTGATCAGATGCAGCTTTAACCGCTCGATCGGGTCGCCAAGCGGCCACGCATCGGATTCTTCTTTCGGGCGATAGGCCTCGGGGTTGTCCGAGGTCGAGTGCCCCCCAGCGCGATAGGTGACATGTTCCAGCAATGTCGGCCCAAGGCCCTGACGCGCGCGTTCTACGGCCCATTTCGCGACCGCATGTACGGCAAGGAAGTCATTGCCGTCGACTCGCAGCGAGGCCATGCCGAACCCAAGTCCCCGTGCGGCAAAGGTCCCTGATTCCCCCTTGGCAATGCCTTGGAAGGTTGAAATTGCCCATTGGTTATTGACGATATTCAGCACGACAGGGGGCTTGTAGGTCGAGGCAAAAACCATGGCAGAGTGGAAGTCTGCCTCGGCGGTTGATCCGTCGCCGATCCATCCAGCTGCGATCTTGTCGCTGCCGTCAATCGCTGCGGCCATCGCCCAGCCAACGGCCTGCACAAACTGAGTGCCAAGGTTACCCGAAACTGTGAAGAACCCGTGTTCCTTGGAAGAATACAGAACCGGCATTTGCCGTCCGGCCAGAGGGTCGTTCTCGTTCGAGAATATCTGGTTCATCATGGTTTCAAGCGGATAGTCCTGCGCCACCAGAAGCCCGGCATTGCGATAGGTCGGAAAGTTCATATCGCCGGGGCTGAGGGCGCGTTGAAAGGCCGTAGTGACGGCCTCTTCCCCGAGCTGACCGACGTAGAAAGAGGTTTTCCCCTGCCGCTGTGCCGCAATCATTCGTGCATCCAGCGTCCGCAGGATCATCATTTGGCGCAGGCCCGCCAACATTTCTTCTTCCGTCAGAAGATCTGTCCATGGGCCAACCGCCTCGCCGTCACGACGCAGGATGCGAATGATCGAAAACGCGTGGTTTCGCAGCAGGCGGGGTTCAACATCCAATGGCGGCAGGGTCACTGCCCCTGCCTCTGGTATCTTCACGTCAGAATAATCCGGCACGTCACCCGGTCGAAATTCCGGCTCTGGTATCGTGATGCGCGCTCTGGCGGTATCGGGCATGAAATTCCTCCCGTTCAGGTCCCATTCTCATGGTACGCCGAACCCCGGAGTGGTTTCTCCCAAAGTCGCCCCGCAGAGATCACAAATTTAGAGATATTCACTACAGATTAGTTATATGGTAGCTTATTTAACTATGGATGATATTGATCGACGCATTCTTGCGATTCTCATTGAAGACGGTCGCATTCCCATCGTGGAACTGGCCGAGAAGGTTGGCCTGTCACCGACACCCTGCCGCAAACGCATCGCCAACATGGAAGACGAGGGGGTTATTTCGCGCTACGGGGCCATCATCGACCCCGAAAGGGCTGGCTACCCGATCACGGCGTTTGTTTCAGTCGAACTGGAAACCCAGCAGGCTGAAGGGCTGGCGCTGTTTGAGCGCCGTGTGATGGATTTCGAAGAAGTTGTGCAAGGCTTCCTCATGACCGGCAGCCAGGACTTTCTGCTGCGGGTGGTGGTGGAGGACCTCCATGCCTTTGAGCGATTTTTACAAGACAAGCTGACCCGTTTGCCAGGAGTCCGCTCTGTCCGCTCGCGGTTCGCTTTGCGTCAGTTTGTGTGGAGAAGCCGTCTGCCCTAGTGAAATTCTCTATCGAGAGGCCTGACCTACAAGGGCCACAACCGGCAAAGGCGAGCGGGTTCCTCCTTGGAAGTCCAAATCTTCGCTCCTTCACATCCGGTCGGACTGTGCAAAAATACTTTCACGAAAACGTCGGGATGTTGTTCAAAAATGTCGAGTGTCATTCGAAGGAACCACCGAGATTTTGTTTTATGGCCTCACTGCAGTAAAATCCTCCCATAGAAACGGAGGTGACAGATGCCTATCTTTCTTGACCGCCACGAAATGGTAGAACAATCGGCTGAAGAGACCGCTGCGCTTCACGTCAAGGATCTGGAAATCCAGGACCGGTACGGAGTGAAGTTTCTAACCTATTGGTATGACGCGGAACGGCACACTACATTTTGCCTTGTGGACGCACCTGACAAAGAAACTGCAGACAGGGTTCATGCAGAAGCTCACGGACACGTTGCCAACGAGATGATCGAGGTTGAACTTTCTGCGGTTGAAGCGTTTCTTGGCCGGGTTCAGGATCCCCCGACAGCTAAAGAGACAGCGATAAGCGAACCCGCCTTCCGCGCCATTATGTTCACCGACATGGTCGGGTCGACCGAAATGACCTCGCAATTCGGTGACAAAGTTGCCGTCGAATTATTACGGGCGCACGACGCGTTGATACGGCGCTGTTTGGAGGAATTCGGAGGTTCTGAAGTCAAGCACCTTGGCGACGGGATCATGGCGTCTTTCGACGTCGTTTCGGCCTCTGTTTCCAGCGCCGTCAGAATTCAGGAAGAACTGGGCAATCATAATAGCCAGAGCCGAATTCCGATCGAAGTAAGGATCGGGATACATGCTGGCGAACCTGTTGAAGAAAAGAGCGATCTGTTTGGTTCAGCGGTGCAATTGGCCTCGCGCATTTGCGATTTTGGTGAAGCTGGCTCTGTTCTCGTCTCTCGCGAAGTGAAAGACGCTTGCTCGGGTGCCAATCTGACTTTCTCGCCAACTGCGTCGGCGAAGTTGAAAGGTTTTTCCACACCGGTTGAGCTGTTTTCGCCTGTTCTATAATGGGGTCAACCAGCTGAAACGACTCTGCGGGATTTATTCACAATCCCATTGACCGTCATGGGTCGTGCGGTATCTGTGGACCTAAGCTCACCCTGATTAATTCCTGTACCGACCATAGGTTCGGTTTGCGCCAGTGCCCAAGATATCGGCGCACTCAAGTTCCCATCAAAGAATTTTGCCCATAACATACGGCGTCAATTCATGACTTCGTCACGCTTCGAAAGGTCTCCTTGGCTGGCAACATGCTCCTTTGCGTAGCTCGACGCCTCGCCCCTGAGAATATGATGTAAAGCGTCAATTAGTTTGTCGGCCACCGCTAGGCGGGACATGTAGACGATGTTGGCCCCGGCTTCCCGAACCTGTGCCTCGCCGTCTAGGTTTATCGCATTCGCGACAATTGTTGCTTCCGGATTCAGCCTTCGTACTACCCGTACCAGCTCTTGGGTGTTGATGCCGCGCAGAAGATCATCGGAAATCGTGCAGACGATGATTTTGGCGCGATCAACTCCTGCATGGATAAGCGTCTCTTCGTTCGAAATATCACCATATTCCACGTGAACACCCAAATCGCGAATTTTCTTGTGCAGCGCCATATTGAAATCCACCACCACGGTTTCGGGGAGAATCTCGGGATGGCTTTTCCCAAGTTCATACAAGAAGGAAGATGCCTCTCGGTGAATGCCCAGCACCGCCAAGGTGACTTTCTTGCCAGTTTCCTCAGTGTCGTTGCTTGGCTCTTTGAAGCCAAGTGCTGACAAGGCGGGTTTTACAAACGCGTAGATCCCATATGCCTTTTCGAACAGAGGCGTTGTCAGGACGGCTGTAATAACGAACGCCAGAATGATAACGCTGCCGATTTCCTGACTAATGTGCCCCAGTTTCATTCCGAGGAAGGCAATCACAAGCCCAAACTCGGATATCTGGGCGAGACGAATAGAGCTCACCTGAGCGCTTCTCTGGTCCACACCCAAAACATAGAAAACCGGGAAGAATACCAGCTGGCGGGCAAGGATTGCGAGAAGTGCCAATGCCAAAGCCAGAAGAGGAATGTCCCAACCGGTGAGGGCAGGCATATTCATACCCAAACCAACAAAGAAGAGCGTAATAAAGAAGTCTTTTACCAAGCTCACTTTGGTCACAATTTCGGTGGTGAAAGGCAAGCTGGCGATGGTCGCGCCGGCCACCAAAGCGGCCATCCCCGAACTGACGGCTATATGCAGGTTGAAGCCGAGAGGTATCGTGAGGTTATCGAGATTTGTCCCGATGGCGACGACTGCGAAACACCAGGAAACTGCGCCCAGAAGGATGAGTTCGGGTTTCTTGGCAATCCACCGGAAAGCAGCGCCGATAAGATATCGCGCCAAGACCGCAGCGATCACGATCAGAATACCTATTCCTAAAAAAGATGTGGCGATCGCCGCCAAATCCGGGGCGTGCAGACTGGGCTGAAGGATCGTCACGATAATCGCCCAGACATCCTGAAAGATCAGTATAATCAGCGAAATGCGCCCGGGCTGAGTATCCAACTGGAAATTCTCCTGGAACAGCTTCACAACAAGAAGGGAAGACGAACCGGCAATGGCCAAACCCATATAGAGAGGTGCGAGCGGCATTTCTTCCAAAACGCCTCCTAACCCGGCCACAATCAAGAGTTTACTGCAGCCTAACCCGAGAAGGAGGGTCAACGGATATTGCACAACTCCAGCGACTAGGAGGGGCTTGCCTCCTGCCAAAAGGCTTCGGACGTCAATTTCCAAACCAATTACAAAGAGCAGAAGTACAAATCCAATTTGTGCTATCGCATCTATGTTGGAGGTTTCGGTCACCAGATGCAGAACCTGCGGCCCAACCAGAACTCCCGCCAAGATGAAGGCTGCAATACTTGGGATATTCAGGCGGGCAAAAAGGACCGCCAGTCCGCCGGCAACGAACAAACTCAAACCGATTTCTTGAACGAGTGTTGGAATTTCTCCTCCGGCCGCTAAAGCGCCTTGCGATGAGCAGAAGAAAATGGCCAGCGACCAAACCGGGATAAACACACGTTCCAACCTTACCATCCCTTGTCCTCCCGCTTTGGCAAACGCGTCCCCTATACGCCTTGCCAAACAACCACGATGAAAATCATGCCAATATAGGTCAAATGGTGCAGAAACTGGTCAAACCCGAAAAGCGCCCAATATTTGCGAGGCGTATTCGTCGCGGTTAAATTTTTTCCTATATGGGCCTTCGAATAATCGATCAGGTAGTGAACCGGAAATTCAACCATCGCTAAAGCCAACGCCAAGCTCAACGGCACCGAAAACAGCCCCAGAACCGCTAACGTGCTCAATGAGTGGACGGCAGAATGTGCGTAGCCTCCAATTAGAAAGACACTGCCTTTGGCCTTAGTCATCCAACGGAATTGAAGCAGAAAATCCGCAACAAGATGTTTGAACTCAAGGCCAAGCAGCAACAGCAACACATGGCCTGTCACAGCTTATCCTTCCTCGTTCCATTGGGTTGAGCGTACCTAGTTTCCCGCAATGCGTATAGTGTTAGTCGACTGGGGTTTCCCAATTTTCTGCAACGATCGCTTGCTGTTATCCAAATGGATATACGCTCCGTCGCACCTTAAAGCACGGTTTAGCTCACCAAGAATGGGGATGCGGTCCTAAGTTTCATCCACTGCTACTTGGACCAAATGCATCGGTAAAAACGCCGTCGCGCTGGCCTCAGAGAGGCGTATTCTCGCTAGGCAGCACAAGAATCGCGCGGAAATCATTCACGTTCGTCAGTGTCGGACCCGTAACGATCTGCCCGTTGGTTCGGTCGAAGAACGTGTGTGCATCGTTGTTGGCCAAAGCGGTTTCGGCGTCAATCCTTTGTTGACCTTCACCGAGTGCTGCGGGCCCGGCGTACGCTCCGGCTACTTCTGCGGCGCCATCAACTCCGTCGGTGTCGCAAGAGAGTACGTGGATTCCAGCCCGCCCATTCAGCGCCAGCGCGGCCGACAACGCATATTCCGCATTGGGTCCGCCAACTCCAACTCCGTCGCCTTTTCTGGTCACAGTGCATTCACCCCCCGAAAGCAACAGCACTGGTCGATCATCGGCAGACAACTGCGATTGTACTTCAAGCGCCAGTTGAGCGTGCGCTGCTCCCAATTCCCGCGCTTCCCCTTCGAGCGCATCCCCCAATATCCGAACCTCGCAGCCTTGTTTGCTTGCTTCCTTGGCCGCAGCGGCGAGAGATTGCGATGGGGCGGCAACGATTTCGAGACTGTCCTGCGCTGCGTTCACAGCCGCCGGTGGTGGATTCTTAGCTGCTGCAGTGAGCAGATCGACCACCTTGCTATCAACATCAATGTTCCAGCGATCCAATATCGATAGCGCGGCTTCTGCTGTGCTTTTCCCTGCAAAAGTGGGGCCTGACGCAATCTCGGCAGGATCGTCCCCGGGAACATCTGAAATGATCAGGCTCACGACCTTGGCTGGGTGACAGGCAGCGGCCAGGCGGCCTCCCTTCACTCGGGACAATTGCGGTCGCACAACATTCATCTCGCTGATTGGGGCGCCGGACGCGAGCAGAGCTGCGTTCACAGCTTGCTTGTCGGCCAGTGTCATTCCCTCGATGGGTGCGCAAAGCAACGCAGAACCGCCGCCCGAGATCAGGGCCAGAACCGTGTCCTCTGGCCCTAGATCCTCAACCAAGTTCAGCATGCGTTTTGTCGCATCTACGCCCGCCTGATCAGGTACCGGGTGCGCGGCTTCGACGATTTCGATGCCTTGGCAGGGCCGTGCGTACCCATATCGGGTGATGACCAGACCTTCACAGGGGCCATAGACAGACTCAACCGCCTCGGCCATCCGGGCACTGGCTTTACCAGCGCCGATAACCACAAGGCGTCCGGATGGGCGCGGCGGCAAGTTGCGCGGAATCACCTTCATCGGGTCGGCTTCACTGACGGCGATCTGAAAGAGTTCCGTCAGAAACTTGCGCGGATCTTCGATGAGTTCGGCCATTTATCCTGCCAATCGCATAAACTAGGCGGACGGCCCCGCCGATAATGCTGCCCCGCCGAAACGAGACAGCCAAGTGATCTTATCCTCAGGCGGCCAGCCAGTTCGCATAGTCGCTGACAAGCAAATGAGTCGGTGCCTCATCTTCTTCGATTTCGGCAAAACGCCCAATGGGTTCTCGGAAGATATTGTCGGTTTCGTCGTCATTGACGGTTGAGACTTCGCCGATCAACACATCGCCGCCCTCACCCCAAAACGCATGCCAGTCGCCTGGCTGCAGGGTGACGCTTTCACCGGGTGCGAACTTCAGCTTTTCGCCGNNCCGCCCTTGTCCTCGGCAAAGTTGCCGTCATCATCAGAGCCGAACAGTTCAACCACCAGAGTGGCACCGCCACGGTTGATGATGTCTTCGGCCTTGATGACGTGGGTGTGCATCGGAGACAGCTGGTCCTGACGCGAGATCAGCAGCTTCTCGGCATAGCACATGCCTCCGCCACGCTGCAGGTCGGCCAGACGACCGTTGCGCAGGGTAAACAGGAACAGGCCCATCTCATCGAAACGACCGTCCCCATAGTCGGTGATGTCCCAGCCACAGCGGGCGTCGATCAGGTGCCGAGCCTCACCGGCACGCGCCTTGAACTCCTCAGGTGTCCAATAGGCGAATGGCGGCAAGGTAAAGCCGTAGTGACGGATCATTTCATCCGCTTCGGCCATGATCTGGTTGATGCGCGAGCGCTTCATGCGACTTCTCCGGTCAGCTTGAGGAATTCGATTACCATGGCGGCAGTCCATGTGAAATGGGGGCCGCCACAGGGGTCACCGTTCATGGGATCAAAGTACTCGGCAAATCCGCCGACGTGAATGAGTTTCATACTGTCGGCAATGATCCGGGCGGCCATGTCTTCATGCCCATCGCGCAGAAGCCCGTCCGAGATCATGTAGTTGACAATCAGCCAAGAGGGACCCCGCCAGTACCGCGCCCCGTCGTATTCCGCCGCATCGGGATCATGGCTAGGGACCATGTATTTTACCCGCTGGCCCAACTTCTCGAGGTGTTCGGCAATTGCGTCGGCACGAGACTGCTTAATACGGGCAAAAACCGGTAGTAAGCCACCGATCGACGGGCTGTCGATCAGCGTTTCCGCCGCGCGATCATAGCAGAGGTACTGCTGGTGCTTGTCGCTCCACAGATTCTCCATCGCGGCAAGGCCCTTTTCGGCCTGAGCTCGTTCGTGCGCAGCCAGTTCGGGTTCGCCCAGTTCCTCAGCCAGCGCAGCCAGATCGGCGCAAGAACGCAGAAGGATCGCGTTGAATCCAGGGTCCACCACGCGGAAAGGCGAGGCATCGTGCAGTTTGGAATTGTCCCAGCCCAGACTACGGAAATGCTTCACCAACCAGATATAACGCTGGTACTGCTCGTGTGTTGGGCGGTGGTCCGGGTCGGCGTGATCCAGATCGCGGCGTTTGAAATCTCCTACGCCTTCGGTCGGGACACGTTCGAATGCGTCATCCCAGTCGACCGAGTTGTCACGACCGGATTCCCAAGGATGAATGATAGCCACCATCCCCGTCCCTTGAGGATCGCGGGCGCGGAAGAACCAGTCATGCCACGCGGCGATCTTAGGCAAGAGCGCCAGCGCACGTTTGCGCGCCATGTCCTTGTCTTTTGCTCGTTCGTACAAACGACGCACGGCAAAACCAGTAACCGCGGGCTGGGTGATACCCGTGGTGGGCGTAGGTCGGTTGGTGCTCCATACGTCAGGCCCAGGGAAGTACCCGTCGTCTTCCTTGTGGAAGATAATATGGGGCACCATCCCGTCCTCCCATTGGTGATCGAACAATGTCTCGATCTCGGTCCAAGCCCGGGATTCGTCGACGTAGTATTGACCCAGTGCCGACAGGGCGCTGTCCCAGTTCCATTGGAACGGGTACAGGCCATGTGTCGGGACCGTGTAATGGCCCAGATCATTGCGCTCGAGGATCTCGACCGCCTGATCATAGAGTGCATTGCTCATAGCGCGCGCTCCACGATCAAGCGACAGCAAGGCTGGTTTGGGTGTCAAACCAGCGGATGCGGTCGGGTTGCGGCGCAAGGTTCAGCGTGTCGCCGGCTTTCAACTGCAGGTCACTTTCCAGAACCGCGCGGAACATGGTGCCGTCGACATCGCAGGTGACCAGAAGGTGAGCGCCAAGAGGTTCGACCAGACGGACCTTGGCTGGAAGACCGGATTCTGCCGGAACGATATCCTCGGGACGGATTGCGAACTCGATACCGCCGTCAGCCGCTGCTGGTCCAGCATAGGACTGGCCGGCAACCTGCCACTGACCGCCTTCCTGACGCGAGGC
>JABAOD010007050.1_pt2 | contig 15553 bp, 13 predicted proteins | sample 7062151 | NCBI WGS metagenome assembly JABAOD01 (sample SAMN14538626, study PRJNA623070) | marine sediment metagenome | biome: marine biome [ENVO:00000428]; feature: marine pelagic biome [ENVO:01000023]; material: deep marine sediment [ENVO:00002113] | place: India: Gulf of Khambhat ... | reverse complement strand
CACGCAGGCACTGCAGCCCGTGCACCGCGAGAGGTCAATGGCCATCGCCCACCGGGGGTGGTCGCCCTCGTAGTCGCCGTGTTTCGCTGCCTCGTCCTCCCGTTCCTGCCACTGATCGAGGACCTCCTCAATGTGCTCGGGCACCGGCGCGGCGTGCATGCCGTGCGCCTCATGCGCCTCACCGTGCGACAACTCCTCCAGCGTGGCCATCTGAGCGATCCCACGCCCCAGTTGTCTGGGCTTGCCCTCCGTCTTGGGGAGCGGCGTGTGCTCACCGGTATGCCGCAGTGTCACCGCGGCGTAGGTGGCCACGCCCCCAAAGACCGTGGGTGTCGGGTCCAGCAGGTCGAGCACGTTGGCACCCCGTCCCTCGGCGTAGCGCCCGAACGCCGTATGCCCCTGCCCCATCGGCACCGCGATGGTATCCCGCCGCAGTCCGGGGTAGAGGTAGGCCGGTGCGCGAATGGTTCCCNNAGGCCGGCGCTCGAATGGTTGCCGTGTCCGACGAGATCTCCACGACGTCGCCCTCGAAGATCCCGTACTCGGCAGCTGTCTCCGGATGGATTTCCACCCACGTCGTCCACGTCGTCTTCGTTACCGGGTCAGGGAGCTCCTGCAGCCATGGACGGTTCGCCCCGCGGCCGTCGTACAGTGCCGACGAGGGGTAGGCGATCAGCGCGAGCCGGCCCTCGGGGAGGCGCCACCGCGACGGACTAGACAGGGAGCCCGCGTCCGCCGTGAGTGAGACGCGCTGCGGCGTCACTTCGCGCCACACACCACCGCGCTGAAGCGAGTCGGTCCAGAACACCTCGAACGGGCGGCCGTCACCGACTCGGCTCTGCAGCGCGGACCACGTGCGCAGCACATAGTCCTTGAAGGTGGGCGTCGGAAATCGCGCCGCCACCGCTCCGCCGACCCTGGAGGCAAACTGCAACAGGACGTCACCGGTAGCCCGCGTGTCGAACACGGGCTGCATGACCGGTTGCTGGAGGGCGTGGACACCGGGCCGGGGTTCAGAATCGTTCCACTGCTCGAGCGGATCGTGATCGGGTAGGATCAGATCGCAGGCTTGGGCCGTTTCATCCATGAAGCGGGCGAAGCTCACCTTGAACGGCACCCCTTGCATGGCTTCCCGGAATCCCAGTCCCAGGGGCGTTCCGTGCGCCGGATTTGTGCCATGCACCAGGAGCACCCGCACGGCCCCGCCGCGCATGTCGTCCACCAGCTGCCGGAGCCGACTGTACGGATCGGGGCGGCCGCTCGGCGCTCCCTGGAAACGCACCGTGCGGCCCACGTTGCCGGCGACGTAGTTGAGAAGATTCACCGCTGCGGCCGTCACGTGGGCGGCGGCGTGCTGCATTCCCATGCCGCCCGCCACGGCGACGCTCGGGCCAGCGGTGAACTCGCGTGCCAGCCGCACGATGGTCTCCGCCGGGACACCCGTCTCTGTCGCCACCACCTCCGGCGCGTGCCGATCGAGCACGGGGCGAATGCGGCGCACATCGACCGGGAGTGGCGCCAGGCCGTCGCGAACGATCACGTGCGCAACGCTCAGCGCCAGCGTGCCCTCCGACCCCGGTGCCGGAGCAATCCACTCGTCGGCACTCATCGCCGTCATGCTGAGCCGCGGCTCGACGTGGACGTAGCGTCCCATCTGTCCGTCGTGAAAGCCGTGCCGCGCTCCGAAGCCGCGGGCGTGCTCCACGGGGCTGAGCCAGGTATCCAGAAAATCCGCCCCGAACGAGAGCACATACTCGGCGGCGCCAAGATCGTGGTGGGCCATGCCGTCGAACCCGAACACCGCACGGTTGGCGTACCGCAGCGCCTCGTAGGCGAACGGCTCGAACACCACCCGCCCGCGCGACCCGAACGCGGCGAGCCACTCGTCCACCAAGCGGTCAAAGCTGCCGGCCTCATGACCGGTGAGGAACCGCAGTCCGTCCCCCGGTGACCCGCCCAACTGCTCGGCCACCCGGGTGATTGCATCCTCCCAGGTGATCGGCTCGAACGCGCCGTCGGGGGTCCGGGACAGCGGTTCCCGCACCCGATCGGGATTGTAAAGGCCCTGTAACGATGCCTGACCGCGCGCGCAGAGCCGTCCGGCGTTCACTGGGTGATCGGGATTGCCTTCGACCTTCACGGCGCGGCCCTCGCGCACGCGTACGTGCAACCCGCAACCCGCCGGGCATTCCCGACAGGTCGATGCATACCACGTCGCGATTCCCGGGACGTGATTCTCGGGGGGAACGAGGTAGGGAATGAGTTTCTCGACGGCATCGCCGGAACACCCCGACAGCGCGGCTGCCCCGCCACCCGTCATGCCGAGGACCGTGAGGAACTTCCGCCGGTTCATGCCATTCGAGTTCTCAGCCATCGAGCCTCAGCTTTGCACCCCCATGATGTCGACGTGCACCCGAACTAGTAATGGCACGCCGTGCAGTCGATCGTGACGTCTTCCTTCTCGTGACAGGTGATGCACCACCCCATCTTGAGCGATGCGTACTGGTACACCTGCGGCATCCGCCGAATCGGTCCGTGACACGTTTCGCACTTCTCGACGATCTCGAGCTCCTTGAAACTCCCCTGCTCCGACTGCACATGACGGTGGTGAGGGAAACGTACGAAGGGTGCCATCACGTGAATCTCGACCCACTCGACCGGCCGCCGGTCATTCCAGTACTCCCGAAGCTTCTGGACCTCGGGATTCGCCACCCCGGCGATGATGTGACAGCCCATGCATTGGGAAACGGTTGGGAGCCCCGCACTCGAGCTCACTTCGACCGCGAAGTGGCAGTACCGGCAATCCATCCTGTACTCGCCGGCATGAACATCGTGACGGAAGAAGATCGGCTGTACCGGGCCGGGGAGTCCCGCCGTATCGACGTCGACCGGCGCTTTGTACGCTGCCTCCTCCTGCGCCGTGTCGGCCTGGGCTCGCAAGTCGCCGTCCGGCTTCGTGGCCAGAAAGGCGACGATCGCGGAAAGCACCGTGAGCGTCCCGACCGCGGTGAGGGCGCGCCTTGTCATGACCCAGGCATGCGACTGATGGACACGCTCCGTCCGTGTGTGATGCCGTACCGATCGACCGACGTGACTCGCTTCGGAAAAGCCGCGCCGGACCTCACGAACGAGGTGTGTGTCACTGAGCGTCCGGCGCGGCCGCCACTAAGATAGTCGATGGAAGGGCTAGCACAACCGGGCGTGGCGCGGGCTCGCGGGCATGCGTCAGCGAACCAACCACTGATCGAGGTGCCCACCGCGGATACCTGCCGCGATGTCGGGCTCGAGGTCGGACAGGTCGAGTTTGGCGATCGCCGCGTCCGGCACGCGGAGTGGCATCCCGGTTCCGAACACGAATCGTTCCGGGCCGACCGTCTGCGCGAGCTGCCGCAGATGATCGTCCGGCGGACCCCAGAGCCACGAAATGTCCCACACCACGCGCTCTGCCTCGTGCGGGGTGAGACCGAAGTGCACCTCCTCGATGAAGGTCCGCTCGGCGTGTGTGACGATCAGCCGCAGACCGTCGATCGCGCGAATCAGGGCCCGCACGTCCTGTGGCGCGAGCTCACCGGCGGCGTCGCGGGGATGCCGCTGCCGCATATCCTCGAGGCGCACGCTGAGGATCACGGCCAGGGCAGCATTCACACACGCCTGGGCGGCCGCTCTCATCTCCTGGCCCGCCGTGGCAATGCCTTGATACTGAGGAAAGAGCCGGACGGCCGGCGCGACCAGCGCGACCGCTGCATCGACATCGTCCTGCCACCGCGCCTGCTCCGGGTTGACGGTGGGCACCGGCCGAAGGCGGTCCGGCGCCTGAGCGGTCAAGCGCTGAAGCTCGCGGTTGCCGGGCGCGGGGTCAGTGTGCAGAATCGACGGCAGGTAGCCGACCCACGCCGCCTCGATGTGTACGCGGTCCATCTGGGCAAGGAGCCACTCCGGGGTCGCAGCCGGTCCCAGGTGCCGGAACGGATAGGCGCCGAGAAACGCGTTGACGTCAGTGAGCGCCACGAGCCACCGCGGTCCCGAACAGTTCGAGCGCGTTGCCACCCTTGATGAGGCCGAGCCGCTCCGCCGTCAAGCCCACGCCGGATTCCAAGTAGCGGAGCTTCGCCCAGCCGGTGCACATGGTCGCGTCGGTCCCCCACACCAGGCGCTGCGGGTCGACCGTCTCAATCGCCCTGTGCATCATGTCGACATCCACCCCACTTCCCGACAGATCCACCCAGATGTTCGGCGCCCGTCGCACAACGCGCAGGGAATGCGACCAGTCACCGCCGCCGCCCAGGTGCGCAAGGATGAACTTGGTGCCGGGATGTCGACGTGCCAACGTCGCCAACTCCGTAGCGTCGGACGCCTCCTGTCCGGGCCAGTCACGCCGTCGGTGCTGCCAGATATGATGCAGAATGGGGACGTCGTGTCTCGCAGCGGCTTCGGCGATCGGATCGAGCAGCGGGTCATCGGCTCGTCGGCTGGCGGCGATCTTGATACCCACCATCCCCTCCCCGAGGCGACGATCGATTTCCGCGAGCGCATGCGTTTCGTAGTTCGGATTGACGGTGCAGTAGCCGAACACCAGTCCAGGGTGGGACCGCTGCAGCTCGAGCATGGCGCCATTGCCGCGGGTCACGTCCCCCGGCGAGGGAAAGTAGACCGGGGACCACCGACCCCACGAGCCAAGGATCGACGCGATGTGCGCGGAAATACCCAGCCGCGCGCCGATCTCGAGGCGGCGATCGTCACGCTCGCGCCAGTCCGAACGCCCCGAGATCTCCGTGTAGAAATGCGCGTGGACGTCGACTAACACGACGGCTCCACTTCCTGGAGCGCCGCCTCCAAACGTCGTACGATCTCGATCACCACATCATCCGCGTGCGCGAAGGACACAAAATTGTAGGCGTTACGCTTGAAGAGCAGGCCGCGGCGGGCCGCCGCGACGGCGACGGCCGCCGACACCTCCTCCCTCGCGTACGTGAGATAGCACATCTGTGGCATGCCCCGTACACCTCGGGCGGCGCTCGGGAAGGCCCGGGCGAGGCGCTCCAGCCCCGTCAGCAGGACCGTGCCGGCCTCCTCAAGATGATCGCACACGCGCTCCCGCAGGTAGGTGTCCAACACCGCCGAGCCCACGGCGAGGCTCACGCCTTCGGTCGCCAACGTGGACGAGATCCAGGTGCGCGTGGCGGTCTCCATGAGATCACGGCGTCCGCAGACCGCCGCAAGCGGAAAGCCGTTGGCCATCGCCTTCCCCACCACCATCATGTCGGGGCGGATCCCCCATCGTTCGGCCGCGCCGCCCACTGCCACGCGAAACGCCGTCTTGATCTCGTCGAACACGAGCACGGCCCCGCTCCGAGTGGCGAGGTCGCGCAGGGCCTGGAGCCACGACGGATCCGGCGGACCGTCGATGACCGGCTCCACGACGATCGCCGCGGGGGGGGCGTCACCTCCCGCCGTGTTGGACAGGGCCGCGATGTCGTTGAACGGGATTTCGGTCCGCAACGCGCGGACCGCCGCCGGCACGCCATCGCCCCCCTGGCACCAATCCAGCCATCCGTGGTAGCCGCACGTGACGACATGGTCGCGAGCGGTGTACACCCTCGCCAGGCGGACGGCGGCCGCGACGGCTTCCGCCCCGGTCTTGAAGAACAGGACCTGCTCGGCTCCCGGCATCACGCTGCACAGGCCGTCGGCGAGCGCCGCTTCCACCGACGGCGCCAGGGAACCGACCACCCCATCGCGTACCGCCTCACGGGCGGCCGCCGTGACCGCCGGGTGGGCATAGCCGAGCCCGACGGCACCGAGCGCCATGATCGTGTCGAGGTACTCACGACCGTCCGTGTCCCACACTCGGCATCCCTCGGCGCGGATCAACCGGGCCGGGACACCTTCCGTCGCCCCGAACAGTGCCTCGGGTCGCTTGCTGCGGGTGGAGGTGAAGCCCGGGATTCTCACGCCACCCCCCGCCGCTCCAAGTACCGCAGGACCTCGAGACACATGGCCTTGATGAGCTTCGCCTCCCGCGCGTCCAGCGGCACGCGATGGGTCACCTCACGGACCGTTCGCATGATCGGCTCGGGGTTGCGCGACTTGAAGAACTCGATGGCGGTCAGCGTCTCACGGGCCGCGAGGAACACCTCCTCGAGTTGCCCCGCCGACGCCGGCGGCGCCGCGCGTCTCGGTGCTTTGAATGCGGGGACCCCCTGGGCCACGAACAGCTCGTACGCCATCACCGTGAAGGCCTGCGCCAGGTTCAGCGACGAATGGTCGGGGTTGGCCGGGATCACGATGCTGCGATGGCAGCAGTCCAGCTCTGCGTTGGTGAGACCACGGTCCTCACGTCCGAGCACGATCGCCACGGTGCCCAACTCGGCCGAGGCGAGCAGTTCCCCGACCGCGTCTCGCGGTCGCCGCACGTTGCGCTTTGCCGTCCGCTCTCGCGCCGTCAGGCCGGCGACCAACGTACAGTCGGCAATCGCTTCGTCGAAGGTATCGAACAGCTCGACGCGCTTGAGCAGATCACCGGTCTTGTGGGCGATGCCCTCGATCCGCCGGGGCTCGTATTCGACCGGATCGACCAACCGAAGGTCGCGCAGCCCGAAGTTCTTCATTGCACGCACGACCCCCGCGATGTTCACGATGTCTCTGGTGCCCACCAACACCACGACGATGCTCACGACACCTCCGCGATGGCCGCGTCCTGCGGCCGCTCCCGATCACCACGGAGATACACCCATCCACCGCCGCCCGACAGGGCCAACTGCCCCGCACGCCGCCGACGATGCCCGTACATCTCGTTCACGACCACGTTGACCCGAACCGTGTCGCCCGGCCGGAGTACGTGTCCCAGCTCGACCTCGACGATCGTGGCGTATCCGGTCGGTGTTCGGCACCACGTGCCGCGCACGACCGCCGGATTTGCGGCGGTCCCGGCAACCGCGCGAACCCGCATGGTATCCGACCGCTCATCGGGCACCGCGAGGTAGCCGGACCATCCACCCACATCGTGAAAGCACTCGACCCCATCGGAATGAATGTCCGGATGCTCGTTGTCCCATCGCGGGTCTGGAGCGTCGGGAGCCCGGATCGACAGCTCGGCCTTCGACACGTCGGTGGCAAAACAGAGCGACGACCCCACGGCAAACACCGCCGCGGCTGCAGTGAACGTCGCAGGCCTGTCGTCCTCCGACCGCCGGTACTGCTCCGCGCCGAGGCGATACACCGCATCCGACGGGAGCACCGTCCGCCACGCCGAGGACGACGGGACCTCCGCCAGGATCGGACATCGAATGCGCGGACCCGAGGCTGCCACCGACGGTGACCGATCCGGTGGACGGGGCCGGCCTCCGCGCAGTTCAACCGTCCCTCCGGAGTGCCGGACGACGGCGGCCCCGGCCGTGAACCAAAGGTCCACGGCCGCGCCGTCGCACAAGGCGACGTGAACCGTCCGGCCACCGTCGGTGACCGAGCGTACCTGCCCGCGACGATACGCGTAGACCTGGATCCACCGGCCGGGTCCCGCGGCGCGGCGCACCAGGTACGACAGCGGTGGCCCGGGCGCAAACTGCGGCGTCGGCGGGCCGGGCGCCGATGCCGCGAACAGCATCTCTCCCGGTCGGTCGACCACGATGAGCTCCGTCGATCGCTCCGGGTGCATCGCAAACCGCAGCGGCAGCCCGTCGACGCGTACGGGTACTGCACTCGTGACGTCGACCGGAAGGCCTCCCAGCGGATGGATCGGCAGGTCGACGGAAACGTCGGCCGGCACATCCACGTCCACGACATCCACCGTGAACACCGGCCCTGCCACGAGCGCCCGCGTGGCGCGCGTGCCCGGGCCGAAGAGATCGTCGGCGACGGCACAACACCACCACCAGCCTTCCCTGTCATCGAACGCCGCGCACCAGCCTTTTCGCGCGGACTGGTCACCGTCGGCCGGTGCGGGGGCGTTGTGCGCGCGGCTCGAGCGATACCAGGCCAGCGACCGGTCGACGTATGACCCGGTGCCGAAGTCTCCCAGGCACAGGCCGTCGACATAGAGGGTAACGTGCAGGAGGTCGGGATGGCCGTGTCCCCCGGGCATGCCCCCGGTTTCGAGGCTCACATACCGGGCGTCTCCTGCCCGGCATACCGCCAGCCCGGCGCCGGCAAGACACCGTGACCCGCCTCCCCACGCTCCACGGTCGGCAGGAGCATCGGGTCGCATCCAGAGCAGCGCCTTCCATCCCAATCGATCCCGCCGAATGCGGTGAGGTTCCCGGTTGAGCTCCTGCTCCGCGATCTCGCGAAGTCCCCAGTCGTCGACCTCGGGAGCGTCTCCGCCATACATCGACGTGAGGACCCGGTCGATCCGCACGTCGTCGAAACGAGTCCGCGCCACCTCCCACAACTCCGCAAACCGTTCCTGTCGGAGGCTCACGCCGAACGGCGAATCGCCGCGGGCAGGCAGCGTCAAATCGGGCAGAACCGTATCCAGCGGCGCCAGGTACATCGACCGCAAGCGGTGTCCGACCGTGGCATCGTCATAGAGATCGACCCCCGCGGCCCTCACCACCTCGGCGCCCAACAGGAACCCCCGAAGAGCAAAGAAGTGGTAGTTCTCGCCTTCGAACCACAGCCCATCGTCCGTCACCCCGCGGCGGAGCTGCTGTCGGAACCCGTGCGGCCCGTCGATGGCATGCGCAACGAGTGCGCGCTCGCCGAGCCATAGGCCGGCCGAGGCCACCGCGAGGTTGTTCCATACCTGTCGATTGGACCACCCTTCGTCGAACGAGACGATCAGGTCTACCGACGCCTGGACCACGGGCGACAGGTCGACCGGTGCTCCGTGTTCATGGGTGGCGAGCAGGGACCCCGCGGCGACCACCTGGGTCAGCCAGATGGATTCGAGATACGTGGAAAAGAACAGACGCGTGGGACCGAGCACGTTGTCGCGGTTTGGCAGCGTGGGGTAGAGCCTCACGTATGCCTCGAGGATGTCACACGCGCGTCGGGCAAGCGGGACCTCCTCGGTGAGCCCGGCGAGGAGGGCGAGATGGATGGCGCGCTCGGAGAGCCAGAGGTGGTAGCGCCAGATCCACGCCCAGTCGTGTCGTTCCCCTTCGTAGCTCCGACCGCATCGTGGGCAGCGGTGGCGCGTGGGTGAGAAGGGAGCGAATTCGAGCCGCGATGCGTCCCGCGGGCAGACTCCTCCATCCTGCGTGAGCACCGGCTTGCGATCGGGAACAAACAGCGGAGCGTCGAGCAGCGGGTCAAGCTGGCTGCGGAGACGATCGCGGAGTCGGGTGAGCTCTGCGGCGCTGAGAACCTCCTGCCGTCGCGTGCGCAGCGCTTCACGTGACAGGAGGGGCATCGTCCTCCTCCCACACGCGGACGCCGTCCGCCGCAAGGCTCACCTCGAGCACGTCCGCTCCGGCTCGCTCGGCCGCGCGGATGGTTGCCGGACGGGAGGACGGATCACACAGGGCGACGAGGCAGCCGCCGGCGCCCGCACCGCTCGCCTTGAGCCCCCAGACACCCTCCTGACGCATGGCCCGCTCAATCGCCTGCATCCCTTCGGTGGAAATGGTCGGATCCAGTCGTTGCTGCTCGTGCCAGTTGGCGTCGATCACCTCCGCCAGACCGCGCCAATCGCCTGCTTCGAGGGCGGCGACGGCCGATGCGGTCAGCTCTCGCATGGTATTCAACGCCCCGACGACGTGAGGCTCACCGGCATGAAATGCACGCCACACGCGCTCGTGTGTCGCCGACGAGAAGTGCGAGTGGCCGGTGAACGCTACGACGAGATGTCGCGCGAGGTCCGTCGCAGCGGATCCGTCGACCGCCAGCCGGCGCACACCGACTGCTGATTGCCCGAAGTCGAACAGGTGGATACCGCCCAGGGCCGCCGCATACTGATCCTGGCGTCCACCGAGGAGGCCCAACTCCTGGGATTCGAGCTGGAACCCGAGCTCGGCCAGCTCCTCGGGGGAATACGTTTCCTCCCGGCAGCGGGCCAGGCAGGCGAGAAGAGCGACATCGAGCGCCCCGGAGGCGCCGAGTCCCGAGCCACTCGGCGCTTCGGACCGGGTCAGGATCTCGATCCCACCCGTCACCGGGAGCATGTTGAGCGCCGCCTTGTGGAGGTCGAGCATGCCGTCGTATTTGAGGAGCGGCGACGACGGAACGGTCAGCCGCTGCTCCAGGTCCTCGGCATGCAGCCGAATCCGACCGCCGCCAAGCAGGCACTCGACTCGCACTCGCCGGTCGATCGCAGCATTGACGACGGCACCGCCATTGCCGTCGGCATAGGTCGGGACGTCCGTCCACCCACCGGCGAAGTCGATACGCATCGGTGCCGTCGCCAGAACCTTCATGGCCCTCGGCCTCGTCGCACGATCGTCCACTCCGCCACTCCAGCCAGCTCGCCCCGCAGGTCCGGCGCCTCGCTCCGAATCCGGTTGGCAGCGCCCTGGACGCCACGGGCATGATACAGCCACGTCGCCGGCAGATCGGCCGCGAGAAGGCGTTGCACCCGGCGCCACCCGGCCTCCAATTCCGGCTCCGTGGTGGCTTCTTGGATGCTCGTCATTGCCTCATCGAACCGAAGGCTCCGATACCCGGGATACGCGAGCGGCCCCGGCGCAGTCCCGTCGAACATCGCGCTGACGTGGCTCAGCGCAAGATCGCCGGGAATGCCCGTCACCAATGCGTCGAAGTCGCGCGTTTCGCTCTGCACGGTGGAAAGGAAAGTCGTCAACTCCAGTTGCCGGATGGTCACCGCCACTCCCACAGACCGGAGTTGCGCCTGAATCATCTGTTCCAAGACGTTGTCACCGCTCCCCACCGTCAAGAGCTGAATCGCGAGCTGACGCGCGCCGCGGCGGCGGATGCCATCCGGCCCCGACGTCCATCCTGCCGCGTCCAGGAGGGCACGAGCAGCCGCCACATCGTGCGGCACCGGTTCCACGCGTTCAAACCAGGGGTGCTCGGACGGGACCGGACCGTCGGCGGGTGTTCCGAACCCGTAGAGGGTAGCATCGACGATCGCCCCACGATCGAGCGCCATCGTGAGCGCTCGACGCACCCGCTCGTCGTCAAACGGCTCACGCCTCAGGTTCCACACGAGGGCGTAGGAGAAGATCATCGGATAGTCGACCACCCGGAGCGCCGGGTCGCGGCGAACGAACTCCGCATGTGCCGCGGTGATCCCCGCGAAGTCCACCTCGCCGGATGTCAGTGCGGCGAGTTTCGTCGAAGGCTCGTCCACCACGACGATGACGAAGCGCTCAATGGTCGGACGGCCCAACGAGGCGGGGAAGTCGTCGACCTTGCGGAACGCCCATCGCTGATTGGGCCGGTACTCCACGAAGGCGAACGGGCCGTTCCCGACCGGCGCGGTGTTGAAGGCCGCTCGCCGAATCTCCGCCGGCGGCACGCCTACGAAGCGGTGGGCCGGCAGGATCGCGAGATCGGTGAAGACGTCCGGGAACGTCGGCTGGGGATGCTCGAATCGCACGCGCACGGTGAGCGAGTCCACCAGCTCGACCGCTCGGACCCCCGCGAGATCACGCGCTCGGGGATACGCGACGTCGGGTCGCAGGGCCATGCTCAGCGTCCACGCGACGTCGCCCGCCCGCGTGGGGACACCGTCGTGCCATCCCACGTCCGATCGCAAACGGAACACGAGCGCCGTGCGCGCATCTCCCCACTCCCAGGTCGCGAGCCGCGGCACGGGTCGGAGCTGGGCGTCGTACGCCGCCAGGGTCAGGAACAGGAGGTGCTTCTGTACCGCCTTGGCCAACGGGTGCACCGCGACCAGCGGGTTGATGCTCTGCAGGTCCGCTCCCGAGGCATAGAAGACGGTCGCGTCACGCGCATCGCTCGCGGGGACGGTGCACGCCACGGCCACGGTCAGCCACAGGGTTGACGCCAGTACGACTGGCGAGCGACTCTTGCGCATGCTTCGTCAACTCGGCGGTCGGCTCCTGGCCGGAGCCGGCATCGTGTTGCTCGTGGTCACGCTCACGTTCTCCCTCATTAGCCTCGCACCCGGCGATCCCGCAAGGTTGTGGGTCGGCCCCGGCGCCGGCGAGGCCGAACTCGCTGCGGCCCGGCGCGCCCTGGAGCTGGACCGACCGCTCGCGGTGCGATACGGGGCCTGGCTCATCGACTTCGTGAGCGGTGATTGGGGGACGAGCCTGACCCAGCAGCGGCCCGTTGCCCACGTGCTGCGGGACGCGCTTCCCCACACGCTCATCCTCGCCGGCGCGTCGCTGCTCCTCACCTACGTGGGGGGCATCGCGCTCGGCCTGCTCCAAGCGGTCACCCGCCGTTCGGCCATCGACACGGGGCTCACCGTGACGAGTCTGATGGTGTACGGGATGCCGGCCTACTGGCTGGCGATCATGCTGGTGCTCGTGTTCGCGTATGGCGCCGCGCGGTTCGGCTGGCCGGCATGGCTCCAGTTCCCGGCGATGGGCGTCGCCGGCCTGGACGCCGACTTCCTCTCGCCCTGGGGCCGGCTGATGGACCGCCTGCGTCATCTCGTCTTGCCGCTTGCCACCCTCGGCGCCATCGGGATCGCCGGCACTGCACGGTTCGTGCGTGGTGCCGTGCTCGATGTGCGCGGCAGTGGGTTTGTTCGCACGGCCCGAGCCAAGGGCCTCCCGCCCCGGACGGTCCAGACCCGCCATGTCCTTCGTAACGGGTTGCTGCCGGTCATCACCCTGCTCGGTCTGTCACTGCCGGCATTCGTGTCCGGAACCGTGTTCGTCGAAGTGGTGTTCGCGTGGCCCGGGATGGGGCGTGTGATGGTCACCGCCGTGGGGGCGCGGGACTATCCGGTGGTCGTGGCCGTCACGGCGCTGTTCGCCGTGCTCGTGGTGCTGGGCAACCTCCTGGCCGACGTGCTGTACGCGGTGGCCGACCCGAGACTCCGGCGGACGGAAGCATGATCCGGGCGGTATTCACGGACGCCCGATCCGTGTTTGGCCTGGCCGTGCTCTCCGGCTTCGCGCTGCTCGGGGTTCTCGCCCCGCTGCTCGCGCCCGCAGACCCCGTGCTTCAGACCGACGTCGTGGCCACGCGGTTCCTGGCCCCGCTCACGGTGGGCCCAGACGGCATCCGCCACCTGTTGGGAACCGATGCGCTGGGGCGGGACCTCTTTGCCCGGCTCGTCTACGGCGCCCGGATCTCCTTAGCAGTCGGCTTCGTGGCCGTGGGAGTGTCGCTGGCCCTGGGTGTCGCCGTCGGGGTCGCCGCAGCGATGACCGGTGGCGTGGTGGAGCGAATGCTCATGGCCGTGACCGATGCGGCGCTGGCCATGCCGAGGATCGTCCTGCTCCTGGTGTTGGTCACGCTGTGGGACCAGTCCCTAGTGCTGGTCGTGCTGGTGCTGGGCGTCACCGGGTGGATGGGGGTCGCCCGCCTGGCGAGAGCCGAGGTGCGCGGGCTCCTCGGCAGGCCATTCGTCGAGGCCGCCAGGGCAAGCGGTCAAGGACGCCTTCGGCTCCTGGTGCACCACCTCCTGCCCAATGCGGCAACCCCGCTCATCGTGGCTGCTGCCCTGGGTGTGGGGAACGCGATCATGCTCGAGGCCGGTCTCTCGTTTCTCGGCCTGGGAATCCCCGCCCCGGCGCCGTCATGGGGCAACATGATCGCCAACGGACGCGACGCACTGGTGAACGCTCCGTGGGTGGCGACCTTCCCGGGCCTCACGGTGGCGGTCACCGTGGTCGCCTGCAACCTCCTGGGAGACGGATTGCGTGACGCGCTCGACCCACAGCGCCGAGTCGCCTCGAGGACTACTCCTCCTCGCCCATCGGCAGGGTCGTCAGCCCTTCCCGGAGCGCCGGATGCAGTCGCAGCAGGTACCACCCCATGACCAGTGCCGCCGCAACGCTCACCACCAGGATCTGCCACCACGCGCCGCCCGCGAGCAACGACTGGGCGAAGAGCAACATGGCGGCGTAGATGTGGGCGCCAACGAAGATCAGCACGAAGAGCACCACGTAACGGGCCGCCGGGTACCGTTCCGCCTTGGCCACGAGCCAGGACGCGGCGAGGCCCAATGCCAGGAACGCCAACACATGGACCATGTTGTACGCCAGTATGGGGCCCGGCGTGATCTCGAGGGCACTGGGGTCGCGCAGTCCGTAGAACAGAACTCCCCCGAACATGGCGGGTGTGTAGAAGGGCGACCGACCCGCCAACACGTTGATCAGGGCAAACAGCACGACGACGGTACCGTACCCCAGCAGACCGGCGAACAGACCGCCGTTCAGCACCAACTTGGTCTCGGATCGCGTAGGTACCTCCCGTGCGATGATCCCGCGTGTGCGCGTCTCGTCACGGCGAGCCGCGAGCGATCGATCCCCACATTAGGGCGTCACGAGGAGCGATTCAAGTGCGCCTCGATCTGAACCGCCACCACGGCCCGCGGCGGCGCGACGAATTCGACCCGCCGCCCACCCTGCAACGGCTCCAACGGCTCGATGACGGACTCATCGAGCTGCACGAGCCGCGCGCGTCCAATCGGCTCGCCAAACACCCACGCGCCGCGGACCGACTTGTCCGTCAGGTTGGCACAGCGCAACACCACCCCCTGACCGTCTTCGGCAGGCTTGGCCGCCCTGAACGCCAACCCAACACCGTCGAGCGTGGGCCCGGTCACTCGGGGCGCTGGATCAACGGCCCAATTGAGCATGAGCCCCCCCAAAGGGGCATGGAACTCCTCCGCCAAGGTCTCGACCAGGTGGACCTGGTGGCGTGACGCCGCGGCCCCAATCCCGACGGGGGCCACCGCGAACTCGACCCGAAACGGCCCCGGCTCCTGCGCCGCCGGGATGGCCGCAGGCCAGGCCGCGTGTCCCGGCCGCGCGGTCAGGTCGCCACGGGAGAGCTGGCCCACCGCCCGCAGCACCGTGACCGCCACGGATCCGTCCGGCGTCACCTCGTACTCGTACGTCCCGCGACCAAAGACGGTCAGTCCATCCTCGACGCTGACGAAACGGTGCATCGGCGCCGTCGCAGGTCGATGCTCCATGGGCGACGGCGGAACGCCTTGTTGTCTCGCCGGACGCTCAACCAGGCCGTAGTGCATGTCGGCGAGCACCGTTGACGAGGCACACCCGGCAGGGAGGGGGAAGTGTACGCGCAAGCGATGATCGCCGCTGAGATTCCACCCCTCGACCACGAATCGCAGCAGGCGGGACCGAGCGTCGAGCCGCGCGTACACCCTTCCGCGTGCTCGCCCCGGCACGTGGAACTCTCGAGCGATGGCCGCGATGAGCGGACCACCCCAGATACCTCGTGCCGGTCCGAACTCGGCGACCAGCGGCGGCCTCGAGTCATCCGCCTCGTGGGTGTAGGCGTCACCGCGATCGGCCTCACTCCGAAGCGAGCAGAGGCCTGGGTACCGCCGGCCGTGCCGGTGATCCGTCAGCACGAAGCCACCGGCAGCATCGGCCTCGACCGTGCCCCACTCCGCAGCGGCCCGCCGGCCGCTCAGCCACACGTGCGGTGTCGGCCCGACCGGGCTATGGCGCTCGGTGACTTTGAGCTGGGCGAGTCCCAG
>JABAOD010022592.1_pt1 | contig 15555 bp, 13 predicted proteins | sample 7062151 | NCBI WGS metagenome assembly JABAOD01 (sample SAMN14538626, study PRJNA623070) | marine sediment metagenome | biome: marine biome [ENVO:00000428]; feature: marine pelagic biome [ENVO:01000023]; material: deep marine sediment [ENVO:00002113] | place: India: Gulf of Khambhat ... | reverse complement strand
CTCCCTTCTGCTGAAGGACAGCCGCGTTCTCAAGGGGACCCTGGTGGGGTACGACGACTACATGAACATGGTCCTGGAAGGGACGGAGGAGACCCAGGGGGACCAGGTTCGGCGCATCGGGACGGTCATCCTGCGGGGCAACAACGTCGTCACCATCGTCCCCCAGTGACCTCGTCGAACTTTATTAGGGACCCCACGTGTACGGGCCCGGGATGCAGGCCGCCATTCTCGCGGGAGGCGAGGGCACGCGCCTCCGCCCCCTCACCTACACCCGACCCAAGGCCCTGGTGCCCCTGCTGAACCGCCCCATGATCCTGCACCTNNCCCTCCCGCCCGTCGTGGACCAGGTGCTGCTGGCCGCCAGCTACCGGATCGACGACCTGACGGCCTACTTCGCGTCCCACCGGGGGGAGATCGACGTGCGCGTCGTGGCGGAGGCGGAGCCCCTGGGCACCGGCGGGGCCCTGAAGAACCTCCAGGGGATGCTGAAGGGGACCTTCCTGGCCCTGAACGGGGACGTGATGAGCTCCCTCTCGCTCGCGAAGCTGCTGGCCTTTCACGAGGCCAAGGGAGGCGTGGGCGCCCTGGCCCTCTGGGAGGCGGAGGATCCCCGCGCGTTCGGCATCGTTGCCCTAGGCGAGGACGGGCGCATCCAGCGGTTCCAAGAGAAGCCCTCCCTCCAGGAGGCCTTCTCCCGCCTCGTCAACGCAGGGATGTACGTGCTGGAGCCGGAGGTCCTGGACCTCATCCCCCCCGGGCGACCGGCCTCCCTGGAGCGGGAGGTGTTCCCCCGAGCCCTTGGCCAGGGCCTCTACGGCATGCCCTTCGAGGGCTACTGGGCCGACGCGGGAACGCGGCAGGCGTTCCTCCACGCCACCCAGCTGCTGCAAGAGCGGGCGGGAGGAACTCAGGGGGAGGGCTGCGTGGTGGACGACGGGGCGCAGGTGGTGGAGCCCGTGACGCTCGGGCCAAGGTGCGCCCTCCACGGGTCGTCCGTGGGGCCCTTTGCCGTGCTGGGAGGGGGGTGTCAGGTGGGAGCCGCGAAGCTCAGCCAGTCTGTCTTGCTGGAGGGGGTGACGGTGGAGGACGGAGCGGTCGTGGAGGACTCCCTGATCGGGGCGGACGCAACCATCGGGCGGGATGCCTACCTGCGTGAGTGCATCGTCGCGGACGCGACGGCGGTGGAGGCGGAAGCCAAGCTCGTGCGGCGGCGGGTGGGACGCTGAGACGCCTCTTCGGCACCAACGGCATCCGCGGCGTTGTCGGCGAGGACATGACGGCCGGCCTGGCGCTGGACGTCGGGCGCGCCGTGGGCACCTTCCTCAAGGGGGGACCGGTGGCTCTGGGACGAGACACCAGGACCTCCGGCCCCATGCTCCACGCCGCCGTCCTCTCCGGGCTGACCTCGGCCGGCTGCGACGTTCGGGAGCTGGGGGTGGCCCCTTCCCCTGCCATCCAGTACTACGTAAAGACCCGGGACGTGGCGGGGGGCGTCATCGTCACCGCCTCCCACAACCCGCGGGAGTACAACGGCCTGAAGGTGGTGGACGACCAGGGGATGGAGGCCTCTCGGGAGGTGGAGGAGCGCATCGAGGCCCTCTACTTCGACGGAGTCTACCGCGAAGCGTCCTGGGACGCGGCGGGTCGGGTGGACGAGGTGACGGAGTGCAACCCCCACTACCTGGAGGCCGTGCGGCGGCAGGTGGATGGGGCAGCCATCGCAAAGGCGAACCTCCACGTCGTCCTGGACTGCGCCAACGGCGCCTCCTGTCTCACGTCGCCCTACCTGCTCGGCCGCCTGGGGTGCCACGTGGCCACCCTGAACGCCCAGCCCGACGGCACCTTCCCCGGCCACCCCCCGGAGCCTCGGGAGGAGCACGTGGTCGAGCTCCGGGAGATGGTGGAGGATGCCGGGGCGGACCTGGGGGTCGTGCACGACGGCGACGCGGACCGGGTGGTCTTCGTAGACGAGCGAGGGACGTTCGTCCCCGGGGACCGCACCCTGGCCCTGGTGGCGGGGTACGTGGTCCAGCGGGAGGGAGGCGGCACGGTGGTGACCCCCGTCTCCTCCTCCAGCTGCGTGGAGGACGTGGTGCTGGCCCGCGGAGGCAAGGTCCACTACACGGCGGTGGGGGCCCCCCTGGTGGCCCGGACCATGCGGGCGGAGGGGGCCGTCTTCGGGGGGGAGGAGAACGGCGGGCTGATCTTCCCAAAGCATCAGCACTGCCGCGACGGAGCGCTGGGGCTGGCCACGGTTCTGGAGATCATGGCCACGGAGGAGGGGAGCCTCTCCGAACTCCTAGCTCCCATCCCGGAGTATCACCTGATGAAGCGTGGCGTGGCCTGTCCCGACGAGCACAAGGGACCCGTCCTCGCCGCGCTGGTTCCTCGATTCAAGGGCCGCGAGGTGGAGACGGTGGACGGGGTGAAGGTGAGGGAGGAGGGGGGTTGGGTCCTCATCCGCCCTTCCGGGACGGAGGCGATCATCCGGGTGTTTGCGGAGGGGAAGACGCAGGCGGCCGCACGACGCCTGAGCAAGGAGGCGGTGGCCATCGTAGAGGAAGTCATCGCAGAGACGACCCGCTAGTTCTCCGTCAGACCAGAAGCGCGATGCCGTAGGCCAGAAAAGCTCCCAGGCTGGTGGCGATGAGGTTCGTGGTCTTCTTGGAGACCCACCCGCGCATCTCCAGGGTCGCCCCCACCAGGCTGTCCACCTGGCAGCCCAGGAAGCCCACGGCCACGGGAATGGTCAGCAGCAGCGGACCGGAGGGGAAGGTCGCCGGCTGCCCAAGGACGCCCGGGAGCACGCTGAGAAAGAGCCAGGCCGTCAGGGCGGTGTAGAGGGCCGCCAGGAGGGCGGCCCCCTGTCCTAGCCAGGAGACGCCCCCGTTCGTGCCGGCGCGCACGCGCTCCAGGGTCGTGATGAGGTACGTTCGGGGGGAGAGGACCCCCAGCTCGCTCGCCAGGGTGTCGGAGGCGGCCACGGCGATGGCGGACACGAAGAGGAGGCCGAAGACCTCCTTGGAGAAGGGAGGGATGGCGACGAAGCTGAAGATGGCGATTGCCGTGGGGGCCAGGCCGTTGGCCAGCACGTTGGAGTAGCGTCGCTCCCCTCGCAGCCCCTCCTGAACGCCGATGCGCTCCTTGTTGGAGAACCGGTAGCGGGTGGCGAAGAAGCTGGTCAGCAGGAAGAGGAGGAGGAGGAAGAGCCAGAGGATGTCCCCGAAGATGCCGATGAGGAACCCCACGGCGAAGGCGGCTGCGGAGCCGTCCCAGGTAAGCACCTCCCGCACGTAGGCCAGGCTGGCCAGGGCCGTGCAGAGGAGGTGATGAGGACGGCCTCCAGGGCGACCATCCTCCCGCCTATTGGCCCCCCTACTAAAGCCTTTCTCGCCTCAAAGCCAGCGGTCCAGCTGGCTCTGGTCCCGGGCGGCCAGGCCCTGACGCACCTTCTGCAGGGCGGAGGTCACGCGGTCCCGGGAGAAGTCGTGGTCCCCGCAGAGAAGGTCGAGGATGCCCTCCTCGTCGGGGTCCTCCCAGCGCAGCTCGTACGCGTCCGTGACCTCCGGCTCCAGGAAGATGGCCCGCACGTCCTCGTAAGCCTCCAAGAGGAGGTCCTCAGCCTGCAGGACCCCCTCCAAGTCTCCGTGCTCGCGAACAAGGTGCAGCGCCTTCTTGGGACCGACACCTTTGATGCCCTCGTTGAAGTCGGTCCCCACCAGGATGGCGAGGTCGACGAGCTGCTCCCGCGTGAGCTCCAGCGCCTCCAGGTTCTCCGCCAGGGGGATCAGCTCGATGTTCACGGTGGTGTATGCCTGGCGGCCAGGCAGCTTGCGCCGGCCAGAGAGGCCGAGGTTCTTCACCAGGCGCGGGGAGCCGTAGAGGAGTGAGTCGTAGTCCTGGGATCCGGTGGCCCAGACGTCCCCACGGGCCGCCATGTGGCTCGCCTGAGCCTCTCCATCCCGGGGGGCCTGGAGGGTGGGGACGCCCAGGAGCTCCAGGAGGTCCGCCGCACCCTCCACCATCTCGTCCGTCAGACGGGACGTCTGCTGGGCCTTGGTCATGGCCCGCTCCAGGTCCCCCGCCTTCTGGGCTTCCCGCCACTCCTTCTCCGCCCGTCGGCGGATCCGCATCCGCCCCTCCAGAACCCCTCGCTTCAGGGGGTGGGGCGTCCCGTCGAATACGAAGACGGGCAGGATGCCCTCCAATAGGACGCTGGAGGTCCGGTAGATGAGGCCGCTCAGGTGGGAGGTGACGCGGCCGTGACGGTCCATCAGAGGCGTCCCGTCGGGTTGGCGGATGATGGCTAGGAACTGGTAAAGGGTGTTGTAGGCGTCGATGGCGATGGCGCGTCCCCGCAAGTCCCGGAGGCGGGTGACCTCGTACGTCACCAGGTCCGTCAGGTTGACGCCCATGGCCAGGCGGCCAACGGCCTGCGGCGGTAAGAGGTTTCGCCCTCAGGCCATTTGGACGACCACGGTGAAGGTCTCATCCCGTATCTCCGCCTCCACCACGTACTCCGCGTCCCCAGGGTCCTCCACGAACAGCACGTCGCTGGCATGGACCTCCTGTTGCAGGTACTCCTTCCGCAGGGCCAGCAGCCCCCGAAGGTGGGGAGAGGCGATGAGCTTGACGAGGATGGGGTTGGAGTCGTCCACCCCCACCTCCTTTCGGCCCTCCAGAACGATGCGGATGATCTCGTTGGCGTACCCCTCCGCTTCCGTCTCCTCTGTGAGGGTCGTGTCCAGGAACACCATGCCCCCGGGAAACTGCTGGACCACCACGTGGTCCGGGATGATGACCTGGAAGTTCACGATGCTCGAACCGATGGTGACGGACTGGCCCTCGATGCCCATCTGGTATCCGCCCCTGTCGATGCCCTCCTTCACCTTCCACGGGTCCCGGGACCTCAGGATGAGGCCGATGCGCTTGGCCCACGTCTCGTAGGCCCTGGCCAGCGCCTCCTCGTCGATCTATCTGCATCTTCAGGTCCGCCCCCTTCCAGAACTCCCCCTTCTGGAGGATGTCCGCTTCCTTCGCGTTGGCGTGGCTCAGGATCATCGCCTTGAAGCTGGCAGCCGCGGCAGCCACCTCGGGCTTCGCCGCCCGGATGGCGATCCGAGGCACGGGCCAGAGGATCTCCAGTCCCGCCTTCCCCCGGGCCTTGCTTACGGCCCGGTCGATCTCCCTCACGAGCTCGATGTACTCCTTCAGGGTGGTGTCGTCGACCTCGACGCTCACGCCCTCCACGCCAGGGCGCTTCGGGGGGGAGGGCGGGAGGGGCTTGAGCTCCCTCCCCAGGGCCTCCTCGAGGCTCACCAGCCCCCCGTCGAAGCCGTCCTTCTCCACGGCGCTGCTGACGGACTGGACCACCTCCTGGGTGTGCTGAGCCCGCTGGGCGGGGGCCGTCCCGTAGAGCAGGCGCGAGGTGACCGGACTGGCGGCCAGGGGCCCGAGGTCCGCGCCCTCCGCGTCGGTCGCCAGAAGGAGCCGCTGCAGGATCTCCCGAAGGGCGACCTGGACGGCGGCGTCCCCCTTCCAGTCGCGCAGGTCCGCCCCATGCCGGTCCGCCACCTCTCGGAGGGTCTCCACCATGTAGAGGGGAAGAAGAGAGGGCTCGCCCTCCTGGAACAGCGTGACTAGATAGGCCACCTCTCCCGGCAGGACGAGGGCCCTGCCGCCCGGCGTGTCGATGCGGGTGAAGGGCTTCGGGCCCCCCGCCTCCTCGCGGACGAAGGCTTCCACCGGTTCGAGGCCCTCGTACAGGGCCTCCTGCTCCTCGTTGCCCCGAAACATGCGCGTCACATGGAGGACGGAGGTGCCCGACGGGAGGAAGAGGAGGGCGTCCGTGACTGGGTAGCTGTTGGAGGCGGTCACCGGCAGGTCCCGAACGTCCCTCATCAGCTGCCCTTCGTCCAAGAGTCGGCGGTAGGTGACCTCGACCTCCACGGTCCCGTCGCCGCCCTCTCGGGGCCGCACTCCCAGCTCCAACGCGCGGGTCTCCCCGGGATCCAGCCTCTCAAGGGTCGTGTCTCCCTGGACGTCCACCTCCCCCTTGAGGACCGCCACGACGTTCTCCGCGGGCCAGTTCCCCCGGTTCGTTATCTCCACGGCGTACCGGTTCCACACCCCCGCCTGGAGTGCGCCCGAGGGCGTCCGGACGAGCAGGCGTGCGTCCTTGCCACCGGCGTCCGGCCTGGGAGAGAGGACCGTGGACCGGGCACGCCGTAGCAGGGCCTCCAGCTGGTTCACGTCCCGGGCGTCCGCCGCCTCCCTGGCGGCCACGAGGATCCGCCCCAGCTCCTCCTCGCCTTCGAGGGGCTCCGTCTCGGCCACGATCTCCTCCACCATCTCCAGCTGGCGTTTCCGCTTTTCAAGCATGAAGGTCTTCCGCAGCTCTCGGGTTAGCGCGTCCGCCTCCTCCAGGTGGCGGTGGACCCTCCCCAACTTCCCCTCCGCCAGGGCGCCCCGGGCCTGCTCGAGTTCCCCCCGCGCATCGGCTACATCGGCTCCCTCGCGCTCCAGTTCGTTCAGAAGGCCGTTGATCCGGTCCAGGGAAGCCTCGATGTGCTCACCTACCACGCGTTCCTTCAGGACGGAGATGGACTCCTCCACCGAGCCAACGAGACGTGCGGCGGCGTCGAATTCCCCCCTGGCCAGGGCTTTCTTGGCCTCCTCAACCTGGCCCCTGTTGGCGTTGTACTCCACCGCCCCGTCCTCCAGGCCCTCCAGCCCCAACTGGGCCAGGTCCTCCAGCTCCTCCTCCAGGAGGTTCATGGCTGCGTCCAGCTTCTTCTGCAGCTCCTGCTGGGACTTCAGGGCCTTCTCCACGGCGTCCTGGATGAGGCTCCAAGCCCGGTCCGTGTCCTCCGCCACGGCCTCCTTCGCCGCCGTTAGGAGCTCCTCGGACTCCGCCAGATCGAGGCCCAGCGCCTTGCCCCCCCGGATGAGGCGCAGGGCAGAGCCCATGGTTGTCTCCGTCCCCTCGGGCCCCCGGATGATTTCCTCGTCGGTGTAGTAGAGAAGCTTCCGCACCAAGCCCTCGACGCCCTCCACCTCGCTTAGGAGGCCCGTCCAGTTCTCCAGGCGGTCGCCGTACGCCCGCTCGATCTCGTTGATGATCTCGGTCATGTAGAGGGGCAGGAGTTCCGGCTCCTCCCCAAGGAGGACCGCCGCCAGGAAAACCCGCGGCCCTCGCTCGATGATGATCTTGCTCTCGGCGAACTCGAGACGGCGCAGCCCCGCCTTGGTCCGCTGGCGGAAGGAGTCCTTGACGAAGTCCTGCACCACCGTCAGCATGCCGCTGAAGATGTCCTCGTCGATCTCGTCCAGGGTCCGTCGGGATTCGTGGCAGATGAGCCTGCCGTCCACGTGCACCAGGAAGGCGTCCTCCACCAGGTACGTCCCCGGGGCGGAGGACCGAATCCGAAGGGGCTGGGTCGTCTGCACCTCGGTGTCGTCGAAGTAGCGGCGGAAGGCGATTTCCGCCTTCAGGTCCGCGCTCCCACCGACCTTGGGCCTGAGGTCCACCTTCACTTCCTGCCGAGAGCCCGGGGCCACCTCGGGGACTGTCTTCATGCCCTTGACGTCCACGTCGCCGTGCAGGCGGATGCGGACCTGCCGCGCAGGCGCCTTCCCTCGGTTCTCCAGGTAGAAGTGGTGGTGTGTCCACTCGCCCTCCACCAGGCCCTCCTCGGGCATCTCCACGATGAGGTCGGGCTCCACGTCCTCCTCCAGCGCCCGCACCGACTCCCGGACCAGCCGACGGGCCTGCTCCAGGGACTGCATCGCCTCCGTCGGGGCCTCGTCTGTGGACTCCGCCTCCGTAAGGGCCTGGCGGGCCTCCTCCACCCCGGCACCCAGGGCCTCCGCCACGGCCAGCTGCTTCCGGACCTCGCCGATAAACGTCTCCAAGCCTTGGGACCCCTCGCCCAGCCGGAGGATGGCCGTGGTGAGGAGTGGGCGCACCGCGTCGGGGTCGCCTTCCTTCAGCGCCTCGTGCGCCTTCACAAGGACATCCCGTGCCTCCTCGATTCGGGCGGTTGCGTCCTCTGCGTCCTCCGTCACGTCCGCCGCCCCCACCGCACGCTTGAGATCCTCCAGGGCCTGGCCCAACCCCCGGGCCATGAGACGGGCCTTGTCAATCTCCCCCTGGGACGCGGCTTCCCGCACCTCCCCGAAGTACTCCTCCATGTTCGGGAGGGTGACCCCGCTGGCCTCCAGCGCCTCCAGATCCGCCCGAATCCCCCCGAGATAGCTGGTCACGTCGCCAACGATGGCCTTCTGTCGCGCGCCGTTGACGATGTTTTCGATGACTTTGCAGTACTCCAGGACCTGGACGTAGCGGCCTTCCTCCAGCGCCTCCTGGGCCGAGGAGAGCACCTGGTCGCCCCGCTCCACGGTGAGGCCCTCCGCGGCTGCGGTCTGGACCGTGGTGTCCGCCTGGGCCAGCCGGTCGTTCGCCGCCACCTCCAGACCGTTGGAGAGGAGGTCGGCGATGGCCTCGAGGGAGCTCAGGGCGGCCTCCGCCTCCTCCAGGTCTCCCCCGGTCAGGGCGTGCTCGGCCATGGCCATGTCCTCCTCCGATCCTTCGATGGAGATCTCCGCTCGATCCAGGTCCTTGATGAGAGCCCGGAGCTTCGACAGGCGACGTTCCAGCCTGATGCGTCGCTCCGCGGATGCCTCCTTGGCCGGCTCCTCCTCCCCGGTCCCGCGGCACGCCTCCAACCCCATGCGGGCCAGGTCCAACACCTCAAAGGCCCGGTCCTTCTCCAGGCCCTTCTTTGCCCGAGCAAGGANNCCTTCGCCTCCAACTCCTCGACGGATCGGAGGGCGGAGGCCTGCAAGGCCTCCTCCAGGGACGTGGAGGCCTCACGGGCCCGTTGGAGAAGATCTTCCGCCTGGGAGACATCCTGGGCCCCCAGGGCCTCCTGGGCCCCGTCCAAGAACCCCATGGCCCCGCTGACCTCGAGGCCCGCAACCTTCATCTCCGCCAAGAGGGACCGAAGGTCCGCGACGCCCCGGAGGATCTCGTTCTCCTTCAGGGCGGCCTCCGCCTCGAACTTCGCCTCCACCAGACTCTCGATGTCTGAGGCACGACCCTGGGCGAGGGCCTTCTCCACCTCCACCAGGAGCTCCCGCGCGCCCAGGGCGCTGACGCCTCCCTCGCCGGCACGCTCCACGACCTTCTCCACCGTGGTGAGGACGATCTCCCGTTCCCGCTCTTTCCGCGCCTTCGTCGCCGCGCGGTTTGCCTTCTGGTACTTCCCCCGAAAGGCACGCCAGTCCCGCTTGGCCAGGGCCGCCTCCGCCTCCTTGCGGGCTTTCTCCGCCTCGGCGGTGTCGCCCTGCATGCCCCGGACCTCCTCCACCTCCACCCGGAGCAGGTCGAGGGACTCCTTAGCCTTCCGGATCCGGGCGGCCTCCTCCGCCTCCCGGCGGCATCGGGCCAGGGCCTTGGTGACGGCGCTGAACCGGTCGTCGTGGAGGGCCTTCCAGGCCTCCTCCATATGGGGTTTCGTCGCCGTAAGGTCGGACCCCTCCTTCGCCTCCCGCTCCAGGAGCTTCTCCGCGCGACGGATGTTGTCCTCCGCAACCCTCCGGCGGCGGGCGCGCTCTGCCGCCTCCCTGGCCGCCTTCGTCCACTTTTGCACGTCGGCGTACACCCCCGACTTCAGGGCCTTCCGGGCTTGCTGGAGGGCCTCCTCCGCTTCCTGGGCGTCGGCTCCCCGATCGGCCGCCTTGCCGATGTGCTTCTTCGCCCCGTCGATGAGGCTCTGAGCGTACGCATTCTTTCGGGCGTACTCCGCCATGCGGGCGGCTCGCTCCAGCAGCGCCTCGGCCTCCGGGGCGTTTCCCTGCCCCAGCGCCTCCTCCGCGGCGGCGAGGGCCTCCTGCGCCTTCTCGGTGCTCCCTCCGCGTTCCCGGGCGTAGTGGATCCGCTTCCGGGCCGCGGCGACGCGCTTCTCCGCATGGCGCACGAGGCCCGAGGGATTGGCAGTCCGACGGACGGCCTTGGAGGCCTTCTTCATCCCCTTCGTCTTCCCTGCCTTGACGCGGCCCCCTTTCGGGGCGGCGGGCGCCCGCTTCATCATTGCGGTCCCCTCCGCCCGGGCTAGGGCCCCCTGGAGCGCCTGGACCGCGCGAGAGGCCTCCTCGATGTCCCCCTCGTCCAGCGCCTGGAATCCTCGCTCCACCACCATGCGAGCTTGCTTGAAGTCTAGGCCCTGGGGCTTGTCCAGGATCGCAGAGCGCGCGTCCTCGAGCTGGCGACGGGCATCCTTCTCGTTCCGCTTCTCGGGTTTGGACGTGGCGCTGCCGCCGCAGAAGATGCAGGGGGCGGACTCCTCGGAGAGGGAGGAGTGACAGAGGGCGCAGGAGCTCACGTCACCGACCACGCTTGCGAGCGATGCGGTTCCTTCCCTGCTGGGCGTCTATAAAATTGCCCACTTCGTTATCAGCCTCGATAGACTCTGACCGGCTTCACCCTCACGCCAGGAAGGGGGAGAACAGCACGATGGCGAACCCCATCCACGCCACGAGGACGATGATGAGGAGGACGCCGCCGAAGTCCAGGATGGCGCCGACCCCGATGAGAGCCAGGGGGAGGATAACGGCCAGGGCGACGTAGAGGAACCGCTCCAACCACTCCTCCATGGAAAGGCCTCCCCGCCCCATCATGCTAGGGCCGCCGTCGCGCGCTTGCGAAGCTTCGCGATGCGGTCCCCTACGCGGCCACCGTAGACGGCTGTCCCGGCCACCAGGGCCCGGGCACCCGCCGCGGCGGCGGGTCCCGCCGTGACCTCGTCCACCCCGCCGTCGACCTCCAGCTCCACGTCGAGCCCCCCTTCGTCCAGGAAGCCTCGGGCCTCCTCCACCTTGGGCAGGACGTCCATCATGAACTTCTGCCCGCCGAAGCCCGGCTCTACGGTCATGAGGAGGAGCACGTCCACGAGCCCCAGAAACGGCTTCACCGCCTCGAAGGAGGTGGCGGGCTTGATGGCGATGCCAGGCCGGACTCCCAATGCCCGGATGGCCTGCAGGGTCTTCTCCACCTCCTCCTCCGCCTCCAGATGGATGGTGAGGATATCCGCCCCTGCGCGGACGAAGTCCTCCACGTAGTGGCCGGGCCGCTGGATCATGAGGTGCACGTCGAAGGGGACCTGGGTCTCGGACCGCAGGGAGGCGATGACCGGGGGGCCCAGGGTGAGGTTGGGCACGAACACGCCGTCCATGACGTCGACGTGGAGGTAGTCGGCTCCGCCCTTCTCGGCGCGCTTCGCCTCCTCCCCGAGCCTGGCGAAGTTGGCCGAAAGGATGGAGGGGGCGATCTTAATCATCCGCCGGAGATGGGCTCCGCTCCTTATCTATCTCACCCCCGGAGGAAGGTTCATAGCCCTTCGCCGCCTTTTCGCTGAGGGGGTGTTCCGTGGACCGCGTGGACGGGCTGAAGGCCGTGGGCATCTTCCTCCTCTCCCTTGGTCTCGCCCTGGGGATGGGCCTCGGCTTCTCCGTCCTCTCGCAGGCCCCGTCGTGCGACTACCCCGTGGTGCTGAGGAAGGAGCGCGTCGATGGCGGCCTCCGGACAACGGTGACCTCCGTGGAGGGGGAGTTCGCCGTGGTGGAGGTGGGGTACCTGGTCATCGAGCTGACGGACGCCGTCGCCCCGGTCGTCGAGGAGGGGAACCTCACGGAGGCCCTGGACCGGACAGATGGGGTCGTCTACCTCCCCGGCGACCCGGAGGCGGGCGTGCTCCAGGAGGGCGACGCCCTGGAGATGGACGCCGTGGAAGCCGACGTGGGCCTCCTGCTGGTGACGATGGAGGGCGCACCACTCGGCTGGACGGAGGGGTGCGAGGCGTGACCTCCTCCTTCGGCCGCGCTCCCGCCGTCAACTATTAAGACGGGGACCCCATTGAGCCCTAACCCAGGGGGGCGCGCGGTTGGGCCGGGAGGAGAACCTCGTCCGCGAGCTGGAGGCGAAAGCCAGGCGGTTGCGAGCCCACGTGCTCCGGATGACCCACGCGGCGGGGTCCGGGCATCCGGGCGGCTCCCTCTCCGCCGCCGACCTGATCACGGCGCTGTACTTCCACGTCATGAACGTGGACCCCCAGAACCCCACGTGGCCCGACCGGGACCGCTTCGTCCTGAGCAAGGGCCACGGCTGCCCCGTGCTCTACGCGGCCCTGGCGGAGCGGGGGTTCTTCCCCCTGGAGGAGCTGCTCACCCTGCGGGCCCTCAGCAGCCGGTTGCAGGGCCACCCGGAGCTGGGCACGACCCCGGGGGTGGAGGCCTGTGCAGGCGCTGAGGGGCAGGGGCTGAGCGTTGCTGTGGGGATGGCCCTGGCCGCCCGCCTGGACGGAAGGACCCATCGTGTGTACGTGATGATGGGAGACGGGGAGCAGGACGTGGGACAGACGTGGGAGGCGGCCCTGTCCGCCGCCCAGTTCGGGCTGGATAACCTCACGGCCGTGGTGGACCGGAACGGGATCCAGCAGGAGCGGCGGACGGAGGACATCATGGCACTGGAGCCCCTGGCGGACAAGTGGCGGGCCTTCGGCTGGAACGTCCTGGAGATCGACGGCCACGACATGNNGACATGGGGCAGATCCTGGACGCGTTGGAGGAGGCGCGGCGGGTCAAGGGGAAGCCCACGCTCATCGTCGCCCGGACAATCAAGGGGAAGGGCGTCAGCTACATGGAGAACGTCATCCGGTTCCACGGCGTGGCCCCCACCGACGAGGAGCTGGCCCGGGGACTGGCGGAGCTGGGGGAGGCGAGATGAAGCCCGAGGAGTGGAGGGTGGAGTCCATGCGCACGCGCTTCGGCGAGGCCATGGTGGAGCTCGGCAAGCGGCGCCAGGACGTGGTCGTTGTGGGGGCCGACACCACGGAGTCCCTCAAGACCGCTCTCTTCGGCGAAGCCTTTCCCGACCGCCTGTTCAACGTGGGCATCTCCGAGCAGAACATGATGGGGGTGGCCGCGGGCCTGGCCGCCTCCGGGAAGGTGGCCTTTGCCGCCACCTATTCCGTCTTCGGCACGGCGCAGGTCTACAATATCATTCGGCAGTCCATCGCCTACCCCAACCTCCCGGTGAAGATCTTCTGCAGCCACGCGGGGCTGACGGTGGGGCCCGACGGGGCCACCCATCAGATGCTGGAGGACATCGGCCTACTGCGCTCCCTTCCGAACATGAAGGTTGTGGTGCCCTGCGACGGTCCCGAGGTGGCCCAGGCCGTTCACGCGGCGGCGGAGGTTCCCGGACCCCTCTACTGCCGGTTCAGCCGGGCCAAGTTCCCGGTCCTTACGGAGCCGAATGCCCCCTTCAAGCTGGGCAAGTCCACCCTCATGCGGGAAGGGGAGGACCTGACGTTTGTCGCCTGCGGCATCATGGTCTCCCGGGCGCTGGAGGCCGCGAAGGAACTGGCCAAGCAGGGGGTCCGGGCGCGAGTGGTGAACATGTCCAGCGTGAAGCCCCTGGACGAGGACGCGATGGTCCGGGCGGCTCGCGAGACGGGGGCCCTGGTGACCGCGGAGGAGCACACGATCTACGGAGGGCTGGGGAGCGCGGTGGCCGAGGCCATCGTCCAGCGTCACCCCGTGCCCATGCGCATCGTGGGCGTGGAGGACACCTTTGGCAAGAGCGGGGACGGATTTGAGGTGCTGGCGCATTTCGGTCTGACGACGGAGAAACTGCTNNCTGCTTAATGCAGCCATGGATGTGATACGGAGCAAGGAGGTGGTGGCCTGAAGATCTTCCTGGACACGGCCCACATCCCCCACATTAAGGAGGGGGTGGAGTGGGGCGTGGTGGACGGCGTGACCACGAACCCGAGCCTCATTGCCAAGGAGGGACGCTCCTTCGACGAGATCGTGAAGGAGATCTGCGGCATGGTGGACGGGCCCGTCAACCTAGAGGTTGTGAGCGAGGACGCCCCGGGGATGGTCAAGGAGGGCCGCCAGCTGGCGTCCATCCACAAGAATGTGGTGGTCAAGGTTCCCATGACCCCCGACGGCCTGAAGGCCGCCCGTACCCTCCACAAGGACGACATCCGGACGAACGTCACCCTGGTGTTCAGCCCGAACCAGGCCCTCCTGGCGGCCAAGGCGGGGGCGTACATCGTCTCTCCCTTCATCGGGCGGCTCGACGACCAGGGTCATGAGGGAATGGAGGTGATTCGCCAGATCGTGACGATGTACGACAACTACGGCTTCGACACCAACGTCCTGGTGGCGAGCATCCGGCATCCCGTCCACGTGGTGGACTCGGCCTTGGCGGGGGCCCAGATCGCCACTCTCCCCTACTCCGTCCTCGCGAAGATGTTCAAGCACACCCTCACGGACGTGGGCCTTCGGCAGTTCATCGACGACTGGAAGAAGGTCCCCGAAGAGATGCGGCCGTTCTAGCCGCCGCCCTTCCGGCTGAGGAGAGGGCTAAGGAGCTAAATAGACGGCGCGGAATGGACACGCAGATGGAATCTGGCCGGGGCGCCAAGGCCAAGCTTCTCGTGTTCGCCCTTCTCCTCCTGGCCGTCGTGGCCGTGGTCAACCTTATGGGCAATGTTCTCCGCCTGTCGGAGGCGGGGGCATCCGAGGGGGGGACGATCCCGTTCTCCCTCCCCCGACCCGTCGTGGCCGTGGACCCCGAGTCCACCCTCCTCTTCGGCACCGTCATCTCCCTGGCCGGGCTGGCCATCCTCATCGGGGCGTACGTCCGCTACCGACCCAGGCTGCGCCTCCCCGTCGAAGAACTCCTCCCCATTGCGGTGGGCATCCTGTTCCTTCTCTCGTTGGCCCTCATCCTGACGCCGAACGAGGGCGCGCTGGACGCAGGGGGCGCGGACGAACAGGGCGGTGCGGAGGAACCCGCGGGGGAGACCACCACGGGGACGGACACGGGGGGCATCGCCCTGACCTTCAATCTCGGTCCTCGGTCGTTGGGCCTCTTGCTGGCCGCCACCTTGCTGCTCGCCACCTACCTCTTCCTGGGGGCGTCTCGGCGCCGCCGTGACCGTGCCGCGGGGGAGGCCCCCACCCCGGAGGAGAGACAGGCGGCAATCCGCACGCTGGAGGAGGGCATCTACCACCTACAGCTGGGCCGAGACACGCGCTCTGTCATCCTGGAATGCTACAAGGACCTCCTTCACCTCTTCCATCGGCGGGNNGCCGCCACGGCCCGGGAGGTGGAGCGGTTGGCGAAGGCTTCCCTGGGTCTGTCCTTCGCCTCCGCCACGGCCCTCCGGGATCTCTTCGAGGTCGCGCGTTACAGCGTGCATCCCCTGACGAAGGCTGATCGGCGGAGCGCCATGCGGTACCTGGGCGCCGCGAGGGAAGAGCTGGAGGCCACGCATCGTGTGGGCTAGGTTTCCCCGGTCCCGGAACCGGATGCGCTGGCGGCAAGGGGTCCCCCCTCTCCCCGGCCCCAGGCGGCGAGGGGCTCCGGTCGTCGTCACGCCCGCGCAGGTGGGCCTCCTCCTCTTCGTGTCGGCCCTGATTCTCCTCTCTTACGTGTTCCCTGTGATGGCCCCGGATGTGCGTTGGGCGCTCTACGTGCTC
>JABAOD010029836.1_pt1 | contig 15565 bp, 19 predicted proteins | sample 7062151 | NCBI WGS metagenome assembly JABAOD01 (sample SAMN14538626, study PRJNA623070) | marine sediment metagenome | biome: marine biome [ENVO:00000428]; feature: marine pelagic biome [ENVO:01000023]; material: deep marine sediment [ENVO:00002113] | place: India: Gulf of Khambhat ... | reverse complement strand
TCCTTCCTGGTGAGCACGGCGGAGGTCGTGGCCCTGGGACCCGACCTGGCGGGCGACCTCTGGATCCGTTCTACGTGGGCGCGCCGGGGCTTCCTGGCCTCCTTCGGCAAGGTGGACGCCGGCTTCGAGGGGACCCTCACCCTGGGCGCCTTCAACGCGGCGGAGGAGGCGGTGGAGCTCCCCATCGGGGAGAGCTTCGCCCAGATCACCTTCCACGAGCTGGTGTCGCGCTCCGAAAGCCCCTACGAGGAGCGGTCCGGGGCCTACCAGGGGCAGCGGGGCGTCACCCTCCCCCGATCTGGAGGTCCAGGGCGTAGTGACCCTGGGTCGGGGAGTAGCCGCGGACCTCCCTGACCTGGAGGACCTCCAGGTCCCGCACGTCCGGGATGGCGGCTTGCAGGTCCTCCACCCGGTCGTCCAGGACCGCCCGCTCCAAGATCTCGTAGTAGTGGAGGACGCCGCCGTCCCGCAGCGCCCCGGCGGCCGGGGGCACGAAGGGGAGGGGGCCCTGGGGGAAGTCCAGGATGAGGCGGTCCGCGAGGGGCAGGCCGGGGAGCACCTGGGCCACGTCCCCTGGGTGGAGGACCACGTTCTCCACGAGGTTCCTGCGGAGGTTCTCCTCCAGGAAGGCCAGGGCCTGGGGGTTCGCCTCCACTGCATGGACCTCCCGCGCGCCCGCCCTGGCCACGTGGAGGGCGAAGGGCCCGACCCCGCTGAAGGCGTCCACCACGACCTCCCCCGGGCGAACCTGTGCGGCGACCCGCCGCCGCTCCGTGGCCATGCGGGGGGAGAAGTGGACCTCCGCCGGGTCCAACGCCAGGAGCAGGCCGTACTCCCGGTGGACGGTTCGCGTGGTTCCACGCCCGGCCACCACCCGCAGGCGCTGCCGCCGTCGCTGCCCCACCACCCCTTCATCCACCGCCACGGTCCGGGCGTGGGGATGGACCTTCAGCAGGGCGCTGCCGATGGCCTTCTCGTGGGCGGTCAGCCCCTCTGGTAGCTTGAGCACAACCACGTCCCCCACCACGTCGTAGGCGCGGGGCAGCAACCCCCGGAGGTCCGGCGGCACGTCCACGAGGTCCCGGTAGGTGGCCGGCCGGACCCGCCGCGCCCCGAACTCGTGAGGCTCGAGGGGGAACTCCCAGGGGACCTCTTCCTTCACGGGCAGGTAGAGGAGGTTCCCCACCTGAGCGATGCGCAGGTCCTCCCGCAGCAGCCCCTCCCGCCGCAGGCGTCGCCGCACCGCCTCCCCCTCCGCCTTGGGGACGACTAGGGCCAGGGACTCCATGCCAGGGGAAGCGGGCCCCGGGCCAAAGCGTTACCGCCCTGAGAAAGGGCCTTATACCGCCCCTCGGCTAGCCCTGGTGGTGCGCCCTCGGTGGCGAGACTCCTCTCCCGGCGTTGGAGGACCCGATTGGGAAAGGCCTTCCGCCGCTATTTCGTGAACACCGTCTTCGACTCCACCTTCGTGGTCATGGGGATCGTCGTCGGGTCCGCCCTGGCCCCCGACGCCGCCGTCCGCACCGTGGTGAGCACCATGTTCGCCGCCAGCCTGGCCCTGGGCATCTCCACGGGCACCAGCGTCTACGAGGCGGAGAAGGTGGAGTCTGACATTCGCCTGCGGGACCTGGAGGCGGCGATGCTGCGGGAGCTGACGGACACGGAGGCCGAGCGCCGCCTGGAGGTGTCCCGCTACCTGGTCGTTGCCGTGAACGTCCTGGCGCCCCTGGCGGTCTTCGCCGCCACGGCGACCCCTTTCTTCCTGGGCGGCGCCCTGGAGGCCGTCCTCCCGGCGGCCTACGTCTCCATCGCCATCGCCCTCACCATCCTTTTCATCGTGGGCGCGCATCTGGGGAGGCTGTCCGGGAGCCACGTCCTCCTCAAGGGCCTCCGCATGGCCCTCATCGGCCTGGCGACCTTCGGGGCCATCTGGTACCTGGGGACCCTCTTCTAGCAGGGATGCCCATGGGGGAGCTCGTCTTCATCGGGCTGGGGCTGCACGACGAGCGGGACGTCACGCGGCGCGGCCTGGAAGAGGCGCAGGCCTGCGACGCGCTTTTCGCGGAGTTCTTCACCTCCAGGCTGCAGGGCGCGACCCCCGAGGCGCTGGCGGCCCTCTACGGCCGGGAGGTCCACGTGCTGGCGCGGGAAGAGGTGGAGGGGAGCGACCGCGTCGTGGAGGCCGCTCGAGAGGGGCGGGTGGGCTTCCTGGTGGCAGGGGACCCCATGGCCGCCACGACCCATGTGGAGCTGCGGCTGCGGGCCCATCGGGCAGGCGTGCGAACCCGCGTGGTGGCGGGGGTCTCTGCCCTCACGGCGGCCGCGGGCGCTCTCGGGCTCCAGATCTACAAGTTCGGCCGGACCGCGTCCCTTCCCCTGCCCCGAAGGGGCTTCGCCCCCCTGAGCCCCTACGAGGTTGTCGCGGCCAACCGGGCGGCGGGCCTCCACACCCTGCTCCTCCTGGACCTGCAGGAGGAGCGGTACCTGACGCCGGCGGAGGGGTTGGCGTATCTCCTGGAGGCGGAGGAGCGGGCGGGCGACGGCGCGGTGCGCGCGGAGACCCTTGCATGCGTCGTCGGGAGGCTAGGGTCGGCGGAGCCCCACGTCCGGGCGGACCGGATGGAGACACTCCTGAAGGAGGACCACGGCCCGCCCCTGCACGTCCTGGCGGTCCCCGGGAGGCTGCACTTCATGGAGGTCGCGTGCCTGGAGGCCTTTGCGGGCCTGCCAGCGGACCTGGCCGAGGCCCTCACGCGGTGAGGGTGTCCACGTCCCACCGGAGGAGCTCGACGCGCTTCTCCGAAGCGTACTCCTCCTCGGCAAACGTCTCCCGAACGGCCCGCACGGCCTTGTCGTGGACCTCCGCCGGAAGCTCCCACTGGCCGGAGTAGATCCGCTCCTCTAGCCGTTGGATGGTTTCGGCCATGCGGCGGGTCTCGGGGAAGGTGCCGATGGGCGTGCGCTCCGTCGGCGGCCGCTCGTCGGAGAGTCGCCGCTCGAAGAGGCCGGGGAGCCGTCGCTCGTACCCCGCCCTCTCGACGGTCTCCCAGTACACCTTGAAGGGCGTTCTCCTCCTCCCCTCCTCCCAGTAGGTCGCCACGGTGAAGTAGGCGTTTTTCGTCACCCGGGCCACCTCCTCCAGGGCCCGGCGCCAGTCCGCCACCAGGTGGAGAACGTGGATGCTGTAGGCGGCGTCGAAGGCCTTCTCTCGGAAGGGGAGGTGCAGGGCGTCGGCCAGCATCGTGTTCCGGACCCCCTTCTCCCGCCCCCGCCTCATCATGCGGGGGGAGATGTCCACGCCCAGGACGGGGACCCCCCGCTGCTGGAGCGGCAAGGCGACGCGGCCCGTGCCCACGCCCACCTCCAGGACCCGGGCGTACCCCCGCAACGCCCCCGCGAAGACGTCGGCGATGATCGTCATCTGCGCCTCGGGAAGGCTCCGGGTCGCGTCGTACAGGTGGGCGATCCGGTCGAAGCTGATGCTGCGAGGGCGCGGCACGGCCCTCCATCCGCCATCCCCCCTTTTCCCTTTGCCCTGGGAGTACTTTCACCGACCCCCGAGGTGAATACCCTTATAACGACACCCGATGTTGCGAACCATGCCCGCGGAGATCGTCATGGAGACCAAGAGCGTCGAGGAGCTGCCTGGCGTGGGTCCCGCCACGGCCGACAAGCTGAAGGAGGCGGGCTTCACGGACCTCATGGCCATCGCCGTCGCCTCCCCCCAGACGCTGGCGGACGTGGCCGAGCTGGGGACCACGGTGGCCCAGAAGATCATCCTGGCCGCCCGGGAGGCCGTGGACATCGGCGGCTTCGAGACGGGGGACATGATCCTCGAGCGGCGGAAGTCCGTGGCGAAGCTCACCACGGGCTCGAAGGCCCTGGACTCCCTGCTGGGCGGTGGCGTGGAGACGCAGGCCATCACCGAGACCTTCGGTGAGTTCGGGTCAGGGAAGACGCAGATCGCCCACCAGCTGGCCGTGAACGTGACGCGGCCCGTGGACGCCGGCGGTATGGACGGGGAGACCGTTTGGATTGACACAGAGTCCACCTTCCGCCCGGAGCGCATCGTCCAGATGGCGGTGGGCCTCGAGCTCGACCCGGAAGAGGTCCTTGAGAAGATCCACGTGGCGCGGGCGTTCAACTCCCACCACCAGATGCTCCTGGTGGACAAGGCCAACGAGATGGCCAAGATGCATCCCGTTCGCCTATTCGTCGTGGACTCCCTGACCTCCCACTTTCGGGCGGAGTACGTGGGACGGGGCGTCCTGGCGGAGCGACAACAGCTCCTCAACCGCCACGTCCACGACCTCATGCGCTTCGGGGACGTGAACAACGCCACCATCTTCGTCACGAACCAGGTCCAGGCGAAGCCCGACGCCTTCTTTGGCGACCCCACGCGCCCCATCGGAGGGCACGTGGTGGCCCACACCTCCACGTTCCGGGTGTACCTGCGGAAGAGCAAGGGGGAGCGGCGCATCGCCCGGCTCATCGACTCGCCAAACCTGCCCGAGGCCGAGGCGATCTTCACGATTTCGGAGGACGGCATCCGGGACTAGCCGAACGGCTAAATAGCGGCGCCGAGTGGTTTCTGCGTGGACGTCCACCGGGTCGTCGACCCCTCCTTCGACGTAAACCTCTACCTGGCGGTCTCGGAGGGAGAGGCACTCTTGGTAGACACGGGAACGGGGGCGCGGACGGGGGAGCTCCTCCTCCGGCTGCGCTCGACCCTTGGCGACTCGTCTCTGGAGGCCGTCCTCCTCACGCACCGCCACGTGGACCACGTGGGCGGGGCAGGGGAGATCGCCCGTGCCTTCGGACTCGCGCCGCGCATCTCCCCAGACGACGCGTCGCCCCTCCGAGAGGGGAACGGTCGTTCCACAGGCGCAACCCTCTTCGGGCTCCCCATGGAGTCCATCGAAGTGGAGACCATGGCGTACGACTCCGCAATCCGGGTGGGTACCGTCACCCTCAAGGTTCTCCACACGCCGGGACACACCGTCGGCAGCATCTGCCTTCTGGGGGACGACGGGTCCCTCTTCACGGGGGACACCGTCTTTGCCTACGGGAGCATCGGTCGTTGGGACCTGGAGACGGGGAGCCACCGGGACCTCTTGGTCTCCCTGAAGGCCCTGGAGGCGCGGGGAGCGGAGGATCTCTACCCGGGCCATGGGCCCCCCGTGCCGGGGGAGGCCGCACAGCACCTCGCCCTGGCGGTGGAGATGGCGGAGGCGATGGGCCCGTGAACCCTCGCCGACGTCTCCGCGCCCACGGGGCGGCCGGCCATTGGGGGCTCCGGGAGGAGGACCTGGTGGAGGTCGTGGAGGTGCTGAAGGCGGGGGGGCTCGTGGTCTACCCCACGGACACCCTCTACGGATTGGGGGCAGACCCCTACGACGAGGCAGCCATGGATCGCCTGTATCGCGTGAAGGGACGTCCCCACGGTGAGCCGGTGGCCTTGGTCGTGGCGGGCCTGGAGGAGGCGCGGCAACTGGCGCACCTGACCCGGGCGGCCCATCGCCTCTGGGACGCCTTTCTGCCCGGGCCCCTCACCCTTATTGTGCATGCGACACCGGAGGCCCCCCGGCGAGTCGTGACGCGGGAGGGCGGCCTGGGCCTCCGCATGCCTGACCACGGGGTTCCCCTGGCCATGGCCCGGGAGTTCGGGCCCCTGACCACCACCAGCGCGAACCGCCACGGCAGACCCCCTCCCCGGACGGTAGAGGAGGCCGAGGCCCAGCTGGGGGACGCCGTGGACCTATACGTCGACGCGGGACCCTGCCCCGTGGGAGAGGGCTCCACCGTCGTGGACCTGACGGGGGAGCGGGCAACGGTTAAGAGGGAGGGGGCGGTGTCCCGGGAAGAGCTGGAGCGACATGGATGAGGAGGAGCGGGAGAAGCTCCGCCAGGCGGGCCGCATCGCCAGGCGGGCGCTGGAGGACGGCCTGACTCTCATCCGCGAGGACGCGCGGCTCCTGGACGTGGCGGAGGCGGTGGAGCGGCGGATCCTGGACGAGGGCGCCCTCCCCGGCTTCCCCTGCAACATCTCCATCGACACCCAGGCCGCCCACTTCACCCCCCGCCACAACGACGGGAAGCTGACCTTCGCCCGAGGCAACCTGGTGAAGCTGGACGTGGGCGTCCACGTGGACGGGTACCTGGCGGACAACGCCCGGACGGTGGAGGTGGGCACCCGGAACTGGACGCGCATGATCCAGGCGGCACGCGAGGCCGTGGGCGTGGCGGTGGAGGTCATCCGCCCCGGAACCTCTATGGAGATGGTGGGGGCGGCCATCGAGCGGACCATCCGCTCCCACGGATTCAAGCCGGTGGAGAACCTCACGGGCCACAGCCTCCGCCCCTACGTCCTCCACGCGGACAAGAGCGTCCCCAACGTGGCGCAGATGCGGGGCCAGCGGGAGCCGCAGACGGTGGAGGCGGGGGACGCCTACGCCATCGAGCCCTTCGCCACCAACGGGGTAGGACGCGTGGAGGGGGGTCGGCCCAGCAACATCTACCGCATCGTGAAGCGGAAGAAGAGCGGGGCGGATGCGGCGGACGCCCTCTTGGAGAAGGTGTACACGGACTTCCAGACCCTGCCGTTCTCCGAGCGCTGGTGCCACCGCCTGGACAGCCGCGCCCCCGTCCACCTGCGAAGCCTCGTGCGGAAGGGCATCCTCATGGGCTATCCCATCCTCCAGGAGGCGGGGAAGGGCATGGTGGCCCAGAGCGAGGACACCGTCATCGTGACGTCGGGGGGCGCCGTCGCCACCACGGTGCCGTAGTCGCTGGTCGCGCCGCGAGCCACGTCACAAAGTTTATCTAGGGCCTTCCCCCATCGATATCCACCCCTGGAAGGGAGGGGAGCTTGAGCCAAATCAAACGACTGGTTCTAGATGTGCTGAAGCCGCACAACCCGTCCATCGTGGAGCTGTCGAGGCGCCTGAGCATCGTGGATGGGGTGTCGGGGGTCAACTGCACCCTGGATGAGGTGGACCAGGAGACGGAGAGCGTCAAGATCACCATCGAGGGCGCGGACATCGACTTCGACTTGGTGGAGTCCATCATCCGGGAGAGCGGCGCCGCGGTTCACTCCGTGGACAGCGTGTCCACGGGGTCCAAGCTCGTGGAAGAGGTGCGGACGCCTCAGGACCTCTGAGTCTTCATCTCCCGGGCCACGGCGTGCAGGATCTCCGTCTTCTTCCCCCCGCCGACGATGAGGATGCGCCCTTCCCGCTTCCACGGGCGCGAGGAGTGGGCGCCCCCCTCCTCCGTCTCCACGCGGTAGCCCGCCCGACGGGCCGCCTCCCGGAGCTCCTCCAGCGTAGGGGAGGCGACGGCGAGCTTCCGTTCCACGCGCCGGCCCTGGGCGCGGCTGCATGAGGAATCGAAGTAGGTCGGGTACAGGACGACGATCTGGTCGCCGCGGGAGACCACGGGGCTCCAAGGGAGGGTGCCGTAAAAAGGCTGCCGGGGGGAGGTTCATATCGGCATGTCGGCTCTCTCCCCCATGGACGAGTACCTGCGGGCGAACCAGCGGTACTGGGACTCCCTCGTTCCCTTCCACGCGGCGTCGGCGTTCTACGACGTGGAGGGCTTCAAGGCGGGCCGCATCACCCTGTTGCCCCTGGAGAGGGAGGAGGTCGGTGGGGTGGAGGGGAAGACGCTCCTCCACCTCCAGTGCCACTTCGGGCTGGACACCCTCTCGTGGGCCCGCCTGGGGGCCCAGGTCACCGGCGTCGATTTCTCCGCGCCGGCCATCGCCCTGGCCCGTGAGATCCAGGAGGAGGTGGGTCTGGAGGCCACCTTCCTGTGCGATGACATCCATAGGCTCCCGCAGGTCCTGCAGGGGCAGTTCGACGTCGTCTTCACCTCGTACGGCGTCCTCTTCTGGCTCCCCGACGTGCCCCGCTGGGCGGAGGTCGTGGCCCACTTCGTGAAACCCGGCGGCTTCTTCTACCTGGTGGAGGACCACCCGGTGGCCCTGATGTTCGAGAACGAGGCCGATACCGAGGAGCTGGAGATTGCCCATTCGTACTTTCCCTCCCGGGCGCCCCTTCGCTTCGAGTATCCAGGGAGCTACGCCGCGCCCCAGGCCGAGTCCTCGACCCCCAGCTACGAGTGGCACCACAGCCTGGGGGAGGTGGTGACCTCCCTCATCCAGGCCGGCCTTCGGCTGGAGTTTCTCCACGAGTTCCCCTTTGCCGCCTGGCAGCGCTTCCCCAGCATGGAGCGGGACGAGGCGGGGTGGTGGCGGCTCAAGGGGGCGGAGCAGGACTTCCCGCTGACCTTCTCCGTGCGCGCGCGAAAGCCGGCCTCCGGCTAGGTGGCCCACGCCTCCACGGCTACTCCTTCACCAGAACGGCGTTGACGGCTCCCGTCTGTCCGGGACGGGAGGTCACCCGGGCAAGACCCTTCTCCGTCTGGACGGTGGCGCCCTTGGTGATGATGTTGCGGGTCACGTAGTTGGGGTTGGCGGGGTTGCTTTCCACGGTGAGAATCTTCACCCGCTCCGTCTTCCCCGTCTCCGGGTCCAGGACGTTGGCCCACGCAGCGCGCAGGAGGCGGACCTTGCGGTTGTCCCCGAGCACCCGCAGCCTCTTCGCCCTCTCCTCCCCCAGGGTGGCGAACTCCTGCTCCCGGCCCAGCTCGTAGCGGCGCTTCTTGTGGAGGGGGCGCAGCATCCCGCCGCTGGGCTTCCGCTTGGACCGTGCCTGCCAAAGGGCCATGCCAGGCCCCTTACGCGGGGGACCGGATAAAGGTTTACGGGAGGAGGGTGACCTCCACGCCCTCCCCCACGTCCACCAGGGCCCCGTACCCCCGGAAGGCGGGCCCCGGGTTGATGCAGACGGGCCCCTCGCCCTCCACCCCTCGCCCCTCGTGGATGTGGCCGCAGAGCACGGCCTTCGGGCCAAACTCCTCCACCAGCCGGCGGACGGCCCGGCTCCCCGCGTGGCCCCCGCCGGGGACCACGTCCACGGATCCGTGGGGCGGCGCGTGGGTGGCCAGGATGGCCTCCGGGACCATGAGGGGGCGGAGGGAGGCCTCCAACTCCTCCTCCGAGAGCTCGAAGGGGGTGTGGAAGGGGGTGGGGGAGGAGGCTCCGAGGCCCACCAGCGTCTCCCCCGCCACCTCCTCCCGTCGACCGTGGAGGCTCACGCCCAGCTCCTCCAGCAAGGGCACNNGATCCCCATCTCCTCCAGCAGCGGCACGATCTCCCGGGGGTCGCAGTTCCCGGGCAGGGCCAGGGTCCGGCACGGGAACCCCTCCAGCAACCGCCGCGCGTACTCCGGGGGCCCGAAGTTGGTGATGTCCCCCGTCACCAGAAACAGGTCGGGCGCGTACGCCTTCGCCCAGGCTCGGCTCTCTTCCAGGCACCGATCCGCGCCGTGCAGGTCTGTCATCTGGAGGATGCGCATGCCACCGCCTAGATCACGATGCCGAAGGTCAGGTCCCGGTAGAGGACGAGGTAGGCGAGGAGGTAGGCCAGGATGGCCCCGCCGTTCAGGAGCGGCAGGCCCGCCTGGGGACGCCCCGTCAAGACGAAGCGCATGAGAAGGGCGAAGCCCACCAGGGTGCCCAGGAGCGTGAGGAGGGCCACCAGCACGTTCGCCCCGATCCCCCCGTACGCCACGGCGTCGGGGAGGTTCGCGAAGGCGGAGACCACCAGGATGCCAGGGATGATGACGTCCCCCAGTCCCATGAACATGGCCGCCCGTTCCTCTCCCCCGTCCAGCTGCTCCCGGAGCGGGGGCTGCTGCCGGAACGAGTAGGGGAGTCGCTTGGGGACGACCAGGAGGATGGGGAGCCGCAGGCCCGTGACGGCGTCCGCCAGCGTGAGCATGTGGCGGGTCTTGTACACGGCCACCGCGTCGTAGATCGCCAGGGCCCCCAGGAAGACGAGGGCCGGCAGCACGCCGAAGGAGATGCCGATGATGGCCGAGACCCCCGCGGCCACGGTGAGGCCCGTGGCGTCGACCACATACCACTCCGGCCGACGGAGGAGGACGACCACGAGGCCCACGGCGACGGTCGCGGTGGCCGCCAGGCTCACCACGTCCCGCCACGGGGCGGGGAGGAAGAAGAAGGCGTAGAACAGGGGGATCGTGAAGACGAAGACGAGGGTGAGGGCGATGGCGCCCAGGATGATGTACCGGAGGACGGCCTCCCGGCGCAGGCGGATGAGGAAGAGGACCGCCACGGTGAAGGCGATGATGAGGACGATGTAGAGGACGGCGTTGGACACGGCGTTGGGGTCCTCGAAGGCTTGGGCGCCCGAGGCCCGCAGAGGGATCGCCAGGAGGAGGGCCACGGCGTGGGCCGTGACGAGGAGGGCTCCCATGGCCAGGACGGCCGGCAGCTCCCTGGCCATGCTACTCCGTCGCCACCTTCGCGAAGGCCACGGTCCCCACCACCTTCTCGATGCGGACCTTCACGATGGAGCCCTTGGCGGTGCCCGGCACGTAGATGACGTACTTATCCCGCTTGGCCACGCCGTCGCCCTTCTTCCCGACGTCTTGGATCATGACCTCGTAGACCTGCCCGGCCTGGAGGCCCTCCTCCTCCACCTTCGGGGCCTTCTTGACGACCCGCAGCGACCGGCGGGCGCCGCAGGCGTCGCACTCCAGCATGGGGATGCGGTCCTCCTTGACGATGCGGGTGTCGGGCCGACGACACTCGCCGCACAGGACGTACTCCTCCACGTAGCTGCTGATCCGCTCGTCCGCCTCGTCCGCCGAGAGGCGACCCTTGAAGACGGCCCTGCGGTTGTCGTCCAGGCTCCCCGCCGTGCCAATCTCCCGGAGGAGGTAGGCGAAGACCTGCTGGGGGTCCCGGTTGATGACGTCGCAGATCTCGGCGAAGTTCCGGAGGACGGTGGAGGCACCCTCCTGGAGGACCTCCGCCCGGGGGACCTGAAAGCGCTCGCCCCCCTCCGTGGTGTGGGGCAACCCCTCCTTCGCCCGCTTCAAGAGTTCCTGGTAGCTGGGCACGAGGCGACCTATGCTGGCCAGGCCTAATAGTGTTTCGCTACCCCCGGTACGCCTTGGCGGCCTCCACCAGGCCGTAGTGGATGGGGGAGGGCCGCAGGGGCCGCGACTTGAACTCCGGGTGGAACTGGGAGGCGACGAAGTAGGGGTGGCCCTCCAGCTCCAACACGTCCATCCGCCGGCCGTCCTCCGACTTGCCGTAGTAGCGAAGGCCCCCGGCCTCCAGCTTCGGGATGTAGGCGGGATTGATCTCGTAGCGGTGGCGGTGGCGCTCGTAGATGTGGCCGGCCCCGTAGAGCTCCCGGGTTCGGGACCCCTCCTCCAGGACCACCTCGTGGGCCCCCAGCCCAGCCGCATGGTGGCGCCCTTGTCCTCCACGCCGCGCTGCTTCGGCAGCAGGTCCACCACCGGGTGGGGCGTCTTGGGGTCGAACTCCGTGCTGTTGGCCCCTTCCAGGCCCAGGACGTGGCGGGCGAACTCCACCGTGGCCATCTGGAACCCAAGGCAGACCCCTTGGAAGGGGATGTCGTTCTCTCGGGCGAATTGGATGGCCGTGATCTTGCCCTCCGTCCCCCGGGAGCCGAACCCCCCGGGCACCAGGACCCCGTGGACGCCCTCCAGGACGGAGGCCCCCTTCTGCCTGATGTCCACGCTCTCGATCCAGCGGATGTTGACCTTCACGTCCGCCCGGGCCCCCGCGTGGGCGAAGGCCTCCACGTGGCTGATGTAGGAGTCCTGGAGGTGGGTGTACTTCCCCACCAGGGCAATCTCCACCTCCGCGCTGGGCTCCCTGAGCCGCTTCACGAAGGCGCGCCACTCCTCCAGGTCCTTTCCCCCGCCCTTCAGCGCCAGCCGGCGCAGGAGGTACTCCGGCAGGCCCTGGTCGTTCAGCAGGAGGGGGACCTCGTAGATGGAGCCGGCGTCCGGCGCGCTGACGACCCCCTCCAGGGGGACGTCCCCGAAGAGGGAGATCTTCTTCCGGGTGGCCTCGTCCAGGGGCTGGGGCGCCCGGGCCACGATGGCGTCGGGGCGGACCCCCACGGCCCGCAGCTCCCGCACGCTGTGCTGCGTGGGCTTCGTCTTGGGCTCGCCCACCACCGGGAGGATGGGGACCAGGGTCGTGTGGACGAAGACGCAGTTCTCGCGTCCCACGTCAAAGGAGAGCTGGCGGACGGCCTCCAGGAAGGGCATGGACTCGATGTCGCCCACGGTCCCGCCAATCTCCACCAGGGTCACGTCCACCCCTGCCGCCTCCGCCGCATAGACGATCATGCGCTTGATCTCGTCCACCACGTGAGGGATGATTTGCACCGTGTCCCCCAGGTAGTCGCCCTTCCGCTCCTTCTCGATGACGGAGAGGTAGGCCTTCCCCGTGGTGATGTTGTGGTCCCGGGTGAGCTCCACGTCCAGGAAGCGCTCGTAGTTGCCCAGGTCCAGGTCCACCTCCCCCCCGTCCTCCATGACGTAGACCTCCCCGTGCTGATAAGGGTTCATCGTCCCCGCGTCCACGTTGAGGTACGGGTCGATCTTGATGGCGGTGACGTCCAGCCCTCGCGCCTTCAGGTTGAGGCCGATGCTGGAGGTCGTGATGCCCTTTCCCAGGCCTGACAAAACCCCGCCGGTCACGATGACGTACTTCATGCGCCCAACGGGCGAAAGACATAGGCCGGACGCGATATAAGGGTTGTGCGGCCGGCCTTAGGGCCGGGACGCCAGCCGCAACCGCTCCCCGATGTGGCGGAGGACGCCCGCCAGGTTGTCCCCCTTATCGTAGGACGTGAGGGCCTCCTCCTGGGCCGCCGGGTCGTTGCGGAGCTCCTTGGCGAAGCGGACCATGGCCGAGAGGGCGCGCGTCACCTCGTCCACCACGGCCACCGTGGCCGCCTGGCTCGTGCGGGAGAGCGGGTTGAGGTCCACGGCCAGGACGGCCTTGCCCATCGCCACCAGGGCCTCCGCCCGATCCCCGTCCTCCAGGGGGACCAGGACCGTCCCCGCCTCGAAGATGCCGTCCTCGGCGCACAGAGCCCGGTCCGACGCCAGCCCGGGGATCCGGGCGGTCGCCTGGAGGCCCAGGACGTCCGGGATCCCGGCCGCCTGGAGGAGGTCCACGACCTTCGCCACTCGCTCTTCCGTCCGGTGGAACAGGTTGACCTCCACCCGGGCCCCGGTGGCCGCCGCCAGCTCTCCCACCTCCGCGGGGGCCAGGACGGCCACGTTGCCGTTGACGGAGATGACGGCACGCTCTGCCCGCAGCAGGTGGGCGGCCGTCGCCCGCGACGCCTCCGCCGCCTCCGGGACCGTGTGCTCGCCTAGCAGGTAGTCGAAGGCCTCCCCACGCCCGTGGGCCAGGAGTCCCTCCCACGCGACGATCCCCTCCTTCGCCCCCTGGACCAGCTTCTCCCGCGTCACCAGGGAGGCGTAGCGGGGGTGGCTGCGGGGGATGCGGCCGGGCACGCGGGGCAGAACGCCGGCCTCCTAATGAGGTTTCTCCGGCCTTCCTTCGCCCCCCCCACCATTAACTATAACTGACGCCCAACGATGAATTCGCCGGCATGCTCGTCGGGGTGGTGGGGAAGCCGAACGCGGGGAAGAGCACTTTCTTCGCCGCCGCCACGCTGGCCCCGGCGGAGATCGCCGCCTACCCCTTCACCACCATCAAGCCCAACCGGGGCATCGCCTACGTCACCCACCCCTGCCCGCACCCGGAGGTCGGCACCGCCTGCACCCCGAGCAACGCGCCGTGCTCTGACGGCACCCGACTCGTCCCGGTGGACCTCCTGGACGTGGCCGGCCTGGTCCCAGAGGCCCACAAGGGGAAGGGACTGGGCAACCAGTTCCTGGACGACCTCCGCCAGGCCTCCGCCTTCCTCCACGTCGTCGACGCCAGCGGGGCCACGGACCTGGAGGGCAACGTCCATGAGCTCGGCGACCACGACCCCCGGGAGGACGTCCGCTTCCTGGACGAGGAGCTCGCCCACTGGATGGCGGGGATCCTGGGACGGAACTGGGACAAGACGGCCCGCCGCGCAGAGGTGGAGGGCGAGAGCCTGGAGAGGCTCCTGGCCGAGCGGCTGGCGGGGCTGGGCCTTCGGGAGGCGCAGATCCACGCGGCTCTCCGCGCCGCCGCCCTGGACGATCGGCCGCGGGGCTGGTCGGAGGAGGACCTCCTCCACCTCGCCCGGGAGCTCCGCCGGGCGGGGAAGCCCCTGGTCCTCGCGGCGAACAAGGCGGACGTGGCGCCGCCGGAGGTCCTGCAAGGACTCCTTCACCTGGAGGGGTACCCGGCCGTGGCCACCTGCGCGGAGTGCGAACTCGCCCTGCGGCGGGCGGCCAAGGCGGGGCTGGTGGACTACGTCCCGGGCGCCGCATCCTTCCGGGCGCGGGAGGGGGCCTCCCTGTCGGAGGCGCAGGAGCATGCCCTGCACCGCATCGAGGAGCACCTGGACGCCTTCGGCTCCACGGGGGTGCAGGCGTGCCTGGAACGCCTCATCTTCGACGTCCTGGGCATGATCGTCGCCTACCCCGTGGAGGACGAGATCCACTGGACTGACAAGGAGGGGAACGTCCTGCCGGACGCTTACCTCCTGCCCCAGGGAAGCGTCGCAAGGGACTTAGCCTACAAGGTCCATTCCGACCTGGGCGAGGGCTTCATCCGCGCCGTCAACGCCCGGACGAAGCGGGTCGTGGGCCAGGACTACGAGGTGCAGGACGGGGACGTCATCAAGATTGTCGCGAGGACGTAGCATGGCCACCCACGATGTGCGGCTCCTGGCCGCCTCCTACCGTCGGGAGGGCGAGGAGGAGCTGCCTGTCATCCAGCTCTTCGGCCGGACCCGGGAGGGCCGCTCCATCACGGTGGAGTACCGGGGCTTTCGCCCCTACTTCTACGCCGTGGAGCCACCCCAGTCCCTCCGGGGCGCGCTGGAGCGGGACAACGAGGTGGTGGAGCTCCGGGACGTCTCCCTGGAGGTCTCCCCTCTGGAGAAGAAGCCGTGCGCCCAGGTCGTGATGAAGCACCCGTGGCGCACGCCGGAGTTCCGGAACAAGGCCCAGCAGTACGACGCCGGCATCCTGGCGGCGGACATCCCCTTCGTCCACCGCTTCATCTACGACATGGACCTGGGCTCCTGCTTCCGGGTCCATGGGGAGGAGGCCGAGGGGCCCTACACGACGGAGATCCTCCTCCGGGCCGAGCGCTTCGAGGCGTGCGACCCCTTCAACCCCCGCCTGAAGGTCCTCAGCTTCGACATCGAGAACTCCATGGAGGACGGCCGCCTCCTGGTCCTGGGCGTGGCCCTGCGGGACGGCGGGGAGATCCAGCACCACGCCTTCCGCGGGGGGGAGCGGGAGATCCTGCGGGACTTCGTGAGCCTGGTGCAGCGGGAGGACCCGGACATCCTCACGGGCTACAACATCGGCGGCTACGACATCCCCGTCCTCCAGGAGCGCGCCCAGAGGGCGGGGGTGCGCGAGCTCCCCGTGGGCCGGGACCGGGAGACGTGGCGGAGCTTCTCCGATCGGCTGTGGCGCCTCCACGGCCGGGTGGTGGCCGACGCCTGGTGGAGCGTGAAGAGCGA
>JABAOD010011252.1_pt1 | contig 15568 bp, 14 predicted proteins | sample 7062151 | NCBI WGS metagenome assembly JABAOD01 (sample SAMN14538626, study PRJNA623070) | marine sediment metagenome | biome: marine biome [ENVO:00000428]; feature: marine pelagic biome [ENVO:01000023]; material: deep marine sediment [ENVO:00002113] | place: India: Gulf of Khambhat ... | reverse complement strand
GCCGGGCCGCACGTTGGCCTGGCTAAGCGTCCACAGGTCCTCCGCGAGCAACGCCAGGCTCGGTCCCTTGACCAGGTCGAGGAACTCGTTGCCCAGGTTCTCGGCATCGACCTCGTTCATCGATGTGTCGTTGTCCAGGACTGACTTGGCCATCAGCAGGTCGACCTCCCATGGGTAGAGAGGCCACGGACTGGCATCGCCGGCTATGACAGTTGGATCAGGGTTCCACGAGTCGTACCACATTCTGAAGGAGTCAGCGTCGATGAACTCGATGCCCCGGATGGCGTTGATGAAGAGCACAAATCCAGGTTGCTCAGCAGTCGTCGGACCTACGACGGACAGATCGCCTTCGACGATCCGGTGGGTGTAAGCGATGCCTGCCATGATGTCATCCATGCCGATGTCCACACCATGGTGCCAGCTACCCCAGCCTTCATCGACGACGCTGAAGTCAACGTAGCTCTTGGAGGTGACACCGGGTCCGACTGCCTCGTACTCCCCGCTGGTGACATTGTACATCACCGCATCTTCAGGTACTGCCATTTCGTCGCCAATGGGACCGACAGTCTCGACGCTAAAGTCGAGCCTGAAGGGTATGACAGTTCCCAGGTGCGGGTGTGTTGCCACTCCCGGGTCCGAGAAGGCGCGCCGCTGGTGTTCCTCGTAAACCCACGTGAAGCCTCCCCACGCGTTCCAGTTGGAAACGGTGTGGATCGGCTGGGCGGCGTTGAGAGTTCCACCCGTCGTGCCTCCCTTCCGGATGGTCTTCAAACCCCTCCAGTTGAGCACTCCACCAAAGAGGTCCCACACCGGATGGGTGGTGTCCGAGTTGACCGCAACGACGTCGATGTCCGCGTCCAAGAAGATCCGTATGCCGTCCTTGAGGCCTTCCTCACTGCACTTTCTGAGGAGGTCCCGCCTCTCTTCGAGGTCGATGTATTCGCTGAAGTATAGGGTGTCAGCTGGTATGGTCAGGGCCGGTGGCGGTGTGTAGTAGTCCCAGATGGCGCTTCCGAAGTCACCATTGTAGAAGTAGCCGCAGTTCGTGTCGTCATACTGGATGAACCCGGTGAATCCCCAGCCCTCGGTGTACATGTGCCACAGACCCGCTCTCGGGTCACCGAAGTAGGTCTTGGCGTAAGCCTCGGAAGCCGGGGATGGATCAAGCGTGGCGTCGAATCCGAGTGCTTCGATCTCGGTAGCTATGTAGTTGGCGATCTCGAATCGGAGGTCCTCAGTCCTCTGGACGATGATGACCTCTATCTGCTCTCCCCCGTACATGAAATTCCCGTCTTCAATGGTGACGCCCGGTACCGTTGCAAGAGCAGATTCCATCTGAGCCTTGGCCTTGCTTGGATCATAGGAGTACTTCGCCTCTAGCTTGGCGAAGAAGCCCGCGTCCCTCGCGTAGTCTGGCTGATTGCGGAAGTGGTGCGCCACGTACGGGAGACCGAATCCGCCTAGGATCTCAGCGATTATGTGCTCTCTGTCAATGGCGTAGTTGAGGGCTTCTCGAGCCTCCCTCACGACGAAGGGATTGATCTTGTCTGTTGCCGTCGGATCGAAGGGTACAGGGTTGACCCACATGTCCTTCAAGCCAGTGACGGCCTCGTAGGTGTCGATGTTGGGATCATCCCTTGCCGCTACCTTGTCTGTGGGCGTTTCGAGCGGGAATACATAGATGTCTGTGTCGCCAGCCGAGACTGAAGCGACGGCCTGTTCTTGTGGTATGACTGAGAATATTATTTCGTCAACCCAAGGGCCCGTCTGCTGCGCTGCCACGGGCGCGGGAAGCGCCAAGGAAGACACAAGCAGGAGCGTGCCAACAAGGGTTGCCAGTGCTATTTTTCTTAGCATCGTTCTACTCTCCTTCTCCCACACTCCCCCGACTAACTAAGATAGGTAGCTGTCAGGGCTCGTTCGTGGGTATTTTTCATACTCTATTTATATCTTTCCGCCTGCCAGTTTTGCTGGCAGGGACACTGGACCGCAAGTGGTAAGGGGTTTAAAGTGGTTCTGGCACATGTCTCGAACGGCCGAGCAGATTTTTCGAAGCGCGTCCAAGCTTCCGAGCGGCCCGAGGCCATCTCATGTCCCGGAAAACCTTTAAGGCTCTCGGAATCGCTGTTGAAATGGGCCTGGGTCGGAGCACCCTCGAGGAGGAGACGAGATCTCCATGCATGCCATAATGGACGAAGGCGGCCACGGGGGGAAGAGGGGCGGTCGGGTACGGCATCATCTCCCCTCGCGACCTGTGGTGAGCGCTGCAATAACGTTCTCGATAGTATTCTCTTTGTCCATCACTCAGTTGCCTGCTGCTCAGGCGGCACAGCTCGCCTGGCTCGTTGAGGGTGTGGAGTTCGCCGGCCCATCGGGCCTGCGAACCAGCTTGGCCTTGGATGAGGACGGTGTGCCTCACATTGCATATGTAGACAGGGCCAGTGACACGATAAGGTCAGCGACTCGGAACGAAGAGGGCTGGGTAATCCGTATAGTGGATTCCGCCGGAGGATTCACGGGTGACATAAGTCTGGCCCTTGACAACGAGGCCCGACCGCGTATCAGTTACTTCAGTGGTGCAACTGGACACCTGAAATACGCCATGTGGAACGCCACTTCTTGGGAGATACACGAGATTTCCCCCGCTCGCTGGGAGGGACACCACAGCCTAGCCCTGGATCGCACCGGTACTCCCCACATCGCGTACTCCTACTTCAACGGAGATCTCAAGTACACTGTTTGGAACGGCACGGGGTGGAGCAACGAAACCGTTGACAAGGAGGTCATCACAGCAAGATTCGTTTCGCTTGCCCTGGACTCTCAGGATGAACCACACTTCGCGTATTACGGGGACGGTCAACTGCGCTACGCATGGCTCAATGGGACAACCTGGGGTACAGTGGTGGTCGACACAAAGGACTACACAGGATGGTTCTCCAGAATAGCCCTGGATTCTCAGGACAAACCGCATATCGCCTATCGTGACTCGCTTAGTAGGAAGCTCAGGCATGCCTGGATTCCCGCCTTCTCATCTTCCTGGAACCTGGAGACCGTCGACATAGATGGAGACACTGGTTGGGACGTGGACATCGCCATAGACGATCTCGATGGCCTCCACCTGTCCTACTACGAACGTTATGATGCTGAGCTGCGTTATGCCTACAAACCATCTGTTATCTGGGTAGTTCAGACTGTCGATACCCTGGGGGTCGTCGGGTGGTACACAAGCATAGCGTTGAATGAGGAGGGGCGGCCCAGGATATCCTATCTAGACTGGACCAACGGCCTTCTCAAGTACGCTGAGGGGACGTCAACACTCGCAGTAAGGACCCTAACGCCAGCAAGCGTGACCTCCAGCGCAGGCGTCCTGCGGGGCGAGTTGGTCTCCCTGGGGGACTACAGCTTTGCAGAGGTTTCCTTTGAATGGAGAACCGAGGGGGAGGTCGGTTGGCGTGCGACGTCATCCCAGATAGCTCTCTCTGAGGGCATCTTTGAGACCTACTTCCCCGATCTCGAGCCTGAGAACGGATATGAATTCAGGTTCAAGGCAACGGCGAACGGAGAGGTGGTGTGGGGCAGCGTCTTGAACTTCACGACTCTGGCGCCACCAATCGGGGAGCCTTTGATCCCCTTCCAGACTCAGACCCTTCTCATCGCAGCGGGCGTCCTTGGATTCTTGCTGGGCTGGGTTCTGTACGTGGTTGTGGACCGGTTCCGAAAGAAACGGCGCAAGACCTAGCCGACAAGGCATCGCCCAACAGCAGTGGTTGTATGTGGAGGGAGCCTCGCCTTTGTGCCTTTTACTCTGCTAAATGGCAGGCGACGAAGTGCCCAGGCCTCAGCTCCCGCAGCAACGGCTCCTCTATGTCACAGAGTCCTGCCTTTGCAATGGGACATCTGGGGTGGAATCTGCAGCCTGCGGGCGGGTTGGCGAGGTTCGGGGGCTCCCCTGGAAGGGCCGGACGCTCTTTGAACCTGTTCTCAGGGTCCGGATCCGGAATCGCTTCCATCAGGGCTTGGGTATATGGATGAAGGGGCTCTGCCAGCAGACTTCGCTTCCGTCCCAGTTCCACCAGCTTTCCTGCATACATCATGCCAATGCGCTCGGAGAAGTGGTGGGCCGTGGCTAGATCGTGAGTGATGTGCAAGAAGCTGACCTTGAAGTTCTCCTGAATCTCCCTGAGGAGCATGAGGATGCTGATCTTGACGGAGGCGTCGAGCATAGACACAGGCTCGTCAGCGACCATGAACTCAGGATTCAGGATCATGGCGCGGGCGACGGCCACGCGCTGTCTCTGTCCACCGCTTAGCATGTGGGGATACTTACCGGCGAAGAACTCTGGGGGAGTCAGGTGCACGCTCTCGAGGGCTCCGTGGACCATCTGCGACCTTTCATCACGGTCTCCTAGGCGGTGAATCACGAGGGGCTCTTCCAGTATTTTGTATATCGGGAAGGAAGGATTGAGGCTTGAGTAGGGGTCTTGCGGTATCATCTGGGCCTTTCGGCGCAGCCACATGATGTCCTTAAGGCGGGCGTGGGTGACCACCTTTCCATCGAATTGGATCTCCCCGGCGGTGGGTTCTACTAGTCGGAGCACAGTCCTCCCCAGGGTTGTCTTACCGCTGCCGCTCTCACCGACTAAGGCGATGGTCTCTCCCCTCTCCACGGTGAGGGTAACGCCATCCACTGCCTGGACATATACAGGCTTCCTGAATAGGCTGCCGCCTCCGATCTCAAACCACTTGGTCAATCCAATGAGGTTGACAATACCGTCCTCCACGGCCACTTCAGCTCCCCCCCTTGGTGAGCAACAGGCATGCAGCTCTCTGGTCTTCTCCTACCATCTCTGGGGTCTTGCCCTGGGCGAGTCGAAGGACAAGCTGACCGTCCTCGACCTGGACAGTTCGGATACTCTGGAACGAGCGCAACTGATCGCTCTCGAGGGAGATTGTGTCTTTGATGGATCGCTCCCAGGCCTCCGCGTTGCCCCCATCGCTGGGCGGCAGGACCAGGGTGAAAGCGTCCACAACTTCCATCTCGTCCAGCTGCATCCCTTCATCCCCCGCTTTCTCAGACAGGGCCTTCCTCAAGTCCTCTGCAACCTCATCGGCGCTCCATCCGCAGTCTTCGAAGGACACAGGGCATCGGGGGTGGAAGCGGCAACCCAGAGGGGGTTCGACTAGGTCCGGCGGGACCCCTGGGATGAAGGTAGGAGCCACGGTGCTTCTGAGCTTCGGAACGCTCCCGAGAAGCCCCTTCGTATAGGGATGCTGAGGGTCGGTGTATATCTTCTCTGCGGGTCCAATCTCCACTAACTCCCCGGCGTACATGATCCCCACATCATCAGCCAACTCGCTAGCCAAGGAGAAGTCGTGAGTGATGAAGATGTACGAGAGATTCTCCTCTCGCTTGAGGCGCTTCAGAAGGTTGATGATGTTGGCCTGTGTCATCACGTCCAGGGCGGACGTAGGCTCATCCAAGATCACGATAGAGGGGTTCATGATAAGGGCCATTGCAATAATGACCCTCTGCTTCATGCCTCCGCTAAGCTCGTGGGGATAGCTCTTCTCCACGTACTCCGGAAGCCGTACGCTGTTGAGCGCCTCCCTGACTCGGGCCCCTGCTTCCTCTGCTCGGAGATCCAGGTGGATCATCAACGGCTCCGCCACCTGATAGCCCACCTTGCTGGTGGGATTCAAGGCGTTCATGGCACCTTGGAACACCATGGAGATGCCTCGCCACCGGACCTGCTTGCGGAATTCTTCGTCCCTCAGATCCATAGTCTCTCTGCCTTCGAGCAGGACATGCCCATCGTACTTAGCGACGTTCTTCGGCAAGAGGCGAAGGATCGCGATCGCCGCAGAAGTCTTGCCGCAACCACTCTCACCGACGAGGGCCAAGGTGTGCCCCCTCTCCAGGTCGAAGTTGAGGTTATCCACCGCCTTGACAGGCCCTTTCCTGGTCTCATAGTGAAGGTATAGGTTCCTTACCTGAAGTACCGACGGCATCGATCTCCTTCCTCAGTGTCTCACTGCTCTCGTAGCCTTGGGTTCAGCACCTTGTCGAAGGAGTAACCAAGAAGGGCGAAGGCCACGGTGGTGAACACGATGGCGGCAGCTGGCAAGGATATCCACCACCAGAAGCCGTTGAACATCGCGTTGGCCCGTGAAGCGCTACCCATTAGGCTCCCCCACGTAGGCAGAACGGGATCTCCCAATCCAAGGAAGCTGAGAGAAGCTTCCAAGAAAATGTAGGCGGGGACGCTCAAGGCGATGAGGGCAAAGGTATAGGGCATCACCCTCGGGATTATGTGTTTGAATAGGACCCTGGGCCTACTCGCACCGTAAGAGAGGGCAGACTCGATGAACTGCTCCTCCCTGACCTGGAGGACGAGGCTCCGTATTACCTTGGTCGTGCTCCCGACAATTCCAAAGAGGATGAGCACTCCTAGTATCCACCATATCCCAGGAGTGTAAAAGAGGGAAATGATGATCAGGATCGGCAACAGAGGCAGGACGAGGTTGAAGTCGGCGGCCCGCTGTATGAGTTCATCGACCCGCCCTCCGTACCAGGCGGAAATCGCGCCGAAGATTGTCTGGACCATCACGATTACGAGGGCCGCCACGACACCGAAGACGAGGGCGATGGGTGCCCCCCATAGTAGCCCGGTAAGCAGGTCACGACGCAGGTTGTCGGTTCCCGCCACGCCGAAGATCTTCCCAAAGATGACAAACTTCCCGTCGACGACGTCCTCAGCTCCGAAGCTGAGAATCTCTGCCCTCACCTTGTACTCTCCTCTCAGAACCCTCGCACGGTTGGGATCAAGCATATCCTCTCCCGCGACGGCGAAGAGGCTCACCTCAGGCTTCGGGTGGGCGACATCAGTGGCGTTGTGCTGAGTCATGGCCCAGGTCCTGATGTTCTTCAGGGTCTGAGGCATCAGGGCGGTCTTCGAGTAGGGATACTTGTTTGCCCCCTGTCTCTCCGCTGCCTTCGACATTAGCTGCACGAATTCGCCATCGGGCCTTTCGAGTTCCACCGTGATGATGGGGCTCACGTTTGCGTAGGTGGCGTAGACCCACATGGTTAGCTCTGACGGGAAGTCATCGAAGTTGAAGTTGAAACGCACCTCCAGACTAAGCAAGCCGATGCCGAAGATGTCGGACCACGCTCCGCCCTTTCGGAAGTCGCCCTCTCTAGCTATCAAGGTCGGTGGCAATCTTGACGATGTGAAGTAATCCGTCCACGCTGGAGCGGCGGCGGTGGGGTTCTCCTCCCAGGCTTTGATGTCGGCCCAAGTCCTCACGACATCATAGGGGGCATAGATCGGGACAACGATGACCATAGCTATGAGGAGGGCTAGCATGCCACCTCCAGCCAAGCCGGCGGGAGTAGTGAAAGCATCTCGGAGGGTCTCCTTGATTCCGAGGACTGGGGGAGCAGCCATTGCCTCAGCCACCCCTCATGGCCTTGACACGGGGGTCAAGGAACCCGTAGATCAAGTCAAGGACAAAGACAGTGGCGACCAGGAGCATGGCATAAACAGCGCTGAGGCCGATGACAACTGGAGCGTCGAAGGCTGAAATCGCCTGAAAGTAAAGAAGGCCTATGCCTTGCCAATTGAACACAGTCTCGGTAATGATGGCTCCGAACCAAGAGGCGATCAAGGTTAGCGCCAGAGATGTCACGATGGGGGGAGAAGCAGCCCTCAGGACGTATCGCCTGAGGAGGGTCCTCTCGGGTACGCCCTTCGCCCTACCTGCGAGGACGAAGTCTTCGTCCATGATCTGAATGACTAGGTTCCTGGTCGTGTATGCCCACGATCCGAAGAAGGCGAATACGACAGTGATCAGGGGCAAGCTCAGATGATACCCGAAGTCCGCGGCCCAGAGCCACGGGTCGTCGGGTGGAGGGACCGATAGGGTACCCCCTGGCGGAAATATCCTGAGCCCATATGAGAACATGAGGATGAAGAAGATCCCGAAGACCCACGGTGGGACTACGAAAGTCGTGATGGACAGGACGGTTAGACCCCGGTCCGTGGCAGACAAGGCCTTGCGAGCCATCCTCAATCCCAGCCAGATCCCAAGGCCTGCGGCTAGGAGATCAGCAGTGAAGAACAGGATCAGCGTACGAGGCAGCCTCTCCAAGATGATGTCACTGATATCTCTCGAACCGGCTGCGTTCTTAAGGACGATAGCCCTACCTAAATCGAGGGTCAGGGCATCTATCGTATATCTAATCGATTTGGTGAAGAAGGGCTCATTGAGGCCGCGGGCAGCGATCGTTGCGTTGAATGTTGAGTTGAAGATTCTGTTCTGCTCCTCCTCGGGGAGCCTCGTGAACTCTGGATTGGAACGCAGTCTTTGGCCGAGCTCTCCACGAATCTGCTGCCTCAACAGGTCGTCAATCAGGCCGCCGGCGTTCGCGATAAGGACTGTGACGTAAACTGCTAATACCAGGGTTATGAGAAGAAAGACGCCCCTCTTGACCAGGAAGCGAACAAGCCCCACTACCTGTGCAACTGGCCGGCCTCTATTTAATCCTTCTCTACATCGGATTGCGGGGTGCTGGTTTGCTTCCCAAAAGGAGTTCAACGGTGCTCGAAGAGCACGCATTTCGAGTGCTTCAGCTTCTCTGATCTTTCGCCAAACGACAGTTGGTCTTTCCCTACTTCATGGGGATGCGGGCAAGCAATATTGAGAAGACAACAAGCAACCCTGCGACCCAAGGGATGACGGCCCACAACATGATGGTGGGAAGCAGTCCGCCACCGGAGACACCTTCAGGGAACCGGATGAAATCCAGGCCTTCCGGCACGAACCAAGCCAGCAGACCGTGATAGAGTCCAGAGAACGAGGCAATGTCCGCCCACGCATACTGAAACACCATCTCCCCATCCCTGATGACCGCGGTGAACTGACCCAGGATGACGAAGGCCGTTGGGCTTATGATATTGAATGCGGCCCAGGCAAGAAGTGCAACATAAACCGTGATTTGCGGAGTAACTACCATCCCGAGGACAAGAACGAGCCCCAGGTAGAGAGCCGCCAGGGCCACGATAGCCACTAGATAGGCCAGCAAAAGCGACATGTCTAGAGGAAAGCCGGAGACCCAATGGACGGTTAGGCCACTCACGATGCCCAACGCCATCAATGGTAGGGCGATAGCGGCAAAGACGCCGATGAACTTGCCGACAGCCATGCCCCACTTCGGGACCGGCTTAGAAATGGACAGAGGAAGGAATCCCGTTGACCAGTCTCTTAGCAGATTCCTCCCCCCGATGACCACCGGAACAATGGGGAGGAAGATCGGAACGAGAGTGTAGGCTACCAATACTAACGCCCCATCCGATCCTTTCTGCCAGATCTGGGCTCCCTCCTCTGGGTTTAGAGTTATCACACCGAAGCCGTAGGAGGCCCCGACGATCACGAAGCCGAACAGGATCGAGACTCCGACTAACCTTGGACTGCGGATGGTCTGACTGAAATCCCTCCAGAAGTTGGCAATCAGAGGATGCGCAATCCGTGACAATCAGGCTGCCTCCGCACCGTACATCGCTCGGAAGACATCACCGAGGGTTATCTCGGCCGCCGATATGCTCCTGATCTTCACGCCTCCACCCTTCAGAGCTTCCTCGATATCAGACTGGCCGACCCTACCTGGATCGACGTACACGATGATGGCCGTGGCGCTGGATCTGACATCCACAACGCCATCGAGCCCCCTTAGGGTCGACATGACCTCGGCTGGGACGTGGTCTGATTCGACGAAGACCCTAGCATGCCTCCCCTCGCCCACTTTCCTGAGGAGGGCGAGCTTCTCGTAGACTTCGGATGCCTGTCCACCTACCATGAGGGCTACATGGTCGCAAGTAACTTGCACGTCGCTCAGGAGAGGGGTGCTGAGCAGAATGGTCTTCCCACCCTTGCACAACTCCTCGAGATTCCGGACAAAGAGACCCCTCTCGTCGCCTCTGAGCCCTACCATAGGCTCGTCCAATAGAAGCACGGACGGATCATGGATGAGGGCTTGAGCCAGGAGTAACCTCTTCTGGAGGTCCACCGTAGACTCGTTCGGATTCTTCTCGACGTCGTCCCCCATCTCGAAGAATTCGATGAGCTTCCTTGTCTTGTCCCTCCGCTTGGATCCCGATATACCCGTTGATCTGCACCAAAAGTCGAGGAAGGCAGACCCGCTCTCCCAAGGCGTGAAGTCCACCCCCTCAGGCATGTACCCGAGTACTTCCCTGGCGTCTCCAGGTTGGGTGAGGACATCAAAGCCGCCGACCTTCGCGCTCCCGGACGTGGGTTTCAAGGTAGCGGCGAGTATCCGCAAGAGGGTGGTCTTACCCGCGTCCTTGGGGCCAAGGAGGCCAAACACGCGGCCTTTGTCGACGGAGAAGGAGACGTTGTCGACAGCGGTAACAGGATGCCGTCTGCCAAAGCTCTTGGACAGGGCATCCACCACTATCATGTGGATAGGCATGTTCTATAGCGTTTAAATGTTTCCACCAACACATGCCTGTGGCTATCCTTCTGGCTCCGCCAGCTTCCTCCGGAGTTCCGCTAGAAAAGCGGCTTCCACGTCACAGATGTCCTCCTTAGTCTGAACATCATTCAGCACGCCTCTCCCTCTGAAGGGAGTGAACTCGAAGTCATAGTCCACGTCCATCAACCACAAAGTCTCGGAAGGCACCGGCTCAATCCTCAACTCCTTGCCTTCCAAAGCTTCCTCGATGTCGACGAGGCTCAACTTCCCCTTCGCGTGGAGGATGAGACTGCCGACCATTCTACGCATCATACCCCACAGGAATCTATCCGCCCTGACATCCAGGGCTATCCATCTCCCAGTGTCTTGGCAGTCTATGAAGGCAACATAGCACTTACCACCCTCGCCTCTCGAAAAGCTCCCGAAGTCGTGAGTGCCCAAGAACAGCCCCGCCGCCTTCTCAAGTCGTCCCACGTCGATCCCCTTCTTGAGGTGATACCGGTACCAGCGCCATGTGGCCTGCCGGGGATTGAAGCCCGGCGGGACAGAGGCATAGCCGTGGAGCCAGACGTTGTCAGCCTGTCGGTTGACACAAGAGATAGTTTCTCGCGGATGAATGTCGCTATCGAAGGCGACCGCATTACCCAAGGCACTTACTCCTTTGTCGGTCCTGCTTGCACATCGGAAATGGGAGGTACGGGGGTCGTCCACAATGCCTCCCGCTTCCAAAACATCTAAAAGGTAGCCCTCCACCGTTCGAAGGCCTGGCTGTCTCTGGGAACCGTGGAAGCCGTGTCCAAGGTACGCAAGCTTGAAGGCCCAACGCATGAGAAGCATGATTACGCAGATGGGCTTACATAAATCAATGCCCCTTTTCAGAGTGGTTCTAGTAGAGCCTCGAATAGAGGGCAACGTCGGGGCCATTGCCAGATCCATGTCGAACTTCAGCTTGAACGAGCTTGTCTTGGTGAACCCGTGCTCCATAGGCGACGAGGCCTACAGGAGGGCCAAGCATGGCCGGTCAGTGTTGAAGGGCGCCCACATCGTCGAGACGCTCGAGGAGGTGCTGCAATCGGTGGACGTGTCGGTGGGAACCACCGGAATCGCCACGAGAAGGGAGAAGGCCTTCCACCGCCAGACTCTGCCATCCTGGGAGCTGCCCGCGAAGGTGGCGGACGTTGATGGGACAGTCGGTATTCTCCTCGGCCGGGAGGACTACGGCCTGTACAACGAGGAGCTGGACAAAGTGGACATCCTCATCCACGTCCCCTGCAGTCCGGACCACCCGGTAATGAACATCTCCCACGCCGCGTCTGTGGTCTTCTACGAAGTGTACAGACACCTAGCCGCTGCAGGCATCGAGTCACCCCGCTTGGCTTCGGGCTTGGAGAAGGAACGACTCATGAAGGCCTTCGACGAACTCCTTACGGCAATCCAGTATCCCCAGCACAAGAGGAGAAGGACCGAGGTGATGTTCCGCCGTCTCGTGGGGAGATCTACTCCGTCCAAGTGGGAGTTTCACGCCCTCATGGGCGTCCTCCGGGGTGCGTCGAAGACTATCAGAAGGCTGTCGGGATTCCCAGGGAAAGGTCCGTCTTCCTGATGCTCTCCTTCTTGTCTCTCTCGAGCTCCATCATCGCCCGGATGGCGTCCACGTTCTCAGGGACGACGTCCGCCTCCTGGTGGACCGCCTGGAAGTAGTAGAGAGTACCATCTTCCACATTCACACCGTCTTCCCAGACAACTATTTCGAAGAGATCTGAACGCGGTCTTGCGAGGTCCCTAGCCAACTCCATCACCTGGGCTGTTGACGTCACGCCCTCTGCTCCCCTGACGAGCCTTATGCGTGGCGTCGCCTTCCATAGGTCCACAATCTCATCCGCCGTGGCCTTGTCCCTCAGCTTCGCTATCACTGTGTGTAGGTGCATGATGGTGGTAGGCACCTTCACGGCGATGGTCTGAATGTTGAGGTCGGGCAGGACCGATTGGACGTCGGGCCCATGATGCGACGGCACCTTCAGGACGGGTTCGATGGCGTTTATCGGCCCCCTCTTGGTATCCCAAGGATCTGCCGCCCGTCTGACCATCACGGCCAGAACCTCGTCTAAGCCATGGGAAATTTGCACGGCGTACAGGGTTCGGAGCAGTCCGGTTGTGTTGCACGACGGCACCCGGAGGCAGTCAGCGCCGTATGCTGCGTCGTAGTTGGCCAAAGAGTTGAAGGAGAGGTTCGTGAGGGAATGCTTCTCGCCTCCTTGCCAGATGGCCTTGACCCCGGACTTCTCGTAGACCTCCCTATAGCCACTCCCCTTCGGCGTGCCGTCGACGACGAGGTCGGTATCCACAAGCAAGTCCTCCAGGGTGCCACTGACCTCGATGCCTGCCTCCTCGAAAGCGGCGACTTTCTCCCTGGAGGCGACGTATAGGCTGAAACCTTTGGATACAGCCATACGCGCCTCGAATGTGGGCCTCGTCTTGGTGACCCCGACAACCTCCATATCATCCTGAGCACTGATGGCGTCGGCCACTCTCTTGCCGATAGTCCCGTAACCGTTGATGGCCACATTCACCCTCATCCTATCACCACCCGGACAGCAAAAGAATACTATTTCTCCCTATCTTTTGCTATAGGACGCCCTGGGAGCTTCAGCGTAGAGTGTCCGCCTGATGCGCGGCACCATGGCCATCAAAACCGCGGCCTCTGTGAGTCCCTCGCGGTCCATCATTCCTTCCGTCAGGAACCCGATGGCACCCTCCTTTCGGCCGATGTCCTTGATGCCCGTGAGGGATTCCATAGCTTCCCCAACGGTTGCGCCCCCCCCAACCATCCTTAGCACCGATGGCGGGTGCTCGAAGCCGGGACCACTGCCAACGGTGATCCGCCTTGTGCCATCCATGATGGCGCAGTACTGGACATCGAGAGGCGGACGACCTTCTCCCTGATTCACGAGTCCCGCCTCGATGCCAACCCCGAAATCCCCATTCCCGATGGCTTGTCTTGCCCTTGACACGGCGCCCTCAATAGCTTGATGCCCTCGTGGCTGCGCTGGGACGCCGGACTTAACTGGCTTGCCGCGAACTTCGACCTTGGAGAATAGACGGCTGAGGACCCGGTCTACTGCCTTCACCTTAACATCATTCCCGGTTCCGACGAAGACCTTCAAGGCCCTGAGAACTCTGCCTGTCGCGTCAATCTCACCACTCCGGATACGACTGGAACTGATAGGGAGTCCATCCTCGGCGGGGAGTAGCGGTACCTTGACTACCTTGAGGGGTGGGAGGCCCCGTCTCTCCCGTTCTTCGTTGAGGTCGTCGGCCGTCCCCACAGTCTCCTCCGACACCACTATTGCCTGGAGGTCCGCCTGGTGGGCCGCAGGCCCGAACCTGTCGTCGATTCTCTCTACGTGGTAGGCCCCTTTCCCCAGGGTTCTCAGAAGGCCCTCCAGATCCTCCTTCCGTTCCTCAAAGCCTCTCACCTCCACCATTTTGCTGCTGGCCATGGCATCGGAGGTGAGGCCGATGAGAATCTCCTCCCCAACTTCGAAGGCCCTACGGAGGAGAACCTTGTGGCCATCGTGCAAGGGATCGAAGGTTCCGCCCAGGCAGACCTTCATACGTTCACCCGAAGCTGAGGACAGCCACGATGATGAGGACGGCCACGGCACCAATCCAGAGGTAGATTAGCTGCCTTCTCTTCTTGCCCAAGAGGAGGCGGTGGTTGGTCTCGCACTCCTCGGAACAGAACTCTTCAGAGATTGTGATCGCCTTACCGCAGGTAATGCAGTGCTTGTGCTGTAGCAGTTTCTGCGGCATCGCCGGATGAGAATTGTGGTGGTTATAAAAACGTATGCGGGAAGCGGGACACGAGGGGCGAAACATTGATGAGTGTTATGTTCAAAGAAGTAAAAGTTTTCGAAAGCTATATATGTGGGAAGATTCATCGGCGACTTTGCAGCCCCAATAGGAGGAATTGATGAAAAAACTGGGAGTGGTTCATAATCTTTCCTATCGGGGCGACCTAGTTATCAGAGCTCTCAAGGCCCCGCCCCTCGGGACACGAGTCCTGGACAAACGGGGACGACCCCTCGGGCGGGTGAGGCGTGTTTTCGGACCCGTGAAGTCACCCTACGTGACCGTGGAGCCCCTAAGAGAGCCGGGCCTGGGACTGGTAGGCTCTCAGGCCTTCTCCGAGGTTTGATCATGAAGAGAAAAAGCGTCGAGCGTGCAGACGAGCCCATCCAGTGTCCTGAATGTGGGAGCACACACCTTGCCTTTGATGAGGCTAGAGGGGAACTCGTCTGTGAGGAGTGTGGTCTGGTCATTGACGAAGGTATGATCGACCAGGGACCCGAGTGGCGTGCCTTCGACCTGGAACAGGGAGAGAAAAGGGCTCGAACGGGCGCCCCCATGACCTACACGATTCATGACAAAGGACTCTCCACCACCATCGGGTGGAAGAACAAGGATTCCTATGGGAAGACGATCCCAACGAAGAACCGGGCGCAGCTCTACCGCCTGCGGAAATGGCAACGGAGAATCCGGGTGAGCAACGCCACGGAGCGGAATTTGGCTTATGCCTTGGGCGAACTGGACAGGATGGCAAGTGGAATGGGCCTTCCCAGGAACGTCCGAGAAACTGGCGCGATGATTTACCGCAAGGCGGTGAACAAGAACCTCATACGCGGGCGCAGTATCGAGGGCGTCGTGGCCGCGTCTCTCTACGCGGCCTGCCGACAGTGCGGCGTTCCACGCACGTTGGATGAGATCGCTGGCGCGTCCCGCGTCAGCCGCAAGGAGATCGGCCGGACCTACCGGTTCATGACGAGGGAACTGAAGCTGAAACTCATGCCCACTCGCCCCCAGGACTACGTCTCCCGTTTCTGCAGCGAGCTGAAGCTCTCCGGTGAGGTCCAATCCAAGGCCATGGACATCCTGAAGGAGGCGGCGGAGAAGGAGCTGACCTCCGGCCGTGGCCCCACTGGAGTCGCGGCGGCCGCAATCTACGTGGCCTCCATCCTATCCAACGAAAGAAGGACGCAGCGGGAAGTAGCCGACGTAGCGGGGGTGACAGAGGTC
>JABAOD010001002.1_pt2 | contig 15626 bp, 21 predicted proteins | sample 7062151 | NCBI WGS metagenome assembly JABAOD01 (sample SAMN14538626, study PRJNA623070) | marine sediment metagenome | biome: marine biome [ENVO:00000428]; feature: marine pelagic biome [ENVO:01000023]; material: deep marine sediment [ENVO:00002113] | place: India: Gulf of Khambhat ... | reverse complement strand
CCCCACGCCGAGAGGACACCCTTGCGGGAGGACCACGTGAAGTACTTCGCGTACACGGCGTTCATCGAGCCTTCGAAGCTGGAGGACGTGGCGCCGGGCGCCGAGTTCGCGTTCATCGCCCACCTGCCCGAGTGGGGCCTCGGATTCCCCCATCGCGATGGCGCATGGGGCGGAGCTCTGCCGAGCGCCAAGCCTGATCCCGGAAGCACCATCTGGGGCGCAGTGTTCGAGCTCTCCGACGCCGAGGTCAAGGCGGTGAACAAGGCCGAGAAGAAGGAAGGGCGCACCCCTTCCACGGTGGAAGTGATGGACCGGGCCGGGAGGCGGCACGAAGTCCTCACCCACTTGTTCAACGGCAACGGGAAGCGCAGCGGGCGCCTCAAGCCGTCGGACAAGTACCTCACCCACATGCTCAACGGCGCCCGCCACTGGCAACTGCCGGCCGGCTGGATCGCCGGACTCGAAGAGCACCTGGAGCGCTGAGCGCCGCCGGCCGCCCCACATGAGCCGCATCAACTGGGGCGGCGCCCTCATCGGCGCGTTTGCCGGCCTAGGAGCCACCGCCGTCGGCGCCGTGATCCTGTTCGCTTCCGGCCTGCGGGTGGGCAGCTCCACTCTCTCCGATGCCGCCTTCGTGCTCGTGCAGCTCGGCGGTCAACTCGGGGCCGGCTTCGTCGGAGGGCGGTTCGGCCGACCCAGCGAGGCCTTTCACGGTGCGCTGTCGGCATTGACGCTCTTTGCGGTTACGGCCCTCATCTCCCTCGGGGGAGGAGCCCGCCCCGGGCCCGTGCTCCTCTTCACTGGGGGCCTGGTAGCCCTCGGGGTGGGATCGGCCGGCGGGGTCCTGGGGGCTCGCCGGTAGGGCGCCCGAGCCTCCCCTCCCGGTCGGGAAGCGTGCCGATGGCACTACGGTTACGTAGGCGAGTCCGCCGGACGGCCGCGGTCCCCAACCGGGGATCGAGGAAAGTCCGAACTCCACAGGGCAGGGTGCTGGGTAACGCCCAGGCGGGGTGACCCGACGGAAAGTGCCACAGAGAACAGACCGCCGATGGCTCAGGCGACGGGGCACAGGCAAGGGTGAAACGGTGGTGTAAGAGACCACCAGCGCCCCGGGCGACCGGGGCGGCTCGGCAAACCCCACCCGGAGCAAGGCCAAGCAGGGACGGGGCGGCCCGCCCGAATCGTCCCAGGTAGGCCGCACGAGGCCGGCGGAGACGCCGGCCCCAGATAGATGGCCGTCGCGGGTCTTCGACCCGTACAGAATCCGGCTTACAGGCGGGCTCGCCACCCCCCAGGGGTCGCCGACTCGGCATTCAGTACGGTTTGCACATGGCTCTGTTCATCGGGACCAGCGGCTGGAGCTACCGACATTGGCGCCCGGTCTTCTACCCACCCGACGTGCCCCAGCGGTCCTGGCTCGCCTACTACGCCGACCGATTCTCGACGGTCGAGATCAACGCCACCTTCTATCGCCTCCAGAAACCTGAGGTGTTCGCCAACTGGGCCGCGTCCGTCCCCGCAGGCTTCCGCTTCGCCGTCAAGTGCTCCCGCTACCTCACCCACACCAAGCGGCTGCTCGACGCCGGACGGGGCCTGGAACGTCTCCTCGGCTCCCTCGAGCCGCTCGGTGACCGACGGGGCCCCCTCCTGGTGCAGCTCCCCGGTTCATTCCCACCCGATGCCGAACGCCTGTCCGCTTTCCTGGCGTCCTGCCCCAAGGGCCTGGAAGTGGCCGTCGAGCCGCGCGACCCCCGGTGGTTCGTCCCCGAGGTCGAGGAAACCCTTCGGCACCACCGGGCCGGGTTGGTGAGGAGCGACTTCCCTGGCGCCGAGTCGCCCGCCTGGGAGACCGCCCCTTTTCTGTACGTGCGTCGCCACGGCTCCGGAGGGCGCTACTCCGGCCACTACGAGAGCCGAGATCTCGAAGCGCTGGCCGCCACGCTCTCGGCATGGGAGACCGGCGATGCCTACTGCTACTTCAACAATGATGCCGCCGGTGCGGCACCACAGGACGCCCGGGCCCTCATCCGCCTCTGTGAAGCCTGATTCACCCCCACGGGGCCGAGGCCAGGTCGTAGTACAGGGTCTCCCCGGCCACCAGGCCGCTGCGAACCTCCACCACGGAGACCCCGTCGAACGACCAGCTTTCGCCAGTCGTCGGTGTGGTGCCGATGAGCGTCCACTCGACCATCACGATGCCCTCCTCGCCCACGACCGCCGCCCTCGTCGCCTGACGATCGATCCCCCAGCGCCCGAGCCTGGTTATCAGATCGGCGATCACCTCGGCCCGGCCGCCGATGTTCACTCCTCGAGCGGTATCCCGAAACGCCACGTCCTCGGCATAGACAAAGGCGAGGGCGGCGCTGTCGACCGGATCCATCGCCCGCTCGTAGTCGGCCAGCGCCCGGCGAGCTTCGGCGGCCGCGCCCGAGTCTGCAATCGCTTCCAGGGCGGCGACCTGGGCGCGAGCCGCGTCCCGCTGGGCTTCGACTTCGTCGAACTCCTCCTGAGGGACACCGCTCGTACAGGCGGCCAACCACACCGCCACAAACATGGTCAAGACGCTGAGACGCATGCACACCGGCCGGGGAGGTCGGATGCCGAATCTAGTTGGCCGTGCCGCTACGACGGCCGAGCAGCCCGGCCATGCTCTCGAGGTCGCCGCGAGCGTATAGCGTTGCCCCTAAGAGACCAGGGAGATCACCATGACCGAAGGTCGCTATGGAATGGCCACCAGCACCCACCTGTCACCGAGCGACGCCGAATCCGTGATGCGGGCCGCCCTCGCCGAAGAAGGATTTGGCATCCTCACCGAAATCGACGTGGCCGCCACCCTCAAAGACAAGCTCGGCATCGAGCGCGCCCCGTACCGGATTCTGGGGGCCTGCAACCCGAACCTGGCCCATCAGGCGATCGAGGCCGAAGAGGACATCGGGATCCTGCTCCCCTGCAATGTGATCGTGTACGAGTCGGGGGGCCGCACCGTCGTGGCCGCCGCCGAACCGCTGACGATGGTCGAGCTGACTTCCAATCCGTCACTCCAGACCGTGGCCGCGCAGGCCAGGCAGTCGCTGGAGCGGGCTTTGGCGGCCCTCCCCGATTGAAACGGGCGGGCCCCTTAGGCCCCCTCCTCGACGAAGTCCGTTCCCGGCTGGTAGGTGGACCAGGCGAACCAGAACGTATCCAGGTGGGGCACACGCTCCAGCTTGGATCCGGCCAGCGGCCCGCTGACTGCGGTACCGAGCACGTCCCACGTCGACCCGGTCTCCTCGTCGACGAGGCCGGACCCCTCGGCGACAAACGTGAGTTCTCGGCCGTCGACCTCAGGCACGAACACCCCCACCGAACCGACGTCGCGCCCCGCATCCACCTCGGAGCCCTCCAGGGCCGTCGATTGGCCCGCCTTCCACAGGATCACCAGGGATTGTCCTCCCAATTCGGTGTTGGTGGCCGCAGCCCGTCCACCGCTGATCGCGTCGAGGGTCCAGGCCCGAGCGGCACCGTCGATGACGACGCCGACCACTCGTTGCATGGCGCGGGCCCGCTCGTCCAGGGCGCCCCGGAAGAGGAACGGAACGGCATCTTCGTCGTCGTAGCCGCGATAGGGATTCCGCCCGTAGTCGCGGACGTGGCCGGTCCGATCCCGGTCGAGAACCTGGCCGTCCGGATAGGTGTCCTTGAAATCGCCCCACGCCACCAGCGGAGAGCCGATCGGCTCCAGATGGTCCCCGGCGAGGACGCCGACCACCGCCCGGCCGTCGAAGTGGGTCCAGAGCGACTCGGTGGCCCGGTCGTACATGACCAGCGCCGAGGCGAACAGACGCCCCGACGTGCCGAACGTGGTCTCGACGCCGCGCACCTCGCGCACGTACGTGACCGCCGAATTGCACAGCGGGCAGTAGGTCACCGAAACCGGCACGCCGCCGACGGTGTCGTTGACGATCTCGTGCCAGATCAGGATCTGGACCGGATAGGCGCGGGCGTCGCCGTCGATCTCCAAAGAGACGACCGGCTCGCCCGGCGTCAGGTAGGCATCGGCCTCGGCGATCGTCACGAATTGGGGATCGTCGATGGAGGGGATTCCGTCGGGGGGCGGACCCCCAGAAAGGATCTGAGCCGGGTCCACCAGCGGCTCGGGGAATTCCTCGTTGAACATGTCGTCGAGCGCCGAGGGCCCGAACGGCAGCACGCTCTCCACGGCTCCGCCCTCGGCAGGGCCGGCACCCTCATCGGCGGCGGCGGTCGGCGCGGCGGCGGAGCTCGTCGTGCTCTCGGTGTCCTCGGTCACCGTCGAGGGGGCTTCATCGAGGGCGGCTCCCCCGCAGGCCGAGCCCACGACGGCCAGGGCGGCGAGGGCGGCGAGATGACGGAGCTGTGGCATGACCGATCCACTGGCAGGAAACTGTGTCCGTTGGGGGAAACGTCATCGCCTCGGCCCCTGTTCCGGTCAACGGGCCGGGAATGACAGGTATCCGACAGACTCTTTCTCCCCACCCCGGCCGGGCGGGCTTCCCATCCGGCACTCCTCCTCGGCCGTTGAGGGAGAATGGGTCTTGTGACCGAGCCCAGCGACACCCTCGACCTGTGGGACTACCGACGCCGCATCCACGACCTGTACCGGCGGGTCCGGGGAGGAGGACCCGGCGAAGCACCCTGGCAGCAGTGGCGAGACGAGCGGGATCGGGTCTTCGCCCACCACCCCCAAAGCGCCCTGGACGCCGCACAGAAAGTCGGCTTCCGCGGACTGAGCTACTTCCCCTACGACCCCGCCTGGCGCTTCGAAGTCACTCTCGAAGAGATCGATGCCGGGATCACCGAGCTGGAGCGCAGTTCGGTCGGCTCAACGGCAGCTCGCCGGTTCGCCCGGGCCCGGTTCTTCGTGGGCGGGGAGGCGTTGATGCTGACGCTCTTCCGGCTCGAAGGATACGGGGAGGGAGTGTTCTTACCGTTCCGCGACGCCAGCAACGGCGAGGAGACCTACGTGGGCGGTCGCCATCTGCTCGACACGGCCAAAGGTGCCGACCTCGGCCACAGTGGGAACACCGTCATCCTGGACTTCAACTACGCCTACAACCCGTCGTGCGCTCACAACCCGAGATGGTCGTGCCCGCTGGCGCCTCCAGAGAATCGCCTCGCAGTGGCGGTGCGCGCCGGCGAGCGGACGTGAGCAGGCACCGGCCGAAGGCACGGCGCGGGAGAGGCGGGCAGCACACCCGCCTCTCTCCTCACGTGCCAGGGCCCCTTGGGGCCGGGGCTGGGAGCTACTCGGCCACCGCGTCGCGAATGCCCTTGAGGTCGTCTCCAAATCTCGTGTCACCGGTGACGATGATCTTGAAGAGGATCCAGCCCACGATGGCGCCCACCAGCGGTGCAGTGAGGTAGATCCAGATCTCGCTCGGATACCCGCCCGGGAAATCGCCTATGACGAATGGGGCAAACGAGCGTGCCGGGTTCACCGACGCCCCGGTGAGCGGAACGCCGATGAAGTGCACGGCCGCCAAGCCCAGTGAAATGGCCACAAAGGCCTGCGCCGTGTGGCCGCCGGTGGTCACCGCCAGGATCAAGAACACGAAGACGGCCGTGAACACGACCTCTCCCAGGAACGCCTGGGGGTCGTCCACGCCCGGGAACGTGAACGTCTGCGAAACGGCCACCCGGTTCACGAGAATGGCCACGAACCACGAGCCGAGTACGGCGCCGGCGAACTGGGCGGTCCAGTATCCGACAAGGTCCCCGAAACTGATCCTCCTATCGAAGAATGCGGCCAGGGTCACCGCCGGGTTGAAGTGGCCGCCGGATACCTCGCCGACGGCATACAGACCGACGAGCAGCGCCAGCCCGAACCCGAGTGGGACCGCAGCTTGGAGCGGGGTGTCGGTGGCGAGGGCCGCCAGGATGGTTCCGGTGCCGAAGCCGACCAGCACCATCGTTCCGAAAACTTCGGCGAGAAGCTTTTGCCAGAGTTGCACGGAGTCGTCCTCCTTCCTCAACTCCCGATCGAGGTCAGGATTATTACCCATCGACCGTCCAGATTGTTGGTTTTCGCGACCTCTCCTTGGCCCACCGTTCTCGTAACCTGGGATGCCCCTGAAAGGGAGCGCCCTGCCCCAGTTCGCCTACTTCTGCGGCCACGAGCAGTTCCATCCCGAGACGCTCGTCGCCCATGCACGCCGCGCCGAGCGGGCCGGCTTCGACGGCCTGGTGGTCTCCGAGCATTTCCACCCGTGGGTCGACGATCTCGGCGCGTCCGGATTCGCCTTCTCCACGATCGCGGCCATGGCTCAGGCCACCGAACGCGTCTTTCTCACCACCGGTGTGAGCACTCCTCTCTTCAGGTATCACCCCGGGGTCGTAGCCCAGGCGGCTGCCACATTGGATCGGCTCTCAGCGGGGCGCTTCAACCTGGGCGTGGGCACGGGCGAGAACATCAACGAGGGACCGCTCGGCTACCCGTTCCCCCGATACGCCGAACGGGCGGCCCGGATGCGGGAGGCCATCGAGGTGATGCGCCGTCTTCTCGACGGCGAGAAGCTGACCTTCGAGGGCGCCTTCTACCAGACCGACCGGGCCCGGCTGTACAGTCCTCCGCTCGGCTATGTCCCCATATGGCTGGCGGCCGGAGGTCCCAAGTCGGCGACGCTGGCGGCCCAAATTGCCGATGGGATCATCACCAGCGTCAAGGTACCCGCCGACACCATGGACAAGGTCGTCGGGCCGGCCAAAGAGGCGGCGGCCCAGGCAGGTCGACCCACCCCGCGCCTGCTGGCCACCCGGTGGGCCATATACGCCAACAACGAGGACGAGGCGTGGAGAGCGCTGGGAGCGTGGCGAGGCTTGCGGGCTCCCGGGCGCCTCGAAGCGGTCGACCCCCTCGACCTACGCCTCCGTGCCGATGAGATGCCGCGCCGAGAGATCCTGGATCGCTATTCGATCGTATCGTCGCCCGATGAGATCGTGAATGTATACCTGCCGCTTCTCACGGAGGTGGGAGCGGACGTCATAACGATTCAGATGACCGGTTTGGAACAAGAAGCGCTCATCGATCTCGTCGGGGCCGAGGTCCTGCCCCGCCTGCGAGCCGCCGCCGGCTAGCGTTCCAGCACCTGGAGCAAGGCCTCGAGGTCGGATCGAAACTCTGGGGGAAGCTCCTCCGACCTGCTCTGCTGACCGGCCCGCAGCGAGGTGGCCAGCTCCCCAAACAGCCGCGCCAGGTCTTCGTCGTTGGCGTCTCGGCTGAGAGCATCGACGAGGTCCCGCAGAGGCCGCACCAGGGTCGGTCCCAAGGTGGCCATCAGGTCGACCAGCCAGCCCTCCTCGCCCCGAGTCGCTACCACTGCGGCCCGGCCCTCCCCCTCCATCGTTACCTCGGCGAAGTCCCGTCCATCGACGGCAAACTTCTCCGAGCCTGCCGCCTCCAAAGAGGCCAGGTCGACCCCCGCCGAATCGCCGAACGCCTGGACGAACGACGTCCAGTACGCCGCCTGGGTGGCGGCGGAGAGGCCGTCCGACAGGGCACGGCGCGTCTCGGCCACGCTGAGGGGATTCTCGATGGCCACCAGCAGAGCGATCTGGTAGTCCGGGACCACCGCAGCCACGGCAGCGGAATCGCCCGAGACCACCGCCTCGATCCACAAACCTACCGCCGACGCCGGATCCTGGGGCGCAGTCGATTTGGGTTCGGAGGCGTCGCCACAGCCGGCGGCGACGATCATCATCGCCAGCCCGAGGGCGATCGCCGGTTTCATCCGGCCAGCGCCGCCAGCACCGACCGCACCGCCGTGAGGTCGGTAGACACGACGTTGATCGCGGCCACTTCGATTCCCGCACCTGCGTAGTCGTCGAGCCGCTGCCGAATCCGCTCCAAAGGCCCCACGAGAGCTACCGCATCGACCACGTCGTCGCTCAGGCCCGCCTCCAGCCCGCGCCGATCGCGCTCCGACCACGCCCGGGCGATGTTGTCGGCCGCCTCGGGGAAGCCGCACCACCTCAAGAAGCGGTTGTACACCGGTTGGGCGAAGTAGGGAGCGAAGGCGTTCCGCACCACAGAGCGGGCCGCCTCCAGATCGTCGTCGACGACGGCATGGAGACGGGCCATGATCCCGAATCCGGCCGGCAGGTTGCGTCCGGCCCGCTCGGCCCCCCTATGGATCTCGGCCAGCTGTCGGCTCACCATCTGCGGGGGCATGAGGTTCAGGCACACCCCGTCGGCCACTTCGCCGGCCAAGGCCAGCATGCCCGGGCCCAGTGCCGCCACGTAGATCGGCACCGGACCGGCCGGACCGGTCTCGAGACTGAAGCCGGAGAACGAAGTGATCTCGCCGCGATAGGCGCGCTCTCCCGCCAAAGCGGCCCGAGTGGCTTCCACGGCCTCTCGAACCTGGAGGAGAGGACGAGCGAAGTCCCTCCCGTGCCAGCGCTCGACGATCACTTGGGACGACGATCCGATGCCCAGCGCGAATCGCCGCCCTCCGGCCAGTTGGCTGACGGTGGCCGCACCCATGGCCAGTAGTGCCGGGGTGCGCGTCGCGGCAGCCACCACCGCCACCCCGAGTTCCATCTCCGTGGTACGGGCCGCAATAGCCGCTGCCAATGAGAAGGCCTCGGGTCCAGCCACTTCGGCCAGCCAGGCGTCTCGATAGCCGTCGGCTTCGGCAGCGGCGCACAGCTCGACCCGCTGGGAAGCGGTGAGTCCGGGAGACGTGGGGCTGATGGCCAAACGCATCGAAAGCTTCCTCGGCCGACGAGGCTACCCGGGTCGGGGACGGGGCCGCCCCCCTAAGATCGCCGCCCATGGGGACGTCGCTGCGCTCGGCTGCAATTGGGCTGGTCGCCGGGGGGGTGGCCGGCCTGCTCGGCGTAGGCGGGGGGATCATCTTCGTTCCCGGCCTCGTGCTGCTGGTCGGCCTCGATCAGCGCCGCGCTCACGCCACGTCGGTGGCCATCATCGTGGCCGCCGCCACTACGGCCCTGCTCGGCTTTGCGATCGAAGGCAACGTCGACTGGCCGGCGGCCGGCTACCTGTTCGCCGGAAGCGCCGCCGGCGCCTACCTGGGAGCCCGCAACCTGGAGCGAATCCCCGAGATCTGGCTGACGCGCGCCTTTGTCGTCCTGCTCTTCGTGGCCGCGATCCGGCTGGCGATCGGATGATCGTCGTCACCCTGCTCGTGATCGGCCTGTCCACCGGCGCACTGGCGACCGTGCTCGGCGTGGGCGGGGGAATCATCTTCGTGCCGACCCTCGTCGCTCTCTTCGACTTCAGCCAGAAGGTCGCCCAGGGGACGTCGCTGGCGGTGATCGCCCCGACGGCGCTGATCGCCACGTTCGTCAGTGCCCGGGCCGGCCAGGTGAGCTGGCCGGCCGCGCTGCCGATGGCCGTCGGAGCGGTGGTCGGTGCCGTGGCCGGCTCTCAGGCGGCGCAGCGTCTCGACGATGCCGTGCTGCGCCGTCTCTTCGCCGTCCTGCTGGTGATCGTGGCCCTGCGAATGCTGTGGCGAACGTTACGGCGCAGCTACTGAATCACCCTCTTCCCCCGATGGCCACGCCCAACCGCCCGGTTCTCAGGAACTGCCGGCGCTGCTCCCTGTCGCCGAGACCGGCCCGGCGCCACATCCACGCTAAATAGGCAGCGCCGGCGACCTCTCCGGCCACAACCCAAGGGTTGGTGAGCTGATCGACCAGGACTTCGCCGATGGTCCCCGCCAGCCCTTCGGTGAAGCCCCAACCCAGAAACGGCCAGAACAGCGTCTCCTGCTGGGTCCACATGAAATCGAGGACCAGATGTACCAGGGCCCCGATGGCCAGCGGCAGCCAGGTCCTCCGGACCGGGCCGCCCCGCTTGGTGACCACCAGAATGATTGCCATCAGCACCGCCGCGAACAGCAGGCTGTGGCCGACGAGTCGGCCGCCGTCAACGCGGTCGGCGAAGAAGACACGCCCGATCGGTTTGTCGATTAGGTCGGGCAGGAGGGCCCCCACCAGCAGCAGGCGCACATCCATCTCTGGATCGCGAAATACGTAGCGGACGAGGGCCAACGTCGCCCCCAGGTGCCAGAAGATCATGCGTCGAGTGCGGCGTTGGCCAGGGCATCGGCTTCCTCGTTTTCCTCGCGAGGCACGTGCCTGATCTCGACTCGGTCGAAGCCTTGGAGCAGCCGTCGGACTTCGGCGAAGAGCGGCTTCAGCCCCGGTGCCTTCACCTTGTACTCTCCGGTGAGCTGGCGGACCAGCAACAGACTGTCGGAACGGAGCTCGATCTCCGTGGCCCCGTGCCGTCGGGCAGCTTCCAGGCCGGCCACCACGGCCCGGTACTCGGCCACGTTGTTGGTGGCCGAGCCGATGGCCTCCGACACGGTCTCCACCGGGCGGAGGGCCCCGCCGTCGTCCTCGTATAGCACCGCTCCAATCGCGGCCGGGCCGGGATTGCCCCGGGAAGCCCCGTCGGTGTAGAGGACGACCCGCCCGGTCACTGCGGCACCAGTATGCGCCGGCAGTGGGTGCAGCGGGGCGGATCCTGCCGGAGCGCTTCGAGCTGCTCGGCCTCAGACAGCCGCAGATGGCAGCCGCCGCACACTCCTCCTCCGAGCCGCCCCACCGCCACCCCGTCCTTGATGGGACGGATCTCCTCGTATATCTCGATGAGGTCGCCGGAGATCAGCTTGGCGATGTCGGCCTTGCGGGCCTCGTGACGAGCGATGTCGGCATCGATCACAGCCCACTCCTTCTTGATCATTCCCTGGAGCTCGGCTTCATTGCTCTGCGCCGCCGCCAGCCGAGTACGGAGATCCTCGAGCACTGCCTCGGCTTCGTCGCGCTGCTCCATCACAGCAATCGTCGCCTCTTCCATCTGCTCGGCCTGCCGGCGCAGCATCTCGACCTCTTGCATCAGGGCTTCCGTCTCACGGGCATTGAGGCCGCCTGCATAGAGACGGCGCTCCTCGGAATCCCGCTTCTGTTCCAAAATGGTGAGCTCTCCCGAGCTTTTGTCGAACTGCCGGGCCACCTCTCGAAACTGCTCTTCCGCTTCCCCGACCTGGGCCGCCAGAGCCTCGGTCTCGTTGTGGGCCTCCTTGTACTGCTCCAGCTCGGGCAGCGCTTGGCGGCGTTCCAGCAACCGATCGATCTCCAAGTCGACGCCCTGGAGGTCGAGGAGATCTTCGAGACTTCGCAACTCGTCCATCAGGACCACGGATCCGGGTCGACCTCGCTCAGATCGACGGTGTCGACGATTTCGGCCACGGCAGCGTACAGACGGCGCACCCCGGGACGCTCGGAGCCGGCGTGGCCGGCATCGATCACCGCCAGGCCCCGATCGAGCGCTTCCCGGGCTCGATGGTGGGACACGTCGCCGGTCACCAGGGCGTTGGCGCCGGCGTCCGCGGCCGCCTCGATGAAATCGGCGCCCGACCCGGGAACGACCGCAACACGTCGGATCGGAGTGTCCCTCCCTCCGGCCATCCGGACATCTCCCCGCAGTCGCTCCTTGGCCGTAGCCGCCAAGTCGGCGGCAGTGCTGGCAGCATCCACACTTCCCACTCGACCCACCATGGCTGCGTCACCGCGCCGCTCGTAGACGTCGAAGGCCGGCTCTTCATAGGGATGGGCCGCTACCAGGGCGGAGGCCACTGCATCGAGCCGGCTGCGGGGAGCACTCATCTCGAGGCGGATCTCCTCTTCGGAATTCCAGGCCGCCGGACGCCCTGCAGCCGGACGGGTTCCGGCACCGGCGTGGAAGGTGCCGATGCCGGCCGTGCGGAACGAGCAGGCCGAGTAGTTGCCGATCGTTCCGGCTCCCGCACCCGTGAGTGCAGAGGCGACGGCATCGACGGCAACGGCGGGCACGAACGTCACCAGTTTCACGGAATCCTCCCCCCACAGCGGTCCAAAACCGGACACGTCCCGCAGGCCCAACTCCTCGGCCAGGGCGTCGGCCGTTCCTCCTCGGGCCACATCGAACGCGGTATGGACGACGCCGACGGCGACCCCCAGGGCGGCCAGGCGAAGAGCGCGGCCGGACGGAGAGGGGCCGGCCAAGAACCTGGTGACGGGACGAAAGAGCAACGGGTGATAAGGCACCAGCAGATCGGGCGGATCCGATTCGAGGGCGGCCACCACGGCATCCGTGACGTCGTGACATACGGCGGCCCGCTCCACGACCGCCTCGATATCCCCGACCTGGAGGCCCACCGGGTCCCAACCGGCCGCCTTGTCGAACGGGGCCGCCCGGCCCAGGGCGGCCAGCACCTCAGCTACGGTCATTGGCATCGCAGCGATGGTAGAGAGCTGCGGGCAGATGCCCGGCCGCCTACCCGGCGACCAGGCGCACAATGGCGCCGTCGGCGAAGAGGCCTGCCGGGACCTGCATGCCGAGTCGCCGGTACACGCCCGGCGGCACCGAGATGTCGGCCAGGTAGAGCTCCCCCACCTCGGGAGCCTTGACGAGGCCGGTCTTGGGCAAGGCCAGAGTCATGGTGGCGGTCGCCCGGACAAAAGGATCGTGTGGTTCACCGGTAGTCACGTCCAGACCGGACGGCGTATCGAGCGACAGGACCGGCGACTCCTGATCGTTGATCCAGTAGATCAGCTCTCCGACGTGGCCCCGGGGGGTTCCCCGCAGGCTGTAGCCGATCAACGCGTCGATCACCAGATCGGCCGGCTCCGGCTCGTCGAGGACCGGCACCCCCATGCGCTCGACGATCTCGAACTGGTGGCCGGGCACACCGGCCAGCTCCCGGGGAGGCTGGGCCAGCACCACCTTGGGCCGGCTCCCCCGATTGACGAGATGGCGGGCGGCCGCCAGGCCTCCGCCTCCATTGCCCCCCGCCCCGCACAGCACCAGCACCGACTCGGGCTCGAAGCGTCGAACTGCCAAGTCGGCGAGATTGGAGCCGGCGTTCTCCATCATCTGAACGAGCTCGATCACCAGATCCTCGACCATGATCCGGTCCACCTCGGCCATTTCCTCGGCGGTCACCGCCGGTACGGCACTGATCGGTTGCTGCGGGAAACCGTCCACGTCTATCCCGGGTAGGCCATGCGTCCCGACGGTAGCGCCGTCCCCATCATCATGGCGAGGGCACGAAGATGTCGCCAGGGCGAGCCGGCCTACGTCGGCACCCGCCTCCGACATCAGCGGCCCAGGAACCGTTCTCGGTCCACCACCACCCGTTCGACGACTCCCTCGGCGATCAGCCGGCCCTCCTCGTCCCGGCAGGCCACTGCGAACCGCAGCCGGCGCCCCTTCGCCTCGGTGAGAACGGCCCGGGCCTCGACCGTGGCCCCCGGGCGAGAAGCGGCCAGGTGATCCACCACGACGCGGGTTCCCACCGAGGTCTCCCCCCCGCCCAGCGAGTCGGCAACAGCGGCGACGGTGGCGGCCTCACACCAGGCGATGAGGCGCGGCGTCGCCAGCACCGGGACGTCCCCCGATCCCAAGGCCGGCGCCGTATCGGCCTCGGTGACCTCGAAGCGGACGAAGGCCTCCTTTCCCGGTGACACGTTCATCACACGAGCATGCTCGATCGGGGGTACATGACGGCCGGGTCGACGACCACGTTCACCAGGGCCGGTATGCCGACCTCGAGGGCCCGCTCGATCGCCGGACGAATCTCGCCGGGCGCGCTGACGAACTCCCCGTGGCCTCCCAGGGCCTCGACCACCAGGTCGTAGCGGCACTCGGCCTGGAGATCGGCGGCGACGTCGTAGCCGTACAGGGCCCGCATCGGGTGTTTCTCGAGGCCCCAGATGCCGTTGTTGCCGACGACGGCTACCACGGCCAGGCCGTGGCGCACCAGCGTGTCGAAATCCATTCCGGAGAAGCCGAAGGCGCCGTCCCCCATCAGTAGCACGATCGGAGCATCCGGATACACCAGCCGGGCGGCTATGGCGTAGCCCAGGCCGTTGCCCAGGCATCCGAAGGGTCCGGTGTCCATCCAGCGACCCGGCCGGGTCGAAGTCACGTAGCGGCCCCCAAAGCTGACGAAATCTCCCCCGTCACCGATCACCACCGCATCCTCGCCGAGGATCTCGTCGAGCTCTCCATAGACGCGGGCCGGGTGGATGGGCTCGGCGTCACTGTCCAGATCGGCCCGATCGGCGGCCCGCCGGGCGGTCTCCTCTTCCCGCAAGTCGTCGATCCACGTGCCCCGATCGGCATCGTCCGATACCAGGTCGGCCAGCGCCCCGAAGGTGTACCGCAGGTCGCCGGCAGCCGAGCCGGCCAATTCCACGTGGGCGGCCCGACTGTCGGCAGCGTCGACCAAGTGGACCACGGCAGCTCCCCCGAAGTCACCGAAGCGCAATCTGAAGTCGAGGGGGGTGCCGGCCACCACGACCACATCGGCGCCGTCGAGAGCTCTAGCCCGCGCCCGGGAGAAGGCCAGCGGATGGTCGGCCGGCAGGGTTCCCCGGCCCATGCCGCTGGCAAACACGGGGAGCCGGGCCTTCTCCACGAAATGCTGCATCTCCTCCCAGGCCTCTTCGAAGTACACGTCGGTTCCGGCGACGAGGACCGGGGTCCGCGCCCCGTCGATGAGTCGGGCCACGCGTTCCAGGTCGGGCCGGTCGGCCCGGGTCCGCACTGCCGGGGCAGACGGCTTCGTCTCCGCTTCGGCGAACCCGGCGAGCACCTCTACCCCCACATCGAGGAACGTCGGTCCCCGGTGCGGGGTAACGGCGGTGGCCAGCGCCGCATCGACCTCGTCGGGAATCCGGTCGGTCTCCGTCACCGTGATCGCCCGCTTGGTGATGGGGGCCATCAAGGGGACATGATCGAATTCCTGGAGACTCCCCTGGCCCCACCGGAACGCCGGCGCCCGGCCGCCGATGACGATCACCGGCGAGCCGTTGGCCCGAGCGGTGGCCACCCCCGACACGGCGTTGGTAACGCCGGGGCCGGCCGTCAGTGCCACCGCACCGGGGCGGCGGGTGAGCTTGGCCATGCCTTCGGCGGCGAACACCGCAGTCTGCTCGTGGCGGGTGTCGACGATGCGCATGCCGTGCTTGACGCAGCCGTCGTAGATGGGAAAGAGGTGGCCGCCCGACAGCGTGAACAGCGTGTCGATGCCGAGGCGCTGCAAAGCGGTGACGAGCAGCTCTCCTCCGGTGCCCTGCATTGCGCCTCTCTCGCGCGGCCCGGGGCCGACACTAGGACAGAAGAGCGGGATCAGGCCTCCGGAATAGGTCGGACGCCGGGGGGAGGAGCCCGCCCCAGTCGAGCGGTGCCCCAGGCGCGCAACCGATCCCAGCCCCGCTCTACTCGGAAGAACGACGCCAGCCCGATGCCCGACAGCTGGTAAGGAAACACGATGGCCATCAAGGCCAAGATGGCGAGGTGGAACAGCCAGGTGAGCCCGGCCCACACCTTCCCCAGCCGCTCGTTCAACAAGGCGAGCGGGGCCCCCAGCTCGATGAGCGCCGTCCCCATCGCCATCGGAACGAAGGCCCAGCCGTGGGCGACCAGCCATCCCCCGACCGGCGAGTAGGCATCACCGAGTAGCAGCTTGCGCAGGTTGTCGTAGGCGATCTGGTTGCGCAGCACGTCGCCGGCGATCCAGTCCCAGCCGCCGAAACGGACCTTGGCCCAGCCCGAGACGAAGTAGGCCAGCACGGTCACCAAACACACCAGGCGA
>JABAOD010019874.1_pt4 | contig 15637 bp, 15 predicted proteins | sample 7062151 | NCBI WGS metagenome assembly JABAOD01 (sample SAMN14538626, study PRJNA623070) | marine sediment metagenome | biome: marine biome [ENVO:00000428]; feature: marine pelagic biome [ENVO:01000023]; material: deep marine sediment [ENVO:00002113] | place: India: Gulf of Khambhat ... | reverse complement strand
CTTCATCTCCCCCGCCGGATAGCCCTCGGCATGAATGTACGAGAGCTCCTTGAGCTTTAACGCCCCCTCCAGGGCAATGGGGTAATGGATCCCCCGACCCAGGAAGAGAAAGTCCCGGTAATGCGCGTAGCGGTGGCCCAGGCGCTCGACCACGCCATCGCACTGCAGGGTCTCCTCCGCCAATTGGGGCAGGTGCAACAGGCCCGCCAGCAGCTCCTGAACCCGCGCAGTGTCCACATATCCCCGGCACCGCCCGAGGTACAGCGCCAACAGATAGAGGGCAGTCAGCTGCGCGGTGAAGGCTTTGGTCGACGCCACCCCGATCTCCGGGCCAGCATGGGTATACACGACCCCATGACTCTCCCGGGCGATGGAGCTGCCCACCACATTCACGATGGAGATCACCTGGCTCCCCCGCCGCTTTGCCTCACGGAGCGCCACCAGGGTATCTAACGTCTCTCCCGACTGGCTGATGGTGAGCACCAAGGTGGCCTGGTCGAGGAGGAGCTCCCGGTAGCGGAACTCGGAGCTATAGTCCACCTCCACCGGCACCCGACCCAGCTCCTCCAGCATAAACTTCCCTACCAACGCAGCATGCCAGGACGTGCCACAGGCCACCAAGATCACCCGCTGGACGTGCGGGAGGCTCTCCTCCACCCCCTCCATCCCGTCCAGATAGAGCTCCCCCGCCTCAAGGGAGTAGCGCCCCAGGAGCGTGTCGCGAATGGCCCGAGGCTGTTCGTAGATCTCTTTGAGCATGAAATGCTTGTAGCCCCCCTTCTCCACCAGAATGGGGCTCCAAGGGATCCGCTCGACCGGACGCTGGACCGGATCCCCCTCTAACGTGCTGAGTGACACCCCCTCCCGGCTGAGCACGGCCACCTCGTGATCCTCCAGGAACAGGACATTGCGCGTGTGGGCGATGAGCGCCGGGATATCGGAAGCCACCAAGAACTCCCCCTCCCCCAGCCCAACCACCAGCGGACTGGCACACCGGGCCCCCACGATCCGGTCAGGGTCCCCCTGCCACAGCACCGCGATGGCATAGGCCCCCGAAACTTCCCGGAGGGCCCGCCGCACTGCCTCCTCCAGGTCCCCGTCCAGATACTTCTCGATAAGATGCACGATCACTTCCGTGTCGGTATCCGACGTGAACCGGTGCCCCTCGGCCACCAGTTTCTCCTTCAGCGGCAGATAGTTCTCGATGATGCCGTTGTGGACCACCACCAGCTCCCCCGTGCAGTCCACATGGGGATGGGCGTTTTCCTCGGAGGGGCGGCCGTGGGTAGCCCAGCGCGTATGGCCTACGCCGATCTCCCCCTCCAGCTCCTTGCCCCACAAGGTATTCTCCAGCTCCTTGATCTTCCCGACACTCCGGTAAATCTGGAGCGCCTCCTGCTGGAGGAAGGCCACGCCTGCCGAATCGTAGCCCCGGTACTCGAGCCGTTTCAATCCGTCCAGCAGGACCGGGACGACCTTTTTCGAACCCACGTAGCCGATGATCCCACACATGCCATCCGCCCTCGTGCGGTCAGCCTTCAGTCTCTAGTCGTCGTCAGGCTTTGGAGGTGCCATCGCCTCCCGCTTCTTGCGGGTCGCGGCCGCGCGTCCTTCCTTGGTGACCTGGGGTGCCCGCCCAAAGGCCACCGCGTCCGGCGGGACCGGCTCCGTGATCGTGGAGCCCGCCGCAATGATGGCCCCCTTCCCCACCGTCACTGGGGCCACCAGATTCGTATTGCTCCCCACAAACACCTCATCCTCGATCACCGTCTCGTGCTTCGCGAAGCCGTCGTAATTGCAGGTGATGGTCCCCGCCCCGATGTTCACCTTCTCCCCCAGCTGGGCGTCGCCGATATAGGTCAGGTGGGGCACCTTGGTTCCTTCCCCCAGCACCGCTCTCTTCACCTCGCAGAAATTCCCCACCTTAACCTTCCGCTTGAGCCGACTGGCCGGTCGCAGATGCGCATACGGGCCGATGACACACCCCTCGGCGATGTCGCTCTCCAGGATGATAGAGCCGTCCAGGACGGTGACGTGATCGCCCAGGTGCGCATGCTGAATCCGGCAGTGGGGATAGAGCACGCACCCGGCCCCGATCGTCGTGGCCCCCTGTAGCACGACGCCCGGATAGATCACCGTGTCCGGTCCAATCTGGACGGTATCATCGATATAGGTCGCCGCCGGGTCGAGGAGGGTCACCCCCGCCCCCATGAGGCGCTGGTGCACGCGCTCGCGGAGAATCGTCGCCGCCTGCGCCAGCTCGGCCCGGGTGTTGATCCCGAGGGTCTCGGTCGCATCAGAGGTCTGGAGGGTCTGAACCTTCATCCGCTGCTGGAGGAGGACCTGAATCACCACGGGGAGGAAGAATTCCCCCTTGACTGGGGAGGCCGGCACCCGCTGTAAGGCTGGGAAAAGACTCTGCCTGGCGAAGCAGTAAAGGCCCGCATTGATCTCGGGAATACGTTTCTCTTTGGCTTGTGCCTCGACCTCCTCAACGATGCGGCGGAGCCGCCCCTGCCGGTCGCGGATAATCCGCCCGTAGCCGGTTGGATCCGCCACCCGGGCGGTGAGGAGGGTCGCACGCGCACGCGCCGAAGTGTGCGTGTCTATGAGTGACTGCACCGTCTCGTCTCGCAGGAGCGGGGTATCACCCGCCAGGATCAGTAGGGTCCCGGCAAATCCATGAAGCGCCATCTCGGTCTGCAAGACCGCGTGGGCCGTCCCTCGGGGTTCCCCCTGGTGAATGAACTCGACTGGCCGTCCGGCGAGCGCCTTTTTTACTTCCTCTGCTTGGGCACCGACCACCACCAGGACTCTTTTCGCGCCGAGCCGCAGACAGAGTTCCACCGGGTATTCTACGAGGGGTCGCCCCAAAAGGGGATGGAGGACCTTCGCGGTCCGGGATCGCATCCGGGTCCCCTCGCCGGCGGCTAAGATTACCGCACACACATCTCGCATTGCTCCCTCCGTGGCCGGCCGATCAGGCGCGAGTCGACACCCCACCGCGCCCCGGACCATTCAGAGGCCCATATGCTACCACAGGGCCTTATACGGCAAAAGTAAAAGCTCGGGGCTCGGTGCCGCATCGCCCCACACACACCCTCCTCGATCCCGAACATTGAGGTTCAATAATATCAGGGGGTTGCAATATCAATGCCCACCCGGCAGACGTTTCGAGAACGAGGAGATTATGACCGATCACCCGCGTAGATAGCCAAAGCGGCGAAGGGCCTCCTCATCCTTCCGCCAAGCCTTTCGGACCTTGACCCAAAGGCCGAGGTAGACCCCGATCCCGAGGAGGTCCTCGATCTCTTGGCGGGCGAGCTGGCCGATCTTCTTGAGCATCTGGCCCCCGGCACCAATAATGATCCCCTTTTGGGAATCTTTTTCCACATAGATCGTGGCCTGGATGTCCACCATCCCTCCGTCTTCTCGTTCTTCCATCTCGTCCACCTGGATAGCGACGGCGTATGGGACCTCCTGGTGCATTACGTGGAAGACTTTCTCCCGGATAATCTCAGCCACCAAAAGATATCGGGGCTGGTCCGTCGCCTGCCCAGTAGGGAAAAAAGGAGGGGCTTCTGGAAGATACGTGAGGAGGACTTGCTCCATCCGGTCCAAGTTGACCCCCTCCGTGGCTGAGATGGGTACCACTTCGGTCGCCGGGACTTGTTTCTGAAACTTCTCTATCACTGGGAGGAGGTATTGCTTTTGCCTGACGAGGTCCACCTTATTCAGGGCGACGACCACTGGGGTCTTGATCTCCCTGAGATGCCTGTGAATGAGCTCGTCCTCACTGGAACGGGGATCGGAGGCATCGATCATCCAGAGGATGCAATCCACCTCCTCTAAGGTCTTCAAGGCAAGCTTGACCATCTCGCGATTGAAAAGGGTCTCGGCGTGGTGAATGCCCGGGGTATCCATGAAGATCAGCTGATACGTCTCCGTAGTCCTCACGCCGGCAATCCGGGTGCGGGTCGTTTGGGGCTTGGAGGAGACAGCGGCTACCTTCTGACCCACGAAGCGGTTGATGAGCGTGGACTTGCCCACGTTGGGTCGCCCAATCACCGCAACAAATCCTGCCCTATGGCCAGAGGGAACTTCGATCATATTGCTACCCATGTGGGGAAGATAGCAATGTCCGGACGATGGAGCAACCCATGACCCCCGATCGAGCCCCTAGCACTTCGGAAATGTTCACGGTTCGATCACCGACGACCGGCGACCGATGACCGATGTACAACGAGAGAAGAGTAAGGGCTCGGTGGGACCTTCCTCGCCGGCGCCATTACTCTCCGAGGACGTGACGCGCACAGGCAACGTTACGCATGCTGAGGCGTTGTTATTCGCCAGGGCGGGCCACCCCCACCTGCGCTGCGCTTCGGCGGCGGGACCCCGGCCTGTCCGAAGGACTCCGGACTCCTTCGGAGACGCAAGCCAGATGTCGCCTACCTCCGAAGGAACCCCCTCCTCGCTCTTGGGGACCTCGGGCGGACGGGCGAATTAAGGCGGTCATCAGTAAACGGTCATCGGTCATCGAGCTGTGAACGGTGAACTGTGAACAGTGAACTGAAGTACGAGGCGGTGATCGGGCTAGAGGTGCATGCCCAGCTCCTCACCGAATCAAAAATTTTCTGTGGGTGTAGCACCAGGTTTGGGGAGGCTCCCAATTCCCAGACCTGCCCCGTCTGCCTGGGCATGCCGGGGGTCTTGCCGGTCCTCAATAAGAAGGCGGTGGAGTACGCCATTCGAACCGCGCTCGCGCTCCATTGCACGATCGCCCCTCACTGCCGCTTCGCTCGGAAGAATTATTTCTACCCGGATCTTCCCAAGGACTATCAAATCTCCCAGTATGAACTTCCATTGGCCACGGGAGGCTTTGAAGAGACCACCGACCATGGGCAGGTCAGAAGGGTGAGGATTCGGCGGATTCACCTCGAGGAGGATGCGGGAAAGCTCGTCCACGCTGGGACCATGGATCAGGCGGAGTACAGCTTGGTGGATTTCAACCGGTGCGGCGTGCCGTTGATCGAGATGGTGACGGAACCGGACTTCAGCACGCCGGAGGAGGCAGCAGAGTTTCTGAAACAGTTCCGGGCCACACTCCAATATCTGGGGGTATCCCAGGGGAACATGGAGGAGGGCAATCTTCGCTGCGACGCCAATGTGTCGGTCCGTCCGGTTGGGAGTTCGGACTTCGGGGTCAAAACTGAGGTCAAGAACATGAACTCCTTCAGGAACGTCCAGCGGGCATTGGAGTATGAGATCCAGCGTCAGGTCGCGCTCCTGAGGTCCGGTCAGCCGATCATCCAGGAAACCCGTCTGTGGGATGCCGAGCAGGAGATCACGCTCCCCATGCGGGGGAAAGAGGAGGCCCACGACTACCGCTACTTCCCAGAGCCGGACTTAGTGCCGTTGGAGATAACTCCGACCTGGATTGAAGCGATTGCGGCGGATTTGCCGGAACTCCCCGCTGAGAGACGGCGGCGCTTCGTGCAGGCGTATGGGCTGCCGGAATATGATGCAGCGGTGCTCACCACCAGTAAGGCACTGGCAGAGTATTTTGAAGAGTGTGCCCAGCTCCACCGAGACACGAAGCTGGTGAGCAATTGGATCATGTCCGAACTCTTGGGATATTTGAATCGAGAGGGGAAGGAAATCACCGAGAGCCCTATTGGTCCGACCCAGCTGGCCGCTTTGTTGAAACTGATCCAGGAGGAGGTTATTAGCGGCAAGATCGCCAAAACGGTCTTCGAGGAGATGTATCAGTCCGGGAGGGACCCTGAAACGATTGTGCAGGAGAAGGGTCTGGTTCAGATTTCCGACCGGGAAGAGCTCAGTCGGGTTGTGGATGAGGTGCTGGCCCAGAATCCCGGCCCCGTATCCGACTTCAGGGGAGGAAAGGAGAAAGCACTTGCCGCACTGGTCGGGGCGGTGATGCGCGCGACCAGAGGGAAGGCCAATCCGCAACTGATCAACGATCTGCTCCGGGAGAAACTCGCGGGGGGATAACCGACAAACCAGGAGGGCACCTCGCACCGCTACCGCGTGCCGGTCCTCGGTAGAGGCGTGGCCCTGGGGAATTGAACAATGCAGATAGCTTTGATCACGCCCTTCTATTACCCATCCGTTCGTGGCAATTCGGTCACCGTGCAGCGGATCGCGTCGGGACTCCGGGAGCGCGGGCATCGGGTAGAGGTCTACTCGCTCGAGGCGTTTCAGGATCGGCGAGAAATCCCCTTGGCCATCCGAGCCTTCGATCCCGACCTCCTCCACGGCTTCCACGCGTTCGCGACCGGAGACCTCGTGATGGTGGAGGCGAGGCGCGCGGAGGTCCCAGCATTGGTGACCATCACCGGCACAGATGTCAACGTCGATCTATTTGATCCCGAGCGGCGAGGGAAGGTCGTCGAGACCTTGAGGCAAACCTCCGGCATTGTCGCCTTTCATGAAACGATCCAGGAGAAGCTCCTGAAGGAAATCCCTGAACTCGGCGGGAGGATCCGCATCATCCGACAGACGGTCGCCTGCGACGAGAGACCCGACGATTATCGGGCCCGCTGGGGTCTTAGTCCGCGGCATTGCATCTTCTTCTTCGCTGCTGGAATCCGCAAGGTGAAGAATCTTCCCTTCTGTGTTCCTTCCCTTTCGCGGCTTCAGGCTCGTTACCCGGACCTTCGCGTCCTCTATGCAGGACCGATCTTGGAAGCAGAGGAGGGGAAACGACTCCTCAACCTCCTCGCAGGGAACGACTGGGCCCGCTATCTGGGCGAAGTTCCGCACGAAGAGGTCTGCAGCATGCTGCAGGAAGTGGACGTGGTGGTCAATTCCTCCCTTTCGGAGGGGGGGATGTCCAATGCCATCCTCGAAGCCATGAATGGGGGCGTGGCGGTCCTCGCCGCAGATATTGAAGGGAACCGGTCCATCGTCGAAGACGAGGTGGACGGTCTCCTCTTCGCGTCAGAAGAGGACTTTGAGCGGAAGGCCGAACGTCTGATTCTCGATCCCGATCTGCGCCGGCGCCTGGGCAGTCAGGCAAAGGCAAAGATCGAAAAGGAGTTCTGCAGGGAGCGGGAGATCGACGCGTACGAGCAGTTCTATCGAGATCTGCTCGAGGCTGAGGTCGTGGTTGACGAATAGCGCCCTCCCGAAGGTGGCCTGTCGCTGAGCGTCGGGCCTCGCGTTGAGGTGGATCCATGGATATCCGTGCGCTAGAGGTCTTTTGCAGGATCGTGGAGCTGAAAAGCTTCTCGAAGGCGGCCGAGGCGGTCTATCTGACCCAACCGACGGTGAGTGGTCACATCAAGGGCCTCGAAGAATTTGTGGGGATAAAACTGTTGGACCGGCTTGGTCGGGAGGTGGTTCCGACGAGGGCAGGGGAGCTCCTGTATGGCTATGCCAAGCAGGTGCTTGCCCTGAGGACCCAGGCCATTCAAGCGCTGGAAGAGTACAAGGGCTCCCTCAAAGGACATCTGANNTCCTGCCCGTGTTATTGGCCCAGTTCAAAGCCCGATACCCGGATGTTGCGATCACCTTGAAGATTGCTGACTCGCAGGAAGTCGGCCGGGGAGTCCTCGACGGGACGTATGAGCTCGGAACCGTTGGGGCCAAGTTCGACGATGGTCAGTTAGTGTACGTGAAGCTCTTGGAAGATGAACTGGTTCTCGCCCTGCCGCCCAACCACGCGTGGGCTGCCAGGTCGGCGGTCGCCGTCGGAGAGCTTTCAGAGCAACCCTTTATTTTACGAGAAGTTGGATCAGGATCACGAAAGGTTCTTGAGGAAGCGCTGCGATCTGCTGGTCTTGACTCGGGTGCCTTGACGATGGTGGCAGTACTCGGGAGCACGGAAGCCATTCGCCAGGCGGTGAAGAGTGGGGCTGGAATCTCCGTAATCTCACTCCGGGCTATCCAGGAGGACTTGGAGCGGGGGACTCTCCGCACTGTGTCCCTTGAGGGCGTGAGGCTCACTCGCGACTTCTACCTCATCTATCACAAGAACCGGTCCAGATCTCCCCTCTGTGACACCTTTATCACTTTTCTCCTCCAATCGCTAGGTCGCGAGGCTCCCGCGCGCTCGTAGTCCCCTCGGTCAGCTTCCCCGCAGCTTTCAAGTTCCGATTTCCTATCGAGAAATTAAATATGTGGTACTTGGATATCCCTATAAAAATCGCCCAATGTATCGATATTACCGATTTGACTTATTATAATAACTNNAGCATCTTTTTTTATGACAGGAGGAGCGAATGGTCCTGATGGTGGTGAAATCGATCCTGACAGTCTTTCTCCTCGGGGTGGGCATGCTTGCAAGTGCGCAAGCGGAGGTTCCCAAGGTCTTGCGGGTATCGGCCATCCCGGACGAAAACCCCCAAGAGCTCTTGCGGAAATTTGAGCCCTTCACCGCGTATCTCTCCAAGGAAATAGGGATGCCGGTAGAGTTCGTGCCGGTCATCGATTACTCGGCCACGGTCGAAGGCCTGGCTGCCAAGAAGCTCGATGTCGTCTGGTACGGTGGCTTTACCTCGGTGCACGCGGTCCGCCGGACGGGGGGGAATGCCACCCGGCTCGTGATGCGTAAAGAAGATGCGCAGTTCAAGAGTGTTTTTGTCACCCGTTCGGATACTGGCATAACGAAGCTGAGCGACTTGAAGGGGAAGACCTTCTCCTTCGGGAGCGTCTCGTCCACTTCGGGTCACCTGATGCCCCGGTACTTCCTGCTCAAGAATGGAATTAACCCGGACAGAGACTTTGCCCAGAAGCCAGCGTTCAGTGGGGCCCATGATGCGACGGCCCTGTGGGTGGAAGGGGGGAAAGTAGACGCGGGTGCGTTGAACTTCCTCGTCTGGGGAAAGCTGGTGAAGAACAAAAAGATCGACACGAGCAAAGTGACGGTCTTCTGGACCACGCCGCCTTACGTGGACTATGTCTGGACCGCACGGAGCGAGCTGGACCCGGATCTCATGGAGCGGTTTACCGTGGCCCTCCTGAAGCTCCAGTACGACAATCCGGAGCATCGGAAGCTTTTGGATCTCCAACGGACGAAGGGATTCGTCCGTGCGAAGGACGAGGACTGGAAGGGGATCGAGGAAGCGGCCAAAGCCGCCGGACTCCTCAAGTAGTGCCCTCGTCGAGCTAGCGCGGCAGCATCCGGCAACCTCAGGGGTGAGTCGCTTCGCGGGGGGACCCCTCCGCGAAGCGACTCGCGAGAGATCATCGCCTGCAATGTATCGTCTAGAGAATATTCGTAAAATCTTCAATGGCCAATTGGTCGCCGTGGAGGACGTGTCGATGAAGGTCACCCCGGGTGAGCAGGTGGCGATCATCGGCCCATCAGGTGCGGGGAAGACCACTTTGTTTCGGCTCTTGAATCTGACCCTCCGGCCGGACGGGGGCCGGCTCTGCCTCGGCGACCTTGACGTCGGTGACCTGCACGGACGATCCCTGCGGGTCGTCCGACGGCGCATCGGGACGATTTATCAACAGCATAATCTAGTGTCACGCCTGTGGGTTGTGCATAACGTGCTGGCCGGACGGCTCGGGACCTGGTCTGGATGGCGGGCGGTCTGGTCGCTTCTGCGTCCCCAGGACCTTGACGCCGCCCAGGCTACCCTTGCTCAGGTCGGCATTCCCGAAAAACTCTACGCGAGGACAGATGAGCTTTCCGGTGGGCAGCAACAGCGGGTGGCGATCGCACGCGTCCTGGTGCAAAATCCGGATGTCATCCTCGCCGACGAGCCGGTTGCCTCGGTAGATCCGAGTCTTGCCCATTCGATCGTGAAGCTCCTGGTGGAAATCAGCCAGACGTCTGGGAAAACTTTGCTTATGAACCTGCATAGCGTCGAGCTGGCCCTGACCTATTTTCCGCGAATCGTCGGCTTTCGGGGGGGAAGGATCCAGTTCGACCGACCTTCCGTTGAACTGACCGAAGATCTGTTGGCCCGTCTCTATGCCGGAATCAGCCCCTCCGAAGCGCAAGAGGCCGGATTTGGCCCCGAACATGACTCCTCCTGCACATCCTGTGGTCCCCTCCATCCGGGAAAGTAAGACCATTCTGCACTGGGTGCTTGTGGCTGGGCTGGTCGGAGTCTTTCTATGGAGCGCCCGCTTAGCACAGGTGGATCCGCGTGCCCTATTGGACGGCGAGGCGCGGGCGAATTTCTTGCGGTTCTTCGCCGGGGCCTTTCCGCCGGACCTCAGCCCTGAATTCCTTCGGTTCCTGGTCAAGCCAACCCTGGAGACGATCCAGATTTCCATTGTCGGCACGGTCATCGCCGTGGTCGTTGGATTCCCCCTCGGCCTGCTGGGGACCGCGACCGTGGCTTACCGCGGTATCCTCCATGAGCGTGAGGTCGCGGGCATCCGTTCAAGGAGAGTAGCTCGCTTTCTGCCGTACGCCGCCTCCCGCGGGCTGTTGAGTCTGTTCCGCAGCATTCCGGAGTTTGTGTGGGCGCTCATGTTCGTCAAGGCCGTGGGGCTGGGCCCCTTCCCTGGGGTCTTGGCGATCGGCGTCGCGTACGGTGGGATGATCGGGAAGGTCTACTCGGAAATCCTGGAGGTAGTGAACCCACAACCGATCGAGGCCCTTCAGGCGACGGGGGCCAGCCGCTGGCAAATCCTCGTCTACGGTTTCCTCCCGCAGGCCTATCCCAACTTTGTCTCCTATACTCTGTATCGTTGGGAGTGTGCCATCCGCGCGTCGGCCGTGCTGGGGCTGGTCGGGGCCGGTGGGCTAGGTCAGCAGATCGAGATCTCGATGCGCATGTTTGATTTTCACCAGGTCTTTACCCTCGTCGTCATCCTCTTTGCGCTGGTCGCGGGCGTGGACTGGCTGAGCGCCCGCATCCGGCAGCGCGTCTTCGCGAGGTAGGGTGCCAATGGCTCCGGTGCAAGGTCCCGCAGCGAACCAGCAGTCCCTCGTGGCGACGCAATCACGCCGATGGTTTCCGTTGGCGACGGCAGCCGCCGTCGCGGTCGTGGTCTGGTGGAGCGCCCGGGGAACCGGCGTGGATCTGGCACTGGTTCTCTGGGAGGGCCCTCGAGCGATCCTCGACTACAGCCTGAGGCTCTTCCCACCGGATCTCCGCCCCGAGTTCCTCGCGGATACCGCGGTTGGGACCCTGGAAACACTGGCGATCTCCATTATGGGGAGCCTCCTGTCCATGGTCGTGGCATCTGCCGTGGTCTTCTTCGCCAGCGCGAATCTGATGTATGCAGGCGTGTTGTTCGAGAGAGAGCAGCGTGGCTCGGTGCGGCGAGGGGTGCGGCTTTCAATCTATCTCGTTGCCAAGAGCCTCCTCAATATCCTCCGATCCATCCCAGAGATCGTATGGGCCACGGTCTTCGTGTTCGCGGTGGGGCTCGGCCCGTTCCCAGGGGTGTTAGCCCTGGGTGTCCACAATGGCGGGGTCCTTGGAAAGCTATTCGGTGAGGTCTTGGAAAATGTGGACCGACGTCCTATCGAGGCCCTTCAGGCAAACGGGGCAAGCCGGTTCCAGATTCTGATCTACGGAATTCTCCCGCAAGCGCTTCCCCAGTTCCTCTCCTACTCGCTCTACCGATGGGAAGTGAATATCAGGGCAGCAGCGATCCTCGGCCTCGTGGGGGCTGGCGGGCTGGGCCAGCGGATCCACATCGCGATCAGCCTCTTCCTCGAGAACCAGCTTCTTACCCTTCTCGTTGCCATCTATATTGTTGTGACCCTCGTTGATTATCTCAGCGCCTACCTCCGAAGCCGAATTTAGCCGTCGTTCCACTTATGTTGCCGTTCCAACAGCCTCCTGGCACACTCTATGCAGCGCCTTAATGGCCGACTCCGATATCGGAGGAGAAGTCGGAAAAAGCCAGGGAAAACCCAGGCAAAATGGCCTCGCGGAGCTCAATGACGAAGGCCGCTGGCAGGTACGGTTCGCAAACAGCCAGAGGTAAGGGTAGCCGAGGAGCAGCGGCGTGTGCTACCCTCAGATGTCCGATGCCCAGGCGCGATGGGAAAAAATCCTTCGCGGTCTTCCGGGCGCCTGTGCCCTCTTGAGCGCGGAAGGGGAGGAAGGATTTCGATGGCAATGGTGCTTCTTGTTGGCGCCGATCCAGACAAGAGCGTTTCACTGAAAAAGGCCCTGGAGGCAGCGGGCTACGAGGTCTCGGTGGCGTCCAGCGGCTCGAGCGCCCTTGCGATGGTCAAACAGCGTCGACCGACCCTGATCATCAGCCAGACCATGCTCGACGACATGTATGGTTCCGAGCTGTCCTCGATGGTCCAGGCCGATTCCGCCACCAAAGGAATCATGTTTGTCCTCATGGTCGATCGGGCTTCGCAGATGGCAATGGCTGCGACCCGGACCGAGGCGGACATGATCCTTCCAGAAAGCTCGCCCGCCTCCAACATCGTGGCTCGCGTGGACACTCACTTGCGGCTTCGGGGCCTCTCGAGCGCGTCGCCCCCACGACTCACAAGCCAGGAAGCGGCCCCAAAGGGCGCAAAGGAGAAACCGGCACCCACTTTAGAGGGTTCGTTGGCGATCATGGATCTGACCGAAGTCACCCAGGCGGTTTCCATCGGCAGGAAAACAGGACGGCTGGTCCTGTCCTTGGCGGCAGGTATGGCTGTCGTCTTATTTGATTCCGGTCGGGCCGTGCACGCCGAGTTCGGAGGAAAGTCAGGAGAGGAGGCGTTCATCACGCTCGTGATGACCGCTCATCGGGAGCGCGGTGGGAGCTTCTCCTTCTTCCCCGTCGCGGGCAGGGAAGTATCGGACATCCCCCGAACCATCCACAAGGATTTAGAAACCCTGCTCCTCAACATCGCCGTGGAGATAGACGAGAGCCAAAAGGGCACGGGAAGATAGATAGTTCAGGGCGATGCCGGGGTGTAGCTGGCAGCATATTTGCATGATCGCCCGGTGTTCCGAGGGCAAGTGGTCTCTCGTGCATGACCCGATATCCAAGGTTGGGGGACTCTTTCCCTCGACCGCGCCCACGGCCTCGACGGTTCAGACCGGCTAAGCCTATGACAAAAGGACACGGCAAACGCTATGTGGGCAAGGACCTTGACAAGCGGAAGCCTCCGCGCTTTCGCATTTCTGGGGTCGCAGCGGCGATCACGACCCTCCAGGAGACGGAGGTGATGGATCTGAGCCTCCAGGGAGCGTTAGTTGAGCACCAGGGCGTGCTCCAGCTGGGGTCCCCCTGCTTCCTCCAACTGGGCAGCGGCGGGGAGCAGTTTACGATCCGGTGTCGTGTGGTCCACAGCCGGGTGAGCCGAAGAGGGGGAGAAGATATCTTGTACTATCAGACCGGGCTGGAATTCTTGGATCTGTCTCGGAGTGTGGAGCAATCGCTTGGGGCATTTATCCGTTCCTATGGGGCCACCGAAGGTTGGGGAGATTTCTCTTGACATTGTTGGCGTATTGGCATGGTTCCTGCTAACCATAAACAGGGCGAATTGGGTACTCGGTACCAAAGAGAGGTACGCTAACTTCCTTAAAAGAAAGGGTTAAACGGTCGTGGATCCCTATGAATCGGGCCAGAGTAACCAAGGAATCGGGGTGAAAAGAAAAAAACGGAGAAAGAAGCGGTCAACCTCCCCAGCGGCAGCAGTGGAAAGGGGGAGGGGCCCGTCCACTGCCGAGCTTGAGGCATCTCTCAAGGAGGCCGAGGCACCGGAAACTGCGGAGTTCGAGGCATCCCTCACCCAGGCCCAGCCCCCGCTAGGTCCCGAGTTTGAAGCGGCGCTCGTGGAGAACCAATCTGCGAGTAGGCGGCAATACGCCCGGTTCTTTGTGGGAGGGAAGACCATGGGGAAGGTGACTGCCGTTTGCGACGCCGTGATCCTGAACATCAGTGTTGGAGGCTCTCTGATAGAACACAATCATGTGGTCCGACCAGGCGCCATTTCCTTGTTGGACCTCGACCTCTTGGGGAAGAGACTGAGCTTGAGGTGCCGCGTCGCCCGTTCAGTCGTCGCCCGGACAGAGATGCAGTCAGATGGGGAGAAGGAGTTGATTTTCCACACCGGGTTAGAATTTCTCCACCCCTCCGAGGAAACCCGAAAGGTGATCAGCCATTACATCCAGTCGATAATTTGTGATGGGAACAAAATTCAAACAGAGCCTGAAGAAGCCCGAACCTTCGAGCTCGACGAACCCCCTGAGTACACTTCGCCTGAAGACGCAACCTAAGGAATCCTGGTAACCCAACCAAGTCGAATCGCACTTTTTACTCTGCAGCCTGTCGGGAACCCGACTCCCCGCCTAAGCTGTCAAGTATTCTGACGATCGGGTGTGTGATTCAGACTCCGTAACCAATTGAAAAAAAAAGGAGATTCACCTCCGGTAGGACTACTCGAAGGATCTTGAGGTCCGAGTGTCGAATCCCTTGACACACACACCCTCGTGAATCTAGCAGGTTACAATTTGAGCTTGCGATCGTGTCGGGGCAATTTACACTTCTAGACATTGACCAACGACCTGGTGGCACCCACGGATGCCGTGGCTCTATCGTAACCACTTGATTCGATTGAGGGAAGACACAGCCAACCGTCTCCGGCCAACCCTGGCATGACCCCTGCTATACAGATCAGTATCAACGTCTTTCATCAACCACACATTCAGGTGGGAGGGGATACATGTGCAAGAAAGTTGGTTTGGTTGTCATGGCCCTGACCTTGGCCGGAGGCCTCGGCGCTTGTGCGAACAGTTACGGAATCGCTCCAGGCGGCCCCCATTTTGCCTCGTGGACCCATCTGCAATATTCCACCCGAGCCGGGGAGAAGCCGGCTTTGAGCCAGGCGGAGGCGAAGCAGGCTAAAGCGGAAGGGTGGTGGGGGACCCCGATCGTTTACAGTATTGACGAGCTCGAGTAAACACCATCCATTCTGACGCCCTCCGGGTCGAAGCAGGGCCCGGGGGGTGTTTTCGTTGTCGATCGGCAGACTCTCCCTAGCGGGATCGGAGTAAGTGGCTCGTGGTCCTCAGGACCTCATGGAATGATCTGCCGAAAAGGATAAGCGGTGGACGCAGAGGAAATCCTCGGGGACGCACTGCCTGAGGGAATGGAAATACTCAACAGGGGTATGGGACAAAAGATGATACCTGTTCCAATCCGAAGTGCGGTCAACTATTCCGGGGTTGGCGTGTCTGCGCTCATCGAGGCCTTGAAGGATGAGGACCCAGACATTCGCATTGGCGCAGCCAAGGCTCTGGGCACGATCGGTGGTGCTGTACCGGCGCTCATCGAGACCTTGAAGGACGAAAACCCAGACGTCCGGTCTGGAGCCGCCGAGGCGCTGCGGCGGATCGGTCCGGGGGCAAGAACCGCCGTCCCCGCCCTCGTCGAGACCTTGACCCATGAAAACGCGGCTGTGCAATCTGCCGCCGGCCGAGCACTGAGCGCGATCGGTGACGCTGTGCCTACGCTGGTCGAGGCCTTAAAGCACAAGACGTTGGCTATGCGTTACGGCGCCGCCGAAGCCCTAGGCCGGATCGGGCCGGAAGCGAAGGCCGCCGTCCCTGCGCTCATCGAGGCGTTGAGGTACGAGAACTTGGCAATGCGGTTTGCGGCCGCTGAGGCCCTGGGCGGAATCGGGCCAGAGGCAAAGACCGCCGTTCCTGCCCTCGTCGATGCGTTAAAGGATGAGAGCCCGGAC
>JABAOD010003393.1_pt1 | contig 15668 bp, 17 predicted proteins | sample 7062151 | NCBI WGS metagenome assembly JABAOD01 (sample SAMN14538626, study PRJNA623070) | marine sediment metagenome | biome: marine biome [ENVO:00000428]; feature: marine pelagic biome [ENVO:01000023]; material: deep marine sediment [ENVO:00002113] | place: India: Gulf of Khambhat ... | reverse complement strand
GATGGCTGCGGTGAGCCCGGCCGGTCCCGACCCGATGATGATGACCTTCTCAGCCATGGAGTTGGTTTCCTCTCGAGATTCTGTCGCAAACGAGGAGCGACGTCGCTCTACTCCGTTCGCGGGTTGCGCTTGCCCCAGAGGAACAACCCCAGGAGCAGGAATAATCCGCCGAAGAGGGCGTAGACCCAGCCGATGTTGCCCGGAAGCACCCCGTCGACGATCCGGATCAACGCGATGATCGAGAAGACAAGGAGCAGCAGGCCGAGCACCGCCAGCACCAAGGATGCCGCGGTCCAGCGAGCGACCCCTGCGAGGCGATCGACTGTCATCGCTCTCACCCGGGTCGCAAACGACTCGAGCAGGTCGGCGATTCGTGTCGGGAAGTCGTCCATGCGGGCGAGATTAGCCGCGTCGTGCGAGGCACCCGTTGCCGGTCGCGGCGGGCCCGACCCGTCCGATCAGCCCTCTGTGGCGAGGACCTCACACGTGGACGTGTCGTGTGCCACCAGTTCGACTGTGGCGTCCGTGTTGTCGATGTACGCGACGAGGTAGATCTCGTCGTCGAACAGCGTGCCGGCCCCGAGCACGACCGGTGTCGCATCGTCGAACGATGCCAATCTCTCGTCGACGCAGGTCTGCACGCCCTCATCGAGATCGAGCGAATCGAGCTCGGCGGTGAAGCCGAGCAGATTTGTGGCGTCGCCGGTCTCCGTGAGCCCACGCTGCGAGGCCTGCTGCACGAGGGCCAGGTCGGGATCGACACCGAAGTAGCGGGTGAGGCCGCCCGCTTCGGTCGGAGCGGCAAAGGTCGTGGTCGCCTCTTCGCCACCTGCGATCTGTGCCGTCATGTCGCCCGCTTCGTCCGTGGAGCGCTCCGGCGCTTCGGTCAACGCTTCTGCGGTGGCGGCAGTGGTCGTAGCGAAGGCCACCGTGTCCGCCATGTCGTCGGCTCCGCCGCCGAACAGATCGAGGGCAGGGACGATGGCGATGAAGAGCACGAGGACGGCCGCTGCCGAGAGCGCAACACTCACACGCTGCCACGTGAATCGGGAGCGCCGGGGGGCAGCCGAGATGGGCGCGGGCGTCACGAGGCCGAGCTCGTCACGAAGAGTGCGCCGCATCCTGGCCGCTTCCAGGTCGGTCAACGCAGGTGCGGGGGCGTCGCGCAGCGCCGCCAGCGCGAGTTGCTGGGCGGCGAGTTCGGCGGCGCAACCGTCACAGGCGGCGATCCTGGCCTCGGCTGCGGCGCGGTCGGCACCGGTGAGTGAGCCCTCGGCGAGGGCCATTATGAGATCGAGCTCGTGGTCGTGCATGTCGTGCTTCGTCATAGGTCTTCCCTTTGATGCTCGGAAGACCCGCTCAGGTTCCCGAGGCGCGCAGCCAATTGCCGCCTGCCCCGGTAGACACGTGACTTGATCGTGCCCACGGGCACTCCGAGCATGTCGGCCACCGTCTCCAGCGCCAGCCCTTCGAGATCCACGAGGACTACGGCGGCCCGGAACTCCTCGCCCACGTGTTGCAGAGCGGCTTCGATGTCGGGTCGCAGCTCGACGGATTCGAACTCGTCTCCGCCTCTCGGATCCACGGGATCGTGATGCTCGGGAAGGCTGTCGGCCGCCTTCCGCTTGGCTCGCCGTAGATGGTCGTAACAGGTGTTGACGGTCACCCGGTAGAGCCACGTCGAGAAGGCGGCCTCCGACTTGTAGCGGTCCGCCTTGCGAAAGAGCGTCAGAAACGTGTCCTGGGTGGCGTCGAGCGCCTTGTCGCGGTCGCGCAGCATGCGCAGGCAGATGCCGAAGACCCGGTCCTGATGGGCGCGCATCAACTCGTCGAAGGCGCTCACATCGCCGTCGAGATATCTGGCGATGAGCTGGATGTCCTCGTCGGCGCGGTGCGTCATCGCGGGTGATTCTTGCGGTCCGGCGGTCCGATGTCACGGCAGCCGGGTCGTCAGCTGGTCGAGAACGTCACCTCGGCGAGCCTCGTGAACCACACGTCGTCGGTCTGTTCCGGTATCCCCGTGAACCACAGGAGCCAGGCACCGCCCTGCCGCTCGGGCAGGGCCAGCTCCGTCGCAGAGCGGTCGATGACGGTGCGGACGATCAGCTCCCAGTCGTCGGGATCGTCGACGATCGTCTGCCGCCATCTGATCTCGACCTCCGTCCCGATGCTGGCCAGCATCTCCACGGTGTCGGGTGATCCCTCGACGGTGAAGACGAGACCGACGCCGGGTTTGATCAGCCGCAGCTCGGCGAAGTAGCGCTCGGTACGCCACGTGCTCGTCGGGTCACCGTCGACGAGCCTGGGCAGATCCGAGTTGCGCTCCTCGCCGTCGCCGAAGGGATCGAAGACGGCCGGTGTTGCAGTCAGGATGAATCGGGTGACGCCGCCCCCGATGCGGGTGGTCGTGGTCGCCGAGGCGTCGGAGCCGGCCGTGGTCGTGGTCAGGGGAGCGGCGGTGGTCTGGCTCGGCGTGACGGGAAACAGGAACGGCGAGTCGGGATCGGTGTCGATGCTCAGGCCGACGACGGCCACGATCAGGGCGGTGAGCAGCAGCGCTCCGACGACGGAGAGCCATCCCCACGACCATCCCGACACGGGCGGCGACTGACGCGGAATCGACGGGATCGCCCGCAACGCCGCGGCCAGCTGGGCTGCCTCCATGCGTCCGGATTGGGCTTCGTCGAGCACGACATCGACCGCACCGGGCAACCCGGCCACGACCTGAGACGGGGGGAGTCCGGGGTCTGCGTCTCCGGTCACTCCGAGCCGCAGCGAGGCGGCCAGCCCCGCGGTGTCGTCGACGGCTCCCGCCCGTCGGCCGTATGCGGCGAGCTTGGCGGGGTGTGCTGCAGAGAACTGGATCGCGTCGGCGTCGATCCGGCCGTGCATCATCCCGGATTCGTGCAGGACGGACAGACCCTCTGCCAGCCCTGCGGCGTTGGGGAGGAACTCCTCTGCAGGTAAGACGTCGCCGGCGGCCACCCGGTCCGCGATGGACACGCCGCCGTTCCATTCGAGCACGGCGTAGGCCGGCGTCTGGTCACCCACTGCATAGACCTTGGCGAGATGAGAGTGACTCACGGCGGCGGCGGCCCGGGTTGCGGTCAGGAACTCCCGGACGCGCTCTCGCGATGCATTGGCGTCGAGTATTCGCAGCAGGACCGGCCGGTCGAGCGTCGCATCGGTTGCGAGCCACTCTTCGATGTCGTCATCACGGCCGAGCCGCACCTGCGGCTGGTATCGGTCGGGAAGCTTCGGAGCCACGGAGGAAGGCTACCGGTCGTCCCGGTCTGTGCTCATGCGTGGCGGCGCATCAGGGTCAGCGCCTCCGGCAGCAGCACGAAGCCCTCGCTGGTGTAGAGATCGATGGCGGGCTCGTTGTCGAACTGCGTGTTCAAGAGCATGACCCGGGCACCGGACGCCCTCGCCCTCCGGGCGGCGGCGCGCACGAGCGATCGCCCCATGCCCTCGCCCTGCCACTCCGGATGGACGGCCACTCGCTGCAGATACGCGATCGCCGACCCGTAGCCGACGACGGCGAACCCGGTGGCGCCGCCATCCTGATCACGGATGATGAGGATGGTCGACGTGCTCGTCGCCTCGATCGCCTCGCCGAGCCCGTTGGCATCGAATCGCCAGAAATCGGAGAAGGCGGCATGGTCGATCTCGAGAAGTGCCTTCCGGCCGACGGACTCGCCGTCGACGACGAGATGGTTCGGGCAACGGGGCTGCTCCTCGAGCGACAACCTCATCAAGGCGAGATCCAGTGCAGGCGTGAACCCGGCGGCCGCCCAGGCGCCACGCGCGGTGGGTGGGAGCGGGGGAGACAACACGGAAGGCACATCGAGTTCGAAGAGGTGCTCGGCGCACGCCCCGAGGAACCCGCCGCCTCCCCTCACCAGCCGAAGACTCGCATCGGAATGCGCATCGTTCCACGGTCGCGCCTCGGCTCGGGCCCAATTGCGTCGCAGTGTGAGGGCGCCTGGCCAGGTGCCTCTCATGGTCATCTTGAACGGTGTCTCGGCGAGCGCCATCGACTTGTGTTCCTCCATGAGTACAAGCGGACACTAGACGCTGCCGTGCGAGCCGAATCCGTACCTGGCAGTATCGAGTGTCATGGAGGCGCTGCTCGTCACCCATCCCTCGGCTCTGGCGCACGACGCCGGGTGGGGCCATCCCGAGCGTCCGGAACGCATCGAGGCCGCCGTCCTCGGTGTGGAGCGATCGGGCCTGGAGGTGGCGACGCTCGAGGCGGAGGAGATCGACACAGCACTGCTCGAACTGGTCCACGACCGCTCCTACATCGACGGGGTGCGACGGTTCTGTCTCATGGGTGGCGGGGCGTTCGATCGCGACACGAGCGTCGTGCAGGAGTCATGGGCGGCCGCCCTCCACTCGGCCGGCGGCGGGATCACGGCCCTCACCGCACTCGAGAGGCGAGCGGATGCGGTCGCGTTCATAGCGATGCGACCGCCGGGGCACCACGCCCTGCGCGCGACTGCGATGGGGTTCTGCGTCTTCAACAACATCGCGGTGGCGGCCCGGTACCTGACGCGGTCCGGTGCAAAGGTGGCCATCCTCGACTGGGACGTTCACCACGGCAACGGAACGCAGGAGATGTTCCTCGATGATCCCGCCGTGCTCTACATGTCGTTCCACCAGTCGCCCTTCTACCCGTTCACCGGTCACGTCGACGAGGTGGGGGAGGGCGAGGGCGAGGGCACGATCGTGAACTTCCCGTTCCCGGCGGGGACCACCGGCGTCACCTATCACGACGCCATGGAACGTGTCGTGCTCCCGGTGCTGGAGCAGTTCGGCCCCGATCATCTCCTCGTGTCTGCGGGCTACGACGCCCACCTCCGCGACCCACTCGCCGCCATGCGGCTGGAGGCCGAGGACTACGGGTCGATGGCGGCTGCGCTCAGGGCTCGGCTCGGTGGGCTTCCCACGGTCTTCTTCCTCGAGGGTGGATACGATCTCGAAGCCATTGCGACATCGGTGGCGGCGACGCTCCGGGGCAGCGCCGGAGCCGCAAAGGTCTTCAGCCCCCACGACGTGCCCTCGCACACCGCCGTGGTCACCGACGCGGTCGTCGAACGGCTCCGACCGTGGTTCGACCTCTGAGGTAAAGCCGGGCGCACAACCGTCCGATATGTCCTGGTGAACAGGGGACCTCAGGAGATCATGGACGCCATGGAAACCATCCCGGAGCTGGACGAACTGCTCATCAAGCTGCAGTCCGTGCAGGGTTCGGATCTGCACCTCAAAGTCGGCTCGCCACCTGCGTATCGCATCAACGGCGACCTTCACCTCTCGAACCTCCCGAAGCTGCGACCGCAGCACACAGAGGCCTTTGCCCGGCACGTGCTCACCGAGCGCGCCGCGGCCGAGTTCGAGGAGCGCAACGAGGTGGACTTCGCCTACGGCAAGCCGAGCCTCGGGCGGTTCCGTGTCAACTGCTACCGGCAGCGTGGATCCATTGGTCTGGTGCTGCGTGCCGTCAAGCCCGCCGAGGGCGATTTCGAGAAGCTCGGGCTCCCCGAGGTGTTCGATCGGCTGTGCAGCGAGAAGTCCGGGCTCATCATCGTCGCCGGTGGTGCCGCAACCGGGAAGAGCACGACGCTGGCGGCAATGATCGACCGCATCAACTCGAGCCGGCGGGCGAACATCATCACGATCGAGGATCCGATCGAGACGCTGCACCCCGACAAGATGTCGATCGTCTCCCAGCGCGAGATCGGCGTCGACACGGCGAGCTTCGCCGATGGCATGCGTCGCGTCCTGCGCCAGGATCCCGACGTCATCCTCATCGGTGAGATGCGCGACCGCGAGACCATCGAGTTCGCGCTGCAGGCGGCCGCGACGAGCCACCTCGTGCTCGCCGCCATGAACACGTCCGGCGTCATGGAGACGATCTTCCGGATCCTCGACTTCTTCCCTGCCACTGCGCAGGCGCACACCAGGAATCTGCTCGCCTCGACGATCCGGGCGATCCTCGCCCAGAAGCTCGTTCCCATGGCCGACGCCGATGGACAGGTACCCGCCGTCGAGGTCCTCGTCGCCGTCGACAGGGTGCTCGAGTACCTCGTCGATGCGGATCGGACCCCCGAGATCGCCCAGCTGATGCGGGAGGGCGAGTACTACGGGATGAACCTCTTCGATCAGGCCCTTCTCAAGCTCTACGAGAAGCGCAAGGTCACGTTCCAGGACGCCATGTCGGCCTCGTCGAGCGCCCTGGAATTCAAGATCGCGGCTCAGCGTCTCGGACTCGTGACGACCTGAGCCCACCCTTGGTGGGGGCTGACCACGGGCCCGGCTCGAGAGAGCCGGGCCCGTGTCGTTGGGCGACGCCTCTGTCGCAGCGCCGTGTGATAATCGCCGCCGTGCCCGAATTCACCTGTCAGAGCTGTGGTGACGAGTTTGCTCTGCCCCAGCACGTGCTCGATCGCTATCCGGGCTGGACACCGCGCCAGTGCCGGTCCTGTCGCGACGGCGGCGGTGCGTCGGCACCGGCCCGCTCGAGCACCGGGAGCGGCTCTCGATCGAAGACGAAGACGCGCACGTCGTCACAGGTTTTGACCACGGAACAGGTGCTGGTCGAGTTCACCGCGGGGCCGCAGGACGGAGTGTTCACAGACGGAGGGTCGGTACCGAACCCCGGACCGGGCGGGTGGGGCGCGGTCTACGTGGTCGGCGGCGAGATCGTCGACGAGGCCTTCGGGCACGATCCGGACACCACCAACAACCGGATGGAGCTCACGGCACTGCTCGGCGGGATGCGCCTCGTGCCGGGGGGAGTGCCGGCGACCATCTACACGGACTCGAGACTCGTCGTCGACACGATCACGAAGTGGGCGGCCGGGTGGAAGCAACGCGGATGGAAGCGCAAGACCGGCCCGGTCGAGAATCTGGATCTCGTCGAACCCGCCTTCGAGCTGTACGCGAGCCGCCCCGAGTTGCGCCTCGAGTGGATCGCGGCTCACTCCGGAGATCGATGGAACGAGTACGCCGACGCCCTCGCCGGACGCTGGCGACTCTGACGACCGGCTCCGGGAGGGACCGGCTTTAACCTGCCACCCATGATTCCGGCACGTCTCGAGCCGCTGCTCGATCGCGATTCCCCGGCGCTGCAGCTGGCCGAGCTGTTCGGCGCCGCCGGTCACGAGTTGTATCTCGTCGGCGGCTCCGTGCGAGATGCCTTTCTGGACAGGGCGCCGACGACGCCGGATCTCGACTTCACGACGGCGGCGCGGCCGGACGAGATCCGCCGGATCGTCGGCACGTGGGCCGACGACATGTATCTGGTCGGAGCGGTGTTCGGCACGATCGGAGCGATCAAGGACGGCGTGATCCACGAGATCACGACGTTCCGTTCCGAGCTCTATCGGGACGACAGCCGCAAGCCCCACGTCACGTTCTCCGACGATATCGAAACCGATCTGTCGCGCCGCGACTTCACGGTGAATGCCATGGCGTTGGCCCTCCCCGCCGGCGAGGGTGCCGAGCCGCAGCTGATCGATCCGTTCGGGGGTACCGCAGATCTGGCAACACGGACGTTGTCGACGCCGATGGACCCGTCGATCTCGTTCGGGGACGATCCGCTGAGGATGCTGCGGCTGTTCCGGTTCGTCTCGACGCTCGGATTCGCCCCCGACGAGGAAGCGCTCGCCGCCGTCGGCTCCATGGCCGAGCGGCTCGAGATCATCTCGGCCGAGCGGATCAGGGACGAGTTCGCCAAGTTGATGATCGGCGAGCACGTCGGCTCGGCTCTGTGGGGGCTCATCCACAGCGGTCTCGCCGACCACTTCGTGCCGGAGCTCTCGGCGCTCGGTCTGGAGCAGGATCCGGCCCATCGGCACAAGGACGTGCTGGCGCACACCATCGCCGTCGTGGAGAAGACGGAGCCGGATCTGGAATTGCGCCTGGCCGCGCTCTTCCACGACATCGGGAAGCCGGCGACTCGCCGGTTCGTGTCGGGCGGCGTCACGTTCCACCATCACGAAGTCGTCGGCGCCCGGATGACGAGGGACCGGATGCGCGCCCTCCGCTTCTCCAAGGCGGAGATCGACGAGGTGTCGGAGCTGGTGTTTCTCCACATGCGCCCCCACACGTACAAGATGGGATGGACCGACTCGGCGGTGCGTCGTTACGTGCGCGACGCCGGACGGCACCTCGACAAACTCAACCAGCTCGTGCGGTCGGATGTCACCACGCGCAACCGCAAACGTGCCGTGGCGATCTCGCGAAGGATCGACGAGCTGGAGGAGCGGATCTCAGAGCTGCGACGCCAGGAGGAGATCGACAGCTTGCGACCTCCGATCGACGGGCGGCGTGTGATGGAGTATCTGGGCCTCGAGCCGGGTCCGGTGATCGGCGAGATCATGAAGATCCTCTACGAGCACCGCATCGAGCACGGGCCCTACACGGAGGAGGAAGCGCTCGAACTGCTGGACGAGTGGCGGCTCAGCGCCGACGGAGCAGGCGACTGACGAGTCCGGCCCTCTTCGACTTCTTCGTCTTCTTCGGCTCCGGGTCCGGGTCCGGCTCCGGCTCGTGGGGGAACTTGACCCAGGACCAATCCGCTGCTGCGAGTGCACCCGCCACGATGGCGAGGGTGGCGCCGACGGCGCCGACCAGGTAGCCGACGGCCACGCCGGTCGATCGGCCCCACAGCCAGAGCACCAGAAGACCGAACACGCCCGCGCCGATGACGGTGAGCCCGACGACCTGACGTTCCTGCTTCTGAGAGATGGCGAGGTAGAGCGCTCCGACGAGCGTGATGGCGATCAGGCCGAACAGCACCCGCTCGACCGGGAACTCGTCGACGAACAGCGATCCGGTGCCCCATCCGAGCGCGGTCCCGAGCAGGGTGATGACGATGGCCGCGGCGATGGCGTAGAGGACTGGCCTGTCGATGGTGTCGCTCTCGTGCCACTCCGCGGCAGAACGCTCGCGAAGCGAGCCGAAGGTTCTGGCCTGCTCGTGGACCCACGCCGGGTCGACGTCACCGCCCGGCTCGGCATGGGTCAGGGTGCCGGGCTCGAGTCGCGTGATGTGCGGCTCCGGCGCCACCGGACGCATGCCGCGGCTCGGCACCACGGCAGGGTCGAGCCCCATGGCTCCGGCGAAGCCCTCGAGATCGGATGGCTCGAGGATGATCTCCTCGCCGTCCGCCTCGAAGCGGAAACCGTCGTTCGTGGGCTCGAGGTCCACGGTCGCCCGCGGCCAGGAACCGATCTCGGCTCCCGACGCGGTCAGAACCAACCGGTCGTCGAACACGTCCATGTCGGCGGCGATCGTCGACCCTGGATCGTCGGCGAGCCGGATGACACCGGAAAAGCTCGTCATGATGTGACCCCTTGCGTTCTCAGCACGTGAGTGTGATCGGCACCAGATCTCGAGGTATTTACCCGTTTCGGGTCAACCTCGAGGAACCTCGCTCCACGGCAGATCCTTGTCCACCCGAGGTTCACCTGGCAGACCGAGCACTCTCTCGCCGAGGATATTCCGCATGATCTCCGATGTGCCACCCTCGATCGAGTTTGCACGAGAGCGCAGGAAGCGGCGCCTGACGTCCGTGGAGACCGTTTCCTCCGCCGTCGGCTGCATGAACTCGTACGAGTCGTAGAGGAGTCCATCGGGGCCCATGAGGTCCGTGGCGAGCTCGTAGATCTTCTTGTTGAGCTCCGCATGCACGAGCTTCGCGGTGGACCCTTCCGGGCCCGGGGTCCCTGCGGTGCGCATCTGCTCGGCCCTGATGTTGGTGAGCCGTGCTGCCTCCGCCTCGGCCCACAGCGCCACCACGTGGTCGCGGTCGGCGGCGTCACCGCCGTACTCCTGCCAGATCCGGAGGAGGTCACCGATGGCGCCGTCGTTGCGGGGTCGCACCGCGGCGCCGATCGCGACCCGCTCGTTCATCAAGGTGGTGATGGCCACCCGCCAGCCCGCACCGACGTCGTCGATGCGATGGGCATCCGGGATGCGGACGTCGGTCATGTAGACCTCGTTGAACTCCGCCTCCCCGGTGATCTGCCGCAGCGGACGGATCTCCACACCGTCGGCCTCCATGTCGAGCATGAAGTAGGTCATGCCGCGGTGCTTGGGCGCAGAGGGGTCCGTCCGCGTGACCAGCATGCCCCACTTGGACACGTGGGCCACCGTCGTCCAGACCTTTTGACCGTTGACGACCCATTCCTCGCCGTCGCGAACCGCCCTCGTCGCCAGGCCTGCGACATCGGAGCCGGCGTCGGGCTCGGAGAACAGCTGACACCAGACCTCCTCGCCGGTGAAGAGGGGGCGCAGGAATCGTCGCTTCTGCTCGTCGGTGCCGTGGGCGTGGAGCATCGGGGCCCCCATGCCGTGTCCGATGACGTGGAAGGAGCTGGGGCGATGCTCGGTGACCTCGTCGAGCCGTCTGTCGATGACGCCCTGGAGACGGGGCGACAATCCGAGCCCGCCATGGCCCTCGGCGAACGACACCCAGGCGAGGCCGAGGTCGAACTGGGCACCCATGAACTCGTAGCGGTCGCCTGCCGGGTCGTGCTCCTCCAGCAGACGATCGATGAGATCGTGGATCCGCTGCTCGTCGGAGCCGACGGAGGTGGATGCCGTCTGCGTCACTGCTCGCCCTTGCTGTTGGTGGATTCCCCGGTCACGTTACCGGTCTCCTCGAACGGATCAGGCGCCGAGTCGATCGGTGGCCGCCGGCGTTCGGCCCAGCGCACGGCGACGAGAACGAGCAGGACGGGAACGACGAACATGAGCAGCTCGTCCCAGAACAGGTGGCCGAGCACCGGAAGGATCATCATCCGCCGGACAACAGGAAGAGACCCAGCGAGGTGAGCAGCACCATCAAGACGAGCATGGCGTACTGGGTCCGCGCCGCGTGACGGCCTCCGAACTCTGCAATGGCGCGATCGTGCGCCAGCGCCACGCCTGCGATGTGCCCGGCGACGATGACGGCGACCTGGACATACCAGATGGCGATCGGCTCGAGGAAGAAGACGATGACCCGGTCACCGGTGCCGAGCAGGCTCCAACCCAACCCGAGAGGATCGTCGAGTGCGATGAGCAGCAGCTGCCCCTCGAAGAGGACGAGCGTGAAGTAGTGGGCCACGGCGTAGGCCAGACCGATCGGCACCAACGTGTGTGCGAAGGACTGGGCGACGTCCCAGGCCGATCGATCCGAGCCTCCCAGCATGGCGGCGCCCTTGGCTGCGACGACGTAGGCGGCACCGACGACGAGGACCGTCCCGACGAGTGCCAGCGTCTCGAAGCCCGCATCGCGGCGGAGTCCAGATGACACCAGGTCCGACCACACCTCCGAGGCGGACAACCCGTCGTAGGTGACCGTGCCGATCATCGCCACGACGAACGCGGTCAGGCCGGCGTGGAGCGGCGTCTGCGGCAATGCCCGCAGCCACCCTCGCCTGCCCACCGTCGCGGTGTCGGTGGTGGCGATGGCGGCGCCGACACCGGTCGGTTCCGGATCGAGGTCGATGGGCGAGATCCGTGCGAACAGCGAGTTGTAGAGAGAGAACGCATCGAACGAGCGGAGGCCCGATTCGACGCCGAGGATCCGGGTCGCACCGATGAGGACCAGGGTGTACAGGATGGCGGCGAGCGCCAGCGTGCGGGGCTCGGCGCTGTCCCGGGACACGAGCTCGAGCCAGGTGAAGGCCACGAAGAGGATGGCAGCCGGCCAGACGCCGATCCTCGCCGAGAGATCCTCCTGCTCCTCGATGTCCCCGTTGACGAGTTCCACGATGGTGCGGAAGGGGTTCAACCAGCGCCACACGTCACCGGCCACCGCCGACACGAACGGGACCACGAGCCAGAAGTACACCCACACCAGCACCGGTGCGATCGTCTCGACACCGCCGCCACCACTCCCGAGGAGCCCGTCGAGCACCACGAGTGCCAGCGCCATGACTCCGGTCCACCTGGCGACCGTTCGCCACCGCCCGGTGCCGCGGCGAACGACGGTGGTGTCGAGCGTCTGCAGGCGAGGCTGGTGCCAGCGGAGGGTGAGCACCACGAACGAGATCACGATCGCGATTCCCGCGCCGATCACGAAAGCCGTGAAGGGAACGGGCAGGTCGCCGCGCCCTCCGATGCCGTGAGCGAGGGCAGCACCCGGCCATGCCAGCAGCATGGCCACGGCGAGCGTGGAAGCGACGAGCATGCGGCGGGTCCGGATCACGGGCTGAAGGTTACAAGTCGCTCGGACCGAGACCGACTCCGGGTTAGCGGTCATACGCATATTCGTATAGAGTGCGGCCGCTCTGGTCGAAACAACCCTGAACGACGCCGCCGTGAGGAGATCGGGTGACCTTTCGCATAGGAATCGCAGGAGCCTCCGGCTACGGAGGCGGAGAGCTCGTGAGGCTCGTCGACGGCCATCCCGAGATGGACGCCGTCCGTCTCTCCGCGGGGACCAAGGCCGGGAAGCGTCTCGGTGACGTCCATCCCCACCTGCGGGGTGGCGATCGGATGTTGCACCCCCTCGATCCCGAGACGATGGCCGACCTCGACCTCGTCTTCCTGGCCCTACCCCACGGTGCATCGGCGGTCCCTGCCATGGAGTTGCTCGATCGAGGCGTCAAAGTGGTCGATCTGGGCTCGGATTTCAGGCTCGACGACGCAGCACGGTACGCCGACGCCTACGGCGGGGCTCATCCTCATCCCGATCAGCTCTCCCGGTGGGCATACGGTCTCCCCGAGCTGTTTCGCGATCGCATCGTGGGGTCGGACCGGGTGGCCGTGCCCGGGTGCTTCCCGACCGCCGTGACGCTCGCGACCGCGCCGCTCGTGGGCGGTGGGCTCGTCGAGCCGGACATCGTCGTGACCGCCATGACGGGCACGTCGGGAGCCGGTCGCACGACATCGGAGTCGTTCACATTCGGGGCCATCGACGAAGGCGTCCGGGCGTACAAGGTCGGCGAGCACCGTCATCGGCCGGAGATGGAGCAGGCGATCACCGACTCGACGGGTGTCGAGACCTCCGTGGTCTTCACCCCCCATCTCGTTCCGATGCAGCGCGGCATCCTGGCCACCTGTCATGCACGAGTCACGGATCGGGGCGTGACGGTGGGGGACCTCCACGACGCGCTCGCCAAGTCGTATGCGAACGATCCCTTCGTGGACGTCGTCGAGCAGCTGCCGCAGTCGCGGTGGGTCGTCGGCTCCAACCGGTGTCAGATCACGGTGAGGCTCGACCGCACGGGCACGGCCATCGTGCTGGCGTCGATCGACAATCTGATGAAAGGTGCGGCGGGCCAGGCGGTGCAGTGTGCGAACCTCGTCCTCGGGTGCGACGAGACGGCCGGGCTGCCCATCGACGGGTGGATGCCGTGAGCGTGACCGTTCCGCTCGGGTTCACGGCGGCAGGTGTGGCGGCGGGCATCAAGCCGAGCGGGGCTCACGACCTGACGGTCGTCGTCGCCGACGCCCCGGCCGTGGCCGCGGCGATGTTCACCGTCAACCGCTTCCCGGCCGCTCCCGTGCTCGTGTCCCGAGAGCATCTCTCCGGTTCGCCGCTGGCCCGGGCCGTCGTGATCAACTCGGGCGGGGCCAACGCCGGCACCGGCCCGAGTGGTCTCGATGACGCGCGGGCGATGGCAGCCCACGTGGCGACGGCGTTGAACGGCGACCCGACCGAGACGCTGGTCTGCTCGACGGGCACGATCGGGACACATCTGCCGATGAATCGGATCGTCGCCGGAATCGACGACGCGCTCGCGCTGCTCGCCCGGGGCCCCGAGGCCGACACGGCGGCGGCGCGCGGGATCATGACCACGGACTCCGTGCCGAAGCAGGCCGACGCTGCGGGCGACGGCTTCCGTGTCGGCGGGATCGCCAAGGGAGCCGGCATGATCCGGCCCGACATGGCGACGATGCTGGCCGTGATGACCACGGATGCCGCCGTCGACGCACCCTCGCTGCGGGACGCCCTCCGCACCGCCGTCGACCGGTCGTTCCACGAGCTGAACATCGACGGGTGCGCCTCCACGAACGACACCGTGATCCTGCTCGCCTCGGGTGCGTCCGGTGTGACCCCGGCACCGGAGGATCTCACTGCGGTCGTGGGTTCGGTCGCCCGCGATCTCGCTCATCAGATGGCGGCCGACGCCGAGGGAGCGGAGCGCGTCGTGACCATCGATGTCTCCGGAGCCGCCGACGATGCTCACGCCCGCTCCATGGGTCGTGCCATCGCGGACTCGGCCCTGGTTCGCGCCGCCTTCTACGGCGGAGATCCCAACTGGGGCCGTCTGGCGGGAGCGCTGGGCGCCGGTCCCGTCGCCTTCGACCCGGCGAGGCTGACGATCGGATTCGATGGGGTTGTGGTGGCGCGAGACGGCGTCGCTCTGGATCATGACGAGGAGGCTCTGGTGGCGAGGCTGGCCAAAGGCGATTTCACGGTTCAGGTCGTGGTGGGAGACGGCCCGGGAAGAGCATCGGTCATGACCACCGACCTGACCCCCGCCTACGTCGTCTTCAACGGGGAGCGGTCCTGATGGCGACCGGTCACTCCAGCCCGCAGGCCGTGAAGTCGCGTATCGCCACCGGCATGGGAAAGGCCAGGATCTTCAGCGAGGCGATGCCCTTCATCAAGGCCTTTCGCGGCACCACCGTCGTGATCAAGTACGGCGGCTCGGCGATGGTCGACGAGGCGCTGCGCGACACGTTCGCCGACGACGTCGCGATGCTGCACTACGTGGGGATCAAGCCGGTCATCGTCCACGGGGGCGGCCCGCACATCTCGCGGGCGATGGGGCAGCGGGGGATCGAACCACAGTGGATCGACGGGCTGCGGATCACGGATGCCGAGACGATCCGGGTGGTCCAGTCGACGCTGGCCGGCGAGGTGAATCCGGACATCGTTCGGCTCGTCAACGCCCACGGGTCATTGGCCGCAGGCATCAACGGGCTCGACGGCAACCTCTTCGTGGCGACGCCACGCGACGACCGGCTCGGGTTCGTCGGGGACGTCGCAGCCGTCAACCCGGCGCTGCTGCTGTCTCTGCAGGACCAGGGCTACGTGCCCGTCGTGGCACCCCTGGCCAGGGGCGAGGACGGGCACGCCTACAACCTCAATGCGGATACCGCCGCCGGCGCCCTCGCCAGTGCCCTCGGTGCGGCGAAGCTCGTGTATCTCACCGACGTCGAGGGCCTCTATCTCGATCTCGGCGATGCCGACAGTCTCGTGTCGCAGATCACGCTGCCCGAGCTCAGGGAGCTCATCGATGGCGGGGGCATCTCGGCGGGGATGCTGCCGAAGCTGGAGTCTGCGATCACGGCGATGACCAACGGGGTGGATCGGGTCCACATCCTCGATGGGCGGGTGCAGCACGCCCTCCTGCTCGAGATCTTCACCCCCGAGGGCATCGGCACGATGGTGACGCAGGGGCCGGGCGGATGACATCGCAGACGGCGACACGTCGCCGCGCCATCCGGCGCTTCGTCATGAAGGGACGCATCGAGTCCCAGCAGCAGCTCGTGGAGCTGCTCGGTGCCGAGGGGCATCACGTCACCCAGGCCACGGTGTCGCGCGACCTCGCGGCGATCGGGGCGGTGAAGACCCGAGACGATGTGGGAACGCAGTACACGATCGACGATCAGGATCGGTTTGCGGCCGGCGACGCCATGGAGCGTCTCACGGCGGG
>JABAOD010001575.1_pt2 | contig 15671 bp, 16 predicted proteins | sample 7062151 | NCBI WGS metagenome assembly JABAOD01 (sample SAMN14538626, study PRJNA623070) | marine sediment metagenome | biome: marine biome [ENVO:00000428]; feature: marine pelagic biome [ENVO:01000023]; material: deep marine sediment [ENVO:00002113] | place: India: Gulf of Khambhat ... | reverse complement strand
GGTGGTGCGGGCGTTCACGGCGGTGCCGGCGCACGCCTTCCTGGGGGCGCTCATGGGCTGCTACGCGGGGCGCGCCCGGCTGGCGAGGGCCGGCCGGGGGCGGTGGCTGGTCCTGGCGCTGGCGGTGCCGACCCTCCTCCACGGTCTGTACGACTTTCCGCTCCTGGCCTGGGAGCGCGCCGGCGCCGGCGGCGCGCCGCCGGATGCGGCGATCCTGGGCCTCGCCGGGCTGGTGCCGGCGATCGTGCTCGTCGAGTGGGTGTGGACGGTGCGGATCGTGCGGCGGCTGCGGGCGGATCAGGACCGGCTGGCGGCGGCGGCGCCCGGCGGGGCGATCGAGGCGCCTCTCCCGGGGCGAGCGAGCAGCGCCGCGCTGGTTCTGGGCGGCGCGGTGCTGGTCTGCGGGGGTGTGTTCATGGGGCTCGCCATTCTCGCCGCGGTGGTGACGGGCGAGGTCGCGAGCGAGGACTTCGGCTGGGCGGTGGCGGCGGGCGGAGTGTTCGCCGTCGCGCCGGCGGCGGCCGGGTGCGCGGTGTTCGTCTGGGGCATCCGGCGGCTGAACCGGCGCGGCCGGGGCGGCGGTGCGGCCGCGCCCGAGCTGCTGCCGGCCGGGCCGCCCGGCGGGGGGCGGTAGGGGCTGCTCGGTCCGCGACCGGCCCCGGATGCGGGCCCTAGCCGCCCGCGCGGATCGTCTTGACCCGGCGGCCGGCGCGGATCGGCTCGTCGAGTCCGACCTGGTTGAGGAGCGCCAGGGTGGCGGGCTCGACGCCCGGGGAGTAGCGGCCGGCGATCTCGCGCGCCGTCATCGTGCGGTCGAGGGTGACGATGGCGAGCCGCGCGGGCTCGGCTGCCCGGTCCTCGCCCGGGCCGACGCCGCCGATGCTGCGCACCGCGCTCTCGAGGGCGGCACGGCGCTCGGGCCAGAGGTCCGCCGGGGTCACGCCGAGGACGGCGACGACCCGCCGCGGGGTGCGGACGAAGGCCGCGAGGCCCCGCATCCGGCGCTCCTCGACGGTGGCGTCGAAGCGGACGAGGCGCGCCGCCAGGCCGCCGAGGGTCTCGCTCCAGCTCTCCTGCACGGCGATGCCGTCCTGCTCCGAGAAGGCCGCGGCGGCCTCGGACTCGCTCTTCTGAAGCTGGGGCTGGAGCCAGAGGAGGGCTTCCCCGGCGGCGTCGGCGGCCGCCAGGGTCTGCCCCTCGCGCTGGATCTTCCAGCCGGCGGGGAAGCTCAAGCGGAAGCCGTCGCGCAGGTGGACGTAGGCGTTCTCCCGCACGGCGCCGTTGCGCGGGTCGGGGCCCCAGACGAGGCCGTCGAGCCGGGCGAGGAAATCATCGACCTCGGGCTCGAGCTCGCTCGCCGGCCGGCCCGGACCGAGGCCGGTCTCTGCCGCCAGGCGCTGCCAGCGGTTGTCGGGGTCGGGGTGGGTCGAGAGCCAGACCGGGAACCAGCCGTCGCCCTGGGCCTGGCTCACCGCCTGGAGCACCCGCAGGGCGTCGACGACGCCGTGCGGTTCGAGGCCGGCGCGCTCGGCGTAGCGCACCCCGAGCTGGTCGGCCTGGCGCTCCTGGTTGCGCCCGAACTTCAGGGTCAGCAGCCCGAGGCCGAGGACCGCCACGGTCTGCGCTGTCTCGTCGGCCTCGACGAGTGCCAGGCCGGCCAGCACCCCGGCCGCGATGGCGAGGTCGCGGCTGAGGCCGTGGACCGAGTGGCGCGCCGTGACGTGGCCGACCTCGTGGCCCAGCACCCCCGCCAGCTCGGCCTCGCGGTTGAGGTGCGCCAGCAGGCCGCGGGTGACGTAGATGAAGCCGCCGGGGAGGGCGAAGGCGTTGACGATCGGGTCGTCGACGACCCGGAAGGTCCAGGGCAGGTCGGGCCGCTCGGAGACCGCCGCGAGGCGCCGGCCGAGCCCGGCGACGTAGGACTCGAGCGCCGGATCGTCGTAGACGTCCGAGGTGCTGAGGAACTCCCGGTCGACCTCGGCGCCGAGCTCGATCTCCTCGGCGTGGCCGAAGAACGAGAGCTGCTTGCGGCCGGTGGCCGGGTTGACGGCGCAGGCCGCGACCACCACCACCGCCAGCCCTGCGGCCACGATCCCGAACCGTCTGCGACCTGCCATGGGTGACCCCCTCTGTTGCCCGACTCCGCTAGAAAACAACGCGGCCCGGCCGTTGATTCCAGGCGCTGCCCCTCTCGAGCCCGGCGGGCAGTTCGAGATGCTGGAACCAACCCTTTCCCGCCGGGTGGGTAATTACTCTGAACACCCCGCGCGCGAGCGCCAACGCGAATGGCTCACGAGATCAAGATCGTCGCCTTGCCGACGGCTACGAGGAGCATGCATGGCACGGGCCTTGCGAGGACCAGGACGGTCTATGCGGCGAATGCTGGCGCGCGGGGCTGGGAGCTCATTCCGAGGTTCTCCAGCTTGTCGGTTCTCTGGAACGAGATTCGGGCAAGGTGCATCGGGCCCCCGGTGCACTGTCTGAAGGAGCTCGAGATCGGGGCGCATGGCTCCCCGGACTCCATTGATGGAGTCTTCGACGACATCGTGGGCGGCAACGACGATGTGTTCGGCGCCTTGATGAGACAGCACAAGAACATCCTGTGCGATCGTGTTCACGTCTATTGCTCGGGCTGCAACACGGGCATCGACTTCGGACCGTGGGACTCGATCGCGGAGAACATTGCCGATCAGATTCCTTTCGACAACGATACATTTCCGCATCGGGTCACTGTCTACGGCACAAAGGGCTACAAGATGCAGGGCACCTCACACATGATGGGTAATGAAGATGTGCGGGCCACCGTCACCTACCGCGGTGTCACGTATCCCAGCCACTGGAACGCTGAGAACGCCAGGGGGAACGATGCCTGGAACAGCTTCAACAACTGGTAGGCGATCATGAGGGTCTTTCTCGAGAAGAGCGGCAGGCGAGTGGAGCTCAAGGCCCATCAGGCCCGGCTCTTCGGTCGCAAGCTCTTCTGGACCCGTCTCCTGGGGATCTTCTTCAACTCCGCCCGCGGCTACTATGAAGGCATCGCCGCCAACCTCAAGGTGATCGTCGATCGCGGCGGCAGAAGCCGCGACTACTTCATCCATGCTCGCGCCGTGCTGTACGATCCGAGAAAAGACCGCAGCTACCAGTTTTACTTCGGCCTGCTGCTGATCGAGTGGTTCAACGACGCCGTCCGACCCTGAACGGGCGGCTCTGCTCGACTGAGGTTGGCGGGCTCAGTCGCCGTCCGACGCGGGCGCTGAGGGGCCATCCGGCTCCAGCGCCGGGGGGGTGTCGGGCGCCGGGTCCCCCGGGCGCTGATCGAGCTCGCGGCTCCGCTCTTCGAGCCGCCGCCCCCGCACCTCCCCCAGGCGCCTCGCCTCGCTGAGCCCCCGGTCGCGCACTGCCCGTACCGCCACCCGGGCCTTGGTGGCGGTGAAGAACCGCTTCCCCCACCGCCGCAGCGCCCGCCGGTCGATCTCGAATCCGAGGCCTGGCCGCTCGGGGATCACGATCTCGCCCCGCTCGTGGAGCCAGGGCTCGGCGAGAAGCCCGTCCCGCGCCTCGGGCACCCAGCCGGGCGGGTCGAGGGGGTATTCGAGCCGCGCCTCGTCGCGGCCCGGGGAGGCGGCGAAGAGCTGCAGGTTGATGGCGAAGCCGATGCCGTTGGTCCAGGTGTGGGGGGAGTAGTGGGCGCCGGCGGCGTGGACGCGGCGGACGATGGCCCAGGTGGCGGCGATGCCGCCGGTGAAGACGGCGTCGGGCTGGTACCAGTCGAAGCAGCCCTTCTCGAGCATCACCCGGAACTCGGGCAGGCCGTGGCCGTTGAGCTCGCCGCCGGCGATGGCCAGGCCGGTGGCCCGCCGGAGCCGCGCCAGGCCCTCGTAGTCGTCCATCGCCAGCGGCTCCTCGACCCAGGCGAAGCCCAGCTCCTCGGCGGCGCGGCAGAAGGCGAGGGCGCGGTCGTAGTCCCACAGCGGCGCGTCGGCGATGACCGCCACCCGCCAGCCCTGGTTGGCGTCGACGCCGAGGACCGGCCGATCGCCGACCGCGGCGCGCGCCTCGCGGAGCTGGGCGACATCCTCGTCGAGGGTCGCGGCGTGGACCCGGAGCTTGCAGGCGTCGAAGCCCTCGGCGAGCCGGGCCTCGATCTCGGCGGCGCGGGCGGTGCCCGAGCGCACCTCGCCGCTCGAGGCATAGGTGCGGACGCGGCCGCCGCGGCCGCCGAGGAGCTCCCAGACCGGCTTGCCGCGCGCCTTGCCGACGATGTCCCAGCAGGCGGCCTCGATCCAGCCGCAGCGCCAGCCGCCGAGGTAGCCGATCTCGCGGATCCGCTGGCGGATGCTGGCGAGATCGTCGGCCCGCTCGCCGAGCAGGTAGGGCCCGAGCAGGGCGCCCAGGCCGGCCCGCTCGCGGCCCATGCGCGGCGCCGCCGACCAGCCCTCGNNGGCCGGCCGGAACGGCGCCGGCAGCGGCACCGCGACGTGCCAGAGGTCGATGCGATCGATGCGCAACCGCCGGGGGCCCGTCCCGAACCGCTCCCGGCCCGCCTCAGGGACAGGGGAAGGCCGACACGATACCCGGCGGGAAGTCGGTGCCGAACTCGTTGTCCGCGAAGCAGTTGTCGGTCGGATCCGGGTCGGGCAGCACGGGGATCCCGGTCGCCGGGTCCACCACGTCCGGGATGAAGGCGACATCGGCGCCCGGGACGGGGGTCCGGGCGGCATCGACGTTCGAGCCGTTGCCGAGGATGACGTTGTCCCGCACCTCGTTGTCGTCGATGAAGGGCTCGATCCGCGGGTCGAAGAACGCGAAGAAGTTGCCGATCATCGCCAGGCCGAAGCTGTCATTGCCGCGGATCACGTTCTTCTCGATCCGCACGCGGTCGCCGCCGACGTTCAGGATGCCGGTTCCGGTCGGCAGGATGGCGAGAAAGTTGGGGCTGCCGGGTGGAAACGGGTTGGGGAGGTTGTTGGCCTCGATCCGGTTGTGCTCGATCACCACGTCGCGGGTGAACGGCTGGGGAAGTCCGGGCAGGACGACGACCACGATCCCCGCCGTGTTGTTGCGGGTCGTGTTGTGGCGCACCACCGCGTTGATCGTGTTCTCGACCTCGATGCCGATGACGCTGTCGACGACGGTGTTGTGCTCGACCACCACGCCGTCGTCGTCGCCGACGTAGATCGCCGCGTCCTCGTGGCCCGAGGCGAAGTTGTGGGCGATGCGCCCGTTGGTCGAGCAGATCGGGAAGGGGCCGTACTCGGCGTTGTCGAGGTAGGTGCCGTGGGTCATCTCGTAGCCGTCCACGGCGACCAGGAGCACGCCGGTGTCGAGGGCGTCGCGGATGGTGAAGCCCTTGATCTTGAAGCCCTCGACGGCGATCGGCGGGCAGCCGGCCGGGCTGATGTCGCCGCCGCCCACCACGATCCCGTACTCGCACTCCGAGGCGTCGATCACCGCGAACGGGCTGCCGATCAGCGTCAGGTCGTCGGTCTGGACCTCCACCACCGCGCAGTCGGGGCCCGAGCCGGCCGGGGCGCTGTAGGTGCCCGCCTTGACGATGATCGTGTCGCCCGGGCTGGCCGCGTCGACGGCCGCCTGGATCGACTCGCCGTCCTCGACCACGATCGCCTTCGCCGCGGCGGGCGCGGCGGCCAGCGCCAGCGCCAGTCCGACCAGCACGGCGCCAGGCAGATACGTTCGAAGTTGTCGGATTCGACTCATAGCGCTCACCCCCGGGTCTTGCCCTTGTCGGTGTGTGGAAGCGCCCATCTCCGCGGCCCGGTCGGACGTCAGCGGTGCCGCGGCGGCGCCCGCCCTGCCTTCCTCTGGACTTTCCGCGGGTTATCGTAGCAAGGACAAGCGCTCCGGCGCGACGGATCGGGAGAGCACGATGAAGGCGATCGTCCAGGACGGCTACGGCCCGGCGGAGATCCTGAAGCTCGAGGAGGTCGACCAGCCAGCGGCCGGGGACGGCGAGGTCCTCGTGCGAGTTCACGCGGCCGGCGTCGAGCCCGGTGTCTGGCACGTCATGACCGGCCGGCCGTACCTCATCCGCGTCATGGGCTACGGGCTGCGCCGGCCCAGGACCCGGATCCGGGGGACGGAGGTCGCGGGGACGGTGGAAGCGGTCGGCAAGGACGTGACCCGGTTCCGGTCGGGGGACAAGGTGTTCGGCGCCTGCCAGGGCTCCTTCGCGGAGTACGCCTGTGCCAAGGAGGACAACCTGGCGCCCAAACCGGCGCGACTCCCGTTCGAGCAGGCGGCGACCATCGCCGTCTCCGGCTCCACCGCCCTCCAGGGTCTGCGTGACGTAGGAGAGATCCGAGCCGGGCAGCAGGTGTTGATCATCGGCGCGGCGGGAGGCGTAGGGACCTTCGCGGTGCAGGTCGCCAAGGCGCTGGGAGCGGAGGTCACCGGCGTCTGCAGCACGACGAAGACGGAGCTCGTGCGCTCGATCGGCGCCGACCACGCCATCGACTACACCCGGGAGGAGTTCGCCGACGGCCGGCGGCACTGGGACCTGATCCTCGACACCGCGGGCAATCGCGCGCTGTCGCATCTGCGGCGCGGCCTCACTCCCGGCGGTACCCTCGTCATCGTCGGCGGAGAAGGCGGCGGACGGTGGCTCGGAGGCACCGATCGGCTGCTCCGGGCGCTCATGCTGTCCCCGTTCGTGCGCCAGAGGCTGCGCACCTTCGTCGCCAAGATCGCAACGGACGATCTGGAGTTCCTGGCGGAGCTGGTCGAGGCCGGCAGGCTAACCCCGGTCATCGACCGGACCTACCCTCTGCGCGACGCCCCCGAGGCGGTCCGCTACCTGGCGGAGGAACACGCCCGAGGCAAGGTCGTCCTCACCCTCTGAAGCACGACGGGCCGGGAGAGCACAAGGCTCTCGCGCAGTGCTACGCCGCGATCGCTACAGCGCCCCGTTCCAGCGGCGCCCGTTGACTGCCTCGCCCTGCTCTCAGAGCCTTGCAAGCCGCGCAATCCTCGTATTCGTCAACCAGCCCAGCACCGCCTCGGAGGCCTTGCCGGTCTCGGTAACGAACACGTCCTGGCAGCCGGCTCGTTGCTCCATCGCCTGCTTCGCATCCGCCAGGGTGCTGGAGCGCGAGACAAACGCGAAGGTGGTCTTGACGATCTCGCCCAGCCGCGGATGACTCAGAAGGTTGGCGAGCGTCGCCTTGCCGACATCGAAGGGCGTCCCCGCGGCCGCGCCCTCAACGCTCTTGGCGGCAATGAACTCGAACAGAACGCTTCCATGGACAACCGCCTGGAGCTTGTCCTCATGGTCGAGCACCGGCAGCCGCGTGATGCGTCCCTTCAGCTTTTCCTGCAGGGTCTTGAGCAGCACGTTCTTGGCGTCTCCGTCCTTCGGAATCTCGACCGCCGTGATCTCGTGTCTGCGCCGCATGTTCGGCTCCACCATCAGCTTCTCCAGCCGCTGCTGCAGGGCGAGCTGGATGTGCTCGGTGGTGCTCTTGCTCGCGGCCTCGAAGTTCTCGCGCGAGAAGTAGAAGGCGAGCACCGTCCCGACCCAGGTGCCGAGCAGTGGTAGAAGCGCGGTGAAGACCATTCTGGCACTGGCTTCGAAAGCCTTACCATCGTCGGCTTTCGCCGCCGCCACGAGGACTACGATCGACAGGAGGATGAGACCCGCCGCACAGACAAGGACCACCCACTTGCCGAGGAGCGCCCGGAATACGGCTTCGCTCGCGACTCGCTCCGTCGTCTGGTTGTTCATCTCCAACTCCTTGCGGCTTCTGACTGCCGTATGAGCCCCAGAGACCGCTGTAGTTGCCGTCTGAAGCTCACGCCGCGGCAGCCAGGTTCATCCTGCCGGCGGCTTCCGCGACGTGCTGGGGCCAGACGAAGATCCGGTTGTAGACCGGCACTCTGCAATAGTCCTGCGGCAAGAAGATCTCCCTGGTAGTCATGTCGGCGCAGTACCGGCTGATCCAACCCTTGCGGTCTCGGGAATCGACCTTCTTGCCCTGCACGAGCTTCTTGGTCAGCTCGTACAGGCGCACGCACATGCGGAACTCGTAGCCGGTGAGCGAGTCGGCGCGAGCCCAGGCACCCCGCCTTTCCTGCACGGCCTCTTTGGCCGCCTCCTGGAGCAGGACGAGGTCCTGATACCGGGGGAGGCTGGGGTAGATCGGCAGCGTTGCGGCCCAGCCGGCCTCTACCAGAAGCAGGTTGAACGTCGCGCGCTGCTTGCGGGTCATGGTGGCCAGCTCTTTCTGCGAATAGGCGGGCGCGATATAGGCCAGGAGGCGTCCGTACTGGTCGAAATGCTCGTCCGCGGCGCGGATGAACAGCGACCGCTTGCGATGACCGGGTCGGCTCAGGTGATCACGGAGAAGATCGCCAAAAACCTCTTTCGCCTTGAACCCCTGTTCCTCCTGCAGGCTACCGGCGCGTCCGGTCGCAAGCCGCGGCTGCAGATGGGCCGCGAGATCGGCGCTGATCGGTGCTCTGCCCTGCTCCAGCCAGTCGGCCAACTGCTTGAAGTTCTCATCCTGCTTGGACGGTTTTGCGCCGCCGGGGTAGTGGACTTCAGGAGTGTCGATGCTCAGCATGCGGATCGACATGGTCACCGAGGGGGTGTCCCCATCGCTGATTCCGTCGAGCTTCTTGCGGCCTATCGAATCGAGCTCCAGGCCCTGCGGATCCCAGAAGATCTTGACGTCCGACATGACTTGCCTCCTTTTGGCGGGAGGACTTCTCTCACGCGCTGGCTGCGTTCCGATACTAGGCCACTAGCAGCCTCTTAGCCGCCATCGCAATACCCAAAGGAGTGGGCCGGCCCCGCGCCGATGGGTTGGATCTCATCGTCGGGGATTCGGGCCGTTCCGAGGCGGTCGATGAAGGCCTTCTAAACCCGGGACGAGCAGCGGCTCTCCTGCCACCGGCGGGACGGCGACCATCTCGCTCTCTCGAAGGCGAGGAGCTGATGTCGAGCCGCACTCCCGGCTCGGAGCGGGCTGGCCGAGCTGGCCTGCGGCGCGCTCGGCGCCCGGCCGTGGTGCTGATCGGCGGCCGCGGGCTCGGCTTCAGGCAGCGTGCGGCGCCCGACCTGGTGGCGGCCGATTGGGAGGGACGATGGCGAGCGCGCCGGCGCGGGTCCGCGGCCAGGGAAGCTCAGACCACCCGCTCGACGGACCGGGGTTCGAGCAGCTCGGCGACGATCGGCTCCCGCTCGCTCGCACTGCGCCAGGCGCTCGGCCAGCGCCCGGCCGCGCTCGGTGCGGCCGCAGTCGCAGAGCAGGGCGATGGCGTTCATGCGCTCGGCGATCTCGGAGGCGACGCGGCGCCTGCCGGAACGCAGGATGGCGGCGATCTGGGCGCGGTGCACCTGGATGAGCAGCCAACGCCGGTCGCTGGCCTGCCGGATCGCACTCATGGACCTAGGAGATATCACGATCCGGCCCCCGAGGGCCACCTCCGGCCGAGTGCGAGCGGTCGCCAAGGGCCCTGCTGAGCCTCCTCCTCGGGAGGGGCTCGAGACCCCGGCGCCGACGAGGCGCGCCTGCTCGGCGGTCGCTGGGCTAGCGCCTCTTCTTGATGATCCGCCGGTCGCCTGGTCGGACCTTTCGGACAACCCGCCGCGGTGACTCGGCTGCCGAGCAGCGAGCTCGTTGCAGGGCCCTTGCCACCACGGAGCTGAGAGCCTCTACGGGCCAGGCCGGCCTTGGCAACCGGCGGGTGCCTCGCGTAGCCTCCGCCCCGGCTCGTGTCCTTCTACGACAGAGAGCGCGAGACGCTGGATCGGGACGCCCTGGGCGCGCTCCAGGACGCGAAGCTCGCCCGGCTGATGGCCGAGCTGCCGAGCAACCCGTTCTACCGGCGCAAGCTGGCGGAGGCGGGGATCGACCCGCACTCGGTCGACTCGCGCGAGCGGCTCCGCGAGCTGCCCCTGACCACCAAGGCCGAGCTCCTCGACTCCCAGCGCCGCCATCCACCGTATGGCGATCTGCTGACCTACCCGCTGTCGCGCTACCGCTACCTGCACCAGACCTCGGGAACCAGCGGCCGCCCGCTGCTGTGGCTCGACACCGAGCGGGACTGGTCGGGCTGGGTACGGTGCTGGGGGCAGGTCTACCGCGGCGCGGGGGTGGGCGAGGACGACGTGGTGTTCTGCGCCTTTTCGTTCGGCCCCTACGTGGCCCACTGGTCGTCGCTCGCCGGCGCCCGGGCGATCGGTGCCCTGGGGCTGCCGGGCGCCGGCATGAGCTCCGTGCAGCGGCTCGAGAGGATGCTCGAGCGTCGCGCCACGGTGCTGGTGTCGACCCCGACCTATGCCCTCCACCTGGCGGAGCTGGCGGCGGAGCAGGGCCTCGATCTCGCCGGCTCGGCGGTGCGGATCACCATTCATGCCGGCGAGCCCGGGGCCAGCGTTCCCAACGTCCGCCGCCGCATCGAGGAGGCCTGGGGCGCGCGCACCTTCGATCACGCCGGTGCCACCGAGGTGGGCGCCTGGGGCTTCGACTGCGAGGTCCGCGACCGGGCGATCCACCTCAACGAGCTCGAGTTCCTGTTAGAGGTGATCGATCCCGACACCGGCGAGGCGGTCTCCGAGGGCACGCGCGGCGAGCTGGTGATCACCACCCTGGGACGGACGGGAATGCCGGTGGTCCGCTATCGCACCGGCGACCTGGTGGTGCGGACGGACGAGCCCTGCGCTTGCGGCCGCCACCTCTCCCGCATCGAGGGCGGGGTGCTGGGGCGCGTCGACGACATGCTGATCGTGCGGGGCGTCAACCTCTATCCCAGCGCCATCGACAACCTGATCCGCGGCATCCCGGAGATCGTCGAGTACGAGGTCGAGATCCGCCGCCAGGCGTCGCTGGACCAGCTGCTGGTCAGGGTCGAGACCGAGCCGGGCCGCCCCTTCGTCGACATCGAGCGGGCGCTCGAAGAGGCCTTCCGGACGCAGCTCGACATCCGCGTCGGGATCGCCCGCGCCGCGGCCGGGAGCCTGCCTCGCTACGAGCTCAAGGCGCGCCGCTTCCGGCGCATCGCCGGAGCAGACGGCTGATCGTCGTCCCCACCGTCGGGCGGGCACCAGGCTTTCGCCGCGGACGCCTGGCGAACGGCGGCGGAACGGGCGGCGGCTAGGAGGCCCGACTGCCGGGGCCGGGCGCGCGCCGGCAGCGGCTGCGGTCGAGGCACCCCTTGCGCCTCCAGCCTGGGATGGGCGTGGGAAACGCGCCGGCGCCTACGGCCGCAGGCAGATCTCGTCGCAGCCGACGAAGGCCGTCTGATCCTCGAGCTCGCCGGTCACGCAGGCCACGCCGTCGTCCGGGCTCCAGGCCGTGGGGTCGTCGTCGAACTTGCAGACCAGGTCGGCAAAGCCGTCGGGCTCGCCCTCGAGGGTGCTTGAGAAGTCGCCGCTGACGTCCTTGAGCGAGCACTTCGGGGCGCCGTTGCCGCGCAGCCGGACGCTGAGGCCGGCGAACAGCACGGTCGATCGGTCGATGTCGGCGACGTCGAAGATCGCGCTGCCGAGGATCGCCACCGGGACGACGCCGCGGCCGTTGATGTTGAAGCAGTTGGGATACGAGCCGGGCTTGATGTCGATGCCGGCCTCGATTACGGGTGGCGGCGTCGGGATCGCCAGATGCAACGGAAACTGCAGGCCGTCGCCGCCGTCGAGGATCGTCTCCGGCGTGCCACCGCTGGTGTCGACCCGCTGGATCTCCCACTCCTTGACGAAGTAGAGCTTGTCGTTGACGACGTCGACCGCGACCCCCACGGGATTGACCGTCAGCTCCACCAGGGTCTGGAGGTTCGAGCCGTCGAGATCGGCGCGGCTCACCCGGTCGGTGCCGTTGTCGGTCAGGAACAGCGTCGAGTCGCCCACCGCGACGTCGATCGGGAAGACCAGCCCGTCGGCTGCGTCGAGGATGACCTCGGGCGTACCGCCGGCCATGTCGACCCGCTGGATCTCCCCCTCCCGGACGTAGTAGACCTTGCCGCCGGCCTCGTCGACGGCGATGCCGCCCGGGTTGGCCGTCAGCTGGACCAGGGTCTGGAGGTTCGAGCCGTCGAGGTCGGCCCGGCTCACCCGGTCGGTGCCGTTGTCGGTGAAGAAGAGCGTCGAGCCGGCGACGGCGACGTCGATCGGGAAGACGAGACCGTCAGCGGCACCGAGGATCGTCTCGGGCGTTCCGCCGCCGGCGTCGACCCGTTGGATCTCGCCCTCGCGAACGTAGTAGACCTTGTCATTGGCCGCGTCATGGGCCACGCCCACGGGGTTGGCCGTCAGATCGACCAGGGTCTGGAGGTTCGAGCCGTCGAGGTCGGCGCGGCTCACCCGGTCCGTTCCGTTGTCAGTCAGGAAGAGGACGTTCGCCGGCGCGGGGCCGACCTGGCTGAAGAGGACTATCCCAGCGGCGACCCAGGGCTGCAGCTTGCGCATCGAGAGCCTCCTTGCTGTGGGGAGCTCAAGGGGATCGATTCGGGCGCTTCAGCGACACCTTATCTCAAGCCGGCCGAACCGCGGACGAGCGCGACGAGCTGTCCGAGCGGGTCGTCGGCCAGCGGATCGCGTTCGGCGAAGGCGGCGCGCCCCCGCGCGCTCGGATCAGCGAAGACGCGAGGGCTGTGCCGTTTTCCGCAGCGCCGGGCGCGCCCGCAAGGGCAGGCTGGTCGCCGGCAGGCTCGTCAAGGCCGGCGTGCTTGGTCTAGGCTAGCGACTCTGGCGCCCGCTCCACGGCAGCCACGGCGTCCATGGGGGTGTGGGAATGAAGAACGCAACGCAATCGGCACTGTCGGTATTCGTCGTCGTCGCTCTCGTCCTCGCCGCGGCGACACCGGTCCGCGCCGAGATCGTCTCCACCTCGGAGGCGCTGGCGCTCGAGGAAGGCAGCCGGGTGCGCGCCACCGTCGACGCCTATCTCGCGCGCGAGGAGGTGGCGGCCGAGCTGACCGCGCTGGGGGTCGATCCCGAGCTCGCCCGGGTGCGGGCGGCGGCGCTGTCGGAGGCCGAGCTCGAGGAGCTCGCCGGCCGCATCCACCAGGCCCCCGCCGGCGGCGGCGTGGTCGAGATCCTCGGCATCACCTTCGTCGTGCTGCTGGTCCTCGAGCTGGTCGGCGTGATCGACATCTTCAAGAAGTTCTGAGGCTGCCCGTCGCGAAGCTGCACCCCCTCCTGACCGGCGCCGCCCTACTGGTTCTGGGGGCCGGCTGCGGCCTCAACCCGTCCCTGCGGCTGGCGGTGGTGGCCGGCGCGGAGCGGCCGGTCGAGCTGGCGGCGGTCCCGTTCCATCCCCAGGAGGCGCATCACTGCGGCCCGGCGAGCCTGCTGACGCTGCTCGAGCACAGCGGCGTCGAGACCGGCTACGAGGAGCTGGTGGAGCGGGTCTACGTGCCCGGTCTCGAGGGCAGCCTGCAGGTCGAGATGCTGGCCGCCGCCCGCGGCTTCGGCCGTATCGCCTATTCGTTGCCGCCCGAGCCGGAGGCCGTCCTGGCAGAGGTGGCGGCCGGGCGTCCGGTGCTGGTGCTGCTCAACCTCGGGCTGCCGTCGGCGCCGGTCTGGCACTACGCGGTGGTGGTGGGCTTCGACCCGGGGCGCAACCGCGTGATCCTGCGCTCGGGCCGCCAGGCGCGCAGCGAGCAGCAGGCGCCGGCCTGGCTGCGGCGCTGGGACTGGGCCGGCCGCTGGGCGATGGTCGTGCTGCGGCCCGGGGAGTGGCCGGCGGCGCCCCAGCGCGAGCGGCTGCTGCGGGCGCTCGCCGCGTTCGAGGACACCGCCGGCCCGGAGGCCGCCGGCGAGGCCTGGGCGGCGGCCGTCGAGCGCTGGCCGGACGAGCCGGTCGCCTGGCTCGGCGTCGGCAACGCGGCCTACCGCTCCGCCGACTGGGCGGTTGCCGTCACGGCCTACCGCCGTGTCCTCGAGCTCGACCCGGAACGGCTGGCGGCGCGTCTCAACCTGGCGCAGGCGCTCGCCCGTGAGGAGCGCCCCTGCGACGCGCTCGAGGCGCTGGGCGACCGCCCCGCCGGCGACGACCCGCTGTGGCCGGCGTTCGTCGAGCTCGAGACGAGCCTCGGCGAGAGCTGCCAGGAGCTGCGATGAGCGGCAGGCAGCCTATACGCAGGCACAAGTAGTCCAACTGTGGCATCTCGTCTGCCCGCGTCTGCCGCCGCAAGAGCAGACCTGCGGCGCGTTGCACGAGGTGCCGGGCTTCTGGTGGCAGTTCGTCACGCCGATTCCCCAGTGGGAGTGACAGTCGAACAGATAGAGCTCCAGCGGGGCGATGATGCGTTCCCGCTCGCTGGGAAGGCCGGTGAACGAGATCTTGCAGGGCACGAAGCCCGATGAGAGCTCCTCGCTGCCGCCGAACGTGAAGCCAAGCACGCAGCCGGCCGGCACGATGGCGCGGCCTTCCGACAGCGAGTCCAGCGCCCCGCCGTAGGTCTCTTCGCTTCGCACCCGGAGGCTGACCGACCGTGGCAGGCCACCGGCGGATGCCTTCGCGTCGACCTCGTCCCAGTACGGCTCGACCTCGTCACCCTCGATCGAGAAACGCAGCGCATAGCGACCGGACCATTCCTCCGAGGTCTCGACGTCGGCCACCGCCAGGGGAGCGCCGAAGCTCACCCCCGCGCCCGGCCCCTGCGCTGCGGCGAGCTCCCCTTCGTCTATAACATCTTCTGGACGACGGAGCACGGCCCGGCGGGCGCCGGCGTCGAGATGAGCGAGAGCAACCTGCTGCCGTGCAGCGGCCCGGCGTATGCCCTGTGCCGCCGATCCAGCGCCAGGCCGATGCCCTGCAAGGTCGACCGCGAGCGCGGCGTGGCGCTCTGCGTCTGCGACGCGCTCGAGCGGCGGGCCGAGCCCTATCGCTACCGCGTCAACATCCACGGGATCCTCAACACCTGCGCCTACGTCGAGACGGTGCGTGATTGCGGGCACGACGGCGCCGGCTGCACGGCGGTGAACTCGGCTCCGGTCTGCCGCTACCTGGCGCAGGAAGCCGGGGCCCTGATGCCGGGCGCGGACCTGGTGTCGGCCTCCGCAGCGTCCGAGGCGGAGCGCCAGGGCAAGATCGGCTGCACTGCGTGCGACGGCCTCTACGCCGGTTGCATGACGGCCCCCTGCAGGCTCAGCAGCACCCCGGACGGCCAGCGGGTGGCGGTCTGCGAGTGTCCGCTCTACGACGGACCCCACCAGGTTGCGCGGGACGGCGCGGCGTGCGATGCGGGAGAGGGTCTGGTCTGGTCGGCGGCGTACGGCCCGGGCGGCTGCCCGGCCGATCGCGGCAGATGACCCCGGCCTGCGTCCCGGCCGGCGTCAATCCCGCATCAGCTCGGCGATCTCGTTGCGCCGCTTCTCGGCGTCCTGCTCGCCGATCTCGATCAGCCGCCGGATGTAGTCGGCCTGGAACATCAGCAGGCTGAGGAAGTCCGGGCTGGCGGTCTCGCGGGTGCCGAGGCCGCGGGTCATGAAGCGGAAGGCGCCGGGGAGCCGGGGCTCGAACTCGGCGGCCAGCCGGCCGAGGTCGATCGACGGGCGGAGGACCAGGAGCCGCACCGGCCGGAGCTCGTCCGAGTCGTCGGGCGCGATCTTGGCCAGCAGGCTGTTGATCCGCTCGAGCCGCAGCGCGTCCTGGTCGACCGAGTCGAGGAAGATGGCGTTGAGCAGCGTGCCGGCGATCTGCGCCGGCGGC
>JABAOD010041812.1_pt1 | contig 15694 bp, 16 predicted proteins | sample 7062151 | NCBI WGS metagenome assembly JABAOD01 (sample SAMN14538626, study PRJNA623070) | marine sediment metagenome | biome: marine biome [ENVO:00000428]; feature: marine pelagic biome [ENVO:01000023]; material: deep marine sediment [ENVO:00002113] | place: India: Gulf of Khambhat ... | reverse complement strand
TAATTTCTCTTTTATTAGGGTACTACGACACCCGCCCGCATGAAAAATGGGGGGAAACGCCCTGCGCATATGTGGCGCTAAAGCCCGGCGCCGTTGTGACCGAAGCGGAAGTAATCGCGTACTGCCGCGAGAACATGGCAAACTTCAAAGCCCCCAAAACGGTGATCTTTGGCGACTTGCCCAAGACCTCAACCGGAAAAATCCAAAAGTTCATCCTGCGTGATAAGGCGCGCGAACTGCCCCTTCAGGGTTGATCCTTGAACAGCCGGCTGTTGGCAAGCAACATCCGGCTGTTCTCCTTGTATTCGCATAGATTGGAAAGAGAGACATGGAAGACATCGTCGTACTGGGCGGAGCCCGCACCGCCATCGGCACATTCGGAGGATCACTGGCCGGGACGTCCCCCATTGATATGGGCACAGTCGTTTGTAAAGAGGCGCTGGCACGCGCTGGCGTTGAAGGGGGTCAGATCGGCAACGTGGCGATGGGCCACGTGATCAACACCGAGCCGCGCGACATGTATGTCAGCCGTGCCGCTTCGGTCGCGGCAGGCGTCCCCAACACCGCGCCCGCTCTGACGCTGAACCGCCTGTGCGGCTCGGGCCTGCAGGCCATCGTATCGGTGACACAGTCGCTGATGCTGGGCGATGCAGAGTTCGGTCTGGCCGGCGGCACCGAGAATATGAGCCGCGCGCCCTATATTGTACCGTCCTTGCGTTGGGGTCAGAAAATGGGTGACACCGGCGCGACCGATATGATGGTCGGCGCGTTGACCTGTCCGTTCGGCACCGGCCACATGGGTGTGACGGCGGAAAACGTCGCCGCAGAGAACGACATCACCCGCGAAGCGCAAGACGCCTTTGCCGCAGAAAGCCAAGCGCGCGCCGCGCGCGCCATCGAGAACGGCTATTTCAAAGACCAAATCGTCCCGGTTGAGGTCAAGAAACGCCGCGAGATGGTTGCCTTTGATACCGACGAACACCCCAAGCCAACCACCGCCGAAGGTCTGGGCAAGCTGCGGGCTGCGTTCAAGAAAGACGGCTCCGTCACCGCGGGTAACGCCTCGGGCCTGAACGATGGCGCAGGTGCGGTTGTTCTGGCGACCGCTTCGGCGGCGGAAAAGGCCGGGCTGAAGCCGCGCGCGCGCATCATCGGTTACAACGTCGCGGGCGTTCGCCCCGAGGTTATGGGAATTGGTCCAGTTCCTGCCGTGCAAGGCCTGCTGGATCGCACGGGCACGCAACTGTCCGACTATGACGTGATCGAATCGAATGAAGCCTTCGCCGCCCAAGCTCTGGCCGTGTCCAAGCAACTGGGTCTGGACCCGGCCAAGGTCAACCCGAACGGCGGCGCGATCGCCTTGGGTCACCCGATTGGCGCGTCCGGTGCGATCATCTTCATCAAAGCGATGTACGAAATGGAGCGCATCGGCGCAAAACGCGCGCTGGCCACCATGTGCATCGGCGGCGGTCAGGGCATCGCTGTCGCAATCGAGGCAATGTAGCCCGGTTTTGGAAGAGCATCACGGCGATGTCTAACCTCGTTGTTGCTCTTTCTGTCTATCTGCGAGCTTCCAGCCCACCAAGCGTTCTTTATCAAGACGCTTGGTGGGTCAACGCTTTGGCCTCGCCCTTCGGGATCTATGTGCTGATGCAAGCTGCCCAAGGGCTTTCAGTCCCTGTTGACGTGGTATGGCGTGTTCGCCTCGGAAACCTCGAACAACGCCTCTGTCGGAGGTGCGCTGATCCCAATGGTTGCGCTTGGCATTCCGGGCGACGGTGTGACGGCAATCTTGCTTGGAGGATTGATGATCCACGGCGTGCAGGCGGGTCCGCTTCTGTTCACGAACAACCCAGAAATCGTCTATGCGCTGTTTCTAACCGCGATGATTGCCGCTGTACTGGTCTTGTTCATGCAGTTTTGGGGTATGCGCCTGTTTCCCGCAATCCTGAAGATCCCCTATCATTTTCTGTACCCGACGATCGTGGTACTTGGTTTCATGGGGGTCTATGTCGGCTCGTCGACGGCCTTCAATTATATCCTGCTGTTGGGGTTTGCCGCATTAGGTTTGTCTATGGACAAGCTTCGGCTGCCAATCGGGCCGTTCATTCTTGCCTTCATTCTAGCGCCGATGCTTGAGCTGAATCTGCGCCGAGGCATCACCTATACAGATGAAGGTATTGTGCCCTTCTTCACCCGTCCGATCTCAGGCCTGCTTTTGGCGGCGGCTGTGTTCAGCATCCTGTCGCCTGTCATCATGCCGCTGCTTCGCCGTAAACGAACGGAGCAGGCAAAATGACCGCAAGCCAAGTGGCCCCGGATGTCATGCCCAGCTATGAGATGACCCGAGAGGAGCGTTTGAAGCTGGGCGAATTCCTGCGGGGCGGCAGCCTGATCAAAACCAACCTGCCCGATACTTTGCGGGCAGAGCTTGACCGGGTCACGCTGCGCGAACACGCGATCCCCACGAGGGTTGGGCCAAGCCGTGTTCTTGAAGTAACGCCAGCGGATGCCGGGCCCGAAACGGCGCTTTTCATCAATATGCATGGCGGCGGCATGGTGCGCGGTTATCAAGAACGCGATACTGTCTTTTGTGCGCAGCTGGCCAACTGGTTGGGCATCAAGGTTCTTGATATCGACTACAGGCTTGCACCAGAGCATCCATTCCCCACGGCGGTTTATGAATGCCACGATGTCGTGTCCTGGGCCTTCGAAAATGCCCATTCTCTTGGGATCGACCCCAAGCGGATTGCCCTTGGGGGTCACAGCGCGGGCGCGAATTTAACCGCTGCCGTTACGCTTATGGCCATCGACAATGATAGTTTCGACCTTTGCGCGCAGCTGCTAGATTATCCAATGGTGGACGGGATCACTCCGAACGCGGAAAAGATCGCGACCGGTGGCGATTTCTTCCCGTTGTCTCGGCTAGAGGGGTTTATGGTGCTGTATTCCGATGTGCCGGAAAACCGGCACCACCCCTATTTTCACCTATCGTCGCGTCGGATGACGACCTGCGCAAATTGCCTCGGGCGATGATCAATATCGCGATTGACGATCCTCTGAAGATGGAAGCTCGACACTACGCCGCGCGCCTGATCGCCAACGGTGTCGACGTCGAGGTGAGGCAATATCACCAAAGCAGGCACGGATTTATCATTGCCGGAATCGACGAAAGCGATGCCGCCCGAGAGCGTATCTTCGAGTGGCTTGGAAATAGGCTGATGCGCTGACCCGAAGTGAAGTCCCGAAGTCTGGTGTTTTGCCGCTGGCATTGCGCCCGTTAGCTTTCTGAAAATGACGGGGGCCGGGTGAGCCCAACATGAACTGCGCCATCCTTATTGGGTGGTTCAATCCGTTGAATCCTTGGCTCTATGTCATTTTTGTGCAAAAAAATGCACAAGATTCCCACCTATTTCTTGCGCTCGCCCCCGAAAGATGCAATATAACGCATAAATCTGAAAAACTCGACTCGGGAGGAACTGGTCGTGTCGCAAGAAGAATTTAGCCAAACAATTGGTAGGATCGCTGAGGCGATTTCGGGTGAGGCTTTGGATGGCGCTCTGGCCGAAAGGCTGAACCAAGAGTTTGGGGCAGCGTCAGGCGAATTCAAAACACTGGCCACCCTATGCGCAGAAGGCGAAGCCGAAGGCTGGCTGATGCAGCATCAGGCAGGCGGTATCAAATACGGTCGTGCCCTGAAGCCGGGGTCTATTCCCGGTGGGTTCAGCGTTGATGTGGTGCGCATGAAGGATGTTCGGGGCCCGCATCACGTTCACACGACCGGCGAAATCGGGGCCATTTTCCCGATTGAAGGGACTCCGACATTCGATGGAATGAGCGGGGCGTGGTATGTCTATGGTCCCGGATCGGATCATCATCCAACCGTCGAAGGTGGCGATGCCTATGTGCTGTACCTGCTGCCTGACGGTGCAATCGAATTTACCGGCAAGTGATGAGCCTGGGGGAGGAAAGCCATGACTGAGAATGGGAATGCTGCAATCTGGTTTGTTGATCGTCACGTCGAGGAGGGCCGTTCGAACAAGCGCGCTTTTGTCGAGGCAGACGGGCGCAACCGTACGCTTACCTATGGCGAGCTTGCCAAGGAAACATCTGTCTTTGCCGGAGCATTGGAGAGGCACGGTGTGCGCCGTGAAGAGCGTGTGGCGATGATCGTTCGCGACCAGATCGAATTTCCGATCGTTTTTTGGGGGTCGCTAAAGGCCGGCGCTGTACCGGTTCCGCTGAATACGCTGCTATCCAGCCAGGTATATGAACGCATTTTGGCCGATAGCCGGGCCTCTATCCTGGTTGTGTCGGAAGAGCTTTGGGAAGTCGTTAAACCGGCCATTGATGAAAATCCTTTCTTGCGGTCGGTTGTTGTCATCGGGGAAGCGCCCGAAGGGACCGAAAACTTCTCGCAGTTCATGGAAGGGGCGGAACCGCTGGAGGCTGTCGACGTCAGCGAGGACGAGTTGGCCTTCTGGCTTTATTCGTCGGGCTCGACCGGGCTTCCGAAGGGGGTGCGACATGTGCATTCCAGCCTGAAGGCCACGGCAGAGCTGTTTGGCCAGCAGGTCGTCGGAATTCAGGAGGACGACATTGTCTATTCCGTTGCAAAGATGTTCTTCGCCTATGGTTTGGGCAATGCGATGTCCTTCCCGATGTCGGTTGGTGCCACGACGGTACTGCTAAGTGGCCGCCCGACCCCGGATACGGTCTTTGGATTGTTTGCCAAGGAATCTCCGACCCTGTTCTGCGGTGTCCCGACGCTTTATGCGGCGTTGAACGCAGCAATTGATGCAGCTGGCGAGACGCCCGCATCTAAACTGCGCCTCTGCACCTCGGCAGGAGAGGCGTTGCCGCGCGATGTCGGCGAGCGATGGAAAGCGATCTGGGGTGTCGATATTCTGGATGGCGTCGGTTCTACCGAAATGCTGCACATCTTCCTGTCGAACCGCCCGGACGATATCGTCTATGGAACCGCTGGACTGCCGGTCCCCGGATACAAGGTGCGCCTAGTAGACGAACACGATGAAGACGTAGAGGCCGGTGAAGTTGGTGAACTTCTGGTGCGTGGCCCGTCTTCGGCCGAGGGCTACTGGAACCGCCGTCACAAAAGCCAATCGACCTTCCAGGGGCATTGGACCCGGACGGGTGATAAGTACGAACGCACCGCCGAGGGTCGTTACGTCTACTGCGGCCGCACAGATGACATGTTCAAGGTCTCGGGCATCTGGGTTTCGCCCTTCGAGGTGGAGCAGGCATTGGTCGAACACCCCGCTGTTCTTGAGGCGGCCGTCGTGCCGTGGAGCGACGGCAAGGGATTGGAGAAACCGAAGGCCTATGTGGTTCTCAACGAAGGTCAAAGCCTTGGGGAAGCGAACGAATTGAAAGAGTTCGTCAAGGAAAAGATCGGCATGTGGAAATACCCGCGTTGGGTCGACGTGGTCGACAACCTGCCAAAGACGGCCACCGGTAAGATCCAGCGGTTCAAGCTTAGACAAGAGGCTGTGCAATGAGCATCGAATGGAGCGAAACCCCCGCGACCGAGCTGACCATCGACGGAAAAACGCTGGAATATGCCTGTTATGGGCCCTCTCCTGACCAAGCGGCGACGATCGTGATGTTGCACGAAGGTCTGGGGTGTGTGGCGCTATGGCGTGACTTCCCTCAGGCAGTGGCCAAGGCAACAGGATTGGGGGTCTTTGTCTATTCCCGTGCGGGCTACGGGCAATCTGATCTGGCGGAGCTTCCGCGGCCGTTGGACTATATGACACGCGAAGCGGTGGATGTACTTCCGCAAGTGCTGGATGTGATCGGACTTCAGCGCGGCATTTTGCTGGGCCACTCTGACGGGGCGACGATTGCGGCCGTCTATGGCGGATCCGTTTCAGATCAGCGGATCCGGGGCTTGATCCTTATGGCACCGCATTTCTTTACCGAAGAGATGAACGTTGCTGAAATTGCGCAGACAAAAGTCACCTATGAAACCACCGATCTGAAAGCAAAGATGGCGAAATACCATCGCGACCCGGACAATACCTTCCGGGGGTGGAATGACAGCTGGTTGAACCCAGATTTCAATGCTTGGAATGTGGCCGATGTCATCGACTACCTTCGTATCCCGGTTCTGGCGATACAGGGTCGGCAAGATCAATATGGCACCATGGCCCAGATTCAAGAAATCCAAAATCGGATCTATTCGCCCGTTGATGTGGAGATATTGGACGATTGTCGCCACTCGCCGCATTTGGATCAGCCGAAAAAAACTCTGCAAGCCGTCGCCGACTTTGTCGCTCGGTTAGAGCGGATTGAACATGAAGTAGTGGAATTCGCATGAAACTTGAAAGCTTTGTATCCAACACCTGGGTTTCTGGGGCAGATGAAGGTCGGGTGCTGGTCAATCCGGTAACCGGGGCCGAGATCGCCCGCGCTGACAGCACTGGCGTGGACATTGCCGGGGCGTTGAATTTTGCCCGTGACAAGGGCGGTCGTGCGCTGCGAGCGCTGACCTTTGCTGAACGGGCGGGACTGTTGAAGGCGATTGCTGGCGTCCTGCAGGCCAACCGCGAGAAATACGAGACCATCGCGCTGGAGAACAGCGGCAACACCAAGGTGGACGCGTCCGTGGACATTGATGGTGGGATCGGAACGCTGAAATACTATGCCCGTTTGGGGCAAGGACTGGGCGACAGCCGCCTATTGGTAGAAGAGGCGCGCGATCAGCTTGCACGGGACCCGGTTTTCTTTGCGCAGCACCTCTGGAGCACACGCCCCGGGGTTGGGGTGCAAATCAACGCTTTCAATTTCCCAAGCTGGGGGATGTGGGAAAAGGTCTCTACGTCGCTTCTGGCGGGGGTTCCGGCGGTGGTGAAACCAGCAACCGCCACGGCTTTGCTGTCGTATGAGATGGTGCGCGATGTGGTGGCAGCGAAAGTTCTGCCCGACGGAGTTCTGACATTCGTCTGCGGGGCAGGGGATGGCTTGCTGACCGAACTATCGGTGATGGACTCGATCGCGTTTACAGGTTCTGCCGCGACAGGGTCCATGATCCGCAGCCACAAGAGCGTTTTGGCATCTGGCGCGCGTGTGACGATCGAGGCGGACTCGGTCAACGGGACGATCCTTGGCCCGGATGCCGCGCCGGGTACGCCTGTGTTTGACCTAGCTGTACGCGAAGTCGTCAAGGCATTGTCTGTCAAAGCGGGGCAGCTGTGCACCAACATTCGTCGCATCTTTGTTTCGCAGGAACATGCAGATGCTTTCGCCGAGGCAGTTGCCGCAAAGATTGCGACATTGGTCGTTGGTGATCCTGCGGATGAGGCCACGCGCGTTGGACCGTTGATCAATAAAGCGCAGCGCCTTGAGGCCGAAGAAAAGATCGCGGCGCTGATGGCCGAGGCACAAGAAGTTGCGGTTGCCCCGATGGGGGACATCGCAGATTCTTCAGGCTTTGTCGCGCCGCGTTTGCTGCGGGTTACAGACCCCGCCGCTGCGCGGACTGTCCACGAAGTAGAGGTTTTTGGCCCCTGTGTCACAATGCTGGCTTACTCTGATTTGGCCGAGGCCATCCAGTTGGCGACTGCGGCCGAAGGGTCTTTGGCGCTTAGCCTGTTTTCGAACGATCCGGCGGTGCAGCAGCAGTGTGTTGGTGATCTTGCCGCTTGGCACGGTCGTATCCTTTGCGTGGATGACGAAGTCGGACGCGCTCATACCGGCCACTCGATCGTGATGCCGCAATGTGTGCATGGTGGCCCCGGGCGTGCCGGCGGTGGCGAAGAGCTTGGCGGCCAGCGCGGGCTACGTTTTCATATGCAGCGCACGGCTGTGCAGGGCGGGCCGGGTCTGTTGGACCGATTGCAGGCTGCGGGCACGCTTGCGGCGCTGTGACGCCGAAGCCAAATACAACTTGGCGCCCGCCCTACGCATATTTGCCAGGGCGGACGCCGCGCCACCCGGAAACACTCTTTGATCGTTTCAAAAGTGATATCCAGAACCTCCCAAGCCACCGTCTGAATGAATCCCAAGCTTGGCATCTGGGGGTCGCCTTAATGCGTGACGGTTTTTACTGGGAGGCGCACGAGCTGCTAGAGGCCGTCTGGGTCGCTTGCGCCCCAAATTCCGCAGAGAAGCTATATTGCCAGTCCGTCATTCAGCGTGCCAACGCGGCATTGAAGCAAAAGTTGGGGCAAGGGCAAGCAGCCGATCGCATCTTACAAAAGGCCGACTTTCTAGAGCGCGAGTCCCGTGTTCGCTTCAGCGGAAAGATCGTCTGGCCCGAGGTGGGTTAGCCCTTAAGTGCAACTCGTGTGATTCTGCCTCTTCTAAAGAAGCAAAATAATGCATATTTTGGGTAATTTGCGATAATCCCGTAAGGCGCTGTAAATAAACAGTAAAAATGACAACTTGGAAAGGGGTTTGCACTTTACTTCCCGCTGTATTCGCAATATAGTGCATACAACAAGACATTAGGAGACGCGCTATGACCAAAGTGATCGACTTTCAGACCGACCCTTCAAAATACCGCCACTGGCGGGTGGAATATGATGGCCCGGTCGCCAATCTTTATATGGATGTAGACGAGAATGGCGGTCTGTTCGACGGCTATCAGCTTAAGCTGAACTCTTACGATCTCGGCGTCGATATCGAGCTGGCCGACGTGGTTCAGCGCATGCGCTTTGAACACCCAGAAGTCAAAGTGGTGGTCATGCAGTCCGCCAAGGACAAGGTCTTCTGCGCAGGCGCAAATATCCGCATGCTGGGTGGGGCCGAACATAGCCACAAGGTGAACTTCTGTAAGTTCACGAACGAGACCCGCAATACTTTCGAAGCTGCGCTTGCGGACAGTGGCCAAAACTACATCGCTGCAGTCAAGGGCGCTTGTGCCGGCGGCGGATACGAGCTGGCTCTGGCTTGCAACCACATCATGTTGACCGACGACAGCACCTCTTCGGTGGCACTGCCTGAAGTTCCGCTTCTTGCGGTTCTCCCTGGGACCGGCGGGCTGACGCGCGTGACTGACAAGCGTAAAGTCCGTCGGGACCGCGCAGACATTTTCTGCTCGATCGAAGAGGGTGTGAAGGGCAAGCGAGCTGTCGAGTGGCGTCTGGTGGATGAAAGCATTCCCAACTCTAAGTTCGATGAAACCGTGCAAGAGCGTGCCCGCGAATTCGCTGCCGCTTCGGCGAAGGCAGATGTCGCAGAAGGGATCTCTCTTGGCCCGCTAAACCGGACGATTAACGAGGATGGTTCGGTGGTCTACAGCCTGGTAGAGGTTGCCGTTGATCGCGACGCTGGCAAGGCCACCATTACCTTGCACGGCCCCGAAGAAGCGGCCCCTGCGAATATGGAAGACTTCACCGCGCAGGGCGACCAAGCCTATCTACTTCGTCTTGCTCGCGAATTGGATGACGCGATCCTGCATCTTCGCCTGAACGAGAAGAAACTGGGTCTGCTGGTTTTCCGCACGCAGGGCGATCCAGAGAAATTCAACGAGCATGAAAACCTGATCCTGTCCAATGGCGATCACTGGTTGGCAAACGAAGTTGCGCAATATTGGAAGCGCATCCTTAAGCGGATTGACGTGACTTCGCGCTCTATGGTGGCGCTGGTCGAGCATGGCTCGTGCTTCACCGGCATCCTTGCCGAGCTTCTGTTCGCGGTGGACCGCTCGTACATGATGGAAGACGAGTTCGAAGGCGACAATCGCCCCTTGGCAACAGTCTCTCTGACCGACGCCAATTTCGGACCATTCCCGATGGCAAATGACCTGACCCGGCTGCAGACGCGATTCCTTGGAGAGCCCGACGCCGTGGCGCAAGCCGAAGGACGCAAGGGCGAAGCGCTTGAGGCCGACGCGGCCGATGATCTTGGCCTGGTGACCATGATCCTTGACGACATCGACTGGGATGACGAGGTGCGCATCTTCATGGAAGAGCGTGCAAGCTTCTCCCCGGATGCGATGACCGGCATGGAGGCCAACCTGCGCTTTGCCGGACCCGAGACCATGGAGACCCGCATCTTCGGTCGACTGACCGCCTGGCAGAACTGGATCTTCATTCGACCGAACGCCGTTGGCAAAGATGGTGCCTTGCAGCGCTACGGCTCTGGCGTGCGCGGCGACTACAACATGGAACGCGTTTAACCCGAACATCGGCACCCGGCCTTCGTAAAGCCGGGTGTACTTACAGCAGGAGAGAACCATGCTTGACCTAATCAACGTAAGTTATGACACGCAAATCCCGAACAATGTGGGTTTGTCCAGCGACCGTAAGGTACTGAAGGCGCTGGAAAAATGGCACCCCGGCTATCTTGATTGGTGGGGTAAGCTGATCCCGCAGAACTTTCAGGAAAGCATGGTTTACCTGCGGACCGCGGTCAGTGTGGACCCCAAGGGTTGGGCCAAGTTCGACTATGTGAAAATGCCAGAATATCGTTGGGGTGTTCTGCTGGCACCGCAAGTGGAAGACCGGGTCATTCCTTTCGGCGAACACAAAGGTGAAAAAGCTTGGCAAGAGGTGCCGGGTGAATATCGCAACCTGATGAAGCGCCTGATCGTCATTCAGGGCGACACCGAGCCGGGTTCGGTCGAACAGCAACGATTCTTGGGTCTGACCGCCCCGTCCCTGTACGACATGCGCAACCTGTTCCAGGTTAACGTTGAAGAAGGCCGCCACCTGTGGGCGATGGTCTATCTGCTGCAAAAATACTTCGGCAAAGACGGCCGTGAAGAGGCGGATGATCTGCTGCGCCGCTCGTCTGGTTCGGAAGAGGCCCCGCGTATGCTTGGTGCCTTTAACGAAGAAACCCCGGACTGGCTGTCTTTCTTCATGTTCACCTACTTCACTGACCGTGACGGTAAGATGCAGCTGGAAAGCTTGGCTCAGTCGGGCTTCGACCCGCTGTCGCGCACCTGGCGCTTCATGCTGACCGAAGAAGCGCACCACATGTTCGTGGGTGAAACCGGCGTGAGCCGCGTGATCCAGAAAACATGTGAGGTCATGAACGAGCATGGGATCACCGACCCCTACGACATAGATCGTATTCGCTCGTACAACGTGATCGACCTGCCGACGATCCAGAAGAAGCTGAACCTGCACTACACACTGTCGCTGGACCTGTTCGGTCAAGAGGTTTCGACCAACGCGGCGAGTGCTTTCAACGCGGGGATCAAAGGTCGTTACATGGAGCACCGCATCGACGATGACCACCTGTTGACGGACGCGACTTACACGGTTTGGGATCTGGAAGACGGGAAACCTGTCCAAAAAGAGGTTCCCGCCCTTACAGCCATCAACATGCGCCTGCGTGACGACTATTCGCGTGACGCGGAAGGTGGCGTCGGTCGCTGGAACAAAGTCATCGAGAAAGCCGGAATCGACTTCGAGATGAAGCTTCCGCATGAAAGCTTCCACCGGAAGATTGGCGTCTTTGCTGACAAGCTGTTCGACCCGGACGGGAAGGCATGTACCGGTGCGGAATACGATGAAGGCATGAAAAAGTGGCTGCCGACACACGCGGATGGCGACTACATCGCTTCGCTTATGGTGCCGTGCTTTGAGCCGGGTAAATACGCCAGCTGGATCTCGCCTCCGAAGGTCGGCATCAACAACAAGCCGGGCGACTACGAGTACGTCAAACTGCACATGGCTTAATTTGAAACAGGCAGAGGGGAAACCCTCTGCCCTTTTTGCTGGGAGGAAAAGACCAATGTTACACGAAAAAGAATCCAATATTTTCCGCAATGCGNNATGTCCGATGCCAAAAAACGATGCGTCGGGTGCTCTGACTGCAAAGGTTTGTGTCAGGCCCTCGCAGAGTTGATCATGATCCCCGACCTGATCCTGCACCAGAGATAAGAAAATGAACAAGCCAATTAAGCAGCACCTGATCGACCCCGAAATTTGCATCCGTTGCTACACCTGCGAGATGTCCTGCCCGGTGAATGCTATTGAGCATGACGACAATAACGTTGTTGTCGACGCCTCCAAATGTAATTTCTGCATGGACTGCATCCCGGTCTGTCCAACCGGGTCGATCGACGAATGGCGCGTGGTTCAGGAACCCTATAGCGTTGAAGATCAGTTCTCCTGGGACGAGTTGCCAGAGCAAGAAGAGCTGGGAATGGGCGAGGCGGAGTCCGGGCTTGAAGCTATAGATGACGCCATGGTCAACCTGCTTGCAGAGGCCCACAAGGGCGCGGGTGGCAAGGCCAAGGCGCCGGCTTCAGCGGCTAAGCCGACGGTTAATCTGTATAACCTCGGCAAGCCGGTCGAGGCTGTCGTTCAGGGGAACTATCGCCTGACCTCCGAGGAATCCGACACCGATGTGCGCCACCTGATCCTAGATTTTCAGGGGAAGCCTATGCCTGTGCTAGAAGGGCAGACCATCGGTATCATTCCGCCGGGCACCGATGCGGACGGCAAGGATCATTTGCCCCGGCTTTATTCGGTTTCAAGCCCTCGCGATGGCGAACGCCCAGGCTTCAACAACGTTTCACTGACGGTAAAACGTGAAGATGGCGGGGTGTGTTCAAACTATGTCTGCGACCTGCAAAAGGGCGACACAGTCAAGGTTACAGGTCCATTTGGCTCTACCTTCCTGCTGCCCGACGACCCCAACGCGCGGATCTTGATGATCTGCACAGGAACGGGTTCTGCGCCGATGCGGTCGTTCACCATGCGTCGCCAGCGCACCGTTGGCCGGAAATCCGGCGGGATGGTGATGTTCTTCGGAGCCCGTACCCCTGACAGCCTTCCGTACTTTGGTCCTTTGGGTAAAGTGCCCTCTACGATGCTGCAAAAGCATCTGGTCTTCAGCCGCATGCCCGGTCAGGACAAGGAATATGTTCAGGACAGGATGCGCGTGGAAGAGGACATTGTGGCCGAGATGCTGGAAGACCCCAATACGCATATTTACATCTGCGGCCTGAAAGAAATGGAAGAAGGCGTAGAAAAGGCTTTCACAAATATCGCAGAGAGCATAGGTCAACCGTGGCGTGGCCTGCGTGATACCCTGCGCGAGGAGGGCCGCTATCACGTGGAGACATACTGACAATGCAAGATCGCCCCTCATCCACATATGAACATGAAATACGCGTGACTTGGGGCGATTGCGACCCGGCGAATATCGTCTACACGGCGCGTCTGCCGTGGTTTTCCTTGGACGCTATCAACGCATGGTGGGAGCATCATCTGGGCGGGGATGGCTGGTACCAGATGGAGCTTGACCGGAATGTCGGCACGCCTTTTGTGCGGCTTGAAATGGACTTTAAATCGCCAGTTACCCCACGGCACCGGCTGAAGTGTTTTGTCTGGCCGACGCGGGTTGGTGACACCTCCATCGAATTTCGGGTGGACGGTGTGCAGGATGGTAAGACCTGCTTTTCTACACGGACCGTTAGCGTTTTCATCATTGCCGATCAGTTCAAAAAGCAGCGCCCACCGCGCGACATTCTGGAAATTCTCGAACCTTACCTGAAAACATCGGAAGCGAGTTTGCCAGAGTAATTTTGAACAAATTTGAAATGGGATTGAATCTCGGATCGGTTTGCTTGATGATGCACTATAATTCAAACAGAAGCTTTGGCAGATGGCAGAAATAACAACATTCAGCGGGCAGCAGACACGCATCGACAAGGAAACGTTGCGCGAGCAGGCTGTGACCGAACTGCTGGAGCAGGTTGGCGAACGGGTGCGCAGAGCGCGCGAAAGCCGTGGCCTTCCTCGCCGTGTTCTTTCCGAGATTTCGGGTGTTTCGCCTCGTTACCTTGCGAAACTGGAAGCGGGGGAAGGGAACATCTCGATCGGCCTTCTGAAGCAGGTGGCCTTAGCGCTGGATCACAAGATTGAATGGTTCGTGGGCGAGGAAGACCCTTGGCATTCACAGGCGTTGCGCGTCGCTGAACTTTATCGTTCCGCAGACCGAAAAACGCAGGAAGCCGTTCTAAACACGCTTAACCCGGTTCCGGAAGGAGAGCGCAGGGAAGAACGAATTTGCCTGATCGGATTGCGAGGTGCCGGTAAATCGACGCTTGGTCGTCTTGTCGCCAACAAGTTGGGCATTCCATTTCTGGAACTGAATAAAGAGATCGAGCTTTATGGCGGGATGCCCTTGGGTGAGATCATGGCCCTATACGGTCAGGACGGCTATCGCGCGTTGGAAAACGATGCGTTGGACAAGGTCGTGGCAAACTATGATCGTGTAGTTCTTGCGGTGGCAGGCGGGATCGTGACGAACCCCGAATCCTTCAATAAGCTTCTGACTTATTTCCACACGATTTGGCTTAAAGCGTCTCCGCAAGAGCATATGGATCGCGTGCGTGCTCAGGGTGACGAACGTCCGATGCGCGGCAACCCCGAGGCAATGGCGCAGCTAAACTCGCTGCTCAAAAGCCGCGAGTCGCTTTATGCAAGAGCGCAACTTCATCTGAACACATCGGGAATGGCGCAAGGCAAATCTTTGGAGGATTTGCTGTCATTGATAACGGAAAACAAGCTTTTACAAGACTGAGCCGTCGGTTCGGGTGCGTCGCCCAGATTTGGCCTAGCGAAATTTGGCGGGACGTTTTTCCAGGAACGACAGAACCCCTTCGGGATAGTCAGGGTCGCGCCCGGCAACACCTTGATTGGCGGATTCCGCGCAAAGGTAATCAGCAAGGTTGGCCGAGGACATGGCCGCGCATACAGATTTCTTTATCATCGCCAAAGATGTCCGTGGGGTCGCCTGCAGTTTTGTAAGCAGGGCGTCTGTTTCCTGTCTCAGCTCCGCCTCGGGAACAGATTTGTAGATCATCCCCGCACTGGCGGCCTCTTCGGCCGTAATTGCCTCTGCAAGCATCAATGCCGCTCGTGCCCGAGCAGGCCCAAGGGATTGGGTGAGAAACCATCCTCCTCCGGCATCGACCGACAAGCCGACCTTGGAAAAGGAGAGAATGAACTTAGCGGGCTCCGCCGCGATCACGATATCTGAGGCAAGAGCCAATCCAACGCCCGCGCCGGCCGCGATCCCGTTGACAGAGGCAACCACTGGCTTGTCCATTTCTGTAATCAGGGAAATGACAGGGTGGTAAAGCTCTTGCTGGATACGCTGCAGGTCGAACGGGTGCTGGTGCTTGCGCGGGTCCCTTTCGGACAGGTCTTGCCCGGCGCAGAAACCCCGCCCTGATCCCGTCAAACACACCGCGCGAACCTTTGTGTCAGACGCCGCCTTTTCCAGCGCGCGCCGGAGGTCTTCCATCAGGTCTTGTGTCAGGGCATTCATGCGGTCCGGGCGATTAAGGGTGATGGTCGCGCTGCCTGCCGTGCCGTCATAAAGAACATTTTCCATCGGTGATCCCCTCCATTTATATTTGCAATATAGTACCAAGTATGCAAAATAAAGCAAAAATCTAAGGAGCTCGTGATGGCAGTCGATTTTCATCGTGAAGGGGATGTTGCATTCGTCCAATTGGCCAACCCACCGGTGAACGCGATCGGCCTTTCGGTCCGCGAAGGCTTGATGGCTGCGCTGGATTGGGTCGAGGCGGAAACGGGACTGTCGCGGGTTATTCTACATGGCTCAGCGCGAATTTTCGCGGCTGGCGCGGATGCGACAGAGTTCGATGCCGATCCGGTCCCGCCGCATCTGCCGGACGTGGTCAAGCGCATTGAGGAATGCGAGGTGCTGTCGTTGTGCCCTAATTAAAGAGAATAGA
>JABAOD010001589.1_pt2 | contig 15694 bp, 13 predicted proteins | sample 7062151 | NCBI WGS metagenome assembly JABAOD01 (sample SAMN14538626, study PRJNA623070) | marine sediment metagenome | biome: marine biome [ENVO:00000428]; feature: marine pelagic biome [ENVO:01000023]; material: deep marine sediment [ENVO:00002113] | place: India: Gulf of Khambhat ... | reverse complement strand
TCCACGTCGAAGCTGTCCGCCTCGATCATCGCCTGCTTGTTCTCATCCATCACCTGAACGGTGACGTGATCGATCCCGCGATCCTTGGCGAAGCGCTCGACCGTCGAGCGGGCCAGCGGGCGGGCGATGAGCGGGACCAGCTCCAGCCGCGCCCAGGCGTCGGCGGCCCAGGTGATGCCGTTCCGCGCCCTCTGCCTCACCGCCTCCCGGTCGCTGCCCATGGGGCAACGAGGGATCGGCCGATCGGCCAGCGCTTCCTCGGCCTTGAGCTCGGCGCGGGCGATCTCTTCCGCCTGGCCGATCCCCATGACCAGCTGCATGTGGGTGGGAAGAAGCGACTGGATCGCCCGGTCAAGCAACTCGTTGGTCACCACCTGACCACCCCGTTCCTGCACCCAGTCCTCCACCGCGTTACGGGCGATCGCCTGTGCGAACGGAGGCACTCGCTGCATCCGCACCGCCGCCAGCGGATCCCACTCGAGACCGGCGAAGCCATCCGCCTCGATCCAGGGTACGTCGTCGGGGCTCACACCCACGGTGCCGGTGAGCAGGACGTTGCAGGGGGCCAGCCGCACCAGGTTCTCGACCTGCGAGCCCATCTCGGTCCCCTCGACTCGATGGGCGCCGTGGCGCGCCAGCACGAGCAGCGTGGGCTCGATCTCCTCGATGTACTTGAGAACGCAGGCGAACGGCTTTCCGATCAGCACCTGCGTGCCGACCTCCACGTCCGGATACGCCTCCGCCATCTTCTCCGCCCGCATCAGGTTCGCCTTGCAGAGCTTCAGCAGGCCCTTGTCGATGATGTTGTTGTGCAGCTCCTCCTGCTCTTCGAACTTGAACACCCGGCTGGCCTGATAGCTCAACACATCCTTGATGTTGTTGAAGGCGATGTGGTGGAAGTCGAGGTCGAAGGCGCTGCAGAACCGGACCCGGGCGTTGAATTGACGCGCCAGCTCCAGCGCGATCTTCACCGAGCGATAGCTGTACGAGCTGCCATCCACGCACACGAGGTAGAGGCCGCCCTGCAGAGGCGCGTCGCTCCGCGTGATCAACAGATCTTTCTTCAGCCCGCGCATCACACGCGAGACCACCCCGCCAAGCTGCGACTCGGGCTGCCGTCCCAGCCCGTGCGCACCCATGACACAGAGGTCGTGGCCGTTGGCGTTCACCTCGCGAACGATCTCCTCGAAATGGATCCCCTCCAGCAACTGCCGCTTGAGGGGCACACCGGCCGCCCGGCACTTCGCTTCCATCTGATCGAGGAACGAGTCGCTGATCAGCTGCAGGCCCTTCTCGATCAGCTTGTCGTGAATCTTACGCTGGCGCTGAATCTCTTCTTTCGACTGGAAGCGGGCGGGCAAGCCTGACTCGAGTTGGCGGAAGCGCACATCGTGAAGCTTGGCGGCGTAGACGTGGTTGCCGACGAGGGAGGCGTCGGACTTCTTGACGAGCTCGATGGCGCGGTGGATCGCGTAGTCACACTCCTGCGAGTTGTCGCACGGGACGAAGATCGCTGCATACATGTGTCCCCCGGTTCCTGGGCGGACCAGCGCCGCGACGGTGGTCTACGATACGGAACGACCGCTCTTCGCGAACGGAAGCGCGGTCGGAGCTACGCTTCGGATCGGGCGTGCGACCCGTCACAGGCTCGCCGGCGAAAAACCCTCTGCCGGCCTGCGATCGGGGTAATCGAGACTACAGCGATAACGAGAATAGCTATTTGTTGGCTAAAAAGCCGAGCGATTATAGCGACGGCTCTTGCGACTGTCAACAAATCCCCGCCTGCGGTTAGACTTCCGGGACGATCCGCTCTCCCTCCTCGTCGTACAGCAGGATGGCACTGACCGGGCAGGACGCGGCGGCCTCCATCAGCGTGTCCAGGTCGGCGCCGTCGGGATTCGTAATGATGGCCAAGTTGTCGTCGTTCAGCATGAACACGTCGGGGGCTGCCACCACACATTCAGCAAACCCCGCGCAGAGGTCGGGATCCACATCGATCAGAACGCCGTTGCGCTCCGAGAACTTTTGGTGATCCGACTCCATAAGCACAATCCTTCGAAGATGTTACATGCCCTCGAGTCCGAGCTCCGAGCGAGCCCGATCCATCATCTCGACGGTGATCACCGCGACCCCGTGCTCGCGGGCCCAGTCGGCGTACAGGCGGCGGACCATCCCCCGCACGAAACCGGGGATGCGAGCCAGGCGCGTTTCCGCCGCCTCGCTCCAGGACGGCGCCGGCTCGCCATCTCGACGCGCTCCCTCGGCGCCGCTGTCGAGGTGCGAGCCGACCCCGGCGAACGGCTCGGGCGCCGCGGCCACCGTGTCTCCCACGGAAACGCAGAGGCTGCTGACCATCTGTGTCTCCATCGGATTGGCCAGCATGGCGATCTCCCGTCGGCAGCGCGGACAGCGGAACAGCAGCGCCAGGCTACCATCGCCGGGATCGGTCTTCTGCACCGACGCCATCTGAGCGTCGCACTCAACGCACAAGAACTTCATTTCGCTCAGCCCTCGAAAAAGGTTCTGACTGCAGACGCCAGCTCGCAAATCCCGCGCGCGGCTGGCGACTCGGGGCGCTGCAACACGTCGGGCCGACCGCCGTCCGTCGCTGCGCCGAAGCGCGGATCGAAAGGCAGCGAAGCCAGCCGCTCTACACCGTCGAAGCCGCGGCCGACGCCCCCGAACAGTTCACCCACCTCGCCACAGTGTGGGCAAAGGTAGCCCACCATGTTCTCCACGTAGCCGATGATAGGTATGTCGAGCTTGCGCGCCATCGTCAACGACTTGCCAACGATGAAGCGCGAGAGCCGAGACGGCAGGGTGATCATCAGGAGTCCGCCCAAGTTTGGTACGGTTTCGCTCACCGGAACGATGCGATCCGTGCCCGGAGGCAGGTCGAGGATGAGATAGTCGAGCTGACCCCATTCGGTGTCGCCGAGAAACTCGGCGAGCGTGTTCGCCTCCAGCGTGCCGCGCCAGACGAAGCTTCCCGCCTTCGGGCCCGTCCAATCCACCGGCGACTCTTCACTCGCCAGCAGCAGATCCATCGACATCACCCGGACCCCGGCGGCGCCGGGTGCCGGCTCCACGGCGTCGGCCGTGACGCGCAACGGAGCCCGGCGTACCCCGAGCAGCCGGGCCATCGAGGGGCCGTTGAGGTCGGCATCGAGCACCCCGACGGCGCACCCGTCGGCGGCGAGCGCGGCCGCGAGGTTGGCCGTGATCACGCTCTTCCCCACCCCGCCCTTCCCGCTCATCACGGCCAGCGAGTGGCGTACCCCGGCGAGGCGGCGCTCGACGCGCTGGCGGCGGCCGGCGAGTTGGCCTTCGATGTCCGAGGCCGACGCCCCGGACACATCGAAATAGGTGCGGTGCTTCTTCATCACGCTCAGAGATCCCAGGCGGCGCGCGCCAGCATCCAGGCGGTGACGGCCGCCACCAGGAACGGACCCAGGAAGAAATCAACGTTGGCCTGAATGAAAAGGTAGACGGCGCGGATGAACACGACGATGGCCAGCGCCATGGTGAACCAGCGAATCTGCCGCCAGATCAGAATCGGGAAGCCGATGGTGATCGCCAGCCCCAGCGGCAGAAGAATCCAGGCGTAGAGGGGCGAGTAGCCGTGAAGGTTCCAGCCGCTCCGTTCTCCCAGAGCGACGACCCGTGCCAGGTAGAGAACGCCGTACCCGAAGTAGACGATCGCGGCCTGCTGATACTTGCGCGTCTGCGCCCGGTCGGCGGCCGCGCCAACGCCCTCGGTCTCCGGTCCTGAGTTCATGGACGCGCAGCCTAGACAGGCCCTGAGAGCGTGTCAAGCGGCCGGGCCGCCGCCGAAGCTAAGTGCACATCCAACAGCCGACATCCAACCTTCGACTTCGAGGTATTCGAGAACACCGAACGTCCAACATCGAAGCCGGTTTAGACCCCTCTATCGCCGTTGGGTCGTCGGTGTTCGATGTCCGATGTTCGATGTTCGTTACCATCATTCAACGCCTCGCCCGGGTCCGCCAGCGCGGCGGTCTCGACTTTTCGGTCAGGCGGCGGCCCGATAGCTTGTCAGGTCGATGACCGATTCCCAGCCCACCGTCGTCGCCGTGGACACCGGCGGCACCTTTACCGACTTCGTCGTGCTGCGAGCAGGCGCGATCGCCGTGCACAAACGTCCCTCGACACCCGACAACCCGGCCCGGGCGGTGCTCGAAGGCTTGCGTGAGACGCTGCAGCCCGGCGAGCGTTTCGTCCTCGCCCATGGCTCCACCGTGGCCACGAACGCGCTCCTGGAACGACGAGGGCCGCGCACCGTTTGGATCACGAACCGCGGTTTCGAGGACGTGATCGAGATCGGCCGTCAGGCGCGGCCACAACTCTACGCCCTCGTCGGCGAGCGCCCCCCACCACTGGTCTCGGCCGAGGACCGGCTCGGAATCAGCGGCCGCATCCTCAAAGACGGCTCGGAGGAGAGTCCCCTCGTCGCCTCGGAGCTGGAGGGGCTTGCCGAGCGGGCCGCCGGTGCCGAGTCGGTGGCCGTCGGCTTGCTCCACAGCTACGCCAACCCGGAGCACGAAGATGCCGTGGCCCGGTCGCTGGCCGCGCTCGGCGTACCCGTCACCTGTTCGGGAAGGCTGCTGCCGGAGTACCGAGAGTACGAGCGATTCTCTACAGCGCTGGTCAACGCGTACGTGGCGCCGCTGGTGCAGCGCTATCTCGACACCCTGAAGCGCGACAGCGGGGCCCTGCGCGTTCGCATCATGGCCTCGAGCGGCGGAGCTTTCTCGCTCGAGCGCGCGGCGCGGGAGCCGGTCCACACGATACTGTCGGGCCCGGCGGGCGGCGTGGTCGCGGCCCTGGAGGCGGCGCGCCGCGCCGGTCACACGAAGGTGCTCTCTTTTGACATGGGCGGAACGTCGACGGACGTTTCCCTCTGCCCGGGCCTGCCGCTCAGCACCAAAGAGTACGAGATCGCCGGATGTGCCGTGGCGATACCGGTGATCGACATTCACACGGTCGGCGCCGGTGGCGGGTCCATCGCCCGACGCGACCCGGGCGGCGCGCTGAAGGTTGGTCCCGAGAGCGCCGGCGCCGTCCCTGGCCCGATCTGCTATGGACGCGGCGGCACCGAGGTGACGGTCACCGACGCGCACGTCTGGCTGGGCCGCATCCCGCCGGCCGCGTTCCTGGGCGGCCGCCAGCGGCTAGACCGCGCCGCGATACAGGGTCCGCTTTCAGACCTCGCGGAGGCGTTGGGCGGCTCGCTCGAGGGCATTGCCGCCGGCGTGCTCGAGGTCGCCGACACGCGCATGGAGGGCGCGCTGCGGCTGATCAGCTTGGAGCGCGGTCACGATCCTGGCGACCTGACGCTCGTGGCTTTCGGCGGCGCGGCCCCGCTGCACGCCGCCGAGCTGGCCGCGCGACTGGGCGTTCCGCGCGTGCTCGTGCCGCCCGATCCCGGCACCCTGTCGGCCCGGGGCATCCTGGTGGCGGACGTGCGGAAGGACGTGTCACGCAGCGTGCTGCTGCGCGGGGAAGACGCCGAGCTCGCGGCCCTGCAGCCGGTGCTGGCCGAGTTGGAGGCCGCGGCCCGCGCCGAGCTGGCGGCGGACGGCTACTCCGGTGCGACGGTCGCGGTCGCGCTCAACATCGACGCCCGCTACGTCGGTCAGAGCTACGAGCTGAACGTTCCCGCCACTCGCGATTGGAAGAGCGCCTTTCATGACGCCCACCGTCAACGCTTCGGCTTCGCCGGTGAAGAAGCCGCGGTCGAGGCCGTGACGCTGAGGGCGGCCGCACAGGCCCCGGCGGTCCGGCCACCCCCGGTTCGCCCGCCCGCGGGCGGGGCGGCCGCGGGTGCGGGTCGTGCGATGACGGTTTTCCTCGACGGCGCCTGGCGTGAGGTTCCGCTGTACATGCGTCCAACTTTGCGCGTCGGCCAGCGCATCGAGGGGCCGTCGGTGATCGCCGAATACAGCGCGACTTGCTGGCTACCCCCCAACTGGGGCGCGGAGGTCGGCGAGTTCGGCGACCTCGTGCTCACCCCCAGCCCATGACGCGGCCGGCAACGGGCAACGTACTGGCGCGCTTGACGTTCCAACGTATTATAGAGCCCCCGGAACAAGACGGACGAGCGGACGATTCTTGTAAGAAGAATCGCGGCGTTGAGTTGGGATAAGAGGGAGATGGGAAACGCCACGGAAACAGAACAGCACGCGACCGCCGGCTCCGGCTATCGGCCCCCGTATCGGCTAGGCGGTCTGGTGGGGCTGGCGGTGTTCGCGATCTACGTCGTCACGCTGGCGCCGACCACGGCCTTTTGGGACACGAGTGAGTATATCGCTACTGCGCACATCCTCGGGATCCCGCACCCCCCGGGGAACCCGTTGTTCGTGCTGCTGGCGCGGACCTGGGAGCTGCTGCTCACACCGTTCCCGCTCTCCACCGCCGTCAAGATCAACCTGTTCTCGGCGACGAACGGCGCTGTTGCCGCCGCCTTCTGGTTTCTCGTCGTCCACCGGGTGCTGGCCTTCTTTTCAAAGGACGAACTGTTCCGGCGTCTGGGCGCGGCCTCGGCGGCGCTGATCTCGGCGACCGCGTTCACGGTGTGGAACCAGTCGGTGGTGAACGAGAAGGTCTACACGGTGAGCCTGATGACGATCGCGCTGCTCACCTGGCTGATCTTCCGGTGGCGCGACAACCTGGGACGCGGAAAAGACGACAACCTGCTGATCCTGATCGTTTTCCTTCTGGCCCTCTCACTGGGCAACCATTTGATGGCGTTTCTGGTCGCGCCGGCGATGCTGCTCTTCATCATCTGGGTCCACCCCCGGGTGCTGATCCGCTGGCAGCTGTACGCTTTCGCCGCCTTGGCCTGGGTGCTGGGTCTTTCGGCTCAGCTCTTCTTGCCGATCCGCGCCGATAGCCGGCCGATCATCAGCGAGGCGGACCCGCGTTGCGAGTCCGTGGTCGATGCCACGGTCGACATCCTCCGCCTCCATCCACCGCTGTCGCTATTGGGCCCGGATGTGCAGAGTGACCGGTGCCGGGCGCTGGCGGAATCTCTCCGCCGCGAGCAGTACCGTAAGCCGCCACTCAACCTGAACCCGATTTTTTACCCCATTCGGGAGGTGCCCCGTGACTTCAGGTTGCTCAAGTGGCAGTTCATCAACTATGCCCAGTACTTCGATTGGCAGTGGGCCCGCAGCCTGGCCGGCGACAACACCTATCTGGCCGGACTGCGCGCGCCGTTCACTTTACTCTTCCTGCTCCTCGGACTGTACGGGGCCTGGCGACACTACATTGCCGACCGTAAGTCGTGGGTCTATTTCGCGACGCTCTTCGTCTTCGTTTGGTTCGGCCTCGTCTTCTATCTGAACTTCAAGTACGGCTACTCCGTGGGCGCGACCGTGGACACGGGCCAGGGTATCATCCCGGTCCCCCGTGAGTGGCGAGAGGTCCGCGAGCGCGATTACTTCTTCATCGTCTCGTTTTCGCACTGGGGTCTGTGGGCGGGCATCGGCCTGGCCGCGCTCTGGAAGCAGCTGGCGCAAATGGCGGCCGGCTCGGCGCGTCTCTCCCCGGCCCACCTGCGGCGAGCCGCCCCCGTGCTCGTCCTCGCCGCGCTCCCCTTGCTGTTGAACTGGAAGTACGCGAGCCGGGCCGGCGACTACGCCGCCCGGGACTGGGCGTACAACCTGCTCATGTCGATCGAGCCCTACGGCGTCGTCTTCACCAATGGCGACAACGACACTTTCCCGCTCTGGTACCTGCAAGAGGTCGAGGGCCTACGGCCTGATGTGACGGTCATCGTCTACTCGTATCTCGCCACCCCATGGTACGCCGAGCAGCTGCGCGACCTCACCCGCCCCTGCAATGAGCTGGATCCGCAGGCCGATCCCACGGTGATCATCTGCCAACGGCCGTTCGAGCCGGAACAGGCGATCGACGTCTATCGCGATCGGGACTGGCCCACACCCACACGCTCGATTCTCGAGCTCAGCGACCAAGAGATTCGCAGCGTTCCGGAATGTTATCCGAGAGACAGCTTAGGGGCCTGCCGGGCCTTCCCCGATTCGATCGGCGTGCCGATCAGCGATGACGTCAGCGGCGTGATCGCGCAGGGCGACTACCTGGCACGCAACGACATCCTGGTGCTGCGCATCGTCCAGACGGCCGCGGGCGACCGGCCGATCTATTTTGCCAGCACCACCGGTACCTTTGAGAAGTTCGCGGTACAGCCCTGGATGATTCGTCAAGGGGTGGCCTACAAGCTGGCGGTCTCCGACGTGACCCCCACAGCGTCGATCATCCCGCTGCCGCCGCGGGCACGCTTCCTGGGTGGGCGCGCCTTGCCGTTCTGGGTGGACGTGGAGCGGACCCAAGCGCTCCTGGACGAGCACTACATATATAGAGACTTGCTCGATTGGTCGTTTTGGCCGGACCTGTCGACCAACGGCATTCCGCTTCAGTACTACCAGGCCTATACGGCGCTGGCTAACGCCTTCCTCGTCCTGGGCAACGCGCAGGCGTCGAACCATGCCGTGCTGCGAGCGCGCGAGTTCGTGGAGGTGGCGTTGGGGCCGATCGATCTGCCCGCGGTAGCCGCGCCGCCGGCTGACAACCCCTCGCAGCCCATCGAGATTCCTATCGATTCCGAGGAGGTGCCCCGGGACGGCGGAGGACAGCGCTGATAAGCGACCCCGCGCCGCCGTGCGGCGCGGGGTCGCCGATAGACTTCAGCCGCCGACCAGAGCGGCCATGTCTTCCCGCGCCAGATCCTCAGGGCCCGCGCCGGGACTTTCATCACTGACCCGGCTGGCGCCGCTCTCCTCGTCGTAGGCGACGCGGACCACCTGGTCCAGCCCCTCGCGGATCGACTCGATGTGGGTGATGAGGATGACCTGCTCGAAGCGGTCGTGAAGCTTTTGGAGCAGCCGCACCACGCTCTCGCGTCGCTGCTCATCGAGCCCTCCAAAGACCTCGTCGAATATCAGCAAGCTCAGCGTTTGACCGGCACGGTCCGCGATCATCTGACTGATGGCCAACCTCAGCACCAGATTAGCCAGATCCTCTTCGCCACCCGAGATCACCGGCTTCTCCTCGCCGTCATCGAGGACCACGAAATCGTAGTCCTCGTTGATCTCCACTCGATTGTAACGGCCGTCCGTCAGCTCAGTCAGAAAGACGCTGGCGATCTCGGACAGCTCGGGGCGCACCCGGGCGTTCAGCTCATCGGTGAGAGCCCCCAGCGCCGCGTCCAGCTCGTTGTGTAAGCGATGCTCTTTTTCACGATCGGCGATCTGCCGCGAGATCTTCTGGTGTTCAACCTCGGCGCGCCGCGCCGCCTCTGACGCCTCGCGCGCCGCTTCCACTTCCGCCCGGGCACGCTCGAGGGCCAACCGGGCGTCGCTCAGAGCCGCACGCGCCACCTCGTACGAACCCGCAGCCTCCCGATAGCGCTCCTCGGAGAACGCCAGCTCGGCGCGGGCCCGCCCCAGCTCTCCGAGCCGCGCCTGCAGCTGCCGCGCTTCCTCCTCGCCCCGGGCCAGCTCTTTGCGTAGCGGACCCTGCCGCTCCAGGCGGGTCTCGAGCTGCGTGACCTGGCGCTCCAGCTCCGTCAGTCGCTCCAACCCCTGGCGCACTTGTGCATGGCGCGCGGCGTCGTAACCCTCGGGCAGTTCGGCGATCTCTCCCGCCAGTTCACGGGCGCGCTTCTCCTCCTTCGCAAGCTCGGTCTTAAAACCCGCCGCCTGCCTCAGCGAGGCCTCCGCCTCGCTCAGCTCTTTGCGGGTGGCCTCACGCTCAGCTCGTGCGGTCTGCAACGACCGCCGCGCCGTCACGACTTCCGCCGGCTCCGACACGAGCTGCTCCGACCGTTTCTTGTGCCATTTCCCGTCCTGGACCTTTTCTTCGTACTGCCCGCGTAACAGCTCCAGCACGCTACCGTACTCTTCGCCGAGCAGCCTCCTGCACGTCGGGCAGGAACCGTCCGGCCCGGCGGACTCGATCTGCTCGATCTGCCGCTTCAGCTCCGTGGCCTGGTCTCTGAGCATCCGGAGCTGCGCCTCGACGTCCTGGCGGTCGCGCTGCCAGCGAGACATCTCCTCCTCGAGGCTGCTTTCCGCGCCGGCGCACGCCGCGTCTCGCGCTTTCAGCGCCTCGGCAAGCTCTTTGGCGAGGCGTCCGCGTTCCTCCAGCCCGGACACCTTGCCGGCGAGCGACCGGACTCGTTCGCGCTGCTCCGTCAGCTGTTTCTCGAGAGTCTGGCGGCGTGTCGCGGCTTCTTGCAGCGTGCGGAGCGTCTCGTCCTCGGATCGCAGCTCGACCAGGGGCCTGGCCGTCTCGCGCAACTCAGACAGTCGCTTCGCTTCCTCGCCCAGGTTCTCCAGCTCCTTGGTCGCTTCCGCGCACTCTTCCAGCACACCCTCCAGGCGGGCCTGGGCCAAACGCTCTTCTTCCTGAAGCCCGCGGTCGCGATCCCGCGCTTTCTGCAGTTCGTTCCAGGCCGGCTCGACCTCGCTCAGCCGCTCTGCCGCTTCCGTTTGACGGCTCTCAGCTTCCACCCGCGCCGCGTTGGCCTCCTGCAGCCTTTCATCCGCGGACCGCCGCTCACGCTCGATCTCGTCCGGATCGCGGAGCGTTCGCCGGAGCTCTTCCACCTGGCCTTTGAGAACGTTGCGCCGTTCGCGCACCAGACGCTGTGCAGCGCGCAGGCGCTCGTAGCCCAGGACCTGCGAGAGGAAGCGCGCGCGCTCCGTCGCGCCCGTTACCAGGAACTGCAACTCCTTCTGTTTGGTGAAGTAGGTGTTGTAGAACTCGTCCAGCGTCATCCCCAGCCGGCGCGTCACCTGCCGAGTCACTTCGCTGATGCCCCGGGCGATGGGATCCTCACGCTCGACGCGATAGAGTTCGGCGCTGCGAGGCGTCCGCACCACGCGGTAGCGCTCCTCGCCCAGCTCGAACTCCAGCTCGGCCCGGACGCTCGACCGCCCCGGCGCCCGGTTGAAACGCATCGTGTCCTTGGTGCCGCGGACCGCCTTGCCGCCGTACAGCGCCCAGGCGATGGCCTCGAGGATGGTCGTCTTGCCGGACCCGTTGGGCCCGATGATCCCGGTGAGGCCGGGCCGGAACACCAGGTCCGTCTCGGCGTGTTGCCTGAAGTTCGAGAGGGTGAGGCGGATCAGCCGCATCTCATTCTCTCCCCTCCAGCGCTTCAGCCTCTTCGGCCTCTCGCAGATAGCGCAACCCGAGCTCGACCAGCGCCTTGCGGTCGAGGCCCTTCACGCCGGGCTTCCAGCCGTGCTCCAGGAACGCCTCGAGCTCTTCCTGAAGCGTGCGCCGCTTGCCAGGTGCCGCCGTACCGCGAAGCCGGGTGATCAGCGGTGGCCGGGCATCGAGATGGAAGTGGAGCGCCTGCATCCGGTACTCGCGGATCTTGCGGTGGTCGAGCTGCCGGTAGACATCGCGGGTAACGTTGAAGAGACGGAGACGAAGAATCTTATCCTCGACGCCGCCCGGTACGGTCTCCACCGCCGCCTCGACGGCAGCGTCCAGCTCGCGCGGGCTTTTTTCACTCCCCTCGACCGGGCGAAGATCGAAGACCGCACGTGGCTTTTCCAGCTTGTGGAACGTCGCACGTCCCGCTTCCAGGTCGTACTCGATAAAACCTTTCCCCCACGCCGCATCGCCCCAGGTGTCCTCGGCTTTCACCTGCGCGTTATCCGCCTCCGCCCAGATGTTGAGACTGGTTCGCTCGATCCCGCCCGGATAGAACATGTTCGACGCCAGTCGGGAGCGGACGTGGTAGTGACCGAGAGCGACGTAGTTCCAATCCGCGGGGTCGATCGCGCCACGCGCCAACGTGGCGGCTCCGATGTCCATGAGCAGCTTCAGGCGCTGGTCGTCGATCGCGGCGTGCGCGACGAGCACGTTGCGCTCGACGTTCGGATCCGGCTCGATCGCGGGTGCGGGGCCGAACTTGAGCTCGTTGTGAGGCAGACAGAGGACCGACACGCCCAGCTCGGCGAACCTCAGGCGGCGCGCCTCGTGATGCGCGACCTCCACGCCGGGGATCTCGTCGAACAGCCGGAGGATGCTTCCGATCTCGGCGGCCTTTGGCGAATCGTGGTTTCCGGCGATGATGACGATGCGAGTCCCGGGAGCCTCGCGGCGCAACCGCGCGAACTGGCGGAAGGCGTCGGCGATCGCGGCGTTCGAGGGGCGCGCCGTGTGGAAGATGTCCCCGGCGACCAGCAAGAGATCGGGGCCGATCTCGACGATCCGCTCCAGCATCTCCCGGAAGGCACGCGCCACATCGGCCTCCCGCTCGTTGATACCGAACGCGTTCGTACGGTGATAAGCACGGTAGCCCAGGTGCAGATCGGCGGCATGGACCAGCTTCATCGCGCGCTCAGCAGTTCCAGTTCGCCGTTGGCATGACCGGTGAGCTGCAACTCGACCCCATTGGCGGCGTGCAGCGCGAACATGTCGACCTCGTAGCGGCCACCGACGAACCGGCCCTGGTTGACGTCGAACAGCGACGAGCCGCTGAGGTTGGCCTCCAGGTGCAGCGGCTCGTTCAGCGCCAGGTCGTCCAGGCCGCGGAGCCGGGAGTACGATCCCTTGACCGCGATCACCGCGACAGGACCGTGGGGGCCATCGCGCAACTCAGCGAGCGTGTGCTCCAGCTCCATCGTCATACTGGCGGGGCCGCCCGTCGGCATCCCCACAGGAATCTGCGCCGTGCTGGTCCAGCGGTCACCGATCGCCACCGGCTGCTCGGGCAGTGATGTGGGCACCCCGCCCTCGAGCGGCTGCCAGCCGGCGGCCAGCCGGGCGATGCGCGGATCCGAGTGCGTCACATCGATCGTGCGGCCGCTGGGCGTGGTGCGGAAGCGGGCCGACTGCGACAGCAGAAGAGTGACGAGTTCCAGCTGGCTTCGTGGCGGATCGATCTCCCGCTCGCCGACCCGGCCGGAGAACTGGTAGTCGTGCCAGCGGACCTCGAAGGCTCGCGTTCCATCGTCCGCCACTTCGACGAGTTTTTGCTCGTATACGACCGACGATCGAAGCCCCATCCCGGACCGGGCCAGGTCGATCCAATCCTGCGCCGGGGCCACTGGCTCGCCTTCGACCGTATACTCGGCCCGCATGCGCATGTCGAAGCTCAGGCGGTAACGGCTCTGCTGCCCGATCTTCTCGCCGATGCGGAGCTGGTGCAGCGCCCGCTGGGCGAACGCGGCATCCGGCGGCGCCCCGGCAACGAGCAGGGCGAGGGCGAGAGCCCGCAGGGCTCCGCCGCCACGATCCGATCTCCGAGTTATCCAGCCCATCACCTGCATCGTAGCCGGCGGGGTCGAGAGGCACGCCGCATCAGAAGCGAAAAGCGCCAAGCAACACCAGGTAGACCATCAAGAGGGCGAGTACGCCTCCCACAATGGTCTGACGCTTAACCCGGCGCCCGAACTCCGCCGCAGCCTCTCCCGTCTCGGCCGCACGCTCCGCCAGCCGGGCCAGCGCCCCCGCGTTGGGAACCAGGTAGAGAAGCGTCGTCAGAAAGGCCGCCAACCCCAGGATCTGCATCTGGAACAGCCAGTGCTCGGGAAAGGGACGGAACCAGGATCGGTCGGTCACGAACACGAGGAGCGCGCCCGCCACCGTCGTCAGCGTCGCGGAAATCGCGACGAAGCGGCGATAGAGGCGAAACGAGGTCGCATAGGTGAAAGCGACGATCTTGCGGTCGCCGCTGGCTCGCGCCCGCCGAGTCCAGACGCCGAGGCTGGCCAGGCTGCCCAGCCAGACCGCCATACCCAGCAGGTGCAAGAACCGCCAAATCTCGACCGACATGAACGCTCCCTAGTTACGAGTGACCTGCGTCTGCCACTCAACCACCGAGTGATTCGGCGGCAGTCCGCTCGTGTCTTTCCAGTTCAGCTCGAGATTCGCCAGCGCCATCAGCTGCTCGTAGCGCCCCGCGTTCACCGCGAAGAGGCTCTCACCGAAATAGCGACCCGAGAAGGTGGCGTCCTCCGTCCCCGTTCCGAACGGCTCGCCATCGAACTCGATCCGCGCCTTCAAACCACCGGGCTCGTCTCGAATCTCGCGCAGCCGATAGGTGACGCGCACGGGGACCGCGCGGCGCGAACCGTCCGGCGCCGCCACCTGCACCGCGACGTTCCCCTCCCAGACGCTTCCCTGGGTGACCGAGTCCGCCGGCAGCGACATCGCCAGCCCGGACAGGGCCTGTGCCAGCGCCTGGGCCACCGGCCGGACCGCGTCCGACGAGACCTGGACGCCCCGGGGCTCTCCGCGGAGCGTAAAGCGGAGCACCGCGCTGCGCCCCACCTTCTGGAAGATGCTGTCCCACTGAAGCGGAGTCAGGCCCTGCACCTGGTCTCCGCTGAGGCGGTAACCGAGCCAGTAGGCGATGTAGCGGCACTCCTCCTCGGTGTCGGAGGTCACGGCAACCACGGTCGCGGCGATCTCGGTCAGAGTCTCGCGCGGCTCCGATGCCGACCGCAGCAGCGAGGCACGCGGATCACCTTCCGGGAGGTCGAACACCAGGCGCTGCCGTTCGCGGACGGCGAACTTGTAGTGGCCGACCACGCCGGAGTCCGCCGCCAGCCGCAGCAAGACGCGCGGCGCGTCCCCGACCTCGGATCGGGCCTGGCCCGTCGCCTGAGGTCCGGCGGCGACGGCGAGCAGAAGGCCAAAGGCGGAAGAGAGGCCGAGGAGGACCGAGCGCTGCCGCAGCATGTCTTCAGTCGATGGCGTAGGGGTCGTCAGGCACCGGCACGGCACGCGCCGACTCATCCACAAGCTCCGTCGCCACCTTCTTGCGCAAGCGCGACCGGAAGAAGCCGATGACATCGCCGGGCCGGGTGCGCTCGGTCTGATGAAAGGCTTGCAGCACTTCCTCGCGATCGCGCCCCGCGATCAGATCCTTCACCTCGTTGACCGGCACTCGGCGGTCCAGGCGGCGGAGGCCGTGGGCGATCGCATCCTCGAACGGCATCTCCTGGCGCGGTGGAAAGCGCTCGATCCCATCGCGGCCTCGCATCACGGCCGGCTTGGGGAAGCGGACGAACACGGGCTGGGTGAAGTGCGGGTGCCGAACCATCAGATCGCCCTTCGGCAAGCTGGCCAGCTTGGTCTTCGTCGCGTGTGAGAGCACCGCGTAGCCCGGGGTCGCCAGCTCGTCCATATCCATGCGGCCGTAGACGGCGGAACCGCAGTTGCCCACGACGCGGCGATGTACTTGGGAGCGGAACTGCTGCGCGCCGAACAGCACCAGTCCCAGATAACGGCCCCGTTCGCTGATGTCGAGCAGCATCTTGCGGACGTAGGTGTCAGGCCCGTCCGAGGGTGCGTACTTGTTCAACTCGTCTGCGAACACGATGACGTGGTTCACGCCGAGCGTGCCGGACTCCAGCCCTTCACGCAGCTTGGAGACGACGCGAGCGAACACCAAATCTTGAGCCTCGGGCTCCACGTTGGCCACATCGACCACGTACACCGCTCGATCTTCGAAGCGGCCCCAGGGCAAGTCGCTCACGGCATCGTCGTTGACGACGAGCCCGTGCGCGCGGCTGACGATACCGTTCAGCCGGTTGCGCACCTTGCGGATCGTGGCCGTGTGATGGGTCATCCAGCGGTCCGTCCCGTTCTGCTCGCAGTAGGCGAGCACATCATCGAACCAAACCTC
>JABAOD010025897.1_pt1 | contig 15701 bp, 13 predicted proteins | sample 7062151 | NCBI WGS metagenome assembly JABAOD01 (sample SAMN14538626, study PRJNA623070) | marine sediment metagenome | biome: marine biome [ENVO:00000428]; feature: marine pelagic biome [ENVO:01000023]; material: deep marine sediment [ENVO:00002113] | place: India: Gulf of Khambhat ... | reverse complement strand
GTACGGGGTCGTGAACACTGCATCAGGAATACGGCCACGGTAACGCTCGAGGATCTCGCGCTCCTCGCCCTCGGGCAGGCCGGTGGCAGCGAGCTCCGAGTTGGAAAAGTAGCTTGCGGTGCGCGTGTACTGCCCAAAGAAAAGGTTCTTGTTGGTCCACTCGAAATCGAAAGCATAGGCGAGCGCACGGCGCACGCGCGGATCCTTGAAGATCTCGCGGCGTGTGTTGAGCACAAAAGCCTGCATGCCCGTAGGTAACTGGTGGGGAATCGTTTCCTTCTTTAGCCAGCCGTTGCGCACGGCGGGGACGTCGTAGTCCAGTGCCCATGCCTTGGCCTGGTTTTCCGCGCGAAAGTCGACCTCGCCGGCCTTGAGGGCCTGACGGATGACGGTGTCATCACGATAAAAATCGATGCGGATGCGGTCGAAATTGTTCTGGCCTTTGTTGACCGCTAGATTTTCGCCCCAGTAGTCCTTGACCCGCTGCTGAACGATAAACCTTCCCGCTTCGAAACCGGTGATCCGGTACGGGCCACTCGTTAGCGGCGGCTCCAGCGTCGTTTTCTCGAAGTCGCGGTGCGCCCAGTAGTGCTTGGGCAAAATCGGTAGCTGGCCCACGATCAAGGGAAGCTCGCGGTTGCCTTTTTCGCTGAAAATGAACTTGACGCGCCGTTCACCGACCTTTTCGGCTTTGACGACGCCCTTGTAGTAAAAGCGATAGTAAGGCTGCCCCTTTGTTTTCAAGGTCGAAAACGACCAAACGACGTCTGCAACGCTAATCGGCTTGCCGTCATGCCAGCGCGCTTGCGGGCGCAAGGTGAAAATGACCCAGGAGCGGTCATCGGGCAGCTCGATAGACTCCGCTATCAACCCGTACTCGGTAAAGGGCTCATCGGCACTGGAAGTGAGCAGGCTCTCGAAGTAAGCCTCGCTAATGCCGCTGTTGCCCTTGGGAATGAACGGATTGAAGCTGTCGAACGTGCCGCCGCTGGCGACGCGGATGGTGCCGCCCTTAGGCGCGTGGGGATTGACGTAGTCAAAATACGCGAAGTCAGGGCCATATTTTGGTTCCCCATGCAATGCAAGTGCGTGCACCACCCTGCTCGCCCCGTTCGCGTCGCTCAGGCCCAGGACAACACACGACACGACCAAAATGGATGCGGCAATGCTCTGTCGACCGTGCATAATCTCAGTGTTCCTCTACGCTGCTGGCACTCTAGGCACGCAACTCATCCCGTACAATCGGCACGTCGAGAAAAGCGGACTGTTCAGCCAGTGGACCCTGCCGCATGTCCGAAGTTCAGTACCGCGCGCAGGCCGGGTCGGTTGTCTTCCAAGCTGACCTTTACTTGGTGCAGCTTTGCGACCACGGCCACCAGACTGAGTCCGAGGCCGCTGCCGGGTGTCGTGCGGCTGGCATCGAGCCGGAAGAAACGCTGAAATACCTTTTCGCGGGTGTACGCGGGAATTCCCGGGCCACTGTCGGCGACAGCGATTCGTGCGCCAGCCGCATCCGATTGCAAGCTCAGCTCGATCCTGCCACCAGCGGGCGTGTACTTGATGGCATTGTCGATTAAATTGGCAATCGCCTGGAACAAGAGATCGCGGTCACCGTGTACCCGAACATTCGGCGTCACCGTTGTCAGGAGCCGCTGCTGTTTGTCCTCGGCCAATGGCTCGTACAGCTCTGCCACATCGCCGACCAATGCCCCAAGATCCACATCCGTGAAACCAGCTCGGCGGCCTTCCGATTCCAAACGCGCAATCCGCAGTAACGCATTAAACGTGGCCAGCAATCCGTCGGCTTCGGCCAGTGCCTGCTCCACGTTTTCCCCCGGCTGGTCAGAGTCCATGCCCTGCAACTTCACGAGCTCCAGACGCTGGCGCAGGCGCGACAGTGGCGTCTTGAGATCGTGGGCGATGTTGTCGGAGACGCGTCGAACATCCTCCATCAGTTGTTCGATGCGATCGAGCATATTATTAAGGTTGTCAGTGAGCTGATCGAAATCGTCACCCGTTCCCTTCGTCGGAATGCGGCGCGAAAGATCGCCCGCCATGATCTCCCGGCTGGTTTCGTTGATCGCCTCCAAGCGACGCATCATGCTGCGGCTCATCATCGCGCCGCCGACAGTTGCCAGCACCACAGTAATCGCGAGACCCCAGATGAGCGCCCTGATGATATGCCTCTGGGCTTGTTCCAGATCATGCATATCTCGACCTACCAACAGGTGAAAGCCTCCCCGCAAACGAAAAATCCGCGCCCTAGCTTTGTGAACGTCGCCACCCGAAGCCTGGCTCTCCAGGCGAAACACCAGCCATCCCTCGGCCATTGGCGACTCCGCGGGCCAGCGATCGAGATTGCCCACCAACGGGTCGAACAGTCCGTCGGCCAACAGATAGATAGACGAACCGCCAGGCTTGCGTGACAACCGCTCGGCAATCAGATCAGTCAAACCGCTTAAGCCCCTGAGACGGTAGCGCTCGGCAAGCCCCTCGATCTCCGCCTCGATAATGGCATCGGTCTGCCGTCCCATGACAGTGACCGTCGACCAATAGATAAAACCGAGCAGAACCAGAACGGAGACGCTGAACAGCGCCATATAGATAAGCGCGAGCCGAAACGTAGAGCTGCGGAAAAGCCTAGTCTGGTTCACGGAGCATATAGCCGGCACCACGCACGGTGTGTAACAGGGGCTGGTCGAAATCCCGATCGATTTTGCGGCGCAACCGACTCACATGCACGTCGATAACATTGGTCTGCGGATCGAAATGATAATCCCAGACGTTTTCCAACAACATGGTACGCGTGATCACCTGACCGCGATGTCGCATCAAGTACTCAAGCAGGCGAAACTCGCGCGGTTGAAGATCAATCGGACGCCCGGCCCGCCTGACTAGACGGGTCAACAGATCCATCTCCAGATCACCCACCCGCAGCACCGTTTCCGGGGCCTCGCTGCCGGCCCGCCGGACAATTGCCTCTAGACGCGCGAGCAGCTCGGAGAATGCAAACGGCTTCACCAGATAGTCGTCACCACCCGCGCGCAAACCGTTTACGCGGTCATCGATCTCGCCCAATGCACTCAGGATCAAGGTCGGTGTGCCGTTGTCGGCGCTGCGCAATGTCTTGATTATGGAAAGCCCATCCAGACCTGGCAGCATTCGGTCAACGACCATGGCGTCGTAGCGCTGTTCCAAGGCCATAAACAGCCCCGCCTTGCCGTCCTTCGCATGATCCGATATGTGACCCTTCTCCCGCAGGCCCTTAGCGATGTAAGCGGCCGTATCGGCGTCGTCTTCAATTACAAGAATGCGCATTACCCTTCTGCTCTTACTTAGGCCAGCACCGATGAGTCGTTTCGTGCCCTGGCATGATAACACGCCGATGCGCGCACTGTGGCTGCGACCGCCAATGGCGTTCGGCGGGACCAATGGCCAGCGCTGGCGGCCGTCTTTGTTGTACATATCAGTTCCTCCACTGATCCTAAAAAAAGGCCGGTTCCCTTTTCCGAGAACCGGCCAACCCATCACTGATGGCTGAAGACTAAGCAAGGTCAACGGCGACAAATCGCGCATCGCCGCTGCGCTCGATCAGCAGCACGACAGCGTCGCGCTTCTTGGCGCTTGCCTCTTTGACCTCGTCGACCACTTCCTGTGGGTTGGAGACTGGCTTTTGGCCGACCATCTTGATGACATCCCCTGCACGCAGCCCCTTCTTGGCCGCGGGGCTGTCGGAACGCACGCCGACAATGAGAGCGCCCTTGCTGCCCTCCGGCAACCTGTACTGCTGCCGAGTCTCGGGCGTAATCGGCGCAAGCGACAGACCGAGCTTGCCGCTGCTTTCGGCATTCTGCTCCGCCGTAGCGATCCCGATCTCATCAGCCGGTGTCGGTGCGATCACGATCGGCATTACGCGTTCCTCGCCATCACGCCACACCTTGACGTTGACCTTCTTGTCGGCCTTGGTCTCAGCGACTAGGCGCGGTAGATCTTTCATCTGCTTGACGTGTTTGCCGTCGTACTCGGTAATAACGTCACCCGTGCGAATGCCGGCCTTGGCGGCAGGGCTGTCGACGACGACCTCGGCCACCAGCGCGCCAGCGGCCTCTTTCAGCCCGAGTGCCTTGACCATGTCCTCGTTCACGGTCTGGACTTTTACGCCGAGCCAACCGCGTTCGACCTTGCCGTGTGCGCGCAGCTGCTCGACTACGGACTTGGCGAGCGCAGCCGGAATGGCAAAACCGATGCCGACGCTACCGCCGTTGGGTGAAAAGATTGCCGTGTTGACGCCAATGACCTTGCCGTTGATATCGAACAGCGGGCCGCCGGAATTCCCTCGGTTGATCGGCGCATCGATCTGGATGTAGTCATCATAGGGGCCTGAGTTAATATCACGACCGCGCGCCGACACGATACCCGTGGTCGCCGTGCCACCCAAACCGAAGGGATTGCCGATCGCCACCACCCAGTCGCCGACACGGGCCGCATCCGAGTCGCCGAACGTGACATACGGAAGCGGTTTCTTTGCTTCGACCTTCAGTAAGGCCAAATCGGTCTTGTGATCGCGACCCTTGACGTCGGCGGAAAGACGCGTGCCGTCGTGCAGAATGACAGTGATCTTGTCCGCTCCATCAATGACATGGTTGTTGGTCACTACATAGCCGGACGGATCCACGATAAAACCGGACCCCACGGCCTGGACCTCGCCAGCAGGCGCTTCGCCCTGCCACTCCTTATTGGGCCTGTTGAAGTAATGGCGGAATAACTCTTCGAGCTGCGAGTTCGGCGGCATCTTGAAGGGAAGCTCCGGTATCTCAAACTGTGGACCTAACTGCATGCCGGCCTGGCCGATCTTGCCGCTGACCGAGATGTTCACGACCGCCGGTTTCACTGTCTCGATGAGCTCGGCAAAGCCGCCCGGTAACGCGATATCCCGTTTTGCGGTGATCTGTGCGTCTAACGGTTTGGGCATCACTGTCGAAAATGCAGGATTAATAGCCTGTGATCCGATTGCACCTGCCAGTGCTGCCGCAACCAGGGTAAGTGTGTACTTAGCCTTTCTGCGCTGGCGGCGGGAAAGGCTACGTTGCTTGACCTTGTGGCTCATTGCAAACCTCCTTGATGAAGTTCGATTTTCGATCTCATCGTCCGTGCGTGACCTGCCTGCAACAGTGCAGCCAGACCGGTCATAGCGCCGTGCGATGAGATCGAGAATAACTATAGAGGTAGCATCGTTACGGGGCGGTTGCCGTAACATTAAGATTTTTTAAGGTTGCCGGTCTTTAGCGGCGAGCTCAGTACGAAGACACTCAGGACAACGGACAGTTCAGGCGAGAAAAAACAGGTAAACAAAGAAAGCGACTGCGGTAATCAATGCGGTATAGAGCCGGCCTACGTTAGCCGCACGATTGACTTCTGTTCGCTCTACACCAAAGTCTCGGGGACGCAGCTGCCCGACGGCAGCCAGGTTAAGCACACGCCGGCAGTAATCACGCACCCAGGACGGAACTTTCTCGTTCAGCAGGTAATCGGCAAAAGTTTCGTCGAGGACATCGTTACGCAGCTCGCGCTGATACCAGAAGCGATACGCCAGCCGAAAGATTTCGACCTCCTGAACTTGCAGGACCTTGCCGGCCTCGGCGACATGACGCACGTCGACCGCTACATTCCAGTCCCAAGGCCTGATCAGTGGTTGCATGAGCGAATCCCTAATCCAAGAGCCAATCTTGACAGTGTGCGCATACAGGCTACCGCCGCTAACGAGGTCTCGCAAGCGCCAGGCCGTTGCCTCGTCGCCGTTCTTGGTGCTTTAATCTGGCTGGAACCGGGTGCAGAAATATGAAGACTTTTCAGTGCGTCTGCGGCAATACCATCCATTTCGAAAACACGGGTTGTCTCGCCTGTGGGCGTACGCTTGGCTTCCTGCCAAATCTAAAGGTGCTGAGCGCACTTGAGCCTGCCGGGGAAGCGGGTTGGCGAGCGCTACACCCGGCGGCCGCGGGCGGCGTATACCGCATGTGCAATAACTACAAGGAAGAAAACGTGTGTAACTGGATGGTGCCTGCAGATAACCCCCAATCGCTTTGTCGCGCCTGTCGGCTAAACCAAGTCATTCCCAATCTCAGCGAAGAGAAGAACCGTGTTCTTTGGTATCGCATCGAAGGGGCGAAGCGGCGCTTGCTGTACACGCTTTACGAGCTTGGATTGCCCGTAATCGGCCGCGACGAGGAACCGGATAGCGGAGTCGTTTTCCAGTTCCTCTCGGACCCAAAGGATGCCCACGGATTTTCTGCCGACGTCGGTCAAAACCGGCGCGTTATTACGGGGCACCGTTCAGGACTCATTACGATCAATGTCGCCGAAGCGGACTCGAGCGCGCGGGAAGAGATGCGCGAGAAGATGAACGAGCTCTATCGCACGCTGCTGGGTCATTTCCGCCATGAGATTGGGCACTACTATTGGGACCGGCTGGTGCGTGACACGGGTTGGACGGAAAATTTTCGCAGTTTGTTCGGAGACGAGCGTCACGACTACGACCAAGCCCTGCAACGATACTATGCGAATGGAGCGCCACCGGACTGGCGGCAGTCGTTCGTTAGCGCCTATGCCACTTCCCATCCCTGGGAGGATTGGGCAGAGACTTGGGCGCATTATTTGCACATGGTCGATACGCTTGAGACAGCTCACGACTTCGGCTTCGCCATCCAGGGGCGCCAAGTCCTGCCGCCGTCGGCGGCTTTGCCAGAAGGACAGCGGCAGGCCACAGACCCGCCTGAGGTGAGTGCCTCCTTCGAAGAAATCATCAGCGATTGGGGAGCGCTCACAGTCGCGTTGAACGCGCTCAACCGCAGTATGGGCCTGGCCGATGCGTATCCGTTCGTGTTGTCTCCCAGAACCGTCGAGAAGCTCCGCTTTGTCCACCAGGTCATAGTGGGCGCCATTAACAGGCCTGCACGCTGACCCCACGGCACTGATTCGAAGCTCCGGCTTGCGCTCGTAACGGTGGCACCGGTACGCTTGCGGCGGACCACGGCTGCCAAATCATCCGGATACCCGACGATGCCAATCCGCTGGAAGAACTATCAGGTCAAGGGACTCTACGACGAGCTGATCCGTGCGCCCGGACGGCCGCGCTATGGCGCCAAGGACCTGTGCAAATACTTGCGCTCGCTTAGCGATGCCGAGATTCAGGAACGGCGCGCCGCCGCCGAGCTTGCGATCAGTGTAATGGGGATCACGTTCACCGTGTACTCCGAGGAAGGTGGCTCCATCGACCGCGCCTGGCCTTTCGATATCATCCCTCGCGTCATGCCACGCAGCGAGTGGGATCGAGTCGACGCCGGCTTACGTCAGCGCGTGCAAGCGCTGAATCTTTTCATCGACGACATCTATCATGAACAGCGCATCGTGCGTGATAAGATCCTTCCGGCGGAGATCTTAAATAGCTCGAAGAACTTCCGAGAACAGTGTGTAGGGATACGCCCACCGTTCGGAATCTGGGCACACATTTGCGGCTCCGATCTGGTGCGCGACAAGGACGGCACGGTCTACGTCCTGGAGGACAACCTGCGCGTGCCTTCAGGAGTCTCCTATATGCTGGAAAATCGCGCCGTGATGAAACGTGTTTTCCCGGACCTGTTCGAGCACTACAGCATTCTACCCGTCGATGACTATCCGGCGCAGCTCTACGATACGCTCGCGTCGATATCCCCGCGTCCCGCGCAATATCCGGAGGTCGTCGTGCTGACACCCGGCATCTATAACTCGGCATACTTTGAACACGCCTATCTCGCACAACAAATGGGTGTCGAGCTTGTAGAGGGTTCGGATCTGACAGTAGGCGAAGACGATTGCGTGTACATGCGCACCGTGGAAGGACCTGCGCGGGTTGATGTAATTTACCGGCGCGTGGATGATCTGTTTATCGACCCGGAGGTTTTTGACCCTAATTCCGTGATCGGTATTCGTGGCATCTTGCGCGCCTGGAGAAAGGGGAATGTCGCGCTTGCTAATGCTCCCGGCGCCGGTGTCGCCGACGATAAAGTCGTTTACGCCTTCGTACCCAAGATGATCCGCTATTATCTCGACGCCGAGCCGATCCTGCCTAACGTTCCCACGTATCTCTGCATGGACAAGAAAGAGCGCGAACATGTACTTGCTAATATCGACAAGATGGTAGTCAAACCAGCCAATGAATCGGGCGGCTACGGCATGCTCGTTGGTCCACACGCAACCAAGAAAGAGCGAGAAACGTTCAAACGCCTGATACGAAGAGATCCGCGCAACTACATCGCCCAGCCGCTGGTCACACTTTCGACCACACCGACAGTCGTGGACGACCACGTTGAACCCCGGCACGTGGACCTGCGCCCATTTATCCTATCCGGCAAGAACGCCTACGTGACCATGGGTGGACTGACGCGAGTCGCCCTGAAACGTGGCTCTACGGTGGTGAACTCTTCTCAAGGCGGGGGAAGCAAAGACACTTGGATTGTCGATACGGGAGGACTTTGAGATGCTCTCGCGGGTAGCCGAACATATCTACTGGATGGCCCGCTATGTTGAACGAGCGGAGGATACGGCGCGCGTCATTAACGTCAACACCCATCTTCTGCTCGATCTGCCGAAAAAACTGGCTTTCGGCTGGGAACCGTTGATCGACATTTGCGGCAACCGTGCGCTATTTGACGAGCTTCATGATGGGCCGACGGAGCGCAATATTGTGAAATTCATGGTCGGGGATATGCGCAACCCTGGATCAATCATCAGCTCCCTTGACCGCGCGCGTGAGAATGCGCGCACCATCCGTGACTATATCCCCAGAGAGGCGTGGGAGCAGATCAATGAGATCTATCTGCAGGCAAAAACCCAGCTTGCCGCGAGCCTTTCACAACATCGGCGCTTTGGTTACTTGCGCGCTGTCATTCTCGGCGCGCAACAGTTTGCCGGCATGATCGCTGGCACCATGAACCACGATGCCGGCTATCAGTTTCTGCGCATGGGCTGCAATCTGGAGCGTGCTGATATGACTACACGTATTATCGACGTGCGCTCGGCCAACCTTCTGCCGGAACAGCCTGGAGATCTGACACCGTTTGAGAATATCCAGTGGATGAGCGTGCTGAAGTCGATGACAGCCTATCAGATGTACCGCCGAGAGGTTCAAGGTCCGGTGCGACGGCAAAATGTCCTAAGTTTTCTCTTCTGCGACCGCTATTTTCCGCGTTCCTTCTACCACTGCCTGTGCGAGGTTGAGACCTGCGTGCAAAAGCTTCCGCGTAACGACAGATCGTTACAGACGGTAAATCAATTGCGACACCGCATCACGGAAGCGAACGTCGGCAAGCTGAACCAGGATGAGCTCCACGAGTTTATCGATGACCTGCAGCTCGCACTCATCCAGCTGCATAACCAGATCACAGAGGCCTACTTCCTGGTGCCGGCACCGACCGAAATGGCCTCCACATCCGCTGTTGCCTAGGTCGCCCACGTTTCAGGAAAATACACGTGTTGAACCATCGAGCCTCGTTTTTAACATGACCGACGACAAGGACTACCTGGCGATATTTAGCGCGAGCTATGAAAGAGCTCTGCAGTTTGACGACGAGAAGAAAAAATTCCTCGACAGGTTCTACGAAATTTTCTTCACCAAATCCCCGGAGATACCGCAGCTGTTCAAAGATGCCCACATGGGTGCGCAAAAGACCATGCTGCAGGACTCACTGCTTTATATGAAGGATTTCTTCTTGTCTAGAAGACCAAACGAATACATGAAGCGTATTGCAACGGTACACAGTAGAGCGGGCAAGGATGTCCGCCCCGAGTTGTACGATCTTTGGCTGGACAGCTTGATCGAGGCGGTAAAGGAGTATGATCCGCAGTTTGATAGCGATGTGGAGCTCGCCTGGAGAATCTCATTGTCGCCAGGAATCACTTACATGAAACACATGTACCGCCGAACCTGACCTGTTGTTCACGTTGCTATGGCATTGGCGGTACAATCTGACGCCTTACCCCGGGGCACAGGCGAGTTACTCAAGCGATGACTGATCTTGCGACGCAAACGCGACATTCGAGTGTAGACAAGCCGTCGCTCGTAGCGGCGCTGCGGCAGAAGCTACCCGCGGAAGCGGTGCTCTTTGACGAAGAAGACATGCGGCCCTACGAGTGCGACGGGCTGTCGGCTTACCGCAAGCTACCGATGATCGTGGCACTGCCGGGCACCATTGAGGAGGTGCAACATGTGATGCGTGTGTGCAGCGACCGCCATGTGCCCGTCGTCGCCCGCGGTGCCGGCACGGGATTGTCTGGCGGCGCCTTGCCGCACCCCGAAGGCGTGTTACTGAGCCTCGCCAAGTTCAACCGCATTCTAGAGATCGATCTTGTCAATCGTACCGCCCGCGTGCAGCCTGGCGTGCGCAATCTGGCGATCTCCGAGGCCAGCGCTCCTCATGAGCTTTACTACGCGCCGGATCCGTCGTCGCAGATCGCCTGCAGCATCGGCGGCAACGTGGCCGAGAACGCCGGCGGGGTGCATTGCCTCAAGTACGGCCTCACCGTGCACAATATTCTTAAGCTCGAGGTCGTCACCGTGGACGGCGAGCTCGTGACGATCGGCGCCGACAGCCTGGACAGTCCCGGCTATGACTTGCTGGCGCTGATGACAGGCTCAGAAGGTATGCTCGGCGTGATCGTGGAAGTGACAGTGAAATTGTTGCCGCAGCCCGAGTCGGCGCAAGTGGTGCTAGCAGCGTTTGATGACATCCAAAGAGCCGGCAACGCGGTGGCGCAGATCATTGCTTCGGGCATCGTGCCGGCTGGGCTCGAGATGATGGACAATCCTGCCATCCGTGCCGCCGAAGATTTCGTTCATGCCAACTACCCCATCGACTCGGAAGCCATACTGCTGTGCGAGGTCGACGGCACAAACGAAGAGGTCGGCGATCAGATCAAGCGCGTCGAACAGGTGCTCAGCGCCTGCGGCGCAACCGAAGTGCGTAAGGCACGTGATGACACAGAACGCATGGTCTTCTGGTCGGGCCGCAAGGCAGCGTTTCCGGCCGTCGGCCGCATCAGTCCGGACTACTACTGCATAGACGGTACGATCCCGCGGCGGCACCTGGCGGAGGTGCTCTCGAAGACAGCAGAGCTCTCAGAAGAATACGGCCTGCGTGTAGCCAACGTATTCCATGCGGGCGACGGCAACCTGCACCCGTTGATTCTTTACGATGCCAACCAGCCAGGCGAGCTCGAGCGCACGGAAGAGCTGGGCGGAAAGATTCTCGAGCTTTGCATTGAAGTGGGGGGCACCGTGACTGGTGAGCACGGCGTAGGCGTCGAAAAAATCAACCAGATGTGTATCCAGTTCAGTGAAGCTGAGCTGACGCAGTTTCACGCCGTCAAGGCCGCGTTCGATCCGAAAGGATTACTGAATCCAGGCAAGGCCGTACCAACATTGAGCCGGTGTGCGGAATTCAGCGCTATGCACGTGCACGGCGGCAAGCTCCCGCATCCGGATCTACCCCGCTTTTAGGGTCTCGAGGACAGCACTCGGTGCGCATTTGCTTTTCACGTGGCGCGCCCCAGCAGTTCTATTCCGCGGGAGTCTGACGTCTGCTTGAGCGCATCAGGCAGCGCGGTGTGCGTGCCATCGCGGAAGACGACCCCCCAAGGCGTGCGTGAGCTCCGCGGCGATCTGCACCACTAGTTGTCCGAGCACGGGTATGCGCTCGTCCGACATGCGTGAGCGCGGACCGGAGACGGAAATAGCCGCCAGCGGCTGTGTGTATTCGTCATGGATTGTCGCCGCCACGCAGCGCATACCGATGGTGTGCTCTTCATTATCGTAGGCGTAACCTTGGGTGCGCACCTCACCGATGGCGGCGCGAAGGCTGTCTGGCGTGTCGACGGTGTTGGCCGTCAGGCGTGGCAACCCATGGCGGTGCAGAATCTCCACGACTTCAACGTCAGGAAGCGCGGCCAGCAGGGCTTTGCCCACACCCGAAGCATGAATAGGCGCGCGGCTACCAAGGGGAACCAGCATTCGCATCATCTCGCGGCACTCTTCCTGCGCGAGGATAACGGCTTCACCATCGCTGAGTATGGCCAAATTGGTGGTTTCGCCAGCCTGCTCCATTAATCGGCGCAGAAACGGCCGCGCTTGCACGACCACATTGCGACCCGTAACAAACGCATTGCCGACGGCAAAAGCCTTCAGGCCAACATACCATCTCGCTCGTTCGGCATCCTGATAAATGAACCCCTGTTTCTCAAGGGTGCCGAGCAGCCGATGAGCCGTCGACACGGCTAAACCGATCTGCTGCGCCAGCTCCGTGAGCAGCATACCGTCTTGCGCCTCGGCCAAGCGCTCGAGCAACATCAAGCCGCGGCTGAGCGACTGCACCCGGCCGCCAGCACGCTCGCGGGTCGAGGGACGGCGCCCGCGCTTCTTCGTGCCCCTCGTCGTCACCGATCTCCAAGACCGCGTGGGTGTCGCCTGTTCATCGAAATGAATTTTATTGAAAAATATTTCCAAATTCAATCAACAAGTCCATAGAGAAATATCTAAGTCTATGAATATTATAATTCTTTTATATTTTCCATATCGTGGAAACTATTTTTATTTTATTTGACATGGGCTTTGACAAAATGACATAGTGCACATCAGCGACAGCCCGTCACGGCAACAGGAGAGGTACAACGATGGCCAAAATGACAGCCGCCGAGGCAGCAGTGAAAGTGTTGGAAAGCGAGGGGGCTAAGCTTGCCTTCGGGATTCCCGGAGCGGCGATCCTACCCTTCTATCAGGCGCTGAGCGCGAGCCCCATACGCCACGTGCTCGTCCGTCACGAAGAGGGCGGTACACATTCTGCGGAAGGTTACACCCGCGCCGGTGGCGAGATCGGCATCAACATCGGCACCTCGGGACCTGCCGGGACCAACATGATAACCGGTTTATATTCGGCCATGGCGGATAGCATCCCGATCCTGTGCATCACCGGACAGGCTCCACGCGCGAAGCTCCACAAGGAAGACTTTCAGGCTATTGATATTGCCGCCATCGCACGGCCCGTTACGAAATGGTCGATCACCGTCATGGAGGGGGCGCAAGTGCCGTGGGCGTTTCGTTACGCCTTCCAGGTCATGAAATCGGGGCGCCCGGGGCCGGTGCTCATTGACCTACCGCTCGACGTGCAGAGGGAGATCATAGAATACGACCCGGAGACCGACGTTCCGCTAGAGGTATTCAAGCCCCGTCCGCATGCCAAGCAGATCGAAAAAGCGCTTGACATGCTTAACGAGGCCGAGCGTCCGCTGATCGTGGCAGGGGGCGGCGTGATTAACGCGGATGCCTCCGATCTGCTGGTGGAGCTCGCCGAATTAACCAATACTCCGGTGGTTCCGACCCTGATGGGTTGGGGCGCCATACCCGATAATCACCCGTTACAGGCCGGTCAAGTGGGGCTGCAAACCCAACACCGCTACGGCAACGCCACCTTCCTTCGCAGCGATTTCGTACTCGGCATTGGCAACCGGTGGGCCAATCGTCACACGGGCAGTGTCGACGTATACACGGAGGGTCGTCGATTCGTCCATATCGACATTGAACCGACCCAAATCGGGCGTGTTTTCTGCCCGGATCTTGGTATCGTTTCGGACGCGAAATACGCGCTCGAAGATCTCGTGAAAGCGACACGGCGGCGCAAAAAGGCTGGCAAGCTTCGAGACCGTAGCCAGTGGGTTAGCGAGTGCCAAGAGCGTCAACGCACGATGTTGCGGCGCACGGATTTCAATAACGTGCCGATCAAGCCACAGCGTGTCTTTCAGGAGATCAATAGCATATTCAACGACGATACACGGTTCGTGACGGCCATCGGCCTGTATCAGATCGCCTCGGGACAGTTTCAGCGCATCAACAAGCCGCGCAACTACATTATCTGTGGTCAGGCCGGTCCGCTTGGTTGGGAAATATCGGCTTGTATCGGGGCGAAACTTGCCGATCCTCGGCGAGAGGTTGTCGGTGTGGTCGGTGATTATTCATTTCAGTTCTTGATCGAGGAACTCGCGGTGGCGGCACAGCACGAGGTGCCATTCGTCATGGTGCTGTTGAACAATTCTTATCTCGGCCTGATCCGCCAAGCGCAAAAGGCCTATAAGATGGACTATGAGGTCCAATTGAGCTTCAACAACATCAACTGTCCTGAAATCGGCGAATACGGCGTAGACCATGTCAAGGCAACCGAGGCTTTCGGCTGCCTAGCATTTCGTGTCTTCGAACCCGACAAACTCGGCTCGACGCTACAAAAAGCACGTGCGCTCGCTGAGGAGAAACGCGTACCGGTAGTCGTCGAAGTCATTACCGAGCGCGCGACCGATATAGCTATGGGACCGGAAATCGATAAGATCACGGAGTTTGAGGAGATCATAGATCTCGCCACTTCGGAAGAAACGGAAGCGCAAGCGGCCTAGTCGGCCTCGCCGCTGGCGAACACGTTAACTGTACCGATTGGAGTACGCCAATGCCCAAATTTGCTGCAAATCTAACGATGCTGTTCAATGAGGTCGACTTTCTCGACCGCTTCGAGAGCGCCGCTCAAGCGGGATTCAACGGCGTAGAGTATCTGTTCCCCTACGCTTGGGACAAACAGCGGCTGGCTGAAAAACTTGACACCTATGGTCTGACCCAGGTGTTGCACAACCTGCCCGCTGGCGACTGGGAGGCTGGGGAACGCGGCATCGCCTGTCACCCGAAGCGCATCACTGAATTCCAGGACGGCGTCGGGCAGGCCATCGAATATGCAACCAGTCTTGGCTGCACACAGCTCAATTGTTTGGCGGGCATCAGCCCGCCAAATTTTGATGCAGAAAAAATACGCGAGACTTTCGTCAGTAATCTGAAATTCGCAGCAGCGAAATTGGCAGATGCGAAAATCCGGCTCCTTACTGAGCCCATCAACACCAGGGATATTCCTGGTTTCTATCTTTGTCATACGGCGCAAGCGATGGAGATATTCGACGAGGTGGGCTCAGAGAATCTTTTCCTGCAATACGACATTTACCACATGCAAATCATGGAGGGCGATCTCGCCCCAACGATGGAACGCTGCTTGAGCCGCATCGCCCACATCCAGCTCGCTGACAATCCAGGACGTCACGAGCCGGGTACTGGCGAGATCAATTACCCCTTCTTATATGAATTTCTCGATCGGATTGGATATGCTGGCTGGATCGGTTGCGAATACAAACCGCTGACCACTACGCAAGAAGGTCTTAGCTGGTTTAGGAACTACCAGGCAGCAGCTAGTCGTAAGCGCGTTTCCAAGTAATGACAGATGCTAACTGATGCAGGAACTCTTGGCGCGGCTCGCCGGCGAGTCGCNNGCGTTTCCAAGTAATGGCAAATGTTAGCTGACGGACGAGCTCTTGGTGCGGCTCAACCCCGAGTCGCAGGACCTTTACACCATTAGATCTGGAGAGAGACAGTGAGTAAAGTTGGTTTCATTGGTTTAGGCATCATGGGTCGACCCATGGCGACACATCTACAGGCTGGCGGACATGAGCTTTTCTTGGTCAAGCACCGGTCTCCAACACCACAGGAACTGCTGGATGGCGGTGCGCAGCTGTGCGCCAATGGGAAGGAGGTGGCGGAAAAGTCAGACATTATCATCACGATGGTGCCTGATACCCCGCAGGTGCATCAG